>Ga0210410_10000232_pt1 | contig 77237 bp, 56 predicted proteins | sample IncBWC4MmetaG_FD_161058 | JGI IMG/M metagenome (GOLD analysis project Ga0210410, IMG submission 161058) | Forest soil microbial communities from Barre Woods Harvard Forest LTER site, Petersham, Massachusetts, United States - Inc-BW-C-4-M | ecosystem: Environmental > Terrestrial > Soil >... | reverse complement strand
CGACAGTCGGCGAGTTGGGCACGCCCGGCTCTACGTCAAACGCGACGTCCGTGGGCAGAGCCTTGGTGGACGTAACCACACCGGTCGACCCCTGGGTGATGGTGATCACGTTGGGAACGGCCGCACCGTTCAAGGTCACGAAGTAGATCTGGCGCTGCGCCACCGAGATTTCTCGGGCTTGCCGCATCATCATCAAAGTCGTGTTGTACCCTTCAGTAACGCGGCCCGCCTTCAGCGAAGGCTGGATAGTCATCGTGGAGACCGCCGTCACAATCAGGATCAAGGCGAGGACGATCGCCATCTCGATCATTGAGAAGCCGCGCATTTTGCGTGAAGCCATAGAATCTTTTTTCCTTCGGGGAGCCTGTCGAGGCCAGCCTGATGCAACGTCTTATCCTGGCCTTGTTTCCACTCGCCATCTCGGGGTTGAGCCTGGCGTCCTTCGACGCGTGTTACGCCGAAGGGGGCGGTTCCGCAATCGGAAACGTCGCCGGCTAACCCGCATGCAAGCTCATCCTAAGGACGGGATGCGAGAGCGTCAAAGTACTAAAGGACGGGTGTGTACGGTTGGACTTACGTAACGTAATTTGGCGGGGTTACGTCGGTCACTTTGGCATTACGACTCGCGGAAACAGTCGCCTAAGCCTAAGTCCCGCTAAGCCCCTTTCGCGTTCGCTGCCAGGGTTCTGCCATTCTTGTTGGATGCCGTGCGGCTGGTCGGAACATAGGCGCAGGAGCGAACATCATAGTGCTGAGCCAGACAGTTTCCGCAGAGATGAAGCTGATGGACCTTGCATTGCACCACCGGCGCTTCGGTGCCGCACAGGTCGCAGCCGCCGCGAACCCGTTGGTTGGATGGCGCGGGCTCCTTGCGCAAGTCCCCGGAAGCAATCCCGGATTTCAGAATTCGAGCTTTGACATAGATGCCGGCGGCAATGATCAGTGCTCCCAGGGAAAACTGGCAGGCCCCAACCTCCAGCAAATCCGCATCCGGATGTTCGGTTAAGGCGGCGGGTAGAAAGCAGAGTCCGACGAACATCAGGAGCGTGCCCGCTACAATGATCCAGGTGGCTGTCTTTGAGGACATGATTCTTATCCTTGAAACGCGGACAGGAAAAACCGCTGGCGCCGAACTCCGAGTAACCTTTCCCCAGTTACATGCCGAACATAGCCGGTTACTTGCTGAAACTCCAGATGACTAAAGTCACGCTGGCCGCCGTCGCCGTGACCCCGGTAACTTGAGCGCACCTCTCCGCGCAACCTAACATGGCTGTAAATATGCCGCTCACATCGCTATTGGTGTGCCCGGACGCCAAGGCCGTCCAAGTGCTCAGCCGAATTCTGGAGGATATGGGCATCGCGGTGGAATCGTGCGGCGATCTGAGCCTGGCTCGAGCCCGGATCGACGAGCGGCACTTCGATGCTCTGTTAGTTGACTGTCAAGATGAACCCGCTGCGGTCGCGCTGATTGCTCACGCCCGAAGTACAGCCACGAATAAAGTTGGGGTTGCCATAGCGCTGGTGAGCGGACAGAACGAAGTGCGCGAGATTTTCGCCAAAGGCGCAAGCTTCGTTCTCCACAAGCCGATTTCACGCGAACGGGCCGCCCACAGCATGCGGGCTGCGCGCGGTTTGATGCGGAGTGAAAGAAGGATTCGACCCCGCATCCCGGTGAACGCCAGCACTTCCATCGCCTACGCCGGGAAGGAGAATGTTCCCGCAGCTCTGGTGGATTTGAGTGAGGATGGTATTGCGTTCCGGTCGGACAGCAGGTTGCCGCCTTACTGCAAGGTTTATTTTCAGTTCGCTCTGCCGGGGAATGCTTCGTTAGTCCGGCTTTCCGGTGAGGTCATGTGGCAGGATTGCTCGGGGCGGGTGGGAATCCGTTTTGCGCATGTGCCCCAAACCTCTCGTCGCGTGCTGAACGATTGGCTGAAAGCGAATCCTGAATCGCCGCCGGGAGCCGACAATCCACCAGCGTCGCCGGTTTCGACCACCGACGAAGACGCAGGGTTACGGCTCTCCGCTGGCCTCGGACTACTGTCGGTCTCCGCTGCCGATCGCCGCAACATTTCACGACATGCTTGCTGTCTGGGTGCTGAAGTCTACCGTGCAGACCGCGGCGTCCCCACTCGCTGTACTCTGATCGACGTCAGCCCGGGCGGTTGCTACGTGGAGACGGCCGAGACTTTTCCCAACGGAACGCCCTTGGAGATTGTGGTGCGCACCGACGACCTCCGATTGCGGATTCATGGAAAAGTGCAGAGCACGAATCCCGGTTTCGGCATGGGAGTGAAGTTCAGCCTGCGGACCGACGAACACCGCAAACAAGTGCAGCAGTTGATTGCGTGCGCGCAATCGGAGCCAAAGCTCTTAACCTAGATCACATCCGGATGATTTCGGGTCAGCTCTGAAGCACTTTTTCTTCGAACACCGCTTTACGAAAATACTCCAGCGACATCCGTAGTCCAGTTTCCAGATCGATCTTCGGCTCCCAGCCCAGCAGCGTTCTCGCTTTGGTGATGTCGGGCTGGCGCTGTTTGGGATCGTCCTGGGGCAGCGGTTCGTATCGTATTTTGCTTTTCGATCCGGTCACAGCCAGCACGCGCCGCGCGCATTCCAGGATGGTGAACTCGGTGGGATTCCCGATGTTGACCGGCAGATGTTCCGAAGACTTGGACAGCCTTATGAACCCGTCGATCTCATCGCTGACGTAGCAGAAGCTGCGCGTCTGGCTGCCATCGCCGTAGACGGTCAAATCCTCGCCGCGCAGCGCCTGCTTCATGAAGTTGGGGACGACCCGGCCGTCGTTAAGTTGCATGCGAGGTCCGTAGGTATTGAAGATCCGCGCAATGCGCGTGTCCACGTTGTAATAGCGATGGTAAGCCATGGTCACGGCCTCGCTGAAACGCTTGGCCTCATCATAAACCGAGCGTGGGCCGATGGGATTCACGTGGCCCCAGTAGGTTTCTTTTTGCGGATGCTCGAGGGGATCGCCGTAGCACTCCGAAGTCGACGACGTCAGGTATTTCGCGTCGTACTTGCGGGCCACATCCAAGGCATGAAAAGTGCCGAGCGAACCGACCTGGAGAGTTTCAATTCCGTGCTTGGTGTAATCAACCGGGCTAGCCGGGCAGGCAAAGTGAAATACGTAATCCACCTTGCCGCAATCGAAAGGCTGGTTGATGTCGGCCTGCTGGAACTCAAATCGCGAATCGCTGCGCAGGTGTTCGAAGTTGGGCCGCCTTCCGGTCAACAGATTATCGACGACGACGACCGAATAACCTTCGGCCAGCAATGCGTCACAGAGGTGGGATCCCAGGAAACCGGCTCCGCCGGTGACCAAAGCGCGAGGTTTGCTCATGAGTTGCTGGCTTTCCTCGGCGGTGTGCGGACCTCGAGCGGCAACGCCTCGGGTGTAACGACCGGTCTTCCGATACTGTAGTAGGTGAATCCGCGCGCCGCCATGCACTCGGGGTCATAAAGATTGCGTCCATCAATCACGATGGGATACTTCAACGTCTGGTGCAGGCGATCCAGGTCGAGGCTGGCGAATTCCTCCCATTCGGTGAGGATCAGCAGAGCGTCGGCGCCGCGGGCCGCTTCATAGGCGTCAATTGCGTACTCGACGGTCGAATTCAAAACTTCGCGCGCCCGCTCCTGGGCTGCGGGATCGTACACCGCAATCTGACAGGCCTCCTGCAACAAGGTTTGCACCAGCAGAATCGCCGGCGATTCGCGGATGTCATCGGTGCCTCCCTTGAAAGCCAGGCCCAGCACGCCCAGGCGCTTGCCCCGCAGTGTCCACAGCGCGTTGCGGACTTTGCGCAGGAACCGGTTGCGCTGATCCTCATTAATGCGCATGACTTCATCGAGCAGGCGGAATTCGTACCCGGATTCCCGGGCCACGGCGCGGAAGGCCATCAGATCTTTGGGAAAGCAGGAGCCGCCGTAGCCGATTCCGGGATTCAGAAACCGCGGGCCAATTCGGCTATCGCTTCCAATCCCCTGGCAAACCTGCTGCACATTCGCGCCTACCGCTTCGCAGACGGACGCGACCGCGTTGATGAATGAAATCTTCATCGCCAGAAACGCATTGGAGGCGTGCTTGATCAGTTCGGCGCTCTTGGTGCTGGTGAGAATCAAAGGCGGCGGGATCTGCGCCCGGTCCGGTCCCGGGATCGCATCGGCACGCCGGTAATAACTGCCGTCGGTTAGCGGAGCATAGATGGCGCGCAGCACGGCCGCACAGCGTTCGTTGTCGGCCCCTACCACAATGCGGTCAGGATAGAGAAAATCCGTGACCGCCGTTCCTTCGCGTAGAAACTCAGGATTAGAGGCCACATCAAAGGCATCCGGCGCCGCCGCATTGCGCAGGATGATTTTGCGGATCCATTCGCTGGTATAGACCGGAACGGTACTCTTCTCGACGATCACCTTGTAGCCATTGATCGCGGACGGGATAATCCGAGCTACGGATTCCACATACGAAAGGTCGGCGTGACCCTGCTCCGTGGGCGGAGTTCCCACCGCGATGAAGATTGCCGCGCTGGCTTCCACGGCGGCGCGCAGATCGTCGGAAAAAGTCAGAGAGCGGCCGCGATGGCGCTCCAGCAACTCCGGCAGAAACTTTTCGTGAATCGGGACCTGTCCGCTATTCAGTTCGCTTAGTTTCTTCTGATCGTTGTCCACCAGGATGACCTGGTGTCCCAGGTCGGCAAAACATGCCCCGGCTACCAATCCGACATATCCCGATCCCACTACCGCAATGTGCATTCAGATCTCCGGTATCAGGCCCGCATCCTAGAAGCGCCGAACGGCAACCTCAGAAATCTTACCAGCTTTCCGCGCCAGGCAGGGTATTGGCAACTCGGTTTCGCCCACGGCAATGCAAGAATGGGAACGCCTAGCCGTAGTCTTTTAAGGCAGATTGAGGGAATGCTGCCCGACGCCCTGCCCATTCCATATTCCCTTGACAGCCTAGGGTTTCGGGGGCATGATCTGGGGCATTGCTTCTGGGAACGATTCCAGAGCGCAGTAGACCCCTGGAGTAGTGTGCTCCCGTCTCATTGAATAAAACTCGCAAGGAGAGTTCCAGATGAGAATCGCAGCCAAGAGTTCCTTCGTCGTACTGAGCGATGTCGCGCTGTCCCTAGGTTCCCTTACCGCAACCGCCGGCTGGGCGCAAGGCAGCCTGCCCGTGTTCGATCATATAGTTGTGATCTTTCAGGAGAATCGTACTCCCGACAATTTGTTCGGGGGAGCAATTTCCACGACGCTATGCAATGGGCAGGACGACTTCGAGCCCGGCGTGTATATACAGAACTGGGGCGCTAACAAGAATGCAAGTGGCGGGAAAACCTGTTTTGCAGCGCATCCGCTGGGGCCAGACCCTATCAATCCCGGCCACTTCCATGGCAACTTCACAGATATGTGGGATAGCGGGCACATGGACAATGCCTGTCCCAAGAGCACGGACTTTAACTGTTACGCTTTTGTCCAGAAGTCCGATGTGCAGCCGTACTTCGATATCGCCACCAATTACGGCTTCGCGAATTACATGTTCCAAACGAATGAAGGGCCGAGCTTTCCGGCGCACCAGTTCATCTTTTCGGGGACTTCGGCGCCGATCGGAATTAACGCGCAGAACAATTTTCACGACTGGTTCGCCGGGGACAATCCGGATGACGGGAACAATTTCGGTACCGATACCGGCTGCTCGGGCGATCCCAGTAGTCAGGATTTTGAGAATGGCATCAATCCCGGCGGACACATATTCGATAGTTGGTACGATCCGCCTGGATTCAGCTTCAGCTTTCCCTGCTACGAGCACGCGACGTTGAGCGATCTGCTGGACCAAAATCACATCGGCTGGAAATACTACGCGCCGGAGGAAGGTTCGATCTGGACGGCGCCGACCGCGATTTCGCATCTGTGCGGGCCGCTCACTCCTGCGCGCCGATGTTCCAATTTTCAGCCGGGCGGCACCTATGCCGGCAACGTGAGCTTCGAAGGCCCGAACAACACGGCGCCCGTGTTCGGCGATATTGGCACTTGCAATCTGGCGGCGGTGAGTTGGGTGATACCGGACATGAAATGGTCGGACCATCCCGGCGCGAGCGACAATAATGGATCCGGCCCGGATTATGTCGGCAATTTGGTAAACGCGATTGGCAACAGTACCTGCACGAACAAGAGCGACGGCAAGAGTTATTGGAACAGCACGGCGATCATCATCACCTGGGACGACTGGGGCGGCTGGTACGATCACGTGCCGCCGTATGAAGTGCTGGTGAACAATCCTCCGATGCAGAATTGCAGCGGGTTTGGCTGCGGCTATGTGTCTGGTTTCCGCGTGCCGATGCTGGTGGTTTCGGCTTATACGGGCGTGTTGAATCAGAACGGTACTTACAGCGGTTACGTCTCCGGCAATACGATAACTCAGGGCGGCAAAGTTTTTCCTTACATTCATGACTTCGGCAGCATTCTGGCGTTTATTGAGAATAATTTCGGCATCCCGATCGGAAGTATCAACGCGCAGAACAGGTATCCCTTCGCTGACAACTTCGCTCCCGACTGGCAGAACGGGAAGAATATCCCGCTATCGGATTTCTTCGGTCTAACAACGCCGCGAACTTTTGTCCCGATCACGGTGTCTCACCCGGTGAGTTATTTCACTAACAACTCCGCTGGCCCGCAGGGGCCAGGCGATGAGGGCGCGGAAGAATGATCTGGTATCGTTCAAACCGTTTTTTACGGCGTGTGAAGGACGAGGTGCTTGCCGTATTTGTCGTCGGTCTGGTGCTGGCGCCCGTTTCGTGGGCAGGCGCCGGGTACAAGGTGCTGCATGCATTTGGGAAGGGCAATGACGGCGGCGGCCTTTTCGACAGCGTTGTCGTCGACACGAAGGGCAATCTATATGGTACGGCTTGGGGGGGCGGAGCATACGGATATGGGACAGTTTTTGAGCTAACTCCCGGTACTGGCGGCCGCTGGACCGAAACCATCTTGCACAACTTCTGCTCACAGCCTCATTGCGTTGACGGAGCACTGCCGTTCGCTGGCCTGGTTCTCGACGTAGCGGGCAATCTCTACGGGACGGCCGGTGGTGGAGTTCAAAACTCCGGAGTGATTTTCGAGCTCTCGCCAGACTCATCCTCGGGGAGCGGTTGGAAGTTCCAGATCATCTACGGATCAGGATCAGGATCAAATTTGATTCTGGACAAGGCCGGCAACCTTTATGGCCCCATCGGACCCGGCAAGCACGATGCGGGCGCAGTCTCGGAGCTGGTGCGACCATCGGGCGGCGAGAGCCGATGGAAGGAGAAAGTGCTGTATAGCTTCTGCTCCCAGCAGCCGGGGTGCCGGGACGGGGAGCCTCCGGAATGGAATGTGGCTTGGGACGCAGCCGGCAATCTCTACGGTACAACGAAGTTCGGCGGTAACGGATCCCCGGCTTGCCCGGGTTCGGCGGGTTGCGGCGTCGTCTACCAACTGGAGGCGCTTGGCGGCGGGAAGTGGAAGCATCTCGTGTTGCACCGTTTTGCCGCGTTCAGCGGGGATGGCCAGCTTCCCTATGCCGGGGTGGTGGCGGACAGCAAAGGCAACATCTATGGCACGACCTTGCAGGGCGGCAAGAGCGGCACCGTGTTCAAGCTGGCGCGGCAGCCGGATGGGGACTGGAAAGAGACCATCCTGTACGATTTCCCGAATTCCGGCAGGAGTGGAGGCGGGCCGATGGGCGGAGTCACGTTTGATCGCTCTGGGAATTTGTACGGTACGGCGTCGGGCGGAGGCGATCCCTCCTGCCAATGTGGTGTGGTGTTCAAGATGACGCCCGCCGGCAAGGGCAAATGGAATTACACCGTATTGCACCGTTTCAGAGGCACGGACGGATGGAGTCCTGAAGCCAGCCTGTTGGTGGATGACAAGGGCAACCTCTACGGCACGACTGTGGCGGGCGGAGCAGGCGGGGCGGGCGTGGTGTTCGAGATCACCCCGTGACGCGGTTATTCATGAAAGCCGCCCCTTATCCCTTCGCCGACGAGCTTGTTCCCGCCTGGCAATAACCGGCATCACAAGTCACAATTCCTTCTGGGCCTCTCATCTTCTGGCTCGCCAGTCCCAATTTAGGGTTGACAGCGCGCGGTTTTAGCGGAAAACTCGGCTCTGTTGGTCTAAACTGATGGCAGGTAGCCTGCGGCGGGAGTGGCCTGCAATGGAGCCACCAGTCCGCCGTCAGCGCTGGGGCTGTCTTAATGGCTTATCGTCCGATGTCTCGGCCCGATTCTTTCGATCCTTCACGGCCCAGTGCTGCCCCGATTTCCCTGGGCGGACCCGAACCCGCTGAGCTGGAGGATAGCCTGTCCCTGGCGGAGCTGACCACGGCGCTGTCCGCGCACGGCGGCGGAGCCTTGTCGGCGGACCTGGCGCTCGATCTGGTGCTGAACGAAATTGTGGAGCACGCGCGGTTAGCCACCGGCGCGACCGCGGCTGCCATCGCTCTGGCGCGCGGCGATGAAATTGTCTGCCGCGCCACTACCGGCGACAACGCTCCCGATCTTGGCGTTCGCTTGGAGGCGCATTCCGGCCTCTCCGGCGCTTGCGTGCAAAGCAAGAAGTGGCAGCGTTGCGACGACACCGAAACCGATTCCCGCGTGGACGCCGAAATCTGCCGGGGTCTGGGCGTGCGCTCTATCTTGGTTTTCCCCGTAGTGAAAGAAGATAAGCTGCTGGGCGTGATTGAGATTTTTTCGCCCCGTCCCAGCGCTTTCAGCGATCGCGAGATTCATACCCTCGAAGCTCTGTCGCGCAACATAGTCAGCAACGTAGATCGCGCTGCCGGCGTGGTGGAACCGCCTGCTCCCGTGCCTCCTTCTCCTCCGGCAGCAGCGGTTCCCGCTGTCGCTGTTGCTGAGATCGATTCGGCGGTCGAATCCGCGGAGCCTGATCCTCCCCTGCCCGCCGTCGATGCCCTGCCAGTGATAGCGGAGGGGTCCAAGATTCCTCCCCGAGACGCTTGGATGGGCGTCTTGACTCTGGTCGTGATTGCCCTGGCGTTGTTCCTGGGGTGGATGATGGGTTACGTCGGCAGACAAAGAGGACCGGTCCGAAGCAATGCAAAAGCAGCCGTGACTCCCGCTGCTTTGCCGGCCGCATCCAAACCACCCGAAGGCCCCGCAGTCAGCCCGAGTGCGCCTCCAGTTCTCTCCTCCGATCAGGCGGGGCCCGTGCCTCCCGGCACAGCGTCGGCCCCATCGCAAAAGAGCGGCACCGGCGTGATTTCGGCTGGAGGCCTGGTGGTCTACGAAAACGGGAAAGTCATCTTCCGGACGCCGCCGCAAAGCTTGCGCATCTCCGCCAAAGACAACACTCAGCCCCTGATGGTGCCTTCGAAAGTTGCGGACGAATATCTGGTGGAGCGAGTCGAGCCCGAGTACCCTGAATCGGCCCGAGAGCAGCACATTCAAGGCCCCGTGGTCCTGGTCGCTTTGGTGGGCAAGGACGGCGCGATCGAGAAACTCAGCACGATCAGCGGCGATGCCCAACTGGCGGCCGCGGCCACCGATGCGGTCCGGCAATGGCGCTTCAAGCCTTTCTTTCGCAATGGCACGCCGGAAGAATTTCAGACACAGATCACCGTGAGTTTCAGGCTGCCTTGAAGCACACGTCTTCGGACAACTCCTTCTATAGGTCGAGTGACTACGCCTCCCATCGACTATAATTGCGCGCACTGATGAACCTGACCCCCGGCGCCAAACTCGGGCCGTACGAAATCGTCTCCCTTCTGGGTGCGGGCGGTATGGGCGAAGTCTATCGCGCGCGCGACTCTCGTCTCAAACGGGAAGTGGCGATCAAAGTCTTGCCGCAAGCGCTTTCTGCTGACCCCGACCGGTTGCGCCGGTTTGAGCAGGAGGCGCTCGCCACCGCTGCCCTCAACCATCCCAACATTCTGGCGGTATTCGACATTGGCACCAGCGAGGGTTCGCCTTACGTGGTTTCCGAACTGCTGGAAGGAGAAACGCTGCGGGAGCGCCTGCGCAGCGGGGCGGTCGTGGTGCGTCGGGCTTTGGACTATGCCTTGCAAATTTCCCATGGACTTGCCGCGGCCCACGAGAAAGGAATCATTCATCGCGACCTCAAGCCGGAGAACCTGTTCCTGACTAAGGATGGGCGGCTGAAGATTCTTGATTTCGGCTTGGCCAAATTGACCCAGCCCGAACCCGGCATCCACACCTCACTGCCCACCGCAACCCATGGCACGGAAGCAGGACTGGTGATGGGGACGGCAGGCTACATGTCGCCCGAGCAAGTGCGCGGCCTCGGTGTGGACGCGCGCTCCGACATTTTCAGTTTCGGAGCGATTCTCTACGAGATGCTTTCGGGCAAAAGGGCGTTTCACGGAGACACTCCCGCCGACACCATGAGCTCGATTCTGAAGGAAGACCCTGCGGATTTGAGCGAGACCAATCGCAATGTTTCTCCAGCGCTGGAGCGTGTGGTGCAACACTGCCTGGAGAAGAATCCCGAGCAGCGTTTCCACTCGGCCCGGGATGTGGCATTTGATTTGGAGGCGCTCTCGACGACCTCTGGCACTGCCCCCACGAGAGCGGGTCAGGCGGTCGGCCGACGCCGAATACCCATCGCGGCATATCTGGCTGTGGCCTTGGTATTGATCACGCTTGCTTTCGTGGCCGGCCGCGTTTCCCACACCCAAAGCTCGGCCAGTAATGTGCCCGAGATTCATCAGCTCACCTTCCGCCGAGGCACAGTAGGCGAGGCACGGTTTGCGCCGGACGGCCAAACCGTCGTGTATTCCGCAGCCTGGGAGGGCGGCCCGAGAGAAATCTTTACCACCTCGGAGCAGAGTCCGGAATCGCGCAGCCTTGATATTAAGGATGCTGAACTGCTGGCCATCTCCAGCACCGGGCAGATCGCTATTAAGCAGCACCTGCATGAGGCGGGGTACTACGGTCGCCCGGGGGTGCTGGCCATCGTCCCGCTCAGTGGAGGCTCGCCGCGCGCGTTGCTGGAGGATGTGGAGTCGGCGGATTGGTCGCCAGATGGCTCGCAGATGGCGGTTGTGCAGTACACCGCTGGAGAATACTCGGTACAGTATCCCGTCGGCAAGAAGCTGTTCACGGCACCGTGGTGGGTGAGCCACTTGCGCATCTCGCCCTCGGGCGAGCGGCTGGCTTTCGAGATCCATCCCTTCGGCGGCGACGAAGGTTCGGTGATGGTGGTGGAGAAATCGGGGAAAGTGCGCGAGCTTTGCTCGGGGTTTCTTACTCTCCAAGGCCTGGCTTGGTCGCCGGATGAAAGAGAAATCTGGTTCACCGGAACGCGCGTGGGCGGAAACCGCTCCCTCTATGCCGTCGAGTTCGACGGGAAGGAGCGGGCAGTTACGAGGGATCCCGGCGTTCTCACCCTGCGGGACATTGGTCCGCACGGGCGGGTGTTGATGGGGGAGGCTTACGAGCGTGCTGCGGTGATCGCGATGCTGCCGGGCGCGAACCAGGAGCGCGATCTCTCGTGGTTTGATTTCGGGATTCCTGCTGGACTCTCCAGTGATGGAAAGTCGCTGCTCATCGGAGAGGTCGGCGAGGGGGGCGGCGAACATTACACGGTCTATTTGCGTCCGACGGATGGTTCGCCGGCGATTCGCCTGGGCGAAGGGAACGCTAGCGCTCTCAGCACAGACGGAAAGTACGCGGTGAGCCGTTTCATAGGGAATCCCAGCAAATTGTATCTGCTGCCGGCCCAGGGCGCGCCCAAAGAACTGGGCATCGGCACCATTGCGCCAGAAGCTAACGCGCTCTTTGTGCCCGGTGGCCACAAAATCATATTTGAGGGCAGCGAACCTGGCCACAAACTGCGTGCTTATTTGCTCGATCCAGATTCGGGCGCGTTGCCCAAAGCCATCACGTCGGAGGGCGTACACGAATTGGACGCGATTACCAGCGATGGGAACCTGGTGCTGGCGCAGAATGAAAAGGAACAGTCAATGTTTTATCCGGTTGCGGGCGGCGCTCCACAACCGGTTCAAGGTATGCAGCCGGGGGAACAAGTAGTTGGTCTTGGCAGCGATAATCGCACGTTATTCGTCGGAAAACGCGAGTTGCCGGAGAAGGTCTACCGGCTGAATGCAGCCTCAGGACAACGCCAGCTTTGGAAAGAAATTGGACCGGCCGACCGCACTGGGGCAGACACTATCTCGAGGCTTATCGTGTTGCAGGATGGCAAGGCGTACTTTTACTATTATTTTCGCAGTTTGTCGGAACTCTACGTCTTCAGAGGCCTCAAGTAGAGGCTTTAATTCTCGCTGCCTACGAGCCGGGGCTCTGGTTTTGGAAGAGCGTTGGAGGTGGGCGGTTTCGTGCGGGGAATCTTGCCGCGCTTGAGCGCGTAGAGCGTCAGCTCAACCCGGGTGGAGACTCCGAGTTTCTCAAAAACCCGGAACAAATAATTCTTAATCGTGTGTTCGCTCAGGACCAGCCGTTCGGAAATCTGCCGATTGCTGAAACCTTCCGCGACCATGTGGGCGATCTCTTCTTCGCGCTTGCTGAGTGGGCGCGAATTGGGCAAGCCGCGGGTTTCGATGGGCAAAGGATCAACCAGGGCTTCCAGCACAAATTGGAGTTCGGTGGAACCGGCCCATACCTGACCTTCGTGCACGCAGCGAATGCACTTGCACAGCGCCTGGAACGATCCGGACCGACAGAAAACCCCACGGGCTCCGCAGCGGAATGCCTCCACCACCACGGTGCGCTCTAGCGCATCCAGAAGGACGACGACGCTTACTTCGGGATCGAGGTTCCTAACTTCTCCGACGAAACGCAATCCTTCCAGGGCATCTGGCGAAAAATTGGTGCTGATCAGGACAACATCAAATTGGCCACGGTCCAGCGCTTGAATAACTTCTTCCGGGGTTGCCGCCGCCATCGCATCATAGTGTTTGTTGCGCAGCAACGCATCCACCAGGAGCTGGCAGCTCATGGCGACCGAGTCCGCCACCAGGACTCTGATCCTGGGATCCGAATTGGGCAGCGATGCCAACGAGGTCAACACAGTTCAAAGGGGGAAGAACTTGGAAATTTTACGCGGAATCGTTGGCGGTCACAAGGAGTCGTCCGGCTCTTAGGCTACACATTCTGAAGAATGATATTGGCGCAGCGCGATAATTGCCGTAGAATCAGGTGCTAGTACGTTGACGGTCGGATCTGGGCTGGTCTCGGCCTTGGCCCCGAAACCGGGACTTTTGGCTCCATGCCTTTTATCCTCTTGTTCGGGCCTTGGTGCTTCGGGCAGAGTGTAAAGGAGACGAATCTCAGTCCCCTGCGGATACTTTCTCTCGAGGAACTTTTGCTCCAGATTCGGCATCGCCAGCTTGCAGGTGTTCCTCGCTTGAATTGTGAGCCTGGTTTCAGGGTCGGCCGTCATCGGTGCGCACGGTAGAAACGGTAGGAGAGCGGCATGTATGAGAAGTATTTCGGATTGCGGGAACAGCCTTTTGGCGTAACCCCAGACCCGCGATTCCTGTATCTCAGCGCGGCCCATCGCGAAGCTCTGGCGTCCTTATATTACGGCATCGAGGCCAATCGGGGATTCCTGGGCCTCATCGCCAAGCCGGGCATGGGTAAGACCACGATCCTGTTCCATCTGCTGGAGAAGTTCCGCAATACGGCGCGCACCGCATTCTTATTTCAGACGCAGTGCTCATCGCGCGAGTTCATGCGCTTCCTGCTGGCGGAACTAGGCTACGAAAGCGACGGCCAGGACTTCGTGCGCATGCACGAGGAATTCAACCGCCGCCTGTTGCAGGAGGCGCGCGCCGGCAACCGATTCATTGTCGTCATCGACGAGGCGCAAAATCTGGAGCCTTCGGTCCTGGAAACGGTGCGGCTGCTTTCCGACTTCGAGACCCCGCGAGCCAAGCTGATGCACATCATCCTGGCCGGACAGCCGGAACTGGCGGACAAACTCGCCAGCCCCGGCCTGGCTCAGTTGCGCCAGCGCGTCTCCATCGTTCATGGTCTGGCGCCGCTTTCCGCCGGGGAGATCAAGAATTATATTGAGCATCGCCTGCGCATTGCCGGCTATCAGGGCGACCCTCTGTTCACTCCCGAGGTCTACGAGGATATTGCCAGATTCACGGAAGGCATTCCCCGGAACATCAACAACTTTTGTTTCAACGCGCTTTCGCTGACCTGTGCGTTGCAAAAAAAGGTGGTTGACTCCGACGCGGTGAATGAAGTGATCGCAGACCTGGACATTTCAAAACTCACCTCCGAAGCTCCTGCGGATTTTATCGAACCGCCCTACCCGCGCAGCCGGAAGCCGTCTCCCGCAGCGAACGGGCAGAATAATAATCATGAGATATTGAGTCCGGCTGAAGCCGCGGCGTACATGCAGCAGGTCGCGGCCAAGCTCAAAAACTGGCAAGACTCGCTGGATAAGGCCATCAGCAGCCCGCGCCGTGGCCACCACGTCCGCGCCCGAACCGATATTGAGCGGTTGTAACCTTCTTGCGGAGGCGAGCCGCTCGCTTACGGCGTAATCTCGAACACCACGCCGTAACCCCCTGCGCCGCCGAGAGTGGTCGTGCCGTAGAGATTACCTTTCTTGTCGAGGATCAACGCCGCCGCCGGATTGGCTCCGTCGTTGCCGTTGAACCGGTGTACGACGCTGTATGTCCATTTGCTGCCGGAGCCGGGGGTCAGCTTGAAAATCACGCCACATCCGTTTGCGCACGCGTTGTTGCCCCCGGTAGCCGCTGTCCCGTAGAGATTGCCATCCGCGTCGAACACAAGGCTCGCGCCCGGCGAACTTCCGTCATAAGGCGTGGGAAAGTTATACAGGATACTTTCCTTCCAACGTCCTTCCGCACCGCGAGTTAGCTTGAATACGGTACCGCACGTGTCGCAGGCACCGCCGCTGTTGGTTGCGCCGTAAAGATTACCGGAGCCATCAAATATCACTCCCGCGTATGCGACCTTGCCGTCACCCTGAAACCCGGGGAAGCTATGAAGCAGAAGGTGCTTCCATCCCGTGGATGTGTGCTCCAGCTCGAAGACCGTGCCCCAGTCCCCGCCGACACCCTTGCCGCCAAGTTCAGTTGTGCCGTAGAGATTTCCTGCCGTGTCCCATGTCAGCCCAGCGTACGGGGCATCGCCATCGAGGCAGGGATTAATTTTGGGGCAGAAACTGTAGAGCCAGCGTTGCTCCCAACCTTTGGCGCTGTGCACCAATTCCGTGGCTGCGCCTTCCCCATATTTGCCTGGGCCTATATTTCCATAGAGATTGCCACCGCTGTCCCCAACCAAGCTCGCGTTTGAACCGTAGCTATCCAGCACATTGTATGCCCAGCCACCGGCTTCAGGCGTCATCTCGAACACAGTGCCAACGCCGTTGCTGCCTCCGGTCCTCGTCGTGCCATAGAGGTTTCCCGCTACGTCGAAGACTAGACCGGCGAAAGGCCCCCCTCCCTCCGTCCTCGGGGCAAACCGATGTACTACCTTCTCCACCCATTTCCCGCCGGACCGAGGTAGTAACTCGAAAACAATGCCAAACGCTCCTGTGCCGCCGCCCCCCCACGTTGTCCCGTACAAGTCGCCTGCCCGGTCGAGAACCAGGCCAGCAAACGGGGCACTGCCATCCTTGCCGCTGGCGAAGCTATGCAACACCCTATACCGGTCTTTGGTTTGGGCTTGAGATAACGACACAAGGCTTGCTAGCACAAACAGCAACGCGGTCGCCCAATGGGGAACTGGCTTCTTAGCTTTCATGCAACACCATCAGGGCTGAAACCTCGGCAAGCCGGGGGCCTGTCGGCCAAGAAGTATATCATCAATCCGAAGCCAAACGCTGGCCCCATTTTCGGAGCCAGCGCTCGAAAATAGTACCCCAACTAGCATTCGATCACCGCCGGCCCCTAGTCATCATCGGCATCCGGGCCTTGCGGAGCATCGGTCGGATTGTTCACAAAATAGTTCTGGAAGTAGCTACTGTCGAATCCGACCGGCACCGGGATCGCCGTGAAGGTCCGGTAGGGGAACTGGAAGAAATCAGCGAGTGGAATCACGCCTGCGGCAAGTTCCGGGGCGAAGTTATCCGCGAAAGGGTACTGCTGGGAACCGATACTCCCGATCGGGATGCCGAAGTTGTTTTCGATAAACGCCAATATGCTACCGAAGTCATGTGTAAACTGCATGGGCGGCGGATACAAAGGCGGCCCAGAGATGGCCCCGGAAACATAGCCCTTCCCAGGTGACCCTGTGTAAGCCGAGACCACCAGTAGGGGCACGCGGAACCCGTAAGTATAGCTCTTGCCCCAGCCGTTGGACTGCCCACCGACTTTGAAGGGCGGGACGTGATCGAACCAGCCGCCCCAATCGTCCCAGGTGATGAAAACGGCGGTATCCTGCCAATAGCTATATTGCTTGCCGTTCACCGTGTCCACGCATTTGGTGTTCTCGCCAATGGCGTTGACAATATTCGCCACATAAGCCGGCCCCGATCCGTTGTCTTCATCGCCATGATCCGACCACCTCGCGTCCGGAATGGCCCAGCTCACCGCGGCGAGCCGGCAGTTGCCGATGTCGTCCATCAGGGGATATGGATTTTTCTGGGTTTCAGATCGAATGTGGACGTTATTGATCAACCCGTCACATTTGTTGTCCGATCCCTTTTGGCAAAGATGTGCGATCGCAATCGGCGCTACCCAAAGCCCACTTTGATAGTCTCCATTGGAATCTACCAGCGGGGTGTAGTATTTCCAGCTGATAGGAGGAGTTTGGCTGTTGAGCACGTCGGGCAGTGTGCCATAGGTGTACGGGGCGGGGGCATGCTCGTAGCACGGAGCCGCACAGTAGTTGCCATCGAACACCGAACAGCTCCCCTCGGAACCGAGGGGGTCGATTAATTTTACGAACTCGGCCGGAGGTGCAGTGCATCCCGTGTTGTACCCTGCATGCGGGACCCCTGCCGGATTCTCTCCAGCGAACCACTTATAGGGCTGGGTCTGGTCTGTACTATAAGGGACCGGCGCCGACGTTCCGGAGAGAATGAACTGATGCGCCGGAAAGCTAGGCCCCTGATTTGTCTGAAAACATGTAATTTGCGAAGCCGTAATTAGTGGCGATATCGAAGTACGGCTGCACGTCGGGTTTCGGCACAAAGGCGTACTGAGGACACGCGCCACTGCAGTTGAAGGCAGGGTTGTTGCAGGCGCCGTCCCTGGCGCCGCTGTCGTACTGGGTCGTGAAGCTGGCGTGGGTGTGATCTGGGTTGCACTGGTCCGCAAGCGGCTTCGAGACCAAGCAGGTGGGATTGGGCTGGCCAGCCTTGTTGTTGGGCCCTCCGTTCTCGATGTCCACGCCCGGCTCGAACGGATCCTCGACACCGCAGCGCGCCACGGAGGGGGTGCTGCCAAATAGATTGTCAGGCGTGCGGTTTTCCTGGAAGACGATCACGATATGTTGAAATGGAATTGGGTTTTGAGCGCTGGCCAACGTTGCTCCGAGAGAAACTGACAGCAGCAGAATTCTGGTGATGATTCTCATGTTCGAATTCTCCTCTACGCAATTCAGATTTGGTCGACGTGAACTTGGGAAACAACAGGGGCCCGGTACGGAAAGTGCGCGCAGTATACCACTGTTCTTGGCGAGGGAAATAAGAGGGCGCGATCCGTTACGAAATGCGAACAAACTCGTCGCGTCGGACGAAGCTATGTCGTGGGAACTCTACGGGGCGTACGTTTGAGGCAGGATTATTTTGCGGGCAGTTGAAGCGACGGATGCGTGAACGAACGGTCTCGCCTACGCTTTCGCCATTCTTGAGACCACAGGTGAAAGAAACTGGGGCGGCGCCGGGGTCGTCCCTGCTGGCTTGTTCGATACCACCGCAGGCAGTTTCTTAGTCTTGGCGTCGGTACTGGAGTCCGCGACATCGGGCGCGCTTCCCAGGCTGTAGGCATAGAGGACGACCTCGACGCGCTTGGAAACTCCCAGCTTGTCGAAGATGCGGAACAGATAATTTTTGACTGTGTGCTCGGTCAGGCCGAGCCGCTGAGCGATCTCGCGGTTCGACAGTCCTTCCGCCACGCAGCGCACTACCTCGAGTTCGCGCTTGGAGAGCAACGCCGCTCCGCGCGCATCAATCACTCGCAGCGGCAGCGCTTCACCCAGAGCTTCCAACAGGTAGCGCAGTTCTTTGCTGTTCGCCCAGATTTGTCCCTCGCTGACGCACTGAATGCACCGCGCCAGCGACATCAACGATTCGCTGCGGCAGAAAACGCCGCGCGCTCCCGTCCGAAACGCTTCCACGATCTGGCTGCGTTCCGAATTGTCGAGCAGCATTACCACGCGAGTCTCCGGATGCAGGGCGTGTAACTCCCGCGCCACCTCGAATCCCTTGCGCTTGTCTTCGTCGAGTTCCGCGCTGATCACAACTACGCCCGGTTTCTCCTTGGCAACAGCAGCGATAATTCCGTTCGCATCCGCCACCGGGTCCAGCACCTCAAAGCGTTTGTCGCGCTCCAGGGCTGCCGCCAAAAGTTGACTGTTCATTCTGGTAGCATCGGCGGCCAGCACTCGGATCACTTCAGAGACATCAGGTAAGGCGATAGCGTGAGCCATAGGAATTCAGACCAATGTTTGGAAGGATTCTCCAAACCGTCGATTAAGTTGGACCACACTCGCGAGACGAAACTCAGCCTCGCACAGTGGTTTTCAGTCTTCAGAGACGGAGAGAAACAGCCGCGAGGACGGGTCACAAATGCACGGAGGAGAATGCCCACCCCAACCAGCCGCCACCCCGGCGACTGTTCACCAAACTTTATTCTCATAACTATACAGTGTCTATGGCACCTTCGTGCCATAAAAAAACAGAGTTTTTGGGCCTAACCCGTAACTCCAAACGGTCGCCATAACCATTTGATTCTTAATCTGTTAACAATGGTTGCCTTGGTTATTGGAGCGACTCAAAGGTTTCCATAGGTCCAAGACGCGGACAGAGTCGCCCGGAATGGGAAGATAGGCTCCGTCCTTGGGTGATTCTTACTTCGAGAGTCCGAAGCCTTGATCGGCGAGACGCACAATCTCACGCCCGATGGGAAGCGAAGCCGTCGCTGCCGGCGACACGACATTCCAAACGTGCAGCATGTTCTGCGAACACACAAACTGAAAGTCATCGACCAGAGATCCGTCGCGGCCCACGGCGGTGGCGCGCACGCCCGAGCCATCCACTACCAGATCGGAACTGCGAATTTCCGGCAGCAAAGTTTGCAGAGCGCGCACCAACGCCGGCTTGTGCAGCGAGCGATAGAACTCCTCCGCGCCGCTGCGCCAGTATTTCGCCGCCATGCGCCAGAATCCGGAATAGGAGAGCGTGCTGGCCACATCGCGCAGGCTGAAGTCGGTTCGCGCATAACCTTCACGTTTGAGCGCGAGCACGGCATTGGGTCCTACATCCACGCCACCGCTGACGCGGCGGGTGAAGTGCACACCGAGGAACGGAAATCGCAGATCGGGTACGGGATAAATCAGACCGCGCACCAGGTGCTCGCTCTGCGGAGCCAGATCGTAGTATTCGCCGCGGAAAGGAACGATTCTGATTTCCGCCGGTTCGCCAGCCATGTTGCTGATGTAGTCGCTGTGCAGGCCAGCGCAGTTGATCACATACCGCGCGCCAATTGCACCGCGGTCGGTTTCGACCACAGTTTCTCCACCATGCCGCTGGATGCCCGTCACCCTGGTGCCGGTACGTACCGTGCCACCGTTCATCGCGATCAATTCCGCGTACTTGGCGCAGACCGCCACATAGTCGGTAATTCCCGTGCCGGGCACGTGCAGCCATGCCACTCCGCCGCAATGCGGTTCAAGCTCGCGAGCCCGCTCCCGATCCAGTAACTTCAAGCCGGCGATCCCATTCGCCCGTCCACGTTCACACAACGACTGCAAGCGTGGAACCTCCTCCGCGTTGGTCGCGACAATGATCTTGCCGCAGATCTCGACGGGAATGGAATGCTCGCGGCAGAAGGCCACCATCGCCGCCGCACCTTCCACGCACAACTTCGCCTTGAGTGAACCTGGCTTGTAGTAGATTCCAGAATGAATCACGCCGCTGTTATGCCCGCTCTGATGGCGGGCTACGCGGTCTTCCTTTTCGACCAGCAGCAAACGCAACTGTGGAAACTGGCGGGAAGCGTGCATCGCGGTCGAAAGCCCGACGATTCCGCCGCCGATCACGAGAATGTCAAAGCTCTGATCAGGCATCTGTAAGGTTGCTCTCGACGAGGATACCGGAGTGTCGCTTCCAAAATAAACGGAAAAGACGTATGACGCTGCAAGAATCAGGCGTGAGGACTCCAACTGAGAACCGGGAACTGGTAACTGACCACTGTTTTTTCGTCTTTTTTTGTCCACCCTCGGCGGCAGAGAAGTATCCCTAATTGACGGTCAGTTCGACTTGCGCGGTCTGCTGCGGAAGCCCGCTCATCGTCGCGCTCACCGTCATAGTGTAGGTTCCAGACGGGGTGCCAGCCTGCCCATTTCCGGTGCCGTTACCTTGAAGCCCGCCGCCACAGCCCAGACCAAGCCACAAGACCGGTACCATCAACGCCAGCAAACAGAAAACAGCAAACCGTTTCCTCTGCTTGCAGCTTCGACCCATTCCACCAAAAGCCACGATCAACCCCGGCAACCAAAGCCACAAGGCGTAAATCATCCTGCGGGCTCGCATGGAATCCGCAACCACGGGCGCAGTAGTTTGGATGGTGAAGGTCACGTGCGTAGCCCCGCTGCCTCTATTCACCTGCGTCGCGCTGAGCGAGCACACACTCAATGGCGGGCAATTATCGGAGAATGCCAGAACAGCATCACGTGGAAACAAACCTCCCGTCGGCGCCACATCGAGATCGTAATTCGCCGGCTGTCCCGCCGGCAGCGACTGCAAGCTGGTCGGCGGGGTTATCGTGAAACTGAACGCCGAATTCGCGTTGCCGGTGGAGGTGAAATTCGCCAGAACGGAATTCGTAATGGCATTAGGATCGCTGCCTTGAGCTGTAACCAGGAAACTGTAAGTCGCGGCCACGTCGCTGCTCACCGTTAACCTGAATGGAGTGCCGTTGCCCACACTGGGAGCGAGCGTTGCCGGGGAGAACTGGCAGGTCGGCGGAGCATTCGACCCGCACGACAGATGGACCGGGTAGTAGTAGCAGACGGTGCCCACCAGGGCGCCGCTGAACTGGGCCGGCGTGTTGACGTGGGCGGTATTGGACGCTGGTGTTAGCTCCCCCAACGTGAAGCCATCCGCAATGGACGTTGCCGTAAACGTCACTGGTACCGAGTGCGAAGTTTGCGAGGAATCCGTGCCTTGGGCCACGATGTTGAATTGAAACGGTGTGTGTGGAGGAGTATTTGGCGGAGAGCACTGATCGCTTACCACCTCGACCTTGAATTTGGCGCCGTTCGTGGTCGGACGCTGCGGTGTGGGCGAGGCCGAGCAAGTTGGCACTGGGTACGCAGTCGCACCCGCTCCGCAACTCAGGTTCACCAGACTGCTGTAGCCATTCAGCGAAGTCAGCGTCCCGTTGTAGTACACGGGTGCGGTCCCGCCCTCGGTTATGTCCGCCTGCAACGCAGGATTGCTGATGGCGAGCGAGTAATCTTTGGGAATCGTCAAAGACAAAGTTTGGGTTCGCGTGGGGGCCTCCGGCATCGACGGCACCGAACCATCGATGGTTACGAGAAACGTGCCGGGGCTTGCGCTTGTAGTCGCGCTGATCGTCAGTGTTACCGCGGCTGGGTTGTTGGCGGTCGGGTTCACCGTGCCCGGCTGAAAGTTACAACTCGCCCCCGCCGGCAGCGTTGTTGGGTCGCAGGATAAATCCACCGTGGAAGCAAACGATCCCGCCGCCGTGACTTGAAACCCGATCGGTGCCGAAACTGTACCCGGAGGGACCGTGATGCTGTCCGGCTGTGGAATGGTCAAGTTAAAGTCCTCTACCTTCAAGGTAAAGAACGCATCGTTTTGGATATGGTACGAGTCCTCGCCTGAGCCATGCAGATCAAAAACGTAATCGCCGGGCGCCGGGGTAGCGCTTACTGTCGCCGTAAGAGGTGTTCCGGGTGGCGGAGCGGGCGGATTGACGAAAGTCGGCGCTGCCGAGCACGTAGAAATCCCGGTACAACTCAGATCCACTCTGGCGTTGTAGCCGCCCAAAGCGGTGATGGTTCCGTTGAACGGGGGAATGGACTGGCTGGGGAATACGATGATGGGGCTATTTGAAATCGCTAAAGAGTAATCCGCGGAGAGCGGAAACTCCCACACTCCTCGCCCGTACGTCGAGGCGCGCAACAGCTTCCTGGAGTCCTGCTGCGTGAAGACGCCCAGCGCAGTTACGGCGACATTCGGGAGAAATCCAGCCTGCCCGCTGTTAGCTGCCGGCCCGACTTCTTGCCAGTTCGGGCTCACCGTGAAGCTCCAGAAGACTCCCACATCCGTGGCTACGTAGACTCTCCCGGGCGAGCCAGTCGTGGTGGGATCGACGGCCACAGCATTGACCGGCGCATTGGGCAGGTTGGCCGTGTAGTCCGTCCAGGAACTGCCGCCATTTGTGGTTTGCCATAGGTGCGAAGTGGGAAAGCTGGCGCTGCTGAAGCCCATGATGCCGACGTAGGCCGTGAGGCCCTGAGTATCCGAGCTGTCCATCGCGATTCCGGAAATCGGAAAGGTGTTGGGATTGATCGTACCGGTCTGGTCCGTCCAGGTCGAAAGCCCTGCCGCGACATTCGTGCTCACCCAAACATGTCCACCCAGCGGAGTGGTGGGAACGAGTGGGCCAAAGCCATCCGTTCCGGCGTACATCACCTTAGAAAATCCGGTGTTCTTGTCCAGCAATCCTGTGGCCAACGATCGAATAAGATTGACCTCGCCGCCCGTACAGATGCCGTCTCCGCCGGTTTCAAAGCTATGGCTCAAAACTGTGAATACCCCGCCCGAGGCGGGCCCGCGCCACATCCGACAAGTTCCCACAATCAGTTCGCCGGAACTTAGCGGGTCCAGGATAAATGGCGGATCATATCCGCCGGTGTCCCCGCCCAGGGTTGCACTGCTGACGACCGGATTGTTCTGGAAATCCTGGGTATGACAATTGGGTCCCGACGCGCAACTGAAAATATTGACTCCTGAAATTGCGTTGGGAGGATTGGAGACGAACCACTCATCTTCATTGTCAGGACTGATCTGGGTATATCCGCCATCTCCAAAATTCACATTCTGCCAGCTCCCCGCCCCCGAACGCGTGCCCGGCGAACCATTTCCCTGCGTGCCACCCAAAAGCGTGCTTGCATCGGCAGAGGCCTGCGAAAAAGAAACAAACTGGGTCATCGATCCCAGTGTCAGGTTGAGGCTGTCGAACGGGTTGCTTCCGCCGCAGGTCCCTGTGAGCAGGCCGTAGCCATCGAGCGCGCGGTAGATTCCGCCGTCGTTGGCGAAGTACATCACGGCTTGGTTGCTGCTATTTACCAGGAACGAAACTGCATGCTGGGCGGGGTGGACTTTTGCAATGGCGCTGCATCCGTAGGCGTGGGTGAGATTGAGAAACGTATTTAGTCCAGGACCGTTGCAGGTGGGGTAGTAACTCGTGACCTGGCATTTATAAAGGTTGATCGCCCCGGCGTACAGGTCGGTCGCTCCGCCGTCCGGCACGGCCGCTAGTTCCAGGTTATAGGTACCTTGTTCTGTCCCGCATCCGAGTTCGTCGCCGCAGTTGATAATGCCAGCGTCGTTGATCTGCACCCAGGAATTCCCGCCGTCGGTGGTTTCATAGATGCCCTGGTCAAAATCGTTTGCGTCCACATACCAGACATACATTTCGTTGCGTCCGGGAACCACGGCAATTTCGCCTCGGTAAATCGGGCAGCTTGACGTACTGGGACTCGCTGGACATGCGCTGACGCTTAACCCGAGGCCAGGTTGATTGAGCAGTCGAGTCCAGGTTTGGCCGTTGTCGCTGGATGAATAAAAACCGTGATAGCGCAGCGCTGCAAAGAATTGTCCAGCACTGGCGTTGTAAACCACCGAGGACGCCGAACCCGGAGCCGTCGCCGAGCCTCCATCACTCACATTGGCAAGTCTCCATGACGCTCCACTGTCAGCCGAATAGTAGAGTCCCAGATTCGCAGTCAGCGGATTTTCCAGGTCCTCAATAATTCCTTCCGGCGTGCCCGCGGTCGCAGCCACGGCCCAGTTGGGAGAGTTGCCGCTGAAGGCAATCTTGCTGAACCCCATTCCCGCGAAAGGCCGCGAGCCTGTGCTGTCGGAGGGAATCAAAGTCCAGGTCATGCCCGCGTCGGCGGATCGCAGGATTCCCAAACCGTAGTAAGAATCAACCGAACTGCTGGTCTCGCCCGTGCCCACCAGAATGACGCCGCTGTTACCCGGCTGAATTGCGATTGCGCCCACCGCCAGCGTGGCCTGGTCGTCGGTAAGGGGCTGCCAGACGACGTTTGCCACACTCTGACTCGCGGCATTTGTCGACTTCCAAACTCCGCCGTAAGCGCCTCCGATGTAAACCGTATTCCCGGTCGCATCAGCCGGATCGGCTGCAACCGCGGTGGCTCGCCCGGAAACCCAGCCGTAGTCGAACTCTCCGGAGCCGCTAGCATCCGACGCCAGCGGCGCCGGACCAAGAGGACTCCAAGCCGCGGCGGCAGGCGGCAAGGCGTTGCCCGCTTTCTGTGCTGCAGCCAGGCGCGCAGCCCGCATTCGCATCTTTTGCAAATAAGCCTGATAGCGGAAGCCTGCCCCAGGTTGGGCGCGCGAACTGCGCCCCCGCAGAAACCACTGCTCCCGCAAGGCCCGCCGCTCGCGCTCCAAACTGCTTGTAGGCTTGGACTCCGGACGAAGTGGCAAATCCTGCCCGCAAACCAGGGAACTGCCGAATCCTGCCCACGCCGAAAGCAGCAGCAGCAGCAGCCAACGTAGGCCCGCCCCATGGTTTTCCCGCAGAGGTTGCGCATCCGAGAAGGTTTCCCTCATGCCACCTGCGGCGGAAACAGCGAGCCCGATTTGTTCGGCGCAACTTTTCCCAGCTTGACCAGGCGGACGATGATCGAGGGAACACTCCGATTGTGGGCCTTGGCGATCTCGTCAAAATTCATTCCCTTCCGCAGCTCCTCGCAAACCTGTTTATCTTCCGCTCGCGACCAGTACTGCCCGGCACTAGCCGGCTTCTTGAGTTCCCGCTCCTGTTGCGTGACCAAGGCTGCGAGGGCCCGGTTTAGCGCCATGACGGCTTGCGGATTCCGGCAGATCGAATCGGCTTGCAGGAGTTCGCGCGTCTCCGGATGCACTCCATCCGCCAGGGCGCGGATCACCTTAATCGCTTCCTGAATCTCCATTCCAGCCTCCTGAGCGCTATCGTAGCTGCCTCACCGGGTCCGCGCTGTGACCTGTGAACATTGCTGCTTCGAATTGGCCCAGATTGGGACTTCGAGTGGCCGAGTTTGGCTATACTGCTCTGTATTCATCACGAATCGGATGGAGACCGATGAACTGGCAGGCGTTCGGGCTGACAATCCGGCTGGCGGTGCTGGTAGCCGCGGTCCTCATGGTTCTGGGACTGCCCATTGCCTATTGGATTGCGTACTCGCGCAGGCGTTGGAAGTTTCTGGCCGAAGCGGCCGTCGCATTACCGATCGTTTTGCCTCCGACAGTCTTGGGCTTTTATCTCTTGCTCGCGCTCGGCTCGCGCAGTCCTTTTGGACGCTGGTGGCAATCCCTCACCGGGCACACCCTGGCATTTACTTTCAGCGGGCTGGTAATCGGTTCCGTCCTTTATAGTCTGCCTTTTGCGGTGCAGCCGTTCGCCGCTTCATTCGCGCTGGTTGAACCGCGATTGATGGCGGCCTCGGCGACTCTGGGGGCTTCGAAGCTGCAAACATTCTTCCGCGTCATCCTTCCACTCTCTCTCCCGGGACTGGTGACCGGCGTAGCTCTGAGTTTCGCTCACACTCTGGGCGAGTTCGGTGTCGTGCTGATGGTCGGCGGCAGCATCCCGGGCGTTACCAAGACGGTTTCGATCGACATCTACGATCAGGTTCAGGCTCTCAACTATGCCGCCGCGAATCAGACTGCGCTTGTATTGCTCGCGATTTCATTCGTAGTGCTGTCGTTCGTTTATGGCATGAACCGCAGAGTGGGAGCGCTATGGCCATGGAAATAGTTCGAACAAACCAGCGGCGCCGGATGTTTTCCTTTGTGAACCTTCGTGTCCTTGGTGGTCCAAGCTTTTCCTACGCCAGATGAAAACCGACGAAGCCAAGTTCGGCAGGGAAGCGCTGGAAGTTCATCTACGCAAGAGGTACTCCGCCACCGATCGCGACTTTACACTGGACCTCTCATTTAGCGTCGCCCCCGGAATCACGATTATTTTCGGCGCGTCGGGAGCAGGGAAGACCACTCTACTTGACTGCATCGCTGGCCTCACTAATCCCGATTCAGGGAAGATCAAGATTGGCGACCGGATTCTCTTCGACCACGCGCGCGGCAGGAACCTTCCAGTGCAAAGCCGAAAGCTCGGGTACGTTTTTCAGGACCTCGCCCTCTTTCCTCACCTAACCGCGGGGAAAAATGTGGAATACGGCCTCAGTGTTGTAAAGGGAAGTGAAGAGAAACAAAAAGCTCAGGCTATCCTGGAATCGTTCCGCATCGCACACCTGCGCCACCGAAAGCCACGCGAGATTTCCGGTGGCGAGCGGCAAAGAGTAGCCCTGGCTCGTGCCCTGGTGACGGACCCGTGCCTCCTGCTGCTCGACGAGCCGCTGGCCGCGCTCGACGCCGCCACCAAATCGAAGATCATCGATGATCTGCGCGCCTGGAACGCAGCCCACGGCATTCCGATTCTTTACATTACCCACAACCGAGAAGAGGTCTTTGCCCTGGGCGACCGCGTGCTCGTGCTGGAGAATGGCCGCATCATCGCCGACGGCACGCCTCACGGAGTGATGGGAGCACCGCGCCGCGAATCCCTGGCCCAGCTCATTGGCTTCGAGAACATTTTTCACGCTACAGTGGTTGCCGCCCACGAAGGTCGTGGCACGATGGCTTGCCGCATCTCCAACAGTAACCTGGAACTGGAAACGCCGCTGGTGCGGGCGGAAACGGGCTCAACCATACTCGTGGGAATTCGCGCCGGCGACGTCCTGCTGGCCACAGTTCAACCCGCAGGACTGAGCGCCCGCAATGTGATTCCCGGCCGCGTGCTTTCTCTGGAACAGAGGGACGTTATCGTGGAAGTGCGAGTGAATTGCGGCGTCGAGATGGAAGTTCACCTCACCCTGGCCGCGCGCGATTCGCTTCAACTCCAGCCGGGCCGCGAAGTCTGGCTGATCGTCAAGACACACTCCTGCCATCTGATGGCGGCGACTTAAGCATCCACCATCCAGCTTTTCGCAAGAAGCGCGAAAACCACACCATCCAACGATCTACTTCTTTTTTTCTTTCATCATGGCGGCGTTGGCGGCCTCAGCGGCAAGCTTCAACTCCTGGTTCGCCTCGACCAAATGCTGCCGCGCCTTTTCCGCATGGCCCTGCATGTCGTATTTATTGTCCTTCTGCGCGACGGCCACGGCGTTGTTGGCCTGCACCACATGGAATTGTGCGGCTGCGAGATTGGGGTGTATCTTCTTGTCAATGTCTTGCACCGGCTCTTGAGCCAGCGCCACGCCTCTGCAGAACAACGCTGCGCTGAGAATGGTGCCGATCAGCAGACTTTTCCGGGTCATGCGACTGTCCTCCTTGGCGTACAACTGAAGTTAGGGACTCAGTCTAACACCGACGGTGGTTGGGTGGAGGGGCGTCGAGGGGAATACCGCGCAGTGCTTTCAGTACCTGTTTCTAAACGCTACACGCGAAACACATACATGGACCGCCTGATTCTCGATCGCTTGTCTCTGGGGAAAATTCCAGATGAGGTGTTTGCGTCCACCGGTTTGCAGGAGTTGCACCTTGACGCAAACCAACTGAGCGAGCTTCCGAAAGAGATTGGCCGACTGACCAGCCTGGAAACCTTGAGCCTGTACGGAAACTTGCTTTCCACGGTCCCCGCCGAACTGGCCGGGCTCAACTGCCTGCGGCATCTCAGTCTGGGCAAGAATCGGCTGAACTCGATTCCGCCTGCGGTTCTCCAGTTGAAAAGCCTAGAGACGCTCAACCTCGCTGAGAATGCGATCGAACACATTCCGGCTGAGATCGCCAGCTTCGACCATTTGCAGATGCTGGATCTCGGGCACAATCGAGTAAGCGAATTGCCGGAGGAGATGGGCGCGCTCACTCAACTCGCGGATGCGCTGTATCTGAGCGGAAATCAGCTTGAAGAGATTCCTGAAAGCATTTTTGCCAGCATGCAGCGTCTACGCTATCTAGGATTGACGCACAACTGTCTTCTGGCACTGCCCTCGACCATCGGCAGTCTGCAAGGTATAGAAGAGCTGCGCCTGTACGACAATGGCTTATCGGAGCTTCCCAGTACGATCGGTCGTCTTGACCAGCTCAAGGAACTGCACCTTCAGAACAACCAATTGGCCGAGCTTCCGGCGGAGGTCGGTGATCTGAACCAGCTTCAGGAGTTGGTGCTAAGCAACAATCATCTGACCGTCTTGCCCGATTCTCTCTGCCAGCTTGTCAAGGTGGAACGTCTGGACCTGCGCAACAATCCCCTGGAACGTCTGCCTGAGGATCTGGGCAGGTTGCATGAACTGAGGCACCTCGATCTCAGAGCCACCCGCTTGTTCGAACTGCCGGAGAGCATGGCCGGGATGAGCAATCTCCGGAAGCTCGATTTGCGCTGGACCAAATTGGCGCGTCAGCCAAACTGGCTACGAGATCTGCAAGCCCGAGGATGCCGAATACTTTTTTAGGTGGATAAGCTCGGCTTGCCGGGAGCACGAGCGAGGACGCTTGCGCCCACACGATCATTGCGGGGAATAGAGCGATCGCTTCAGAAATTCTCCCGCGCCGGGACGTCCCACGAACTTGTCGGCCTCGATGATCACGCGGCCGCGCGAGAGCACGACGTCGGGCATGCCGGTTACTTGAATGCCTTCAAACATCGAATAGTCCACTCGCATGTGATGGGTCTTCGCGCTGATGGTGTGTTTGCGGGTGGGATCGAAGATTACCAGGTCGGCGTCGCTGCCAACAGCGATTGTGCCTTTGCGCGGGTACAGGCCGAATAGTTTTGCCGGAGTAGTCGAAACCAGCTCCACGAAACGGTTCACGCTGAAGCGGCCCTGGGCTACGCCGCCGGAGTAGATCAGACTCATACGGTGCTCGATACCGGGGCCTCCGTTGGGGATTTTGGTGAAGTCGTCGCGTCCCAGTTCTTTTTGTTCCTTGAAACAGAATGGACAGTGGTCGGTTGAAACCACTTGCAGGTGATCGCACTTCAGTCCATTCCAGAGTTTCTCCTGGTGCCACTTCTCGCGCAACGGGGGCGTGAACACGTACTTCGCGCCTTCGAACCCTGGCACGTCGAAGTTTTCGATGGAAAGATAAAGATATTGCGGACAGGTCTCGGCATAAACGGGAAGGCCGCGATCTCTGGCCTCGCGAACTTTTTCGAGAGCATCATTACAACTCAGGTGCACGATGTAGACCGGCGCGCCAGCCATCTCCGCGAGGGCAATAGCCCGCGACGTGGCTTCCGCTTCCGCCGTCGTCGGGCGCGTCAGAGCGTGATACTTCGGGGCTTTCTTCCCTTCCGCCAAGGCTTGCTGCACGATTACGTCGATGGCGCTGCCGTTTTCAGCGTGCATGCAGACCAGGCCTCCATTCTTTGCGGTCGCGCGGAATGCTTTGAAGATGCTGGCATCGTCGAGCATGAATACGCCGGGGTAGGCCATGAACAGCTTGAAGCTGCTGACACCTTCGCGGACCAGCGCGTTCATTTCTTCCAGTTGCGCGTCGGCGAGATCAGTGATGATGCAGTGAAATGAATAGTCGGAGACCGCCCTGCCGGCAGCCTTTTTCATCCAAGTGTCGAATGCTGTCCTCAAGGTCTGGCCTTTGTACTGGATGGCGAAGTCGATCAGAGTCGTGGTCCCACCGAAGGCTGCGGCGCGCGTGCCGGTCTCGAAATCATCGGCACTGTTGGTGCCTCCGAAGGGCATGTCGAGGTGGGTGTGCACGTCAATTCCGCCAGGCAATACGTACTTTCCCGCGGAATCGATGATTTTGGTGGCATTGTCGCGAGGAAGGTTTTGCCCAATGGCGGTGACCTTGCCGCTACTGATGGCAACGTCACTAGTGTAAGTGTCGGTGGCAGTAACCACGCGTCCGTTAGTGATGATGGTGTCAAAGCCCATGCCTGTTCTCCCGCGGACTAGCTGAGCAGGCATTTTATGCTAAACTGCAACACCTTGGAGTGCCGATTTCACGGATTGCGAAGGAGGTGCCATGCAATTTGGTATCACCATCAAACCTGACATGCCGGTGGAGCGCATCGTCGCACTCACGCGCCAAGCGGAAGCCGCCGGTTTCCAATACGGATGGATTTTTGATTCTCACATTTTGTGGCTCGAGCCATACCCGATGCTCACGTTGATGGCGAGCAATACCAAGAAAATGCGCCTCGGCACCTGCGTTACGAATCCAGCGACTCGAGACATCACGGTAACCTCCAGCCTGTTCGCGACCTTGAACCTGATTTCGGGGGGAAGGATGCAGCTTGGCATTGGACGTGGCGACAGTTCGCGGAGGGTGCTAGGCAAGAAGCCGGTCGGCGCGGGCGATCTGGAACGGGCGGTGAAGACTTTTCGCGATCTCACGGCGGCGCGCGAGATCGAATACGACGGCCAGCCCACGCGGATTTCCTGGGCGAAGGGCTCTCCTCCGGTGTGGATCGCGGGATATGGCCCCAAGGTTCTCGACTTGGCGGGCAGAGTCGGAGATGGCGTGATACTGCAATTTGCCGATCCAGACCTGATCTCGTGGTGTCTCGGTTTCGTCAAGAAGGGCGCCGAGGCCGCGGGGCGCGACTATCGCAAAATCGAGGTCATGGCGGCTGCGCCGGTTTGGGTGTCTGACAATCTGAAAGTGGCGCGGGAACAGGTACGCTGGTTTCCGGCGCTGGTTTCAAACCACGTCGTGGATCTAATTTCGCGATACAAGCCCGAGGAACTGCCGCCTGCACTGACGTCGTTCGTCCGCAATCGAGGCGGGTACGATTATCAGCAACATTGTGAAGTGGACAGCACCAATTCGAAATTCGTGTCGGATGAAGTCGTGGATAGATTCTGCCTGGTTGGCCCGGCGGAGGCGCATCGGGAAAAACTTCGCAAGTTAGCCAGCGTTGGAGTAACGCAGTTCAACATTTATTTAATGTGTGGTGAAGAGGAGGGCACGCTGCAGGCGTATAAGCGAGAGGTCTTGTCTGCTTTTCGATAGGGCGTAAAGGGAAAGCCGGCGCTCACTGCAGCTTCGCATACTCCGCTTTGGCTTGCTTCAGGATAGGGATGTCGGCGTCGGCGTCTTTCCAGAGGGTGAGGAAATCGTGGTACGCGCTCTTCGCTCTGGCGGCATCGCCCGCTATCGCGTAGGCGCGCGCCAAGCCCAGGTAGGAAAGCGGGTAGAACTGTCCCCAATAGGGGTGTTGCCAGGCGCTGCCCCAATTGGCGCCCTTGTGATCCAGGATCTTTTCGAACTCAGCCACTGCCTCCGCGCCTTCACGCAGACCCAGGTAAGCCAATCCCCGCAGGTACACCACCTCGGGGTAAGCACGCTCGTACGGCGAGGCGGATGCCAGCAGTTCCACGGTTTTGGCGGCCTGATTGCGGTTGAGTGCGAGCGCAGCGCGAATCGCGGGCAGGTGCACCGTATTCCAAAGGGTTCCGTTTGGAAACAGCTTCGAAGTCTCCCCGGCGAGCTTCTCCGCTTGGGCCGCATCGGCGCACATGGCCAATGCCAGCGCAGAACGCCCCCGTCGCCGTACGCTCTGGCAACTACCCGACAGCGCGTTGGCACGCACATCGGCCTCTTCAAATTCGGCAGCGGCGTTCCGAAGCCCTTGGCGTAGCGCTGTCTCCGCGGCTCGCTGGTACAGTTTGCTGGATTCGCGGCGGTGGCCAAGAGCATTCTGGTTGGCCGCCTGCAAGCCGAAGCTGAGGTACTCCGCCGGCTGGCCTGCGAACCATTCGATCTCCCGCGCAGCGGCCGCATCGTCGCCCTCGACGTAAGCCATTTCGAGGAAGCGCTGGTGGATCCTCGCTCCGCCGAATCCCTGCGCCCGCAGTTTCTCCGCTAGCTGCTTCGCCTCGGCGAGCCGATCCAGACACATGTAGCCGTCCAGTAGGCGGCGGTACGGAGGTTCAACGTTCGCCTCTAGTCCATTTGCTTCCTGGCCTTCCTTGAGCCCCTCTTCGAATTGCCCCTGGTCTATGTACTCGACACTCAAGTTGTTGTAGAATCCCCAAGACCGGGGATAGTTCTGTATACCCAATCGAAGAGCGTCAATCGCTTTGTCAGACTGGCCATCATACGAGAAGTAGTCAGCCGTAATGATGTCCCGCTCATACTCGGAAACCCGGTCGATCAAAGCGAAAGCTTTTCGTGTGTACTCCCGGCTGCGCTCTATGTCCCCGGCATTGTTGAACGCGATGCCAAGGAAGAGGTAGGCCATCGCGAAATTTGGATCGAGTGCAATGGCGCGCTCAAAAAATGGAACAGCGGCCGGAAATTGGCCCTGGCCCATCTGGGAATAACCAGCGGTGTAGCTCTGGAGAGCTTCCAGCGATGGAGTAGTGGCTTGTTCGAGCGGACGATTCAGCTTCTGGATCGAGTTGAGCGACTCTCCCAGTTGTGCCCGCATGGCAGTAGCGGCGGTTCCCAACGCGTTCAACACGTGCTCCTTGTCGTCCGCTTGAACCTGTTCCCGAGCCAGCGTCGCGCCGCCCTGGCAAGTCGTTGCCTGTAGCGTGATGACGTAGTTCTTACCCAGGCTCGCGATGGAACCGTCGATGGTGGCCGCGGCTCCGTCCCGCACGCAGATGTCATGTGCAATCTGGTTTGTGATACGGTTCGCGGGATCGAGGCTCATCAACCGCAGGTCTCGTTGTACCTGCTCGTCGTCCATGATCTTCAGAAAGGGCGATTGCTCGAGTTGGATGGCGAGCCCTTGCCGCAGGGTGCCGTCAAACACGGGATCGCCGGTGGTGTTGATGAAATCGGCGAGGACAATCGTGTCCTTGTCGGTAAGCTTGGCGGCCCTGAGTTTTGGTACGCCCCGAAAATAGAAGTAACTTGCCACGAACAGCACTAGGATAGCCGCGGCAGCAGGAACAATCAGCTTCCAGCGTTTTGCGGTGTCGATCTTGGCCGCGGCCTGTAGCCTGGTCATCCCCGAGCGCGAATCCGTGTCCCGCTGCAGTCGCTGGAGGTCGGTGCGAATCTCCGAGGCGTGCTGGTAGCGCAGATTGCGGTCTTTCTCCAGAGCCTTGTTGATGATGTCTTCCAGCTTGGGCGGGGTGTCAGGATTTATTCGAACTGGCGAGACAGGGGCTCGATTCAGGATGGAATCGAAGATCACGCCAGTGCTCTCGCCCCGAAAAGGCGGTAACCCCGTCGCCATCTCGTACAGAACCGCACCAAAGGAGAACAAGTCGGTTCGGACGTCCACTTCCTTGGCGCGGACTTGTTCCGGCGACATGTACGCGATTGTGCCCACGGCTGCTCCCGGACTGGTCAGGCGCTCTTCTATGCTCACCGTTGACTGTGCCGCCACATTCGACGGTCCCGCGTTGCTGGGGACAGGTGTCACTTTGGCCAAGCCAAAGTCCAGAATCTTGGCGTGTCCTCGTTTCGTGACGAAGATATTCGCAGGCTTGATGTCCCGGTGGATGATGCCAGCAGCATGTGCGGCGTCCAGCGCGTCGGTGATCTCAATCCCGAGCGACAGCACGGTCTCGGTGTCGATTGCCTTCCCCGCAATGCGATGCTTCAGCGTCATGCCATCCAGAAACTCCATGGCAATGAAAGCCTGCCCGCCACTCTTGCCGATGTCGTAAATCGTGCAGATGTTGGGATGGTTTAGCGCTGAGGCAGCGCGTGCCTCCCGCCGAAAGCGTTCCACAGCCTGTGGATCTTGGGTTAGGTCTTCAGGAAGAAACTTGAGCGCGACGAAACGGCCAAGCTCCTTGTCCTCGGCCTTGTAAACCACGCCCATGCCGCCGCCGCCGAGCTTTTCAACAATGCGGTAGCGCGAGATGGTCTGGCCGATCACTGAGAGGCCGCTCCGTGAGGGACCATATTAGGGGGCCAAACTGTGGCAAGTCAATGGATTGCGGGCAAAGCCGAGGTTCAACATGCTACCCAGTCGGCTGGCAAGAATTGCCAATAGATCAGAGCGCACCCAAGGCCAAGAATGCTTGGTGAATGTCCGCCCTTCGCTCCGGTCTGGATGACGACACTCATTGAAGGCTAGCTTCGATCTTGGTTGCGCGTGCTCACGACGATGCTTCCGCTACTGGCAGTCCTGTCTTCCTCCGGAGCTTCATCAATACATAGTAAGTCACGAACGAAACCGCGAAGCCCACGAACCAGGAATAATCGTAGAGCGTCCGCAGCGCGGGAATGACCAGTCCGATCAGCGCGGTTCCGGCGCCGATTGCGAGTGCGCCGACCGCTAGCCAGTTGAAGCCGCACGAATACTCGTAAGCTCCGTCGCGCAGATAGAGGTCGTCCACCAGCAGCACGCGGCGGCGGATCACGAAGTAGTCACAGATCATGATGCCCGCCACCGGTCCGAGAAATGCCGCGTAGCCGCCCAGCCAACCGAAGATCATGGTCTTGTAGCTTCCCAGCAGTTTCCAGGGCATCATCGCGATTCCCAAGAAGCAGGTGATCACGCCGCCGGTGCGGAAACTGATCTTGCGCGGCCATAGGTTGGAAAAATCGTTGGCGGGGGAAACTACGTTGGCGCCGATATTCACGTTCAGCGTCGCCAGCAGAATGGCTAACAACGAGATCACCACAGCGACCGGCGAATGGAATCGGCTCAGCAGTTGTACCGGGTCCCAGATGGCGGTCCCGTAGATGACTACTGTCGCCGAAGTCACCAGGATTCCGATCAGCGAATAGAGGGTCATGGTGGTTGGCAGGGCGACGGCCTGGCCGATCATCTGTTCGCGCTGGCTGCGGGCGAAGCGGGTGAAGTCGGGAATGTTTAGCGACACTGTCGCCCAGAAACCCACTGTGGCGTTCAACGCGGGAATCACGAACTTCAGGAAGTCGGGGAAGCTGGTGAAGCGCGAGGGCGCGGCGAGCATGGGACCGAACCCGCCGGCGCTGCGGTATGCCCATGCCAGGAGCAGGAGTCCGACTGCCAGCAGAACCGGGGCGCTGATTCCCTGAAGAACGCGAATGTATTCGACACCTTTGAGAATCACGGCGAGGTTGATGAGCCAGAAAGCCAGGTAGCAAATTGCAGTGCTGTAGGGGAGACGTGCCCACCTGGGAGCTAGGGTGGCGACAAGCGTGCTCACGGCTTCTCCGCCGATCCATGTCTGAATGCCAAACCAGCCGCATGCTACCAAGGCGCGCAACGCTGCGGCCACGTTCGCACCTAACACTCCGAAGGAGGCGCGGGCAAGCACGGGGAAGGGGATTCCGTAACGCGCGCCGGGATCCGAGTTCAACAGCATGGGAATCAGAACGATGGTGTTGCCCAGGAATACCGTAGCTACCGCTTGCTTCCAGTTCATTCCTCCCTGGATCAGGCTTGCCGCCAGCATGTAGGTGAGAATATTGACCGACATCGATACCCAGAGAGCCGCGTAATTGTAGGTTCCCCAGTGGCGGCGCTCGCTGCTGGCCGGGGCGAGGTCGGGGTTGTAGAGAGGGCTGGATTCGATTCGGCGATGCAGAGGCTGGCTGTTGGTCATTGGAGTCAGTCAGCGGCCAGGGGCCGTCCCGTTTGCTCCGTCAACGGTTCGTAGGTCTCGGGGCGGCGGTCGCGGAAGAACTGCCAGGTTTTTCTTACTTCCGCAATCATTTCGAGGTCGAGATCGGCGACCAGGACTTCATCTTTGTCGCGGCTGGCCTGGGCGATGATCTTGCCGCGGGGATTGCAGAAATAGCTCTTGCCGTAAAACTCACCGATGTTCCACGGCTTCTCCGTGCCTACACGGTTGATCGCGCCGACAAAATAGCCATTCGCCACTGCGTGCGCGGGTTGCTCCAGTTCCCACAAGTATTCGGAGAGTCCCGCGACCGTGGCGGAGGGATTAAACACGATTTCTGCGCCGTTCAATCCCAGAATGCGCGCGCCCTCGGGAAAATGGCGGTCGTAGCAGATATAAACTCCGACGGCGGCGTACTTGGTTTTGAAAACGGGATAGCCCAGGTCACCCGGCGTGAAGTAGAACTTTTCCCAGAATCCGGGATGCACGTGCGGGATGTGGTGCTTGCGGTACTTGCCGAGATAAGTTCCGTCCGCATCAATGACTGCGGCAGTATTGAAATACATTCCCGGCATCTGCTCCTCGTAAACCGGAACAACCATCGCCATGCGATGCTTGGCTGCGATCCTCTGCATGAGCTTGGTTGTGGGGCCTTCCGGAACTCGTTCCGTAAGCTCGTACCAGCGGATGTTCTGCTCGGCGCAGAAATACGGACCGTAAAACAGCTCTTGCAGGCAGAGGATTTTCACCTTCTTCTTGGCAGCCTGCTCGATCAGCTTGAGGTGCTTGTCGATCATGGCTTTCTTGATTTGCGGCAACGAACGGTCGCTGCCGAGCGGGTTACTTGCCTGGATGAGACCACAGCGCACGATCCGGGACATGGATCCACCTCCGCGAGAGGGTAAATATAGCAGAACCTCGCGCCGCTGGTGGCTGCAAGCTAACTCAGACTATGGAATGAACCAGGCTCTTAATGCACAACTGGGGTCGCATTTGTGGCGACGCACACCCACTTGCCGCCTGCGAGAATCCAGGTATCAACAAAGCGCTCGCGCCGCACGTAGGGCTTGCCGGCTTCGACTCCCTTGGCACGAAATACGCCGGTCGCGACGGCGGTGTTTCCGAACACGTGCACGCTCATCGATTCCGGTGCGACCTGCTGCTCCTGAGATTTGGACGGTTTTACCCCCGCCAGAAACTCTGCTTTGGTCTGAACGCTGCCGTCATCGTTGATCAGGACAATCCGGTCGTCGAGGAGTGTGTCCAATGCCCGAATGTCTCCGAGTTTGTACGCCTGGTTCCAAGCTTTCTCCAAGGCGATGATTTTTGACTGGACTCCGGGATCGGCATTTTCCTGAGCCAGACCGAATGTGGCCGCCGCGCACACCAAAGCCAGGAAGAAACTGGTTCGTCTCATGGTGCAGCCCTCTGATGCAGTATAGGGCAGCCTACTATCCTTTATTGCTGCGAGTGAGACGCGTTGTGCCCTGCCAGTAACGAGGCGCGCCGCCGGATAGGCAGCAAAGATTCCATGTACTGTCGAATTTAGGTACTTCCGGCCTAAACGGCTGTCCTTGACCAGCTCCGGTGCGGCTGTTAGATTGCGGCTCTACCGCGCTTATCTGGAGGCATGCGCTGAGTCAACCAGCGAAGACGAACGATTCGGTTGATCTTCGGCGGCGCAACTTTCTGATCCGGTGCTGCCAAGGGGTCTCGTCGGCGCTGGTTCCCGCGCGGCTGCGCGGTCTTAGCTTTCCTTCCATCTCCGATTCTCCAAACCCGCTCTCGGCGGAGGGTGAAAGTGGTTTTCATCTGCATCCTCACTACCGCGTCCAGATGCCGCTGGATGCGATGCTGCTCAAGACGCAAGCCGGGATCGACGAGTTCGTTACTGAGAAATATCAGGACCAGATCGCTGCGATTCTCGCGGAGTGGAGTTCGAGCCTGCTGCAATCTCCGGAGGACATGGGCGCGATCGAAAAGGCGCTTACCTCCCATTTTTCAGGGTCTTCTTTCCGTCCGGTTGAATCCCGGCTAGTGCGTCCAGGCGGGGCGCTTGAAATACGCCGGAACAAATTTGCGGGCCTGACTGCTGTTGGGCGAGACGCCTTTCTCCAGGAAATGCGGTCCACCCTGAGTTCGCTTTCGAAGATTGTGACGGCTGAGTTTCAGGTGGTGAGTATCGCTGCCGTTGGTCTCAAAACCGATGGCAAGGATGCCCGCGGGAACGCCGGTGCTAAACGAATCCAAGCTCCGGCTGGTTTGCGGACTCGCGTGCGCTATGAACTGGTGGGATCGGGGCAGGATTTTTTTCGCGAGCAACGTGTAGGTGAATGGGAACTCGAATGGAAAACAGGTTCGGCGGGCGACTTTCAGTTGCAGGGCTGGCACGCGCTTGATGAAACCTGCAGCCGCGCCACCGACCCCGTCTTTGTGGACATTGCGGAGCAGGCGCTCGGAGGTAATCCGTCCTACTCTTCACAGTTGCTTCGGGGAGCTGACTACTGGCGGACGGTTCTCGACGGCGCATGTAGCATTGACATCTACGGACACAATGGCGTTTCCGTGGGCGACATCGACGGTGATGGGTTCGACGATCTCTACGTGTGCCAGCCCGCCGGCCTTCCAAACCGGCTTTATCGAAACCGGGGTGATGGAACGTTCGAGGACATCACAGAAGCATCCGGGGTTGGGATCATCGAAAATACCGCGTGTGCCCTTTTCGCCGACTTCGATAACGATGGGCGCCAAGACCTGATCGTCGTGCGCACGAGTGGCCCACTGTTGTTTCTGAACCAGGGCGCGGGCAAGTTTCGCCAAAGGCCTGACGCGTTTCAGTTCTCCACGCCTCCGCAAGGGACTTTTACCGGTGCGGCCGTGGCCGACTATGACCGCGACGGCTGGCTGGACGTGTACTTCTGCCTTTACATCTACTACCAGGGCACCGACCAGTATAAGTATCCCTCTCCTTATTATGATGCCGAGAACGGGCCTCCCAACTTCATGATGCGCAACAATCGGGACGGGAGCTTTCGCGATGTGACCGCGCAGTCGGGCCTTGATCAAAACAACACACGCTACAGTTTTTGTTGCGGATGGAGCGATTACAACCGCGACGGCTGGCCTGACCTTTACGTCGTGAACGACTTTGGCCGGAAGAATCTTTACCGCAACAACGGCGACGGAACTTTTACCGACGTCGCTCCGCAGGCGGGAGTGGAAGACATTGGCGCGGGCATGGGCATGTGCTGGTTCGACTATGACAATGACGGAGCTGAAGACCTCTATGTTGCCGACATGTGGTCCGCCGCAGGCATGCGCGTCTCGATGCAGGAGGCCTTCAAGAAGGACGCGCCAGAAAAAGTACAAACGCTGTATCGCAAACACGCGCGAGGCAATTCTCTGTTTCGTAACAGCGGGGATGGAGTTTTTCAGGACACGAGCGCGTCTGCTGGAGTTGAGATGGGGCGCTGGTCGTGGTCGAGCGACGCTTGGGATTTTGACCACGATGGCTTTCCCGATGTTTATATCGCCAACGGCATGATCTCGGGCACGTCTTGTAACGATTTGAACAGCTTCTTTTGGCGGCAGGTGGTTGCGAATTCGCCCAGCGAGGCCAAGCCTGCGCACGATTACGAACAAGGATGGGACGCCGTGAACGAACTCATCCGCGCCGACGGCACCTGGAGCGGGTTTGAGCGGAATGTCTTCTATGTGAACAATCGGGATGGAACATTTTCCGACGTGTCTGGTGCCGTCGGATTGGATTTCCTCGAGGATGGAAGGGCGTTCGCGCTCTCAGACTTCGATCATGATGGGCGGCTGGAAGTGTTCTTGAAAAACCGCAATGGTCCGCAGTTGCGGGTTTTGAAGAACGTGATGAAAAACCTTGGGCCGTCGATCGCTTTCCGTGTTCGCGGTGTGAAGTGCAATCGTGACGGCATCGGGGCGGCGGTGACGGTCGAAACCGAATCGGGCCGACAGACTCGAATGCTTCAAGCCGGATCAGGATTTCTTTCTCAGCACAGCAAGGAAATATTCTTCGGGTTGGGAGAAGCCAAGGGCCCGGTGAGGGCGTCGATCCGCTGGCCGAGCGGGCTGGTGCAGGAACTCCGTGACCTGCCCGTCAACCATCGGGTTTGGGTTGAGGAGGGAAGTGAGCCGTCTCGGATGGAAGCGTTTAGGATTAACCCTCAGGGGCTGAAGCCCGCGTCCCTTGGGGCCCCGGGCGGCACGGCTGAAGCCGTGCCCTCCCGAACGGCCGCACCCGACCAGTCGAGCATGCCCCGCCAAACTGTGGCGCAGCAAGAAGCTGAGCTACTTCCCACCACGGTTGAAACCTGGTTGCTTGCGCCGGTGACCGCGCCGGATTTTTCTCTTCCTGACCTGACTGGGCAGACTCACACGCTCAGCGGGCTTCGTGGCCAGGCGGTGCTCCTCAATTTCTGGACCGCGGGATCAGCAAGCTGCCGGGAAGACTTGAGAATCTTCGATCAGGTTTGCAAACGCTGGGCGGCGCAAGGACTTCAACTGCTCGCGGTGAGCGTTGATGATCCCGCTGATGCCGACCACGTGCGGGCACTGGCGCGGGAACTGCACCTTTCATTTCCAGTTCTTCGCGGGTCGGATGATGTGGCCGGCATCTACAACGTTCTCTTTCGTTACTTGTTTGACCGGCACCGCGACCTGACCCTTCCGAGTTCTTTCTTGATTAATGTCCAGGGAGATATCGTGAAGGTCTATCAGGGGCGGGCAAACTGCGAGCACATTGAGCAAGACTTCCGCGGCATTCCGCGTAACGCGGCGGAGCGGTTGGCGAAGGCGCTGCCTTTTCCCGGCGTGAGTGACACGACGGAGTTCAGGCGCAACTATCTTGCCTCTGGTTCGGTTTTCTTTCAGCGAGGCTATTTCGATCAAGCAGAAGCCTCATTCCGGCTGGCTCAGCGTGACGATCCATCGAGTGCGGAAGCTCTCTACGGTCTGGGAAGCGTCTACCTGAAACAGCAGAAGGCGAGTGAAGCGCGGGAGAGTTTTGAACGCGCGGTCAAACTTCGCGCCGGCTATCCCGACACCTTGCCCAACGCCTGGAACAACCTCGGACTTCTGGCCACGCGCGAAGGGCGTACCGCTGATGCGATCCCCTACTTTCAGGAGGCTCTCCGTCTGAGCCCGGACCACTTGATCGCCCTCAATAATCTGGGCAATGCGTATCGTCAACAGAAGCAATGGGACGAGGCTCGCAAAGTGCTGGAGCGGGCGGTTGCGGTCGGGCCTCAGGATCCCGAAGCGAATTACAGTCTGGGGATGGTTTTCGCGCAAGCCGACGACACCGAGCGGGCGTTTGAATATCTGCAAAAAGCCTTGCAGCTTCGTCCCGGGTATCCCGAGGCTCTGAACAACCTCGGCGTGCTTTACCTGCGTACGCGTCGACGCGATGAAGCAGTTGCAAGTTTCGAAGAGTGCATGCGGGTGGCGCCCGTCTTCGATCAGTCTTACCTGAACCTCGCCCGAGTTTATGCGGTGGAGGGCGCTCCGGACAAGGCCCGGACCGTTCTCCTCGATTTACTCAAACAGCATCCCGGGCACGTGCAAGCGCAAAAGGCGCTTGCGGAATTGCCACAATAGCGATTGGGGTACAAGCGTCTCGCCCGTCGTCCATCGTTAATTCTTCTTGGGCGTCGCTGCAGTCAACAGATCCACGAACATCTTGTAAAACTTCTCGAGATCCAGATCGACCTGGATCTCGACCGCCTGAACATCGGTCTTCGGCTTCTCTTGATCGGCCCAGGTCAAGATATCTCCGTAATTGGCGCCGTGGTCCAGGTTGACATCCATGAAACGGGTTTCTTTCGCCGTGATCAGACTGGTATCGAGCCACGCAGCGGCGGCCAGTTCGTCCCACAGATAGCTGTATTCGCCAGGCTGGCGGGAGTATTGGCCGACATAGCGCGCGGCCGGCGATTCGCTGGCTTTGATCCGGTTGAGCAAATCGGAAGTCATACGCGTCTTCACCGAAATATCCACCGTTGTGCAGACGATCTTTTTCCACGGGGTGTGCAGCACAATGTGCGCCGCTTCCGGATCGAACCAAACGTTGAATTCGCGGCGCGGAGTGTTGACGAACTCGGGATCGGTGGTCTGCGGATTCAGGCTGCCTCCCATGAAAACCAGTTCCTTGACCAGGCCCGCAAATTCGGGGTCGATGGAGATGGCCAGGGCTAGGTTGGTCATCGGGGCGCCCTCGTAAATCGTGATTTCGTGGGGGAACTTGTGGACCATGCGAATCAAAAAGTGGGCGGCGTCTTCGTCCGACGGCTTGGTGGTAGGTTTGCCTTCGGGCATGTCTCCTAACTCGTCGGCCCGATGATAGTAACGTGGGGTCCAGGCTCCCAGCCAAGCCACGGAGCCGTAACGCTGCTCCCAGAGTTCTGTCTCCTCCTTGCGCCGGACCAGCGGCTGCTCAGCTCCCGGCACGACCGGAATGTCGGTTCGTCCTATTAGTTCGAGCGTTCGCAGGGTGTGCGCCACTTCCGCCTTGAGCCACTGATCGCCAGTCACCACAGTGATGCCCAAAACTTCCGTCTGCGGAGACTGGATCAGCAGTAGGATCGCCTGCTGGTCGGTTCCAGCGGGGCCGGCGGCGTCCTGGTCGATGATGATCTTGCGCTTCTGACCCCAGGTGAAGCAGCTCATCAGAAGCACGGCGACCATCAAAAAACAGACTCGGCGGAATCCCATGATTCACCCCAGTGTTTAGAAGTTATGACAAACCTTGATTATAAGGCGATTGCGGATGACGGCCCCGGCGACTAGAATGTTCCACGCGAGAGCCTTGATTTCGCGTTACTTTTCCGGTTTTTGTCCTATGGTCGGTTTCCGCGTGACCGTTCACCAATCCGGGTGTTGGGGGAATCGTATCGCAACCTGCGCCTTGGTGGTGATTGCGTTTTTCGCTCCATCCCTGACTCATGGACAATCTGAAGACCCAGCCGGCTCAGCCAGTTTGCAGGGATCGGTGCGAGATTCGCGCGGCCACGCGCTCGCTGCCGCCACCGTGCACCTGCAAGGCGACATAACGGGGCAAACCATTACCACCCAAACCGATTCAAAGGGACTGTACCGCTTTTCCACGCTTGGTGAAGGCGTCTATACCGTGCGCGCGGAGATGGCGGGATACAGTGAGGCAATCTTCGGCCCGTGCATCATCGGACAGAAAGAGGCGAAGAGGATTGATCTGACGCTGGTTTCCACAGCGCAAAGTGGGGCGACTGGAACGCCGGGAGCAGAAAAGCCGCAATTCTTCGATGAGCCTACATTCACCGTGGCGGGTGTTACCGAGGCCATGAATCCCGGCGGGCACGGTTCGGACGCAGTTTTGCGAACCACAGAAGCGTTGGCCAAGGAAACCGCTTCACTTGGCCCTCCCGCAGGGAACAAGGAATCCAGTAGTTCCCCAACGGCCTCTACTTTTTCTTCGTCCGACTACGAAAACGCATACCAACAAGCGCTCGCGCATGCGACCGCCGGTGAATACGAACGCGCGCAAACGGATATTCGAACTCTGCTCGCCCGGCAGGATAGATCCGGGCAGGAGCAGGCCGCGCTTCATAACTTACTCGGCGAGGTCGAAGAGAAAATGGGCAATCCTCTCGAAGCGGTTCGGGAGTACCAGCGCGCAGCCGAACTGGATCCGAGCGAACCCAATCTTTTCGACTGGGCCGCCGAGTTGCTCACCCATCGCGCCTTTGAACCGGCAGTCGAAGTCTTTGCCAGGGGCAATCGCATGTTCCCGGGCTCGGTGCGAATGCTGTCCGGCCTGAGCGTGGCTGGGTACGCGCGCGGTTCGTACGACGAGGCGGCCCAGCGGCTCTGCCAGGCGTCGGACTTGAATCCTGTGGACCCGAATCCCTACCTGCTAATGGGGAGAATGCAAGCTGTCGACAGCATGCAGTCAGAATGCATGGTTGAGAGGCTGGCGCGATTTGTCCGGCTGGAACCTGAAAATGCGATCGCCAACTACACCTACGCGCTAAGCCTTTTTCGGGAGCGGCGCGAAGCGTCCGAGGACGCCGGTAACTTGGCGCACGTGGAGTCGTTGCTTGAGAAGGCGGTCCGCCTCGATCCCAAGCTTGGCCCCGCTTATCTGCAATTGGGCATTCTCTATTCCGAACGCGGAGATTTTCCTAAGGCAATCGCCGCCTATCAAAAAGCGATAGAAGCGAATCCGGGGCTGGAAGAAGCGCACTTCCGGCTGGCGCAAGCTTACAACCGCAGCGGAGAAAAGTCGAAGGCGCAAGCTGAGCTTCAACTTTACTATCAGATGTCAAAGCAAACCGCAGAGCAGGTCGAGCGTGAGCGGCATGAGATCCGGCAGTTTGTCTACACTCTGCGGGACCAACCGTCGAAACTGCAGTAGAGAGTTATCGCTCGTCGACCACGCAGCGAAAGCCTATTGTCCCCACACGATCACGGCCGGGCGCCATCAACAGATATTTCTGGTGTTCATCGAGCCGGTAGGTCTGCGGGAAATACCAGATCGAGCCTCGCGGTTGATAAGATGCGCCGCCGCGAACGATAGCCGCACGCGTATGCGGGTCGCGGTACTCATCGGTCCACTGAGAAACATTGCCGACGAGGTCGAGAACGCCAAAGGGGCTTGCGCCTTGCGGGAAAGCGTCCACTTCAGCGAGTGGGCGCGTGGTGTGGCCGCGGTCAGCGGCGGGCAGCGCTTCTGAGTTCCAATCGTTGCCCCAGGGATACAACCGGTCGTCGGTTGATTGCGCGGCATACTGCCACTCCCACTCATGGGGCAGGCGCTTTCCCGCCCAGGCCGCAAACGCCCGCGCATCCTCGATCGAGACCCAGGTCACGGGCTTATTGCCCCAGCCCTCGGGATAGCTTCCATCTTTCCAGTCGCGCAGAAAATTGTGATTGTCGTCGGGATGATAGTTGGCGGCAGCCAGGAATTTCTTGAACTCGGCATTCGTGACCGGCGTGCGATCTATGTAGAAGCTGGAGACATGGAGTTGATGGCGATGGAACCGGTGTGGGGTGTCTTCCCAGGGATATTGCACATCTACGCCGGGATCGTTGCCGCCTTCGATTTCAATGCCACGCACCTGAAAGTCGTAGTCTCCCTCAGGAATACGGACCATGCCCGGAGGAGCGGTCGTGGAAGGCTTGGTGGGCTGGATTTCGACCATCGCTTGCGGCATACTCTTCCACTCACGCGAGTATGTGGCCAGAGGACGCTTCGAGCGCTCACTCATGAACGCAAGGAGATCCCGAACCGCTCCGGACACCGGACTTTCTTTCGTTACCAGGACCGCGCCGAAACCTCGGCCATCGAGGTCAAAGCTGAGTGTTGCCTCGTTGCCACGCATCGCAGGCGACAGTTCCGTGCCATGCCATAGATCGTAGAAATGCATTCCTGTCTGCGGAGTGACTCGGAGCTGCTCACCGGTAACTGCATACTCATTCCGGTTGACCAGAGTCCAAAGAGTGCTCGTCGCGGTAGGAAACTTGCTGGCGAACACGCCCGCCTGGACAGTAGCAGTATGCGGCTCCCACGCGGGACTGCGAAGATTGTCCGCCACGGTTCGCTCAATCCGGGTAAAGCGCAGCAGGGCTTCCGCGTCATTCGGATTCATCCTGTACCAGAATCCCCAAAGATTCTCCAGGTCGGCGTAACCCTCACCGTTAAAGAAGGCGTGTTGCAAGCTGTCCGTCTTGTCCCGCGTAAAGCGATCGGTCACATTCACGGTGTGGCGGGGCTCCAGCCATCTGGTTTTGTCTACCATCGGCACGAAAGGATAATCTTTGCCTTCCCACGTGACCCAGTCGTTCCAGCCAATGTTGCTCCAGGCTAGCGATTCGTCACGCGGCTCGAACTGGGGCTCGAGTGCAAGCGGATGGCCGGTGGCATCGGAGGCCAGGCGGAATTGTTCGGGAACGCTCTCCAGCGTGTCGAAATTGATCCCATCCGCCTCAATGTCGGCTAGCAGTTTCGTGATCGCAAGCCAGGGGAATGTGCCTTCTTCGCGTGTGCCCGTGTCCCACGCCAGGACGGGGAAGAACACCCTCACGCCTCGGCTGTGGAATTGCTGAACCATCTGGCGAAGAGCGGGGATGCCGCCGGGCAGGTCGCGCAGGAGATCGAATTGGTTGCGGTCATCCACGCCGAGGTTGGGATAGGCATGCCAGATGAGGACGGCGTCAATGGGTCCGATACGGTTCTCGGTCTCAGTCAGAAATCGGTCGACCGTGTATTTCCCTTCTTCTGGATCGTAGAAGCTGCGGTCCCAAATGAGCAACTGCACCTGGGAGAAGACGTGCTGAGTCCACTCCAACTCCGGCCGGTCGTATTGCGCACCGTCGTAGCGCAGGCGAGTGCGCCGGTCAGTCCGCCACCCTTTGAGTCCTTCGAGCCAGGCAGCGGCATCAGCCGGTTGCTCCGGCCCAGCGAAAAAGACTTCGCCGGGCGGAGGCATGTCTGTCAAATTCAAAACGCCGGTTGGAGAGACAAGGTCGTGGCGCTCCTTCCATTCGTCGGAGAAACACAGGCAGGTCATCCAGAGAGCCAGAGCGCCGGCGAGCAGCATGCGACAGGGAAGGGGTCGGCTCATGACGAAAGCCGCCGGTACTCCCCGCGAGGCCGCGGGGTTTCGCGACGGCGGGCGGACGAGGCGTCCGCCGCTACGTGTTTATGCTTCGATCCCAGGTTCACCGCCGCGCCTGGCCTAGAACTTGAGCTTAAGGGCGAACTGAATTACGCGCGGGTTGTTCACCGTCTCGTTGACCACTCCGAAAATCGAGGGTGAATCCACATCCTGCATTTGACTGCTGCCACCGCTCAGGAAGAACTGAGCATGGTTAAAGAGATTGAAGAACTCTGCCCGGAATTGCAGACCCATGCCCTCGCGGAAGGACAGCGGAAAGTCCTTGATTAGCGAGAAGTCCGTGTTCACAAAGCGCGGTCCCGAGACCGGCGTCCGGCCAGCATCTCCCAGTTCTCCGAAGGGCGCGTCCTTGAAAGCGCAGGGATTAAACCAATTCGCGAGCGTATGGACCTTCGGGGGCCCGACGCACCCCGGATTGTTCGCCACCTGACCTGGTTGGTTCGGGTCCCCCACCTGGTTGGGCCGGTTCAAGCTGTTGCCGTTCCACTGAAAGTTTACTCCCGAGCCGGCGAAGTTGCTGTTGGCGCTCGCCACCACGAAGAGCGGGAAACCGGACGTGGCTTTTTCGATCAGATTCACTTTCCAATTGCCCAGAATTGTGTTGGCGGGACCACTCCAGTTGCTCCCGAACTTCTTGCCCCGTCCGAACGGCAAGTCGTAAAGAATGCTGGCGGTAAACTGGTCGTTGAGATTGATTTGAGACAAGCCCCAATCCGCTCTTTGACTTCCCGGCAGCGGCCAGAAAGTCGCACCCGGCAGCGTACCGGCACCGTCTGGCATCCCGGTGTCGAACGTGTGTGCCCAAGTGTAGCCCACTAGGGCATAGAGGCCGTGGCGCACGCTCTTCGTCTCTGCCTTGACCTGCAGAGAATCGTAGCGCGCCCGGCCTATGTCGCTAATGTTAGCCACGGTCGTGAACAAGCCGTATGGTGCAGGGACGGACTTTCCGCCCGGGCCACAACCGAAGGTGTAGCCTGGGACCGGCGCAAGGCCGCCTTGGCATGCCGCTGGAGATCCCACGTTTTGGTTCACTCCATCCACCAGAATGTGGGTGCTGCGCGAACCTGCATAGCCCACGGTCAGCACCACGTTTCCAGGCAACTGGTGCTCCACGTTCAAGTTGAACTGCTGCACCATGCCTTGTTTGAAGTTAAGATTCTGCGCCTGAATGGTTCCGGTGAACTGGGCAGGGTTCGGTTGGGAAGTATAGGGCTTGAGACTGGATTGCAAGAAGCCAAGTTGAAGACCGCAGTTCGCCGGGGCGGCTGACGTAGCGTTGTTAAATGGACAGGGAAAGCTCGGGAAATAATTAAATTGATCAGTTTCCGCGTAGTAGGGCGGGTTCTGCCAGAGTCCCTGCGCGCCTTGACTCCAGGCGGAATCGTGGTAGATCGCGTAGCCCGCGCGGATGGCAGTGTTCTGGCTTCCCCAGGGCTTCCACGCTAATCCGATGCGCGGTTCCAGCGCTGTTTTGTCGAATTGGATGCCGGCACTTCCGCCACTATGAATGCAGATAGCGCAGCCGGCCTGCGGGCTATTCCCCGCAACGTAGTACTTCCCGGTGTAGAAATCGAAGTTCGCCTGGCGACCTTGGGCTTCGGTTTCGGGCGTGACCAGAGCCCAAGCTAATCCCAGGTTCAAGGTCAAGTTGTTCGTTACGCGCCAGTCGTCCTGGACAAACGGCCGGTACATCTTCCACCGGCGGCCGGTCGTGGCCCCATTGAAGGTCTGGTCATGGAGTGCACCACCGGGCTGGCCCACCAGCAGGTCGGCGGCATTGTCCCCGGTAAACGATGCGCTCCCGGGGAAGAAGAGGAAATAGCCGTCCTGGAAGCCGTTGGTCCGCACGTTCATTTGATTGAACCGCATTCCTATGCCAACCCGGACGTCGTGTTTGCCGCGGATCATGTCCAGCGTGTCGGAGTAGGAATAAACGTTGGTGCCGCCCTGGAACGGAGCAAAGCCGCGATCCCCCAGAGACCAGTAACCGGTCAATTGGGTCGAACTGAGACCGCAACCGAAGCAGTCTTTGGTGGACTGGTTCAGACTCGCAGGGTAGCCCGTCAAGCTGCTGCACAGGCTGCCCAGATCAGCGCCCTGAATGCTGAGCTTTGCCGCCGTACAGGTGCTGTCCCCGAAGGAGCGAATGTGGTTGAAAATTCTATTGAAGCCCACACTAGCCTGATTGATGGTTCGATCTGAAAAAACGTGGGTTTCCGACACCGCCACATTGCGCCCGTGGTTGAGAAGGGTCTCGGTGCTGCCAAAAGGGTTCTGTTCGGCAAATCCCGGCGAGCCTCCCGGGTCGAAGGTCGTAGCCTGATCGTAGCTGAAGCGTGCGAACACCGAGTCCTTGCTGGAAAAATTGTGATCCAGACGGATATCGAACTTGCCCTCGTCGAGTGTCCGAACCGGCACATTGGTGTAGTTGTAGCCCAACGCGGCGTTACTCGCATTGCTCTGGGGATAAAGCTTGATCAATTGCGCGCCCGCCTTATCGAACATGGCGGGTGGGATCTTGTTGCAATCCACTCCAGGGGGCTGGTTGCCCGTTCCATCTGGGGCGAGGGGATTCCCAGCGCCATCGCACCGGAAATGCTTGTCAGCCCCGGTTGCGTAGGGATTGGTAAGCGCGGGGAACGAGGCACTTCCTCTGGGATTGCCGAACGGGTCCAGAGTAAAGTCACCGGCCATCATGGCAGCCGTTGGAATCAGGCCCACGAACGCTATACCGTGGCGCTGCCTTTTTGCTTCATAGTCAGCGAAGAAAAATGTCTTGTCCTTCTGGATGGGGCCGCCTAGCGAGCCTCCGAACTGGTTGAGATTGAATTTCTCGCGCGACGAAGCAAAATAGCTGCGAGCGTCCAGATCAGTATTACGGAAGAATTCGAACAGCGACCCGTGGAACTGATTGGATCCCGTTTTCGTCGTTACTAGCACGGTCGGACCCGCGCGCGTGCCATATTCCGCCGAATAGTTGTAGGTCAGAACCTTGAATTCCTGGATCGCGTCAATCGAAGGCAAAATCGCGATGGCTCCGGCGGTCAACTCGTTATTGTCGTTGCCATCGAGCAGCCAATCGGTGCTCTGCACGCGCGACCCGCCAACCGATAGCGAGAAGGTTCCGCGAGCCGATACTTCGCTGCTGGCGCCTCCGTTGAAGAAACTCTGCGGGTTGGTTTCCTGGGTCGTGCCCGGGGTCAGGGTCGCCAGTTGGACGAAGTCACGTCCGTTCAAAGGGAGATCGGCTACCTGCTGCGAAGTGATGACCTGGCCCAAGGTCGGATTCGCCGTCTGCACGGCCACTTCGGTAGCGCTTACTTCAACCGTCGATGTGACCGACGCCGGCGCCAGAGTGAAATTCAGTTCGCGATGTTCGTCCACTTGCAGCCGGACGTCTTTCTGCTGCACGACCTGAAAACCCTGGAACTCCGCCGAGATGGTGAAGTCGCCGACCGGGAGCAGAGGGATAAGGTAGTGTCCGGTAGCGTCGGTCTTCGACTCGCGAGAAATCGCCGTAGCTTGCGACGTGGCTCTTACGGTCGCTCCAGAAATCACGGATCCGGTTTTATCCGAAACGGTGCCCGAAAAGCTTCCAGTTGCCTGGCCGTAGAGCAGTGGGCAGATGGGAAATACCAGCGAACAGCACAGAGCCAGCAGAGTTCTCTTGCTCAGCATCGATCTCTCCTCGGCGGCTCCCGTCGAGCGGCAGACGGAGCCCGCACTTTCCCCACGAACGTTTGGAGGTCCCTGATGACGATGCGAACCATCTAACTGGAGGCGCGGCCCAAAGTCAAGATTTTTTGTGGGACGCCAGTTCGAGAGCCTGGGCGGTTGTGATGAATTTTGCTCCCAGAGCCTGCAATTCGGAGACCGTCCGGCGTCCGTCCTCGGCTTTTAGAGTTTCGATCGCATCCTGAACCACGGAAACCCGCCGCCCCCGCTCAAGCAAACCCTTGGCCGCGAAACCAACACAGTATTCCGTGACCACGCCGAAGACCACGAATTCCGTGTCGCGACCCAGACGTTCTACCAGTGTCCCCGCATGCCGGCTTTCAAAGATGTTGAGCGTCTGTTTTTCGAGATGAATTTGCTGGTACCGTGAAAGGTCCTGCGGCAGCGCCGCTGTAGGATCGTTCGGAACCGTAATCATTCGCTCCGTCAGCGCTTCCGGAACAAAGTCGGCGCCGCTGGTCCCCTTGACGCAATGAGGCGGAAACGTTTTGAATTCGGGATCGTCCTTCGCGTGGTAGCAGCCGTGGGATACCAGAAACACTCGCCCCTGCCGGGCCGCATCTGTCAGCTTTCGGATGTTGGGCAGCAATCGTTCGGCGCCGGGGACGTAAAGCTTACCGCCGGGCAGCATGAAATCAGCTTGCGTGTCCACTTCCCAGAAAACTAGATTGCGAGATAACATACCGGGTCGGTCTGGTCACGACTGCGCAAACAAGCTTATAACATTGTTTGCGGAGAACGGGAATGCCGTTAAATCAACAGCATCAAGAGGTGCCCTCAATGGCCCAAGATGAGCCTGTCAATAAAACGCCAGCCCGGCTTGTGATTCGCAACATCGGCCTTCTACTGAGCGGCGATCTGAAACATCCGATTCTCGACGCGGACACCGTCGTCGCCGTGGATGGCAAGATCGCCGCGGTCGGCAAGCAGAAGGATGTTGACACCGAAGGCGCAACTGTCACCATCGATGCTAAAGGCACAACCCTGGCTCCGGGATTGATCGACAGTCACGTGCATCCCGTCGCTGGCGACTGGACGCCGCGCCAAAACCAGATTGGCTGGATCGACAGCTACCTCCACGGCGGAGTCACCACGATGATCTCCGCCGGCGAAGTGCACACCCCCGGCCGCCCGAAAGATGTGGTGGGTCTGAAAGCCATGGCGGTTTTTGCCCAGCGGGCGTTCTCGGCATTTCGTCCGGGTGGAGTAAGAATCCATGCGGGCGCGCCCGTGATCGAGCACGGAATGGTCGAAGAAGACTTCAAAGACCTCGCCGCCGCCGGCGTCACCTTGCTGGGCGAGGTCGGCCTAGGCAGCGTGAAAGATGGAGCTACAGCGCGACAGATGGTGGCCTGGGCGCGCAAACACGGGATTCAGAGCACGATTCATACCGGCGGGCCGTCGATTCCAGGGTCGAGCCTGATAGACAAAGACATCGTGCTCGCCGCCGACGCCGATGTCATCGGCCACATCAACGGCGGCCATACTGCGCTGCCAGACGATCAAATCGTAACTCTGTGTGAAAAATCCCCGCGAGCTCTGGAGATTGTTCACAACGGCAACGAAAAAGCGGCGTTGCTCACGTTGCGGACCGCCAATGAACTCAAGCAGCTCAGTCGCGTGATTCTGGGTACGGATTCACCAGCTGGTTCCGGAGTACAACCGCTCGGCATACTGCGCATGATCTCGATGCTAGCGTCGCTCGGGGACACTCCTGCTGAGGTTGCGATCTGCTTTGCGACCGGGAACACAGCAAGAATACGAAACCTTGACTGCGGCGTGATCGAGGCGGGTCGCGATGCGACGTTCGTATTGATCGATAAAGCACAGCATTCACCGGGAAAGACTGTGCTGGAAAGCATCCAGCGAGGGGACTTACCGGGGATTGGGATGCTGATTATCGACGGCGTCGTAAGCGCGCAACGCAGCCGGAACACGCCACCCGCGGCGGCGGTACCAGAAATTGTGAGCCATTGACTGCTTACGGCAGCCCCAGTGACGCCGCGACGCTCTTCCGGTATTCGCGCGCCTTCGCCAGGACTTCTTCTTCTTTCACCGTCAGTAATTTTCGATCACGCATGACCACGCGCCCGCCAATCACTACCGTTTCCACATCGCTGCCCTTCAACGCGTACGCCAATTGAGCGTAGACGTCGAACATCGGGACCGCGTTCGGTTCGTCGAGACTAAGCAAGATGAGGTCCGCCTTTTTCCCTGCTTCCAGCGAACCGATTTCTTTCTCCATGTGCAATGCTCTCGCCCCGTCGATCGTCGCCATCTCCACGACTGCCTTCGCATTCAGCGCCAGCGGATCCATCTTCGTAGTCTTCGCCAGCTTAGCTGCTAGGTCCATCTCCTCCATCAGATCCAAGTCGTTGTTGCTGCCTGCCGGTCCGTCGGTCCCGAGGCCGACGGCTACTCCGGCAGCACGCATTTCAGCCACGGGGGAAACGCCGCTGGCCAGCATCATGTTGCTTGACGGATTGTGCACGCAGCCCACTTGCCGCTGCGCCAGCGTCTTGCGGTCGGCGTCGTCCACGTAAATACAATGCGCCGATACCACGTCCGGACCCAGCACGCCGATCTTATCGAGATATTGCACCGGTGACATTCCATTCTGCTTCAGGCTGTCGTCCCATTCTTTCTTCATTTCCCCTACGTGGATCAGTATGGGTGCATGATATTTCCTCGCCAGCCCCGCCGCGTCCTGAAGCGTCTTCTGTGAACACGTGTAAATCGAATGCGGCGCCACCGCCGCGTGAATCAGCGGGTCGCCTTGCCACTTTCTCAGAAACTTCTCGGTATACCCGAGCATTTCGGCTTCGCTCTTATTGTCAGGTACCGGAAAATCGATAAACGTTTCGCCTAGCACGCCCCGCATCCCCGCCGCTTTGGTCTCTTCAGCAACCGCATCCTCGAAGTAATACATATCCGCGAAAGTCGTGACGCCCCCGCGAATCTGCTCCGCCGCCGCCAGCCGTGTTCCCCAGCGCACAAACTCTTCGTTGACGTTCTTCTTCTCGGCCGGAAAGATGTACTTATAGAGCCAATCGTTGAGCGTCACATCATCGTGAAGCCCACGGAACAAAGTCATGGGCACGTGGGTGTGGCCGTTGATGAATCCAGGCAAAACCAGCTTGCCTTTCGCATCGATCGTCTGCGCGGCCACATACTCGGCTTCAAGTTCGTCGCGTGGCCCCACCGCGACAATCGTGTCACCTCTCACCACAACGGCTCCATCATCATAGATAGCTCGCGTTCCATCCATGGTCAGGACGATTCCGCCTGTGACGACGAGATCCACTTTGTCTTTCTTGGGTTGAGAGAAAAGAGATGCTGGCAGAAGAGTGAAAACTAGAAGAAGAAACCGGCGCAAGGTCATCGATTTACTCCGGGCGGCTAACGCCGCAAGCTGGTTGAGACATTTGTCGCAGTCCTGAATGCGTCACGCAAGATAAAGGTTATCATCCGGTATGCCCGTGACCGGAACAATTGCGCTACGGCTCGCAACTGCGCTCGGAATCGGTCTTCTTATTGGGGCTGAGCGTGAAAGGCGCAAAGGGGCAGGCGCATCGCGCTCCCCTGCTGGCATTCGCACGTTTGCGATTACTTGCCTGTTAGGCGGGGTCAGCCTGCAGTTGGGCGGCGAAGTATTGCTCGCGGTGGCAACGCTGGCCATCGCCGGACTGGTTGCAATTGCCTATGTTCGCACCAGCGCGAAAGACCCGGGCCTGACGACCGAAGCAGCGCTCCTGCTTACACTGCTGTTAGGCGGACTCGCCATGAGGCAACCCGCGCTCGCCTCAGGCCTTGCAGTCACGCTGGCGATCCTTCTGGCGTCGCGTACCCGGATTCATCGATTCGTGCGCTTCGTACTCACGGAGGCAGAGCTGACGGATGCGCTCGTCCTGGCCGCCGCCGTCCTGGTCGTACTCCCGCTCATTCCGGATCGCTATGTCGGCCCGTTCAGCGCTATTAATCCCCGGATGATCTGGAGAATTGTTCTACTGATGATCTCGATCAGCGCCAGCGGCTACGTTGCCGTGAGGCTGCTTGGAGTCCGCTTCGGCCTTCCCCTTGCCGGGCTGGCGTCAGGTTTCGTATCGAGTGCAGCCACGATCGCTTCCATGGGGTCGCGTGCGCGGCAACAACCGGCACTCTTGCGACCTGCGGTGGCGGGAGCGGTGCTGTCTACAATTGCTACCATTGTCGAAATGGCTGCCGTTCTGGCGGCGAGCAGCCGGCCGGTATTATTTGTGCTCACACTCCCGCTGATCGCGGCGGGCGTTGTCGCTGTCATCTATGCGGCCTGGTTTACGATCTGGGGAATACGGCATGATGCACCCAGCGCCACTCAGCCGGGATCGGCTTTCAGCCTGAAGACTGCGCTGGCATTTGCGGCCACGATGGCAGTGGTGCTTCTCGCCTCCGCTGCTCTTAATTCCTGGCTCGGGAAAGCAGGTGTGATCGCCGCGTCTGTGGTTGCGGGTTTTGCCGATACCCACGCTGCTGCGGTTTCCGTAGCCTCGCTGGTCGCCGCCGGAAAAATGAGTGCACGGGACGCTCTGATCCCCTGTCTTGCCGGGCTGACCACGAACACCGTCACCAAGGCCGTGCTCGCGATCACCGGGGGCGGGCGGCGCTTCGCCATACAGATTATTCCTGGGTTAATGCTGGTGATCGCGGCCGCGTGGATTGCCGCGGTGCCGGCCTTATCGCGGTAACGATTTTAGGATGACGCAGAGATCGGTTCCCGCGCCTGCATCTTAATTCTGAGACTCGCTATCGCAGCCCGTCATCGCCCTTGATTTGATCTTTCGTAAGTCCACCTACGCGCGCGAGCGGCCGTCCGCTGTCGGTCACCGCAACAGCTACCATGATCTCGTTGGCGCGGGGAGCGTCGTTAATTCGGACCTCCATGCCATCGAAGTGGCTGCGGACGAAAGCGGCGTCTTTGTGCCCGAGCGGAATGTCGAGAGCCACTCCCAGGCCACCCCGTTTCTTAGAGGAGGGAATGAGGGCGGCGCCTTTGCCGAGAACCTTTCGCACCGGCACGCCCAGCTTGGGATGCAGAATCGCGGCGGCGTGTTCGATCTCGCCGTTCTCGCCCACGGCCGCCGCCTTGCCGTAGCTCTCGGCACTCGTCGCTGCTATGCCCAAAGCTGCGACGGCTCGCAAGGTGAGCAGTTCACCGAGCTCTTCGCCAATCACCATCAGCTCGGACAAGTCTTCCACGTACTTTCCTGCGTAAGGATTTTCGATCACCGCGACCGCGGCGGCGCGCCGGGTTGGGGGATCGATGGCTCGTCCCATCTCGCTCTTTGTCTCCTCAACGAACGTCGCAATCTTGCGGATGCTGGCTTTCATCGCAGTCCGTCCTCTCCCTTGATCTCCGAGGCTTTGAGGCCGCCGACGCGGGCATGAATGCGAGGGCCGGTGGTCATCACCAGCGCGAGCAGAATCTCATCGGCTCGCGGAGCATCGGCCAGGCCAACTTCCATGGCATCGAAATGACTTCTTACGTAGGAAGCATTGACATGCGTGATGGGGACGTCGAGCCGAGTCCCGGGGCCGCCGACCTTCTTCGTCGAAGACACGATGGCTTTCGCGTCTCCGAGAATCTCGCGCATGGCGTACCCGCCGGGCACGTGCCATAGGGCTCCATGTTCGAGTTCGCCGGCCGCGCCAATAATAGCTCCCTTGCCGTAGCCTTCGACGACGCGGGCATCTCCGCCCAACGCGGTGACCAGGGAGCGCGCCATTTCGAGGCCGAGCGGCTTGAGATCGTCCATAAAGCCAGCGATCTCTTTCACGTATGCGCCCGCGAAAGGATTGCGGATGACGGCCAGCGCGGCTGCACGGCGCAGCGGCACGGGCGAAACCGGGCCGCCTTCATGGAAGATTTCCTCCACTGCCGTAAACTTCTTTCGAACCTGAACTTCAGGCATGGACAAAGCTCCTCAAACCGATTTTTCTCCCTGGCCGGAGACGCAGCAAGCTGCATTTCTACAGCGACTGAAGAGACGTTGCTTGCAACGACTCTTCTGGACGCAAACGATGGCGCGAGTGCTCCGGCAGCAAACCAACGATTCTAGTCGCTCCGCGCAGGCGCAGGGCCGCAGCGCGGATAAGTCCGGCAGAGAGAATCGACTCTGCGACAGCCACACCCGCATCAAGTGCGGTGGCGATCTCGCCCGAAGAGAGTTCACCGACCTCCTGCGTCACAAGCCGCTCGCCAAGATCGCTATCGGGTGCGAGAGTGCGGGCAGGAACGCGGAGAATATTCGGGTGGCCCGGTAAGTCCACAGCATTGGCAATGATGGTCGCGGCGGCATCCGCCATGGCCGCGCGGTCAGCGAGGACCGTGACCGCATCGGCGATGCCGAGCGAGAAACTGCGGCCGCGCCAGCCACTGGTCGCGATGCCCCGTACCGGCTGCGTCGAATCCAGCGTCGCTGTACCAAAAAGTGATGGACGATCCGGCCGCTCGACCATGCCAACAACAAAACGTTCTCCCAGCGCCAGATGCAAGGCAATGTCTCCGCCGTCGTTAACGTAGGCACGAGAAAGATTCGCCGCGGATGTCATCACGCTCAGAATCTCCTCTGCAACCGCGCCCGCGACCGCAGCCATCGGCGTGATGAATGTCCACTTGCCGTAGGGCGCAACTGCGGCCACCATGCGTCTCGCGATCACACCCAATACAATCGGACTGCCGCTTCGCGCAGGCTGCCGCAGAAGTGAGAGTTCACCGCAGAGTTCATCGAGCACGGTGACGAAGCGATTCGCCGCTGCACGATACGCGGTCTTAATCTCTGCAACGGTTCCGAATGCCTCGACGATCAGATCGATCGGTCCGTCGTGAAGATGCAGGCGACGGCCGTCGGGCAGGAATCGTATCTGAGCCCGCTCCTTCACTGATCAGACCTCGGCGATTTCCCCGGCGACAGCGGCCAGGGATTGTCTGGATTCGCGGAAAGATGGCGGCGACTTTCCCCATGCAGAATGGAATCCAGGGGACGAACGTGATCCATGTAGCCGCCGAGGGCCGCGTAGTCCGCAAGCTTCAAAGTAAATTCTATGGGAGCCACCAGCGCGGGCGTGGGCACATAGCCGAAAGCGTGCTCCGGCATTCGGCTCACGTCCACCATGAAGGTAATGCCGCCGCCGGGCCAGACGTAAACCGGCGCGCCGCCGCAGGTGACGCGGGTAAGCGCGTCCTTCACTGAATGAGTGAGCCTCACCGGATTTTCGGTAACGCCCGCCCTCAGTGATCCGCCGGCGCCGCCCATGAAGAGAACGGTACAGAGGGCCGGCTCGCAATTTTCCTTGATTCTGGCCACGGATTCGCGGAGCGAAGGCGGCAGTTCTTTTTCCACAGGCCGCAACGCGTCATCCAGTTCGTAATAAGCATGATGCTCACCGGTCGTGCTCACCATGAGCAATCGGAGCCTTGGCCAGGCAACCTTGGGATTGAAAGTCTGAAGGATCGAAAGAGGGTCTTCGATATTCGTACCGCCCCAAGCAGTCCCCGGTTCGGCGACTCGAAAATAGCGCCCAGGAGTGGAGCGGTGCCCCTTCATCTTGATTCCGGTCTCCCGCACTCCGAGCAGTTTTCCCGCCTGATGTTCCGAGAGCACGCCCGTGATATGGTCATCGACGACGACCACCTCATCGACCTTGCCGAACCATTGCTTAGCGAACATCCCGATGGTGGCCGATCCACAGCCCACGCGCGTGCGCTCCTCAAGCATGCCGTCGACCACGGGCGGCTTGCCCGCCTCAACCAGCACGGTGGCGCCGTCATCAATGGTGAGTTCCACCGGCTTGCGCTCGCACAGATTCAGCAACGTATCGCAGGTGACGGTACCTTCTCTGCGGCTGCCCCCAGTGAGGTGACGGACGCCGCCCAGCGAAAGCATTTGGGAACCGTATTCGCCCGTGGTAACGTGTCCCACCGCTTCGCCCTGCGCCCGTACCGTGTTCGTCTCCGGGCCGAGATGGCGATCGGTATCAATCTTCACTTTCACGCCGCAGTAGCTGAAGATGCCTTCGGTGACGACGGTGACCACATCCACGCCTTGCACCTCGGAGGAAATGATGAACGGAGCCGGCTTGTAGTCTGGATACGTCGTACCCGCGCCAATTGCCGTGATGAAGGTTTCGGGACCGCTCACGATGCTGCCATCCCAATCGCGATCACGGCCGAGGAACGGAACCACGGAATCCCCGCGCGACAAGGCGCGATCGAGAACCACGTGCGGGTCGATCCGCACGAGTTGTCCGCCGTCATTTGCGTAGCGATCGCACGCACCCGTCCTTCCCGGCTTGATGTAGCAAAGGACCGGACACGCGTCGCAACGGATGGCGTCATCGTCAGCCACGAGCAGCTCCAGTGTTGCTGGAAGCGCGAGCGAGGATGGCCTCGCGTATGCGGTCGGGCGTTGCCGGAACCCGCCGCATGCGGACGCCGGTGGCGTGGTGAATGGCGTTCAGAATGGCCGGCGCAGTCGGAATCACAGCCTGCTCTCCGATTCCCTTGGCCCCGAACGGCCCGATCCACGAAGGATCTTCAATCAGAATCGATTCGACCGGAGGAACGTCGCCGACCGTGGGGATCAAATAGTCATGCAGATTCTCGCCTTTGCCCGGAAAGAATTCCTCCATCAGCGCCATGCCTAGCCCCTGTGCGACGCCACCCTCGATTTGTCCCTCAATCAATGTCGGATTGATGGCTCGCCCCACGTCATGCGCAGCGACAACCTTCAGAACGCGCACCGTCCCCAACTCGATGTCGATCTCAATTTCCGCCATGTGGGCGCCGAATCCGTAAACAGCATAAGGACGACCCTGGCCATTTTCGTCGAGCGCGCTGGTCGGTGGATCGAAAGTCTGCTCGACGGTCAACACATAGCCGTATTGATCAAGCGGCAAATCCTGCAAAGAGAAGCTGCGATGCTTCCCGTCTTCGTGGATCGCTAACACGCCTTCACAGAAATCAATCAACGCATCTTCACGTGAGCCCGTAAGTCCCAAGATCGTGTGCCGGAGTTCTTTCCCCGCCATGTGCGCCGCCTTGCCCGTCACGAACGTTTGCCGCGATGCCGAGGTTTTCCCGCAATCAGGCGTGATTGAAGTGTCTCCAGAAATCAAATCGAAGCAATCCACCGGCGCGCACAAAGCGTCGGCGCAAATTTGCGTCACGATGGTGTTCGATCCCTGGCCGATGTCGACCGCTCCCTGGTGCAGCGCAATTCTGCCATCACGCTTCAGTCCGAGGCGCACGGTCGAAGGGTTCGGCAGGGAGGTGTTTCCGCATCCATACCACATTCCTGCCACGCCAACTCCGCGGCGGATCGGCCCGCGAGTCGTGGTATTGAACTCCACCGCTTCGGCGCGTGCCGCATTCCACTTGGAACGCAAAGCTTCAAAGCAGGCGCGAATGCCGACGCCTTCTCCCATAACTTGCCCCGTGACCGTGGGAGTTTGATTGTCGAGCGCGTTCAAGATGCGAAATTCCAGCGGATCGATTCCGAGCCGGATGGCAAGGTCGTCGTAAAGCTGTTCCTGGGCAATCGCCATCTGCGGCACACCAAAGCCACGAAACGCACCCGCAGGCACAATGTTGGTGTGGATGGCCCGCGTCAGCGCCCGATAATGCGGGATCGCGTAGGGTCCGGAAGCATGCACCGGAACGCGAGCCGCTACCGTGGGCCCCCACGAGGAATAGGCGCCGGTATTGAAATCGGCGGCGAAGTCCAACGCCAGCAGTTTGCCTTCCTTGGTTGCACCAGCCCGGCAACGCATGCGTGCGGGATGCCGCTTGGTCGTACACATGATGGACTCGATGCGCGAATAAACCATGCGCACCGATCGCCGCAACCGCCATGCGGCGAGTACAAGAAATGGCTGCACCGACAAATCGAGCTTGGTCCCAAAGCCGCCGCCGACTGCGGTTGGAATAATGCGCACTGCCTCGGCGGGAATTCCCAGCAGCTTGGCGATATCCGCGCGATCCATATAGGGCGACTGCGTGCATGCCTGAATCTCGATCCGATCGCCTATGCGCCGTGCAAATCCGGCTTCAGGCTCGATGCAAGCATGCTCGACGAAACCAGTTTCGAATTCACCGTCGACAACCACGTCCGCCTCGCCCAGCGCCTTCTCCACATCACCTCGCGCCACGCGTCCCGATGTCAGCACGTTGTCCGCACGATGAGGATGGATGAGCGGAGCTCCCGGCGCGAGCGCTTGATCAATGGTTCTCACGCCCGGCAATTCTTCCCAGCAGACGGGGAAGGTCGCCGGATCGAGATTTTCGATCACCTCCGCTTCGCCGACAATCGCTGCAACCCCTTCACCTCGATACCGGGCTTCCTCATGAGCAAAAACCGGCTGGTCGGCAAAGCGTGGAATCACGCCGTAGCAATCTTCTCCGGGAACGTCCTTGGAGGTGAGAACCGCTTCCACGCCGGGATGAGCTGCGACGAAAGCTTCCAGATCGCCAAAGCGAAACTTCGCCCGGTCATACGGACAGCGGATAACGCGTGGCGTGAGCGCACCAGGCGGCATTTCGTCGGCCCCGTAGATTTCCGATCCTTCAACTTTGTATTTACCGTCCAGGCGGACCAGCCGTTGACCAACCGAGGTTCCAGCCGCAGGGCACAAAGTCTCCGCGCATTCCGAGCCCACGCTGAGAACGGCATCAATGATTTTTCGATAGCCCGTGCAGCGGCACAGCACGCCACCAAGCGCATCCATCACATCGGCCTCAGAAGGCGAAGGGTTGCGCTCAACCAACGCTGTTGCCGAGACCAGCATGCCGGGCGTGCACGCTCCGCATTGCGCGGCTCCGTGACGTAGAAAAGCTTCCTGCATTCGGCCAAACAGTGGACGTCTGAACTTCAGTCCTTCAACTGTCGTGATCGCATGGTTCTCGACTTGGCCCACTGCTACCAGGCACGCGCAAACCGGCTCTCCATCCAGCAAAACCGTGCAAGCGCCGCAGTCCCCGGCATCGCAGCCAACTTTCGTTCCGGTAAGTCCAAGCTGCTCCCGCAAAACTCGTGAGAGTCGTTGCACGGGAGAAGCGGCCACCGAGACCTCGCGGTCATTCACCAACAATTTAAGCAGGCACTTGGTTTCCGACGTGGAAGCGATGCTTGCCATCATGCATTCCCCGCGCACGCTTCCAAAGCGCGCTGAACCAACCGCAGAGCCGCATCGCGCCTGTACGCGGCGGTAGCGCGAACGTCGCCGATGGGAGATAAACCCTTGAGATGATCGGCACTGGCAAGCGAGCCTAATCCGGGCGCCACAGTCGCGCCGATCAGCGCATGCTCCAGGCCGCTGAGGCGCTGGGCGACGGCCGAGCAGGAGCCGATCGCGACACGCGCGTCCGAAACGCAACCGCTCGAATCCTTCAGGATGACGGCAGCAACCATCGCGATCGAGATCACCAGATAGCGCCGCGCCCCCAGCTTCAGAAAAGTCGACGCAGCATTCTCCACGGTCCGCGGCACGAAGATCCGGGAGAGGATTTCACCCGGCTGCCGCAGCGTCTTTCGATTGCCAACAATGAAGTCCGCCAGCCGGATACGCCGCGTCCCAGCCCGCGAAGCCAGTTCCACTTCAGCATCGAGCGCAAGCAAAGGCGGAACGCTATCCGCCGCCGGGGATGCGTTGCAAAGATTCCCGGCCACGGTCGCGCGATTCTGAATCTGAATCCCGCCAATCTCGCGCGCCGCAGCCTTCAATCCATCAAAGCAGCGCGGCAGCGGAGCCCGAACAATCTCGGTCCACGTGGTCAGCCCGCCGATGCGTATGTATCCCGCTTCCGCAACCACACCCTTGAGTTCGCCGAGACCCGAAATGTCCACCACAGCCTCGCTGACCGGACGATCTCCCAGCGACGGAAAAAAGTCGGTACCGCCCGCAAGGATTTGTCCACCGGAACTGGCCAGGACGTGAACCGCTTCGTCGAGTGTGTTGGGCCTGAAATACAAGAAATGACCTCGAAGTCCAAATCGCAACTACGGCTGGGCGTAATTCTGATACAAGCGGCAGGGTTTGTACAGGGTCCCCGGGAGAAGGCGGAAGAATTAGATGATTCCCGCAAGGAGTTTCAGATTTGACGCTAGGCTACGCGCCGCGCTGCCCACTCCGCATCAAAGCGCGCGCGGTCAAAGAATGATTTCTGCGTCCCCACGCCCGTGGTCGAGAGCCCAGCGTATAGGTTCGCGTGGCGCACGGCTTCGCGCTCCGGTAAGCCTTCCCCGAGGAACACCGCAAAGCTGCCGATGAATGCGTCGCCCGCGCCCGTGCTGTCGACGCTTTTCACGCTGAATGCGGGGATGTGCTCAATGGCGTCGCGACTTGCCAACAACGAGCCGTTTGCTCCCAACGTAATAATCACCCGCTGGATGCCGCCCGCGAGCAACTTCTCCGCGCACTTTTTCGCATCCTCAACATTGTGCACCGGTATTCCGGTGATGGTTTCGGCTTCACTTTCGTTGGGAACGAAATAGTCGAGACCAGCGAGAGCGTTTAAATCGACCCGCTGGGCCGGAGCAGGATTGACTATGCAGCGAATCCGGTTCTTACGCGCAAAAGCCACGCTGTAGTAAACCGTTTCGAGTGGAATCTCAAACTGCAGCACCATGCAATCGACCGTCTTGAGCAAACTGGACGCGGCATCCACGTCGGCAGGCTTCAGCAGATCGTTCGCGCCCTTCACCACCAGGATGCGATTCTGCCCGTTGGGCTCAACGAAAATCGGCGCCACTCCGCTGGAGACTCCTTCGATTTGCTTGACGTGCGTAGCGTCGATCCCCAGCTTCTTGAAATTCTCAATAGTCGCGGGCCCGAACAGATCGCTGCCCACTCTGGCAACCATGAAAACATCCGCCCCGCAAAGCCGCGCAGCCACGGCCTGATTCGCCCCCTTGCCGCCAAAGCCCAGATCGAACTTCTCGCCAAAAATCGTTTCGCCAGCTTTCGGAAAATGATCGGCAAATGTGGTCAAGTCAATATTCGCGCTGCCAATCACCGCGATGCGAGGACGTTTCGCCATAAGATTGCCGAGTCTAGTCAGCCCTGAGCGTTATTCACCACAGAGTCACAGAGACACAGAGAAGAAGAAGAAAAAAGATTCTCTGTGTCTCTGTGACTCTGTGGTGAATAAGGTTATCACTCGCCGTACGGCACCCAGATGTTCTTCACCTGAGTAGCATGCTGTAGAAACCATCGGCCTTCGCCTTGCTTCGCGTCGAACCAGTCAATCGCGCGGCCTTCATTGGTGAAGACCTGCTTCAGATTTCCCGTGGAAAATGACTTCGCCGCCGCCGCGTTGGTTTCATCTCCAAAGCACCAGATCGCATCCACATCGTCGTGTTCAGCAAGAACCTTAAGCAGTTGCGATGCGTATCCAGTAACCATGTTGACCGCACCCCCAGGCAAATCACTGGTGTCGAAGAGTTGGTAAAGGTCTCCCGTGATCAGCGGATAAGTTTCCGAAGGAACAACGATTGCCGTATTGCCCGCGGCAATCACCGGCATGACCAGAGACAGAAAACCAAGCAGCGGAGCCTCCTGTGGGCAGATGATGCCCACAGTTCCAATGGGCTCGTTCATCGCGATCGCGATACTGCGAAACGGGGGACTATGCACCGCGCCATCGAACTTGTCGGCCCACGCCGCATAAGAGAAGAGGCGCTGAATCCCCGAGCTCACTTCCGCCGCGGCTTGCGCTTCTCCCACCGCAGCCGCCAGCCGATGCGCAATCTCGTCGCGGCGCTGCGACAGGTTCTCCGCCATATAAAAGAGAACCTGAGCGCGGTTGTGCGCCGTGATCTTCGCCCAGCCAGCGGCTTTGCGCGCGGATTCGACGGCATTACGAATGTCTTTGCGGTTGCCCAGCCCGACCTCACCCAGAAGTTGTCCAGTCTTACTCCGGACCTCCATGCTATAGCCCGAATCGGGCCGCGCCTGCTTGCCTCCGATGTAGAGCTTTACCGTGCGGTCTATGTCATCCGCGGCCGTGGAATCGCTCTCATCATCTGATGTTTCCGGTGGAGCCGGCTTCGCCGCAGGCAACGCAGGCGCGCTCTTGAACCACGCCGGTTCCAGATATTCGAGCAATCCCTCCTTACCGCCCTCGCGCCCGTAGCCACTCTCACGGTAACCGCCGAAGCCGCACGCGGCATCAAACAGGTTCGTGCAATTGACCCACACCACGCCAGCTTTAAGCTGCGCCGATACGTGCAGCGCAACATTGATGCTCTCGCTCCACACGCAGGCCGCAAGCCCGTACACAGTGTTATTCGCAAGCTCGACCGCTTCACTCGGAGTTCGGAAAGTCATCGCCGCCAGCACCGGGCCGAAAATCTCCTGCTGCGCAACGATCGAAGTGGGATGAACATTGCTCAGCAAGGTCGGAGGAAAGTAAAGCCCGCGCGCCGGCATTTCCATCGCAGGCTGCCAGCAGGTTGCGCCGTCAGCCACGCCCTGATCGACCAGCCGCTGAATCCGATCCAGTTGCACGCGAGCGACAATCGCTCCAATATCGATTGCCTTATCCAGCGGCGGACCGACGCGCAGCGTGCTCATGCGATCGCGTATTTTCGCAATCAGCGGCTCGGCAATACTCTCCTGCATGAGCAGGCGCGAGCCTGCACAACAAACCTGTCCCTGATTAAGCCAGATTCCATCCACCAGGCCTTCAACCGCGCTGTCGAGATCAGCATCTTCAAAAACCACGAACGGAGATTTCCCCCCAAGTTCGAGCGAAAGCCGCTTGTGACTTTTCGCAGTCGCACCCCGAATGGCGCGGCCGACTTCCGTCGAGCCGGTAAACGCAATCTTGTCCACATCGGGATGTTTCACCAGTGCCTCGCCGGTAGAACCATCGCCGGTCACAATGTTCACCACGCCCGCAGGCAGTCCGATTTCATGGCAGATTTCCGCAAACGCCAGCGCGGTCAAGGGCGTGAACTCCGCAGGTTTCAAAACAACGGTGTTCCCCGTAGCCAGAGCCGGGGCGATCTTCCAAGCCAGCATCAGCAAAGGAAAATTCCACGGAATGATCTGTCCCACGACTCCGCAAGCCGTGTACCCGGGAAACTCCTGCTGAAGAAGTTGCGCCCACCCCGCATGATGATAAAAATGTCGAGCCACCAGTGGAATATCCAGATCGCGGCTCTCGCGAATCGTTTTCCCGTTGTCCATGGTTTCGAGTACGGCCAGGCGGCGAGAGTGTTTTTGCACCTGCCTCGCCAGAGCGTACAGGTACCGAGCCCGTGCGTGCGGAGTCATCGCCTGCCACTTCGGCACGGCAGCCCGTGCAGACTTGACAGCAGCGTCGACATCAGCGGCTGATCCTTGTGCGACGCTCGCCAGCCGTTCTCCAGTCGAAGGATCAGCGGTGTCGAAGTACTGCCCGGCAGAAGGCGCAACCCAGACCCCTTTGATGAAGTGGCCGAACCGGCGCTTGTGATGGTCGAGCCAGGTGAGCGCCTCCTTCGCCTCCTCCGGAGCCGGACCGTACTCCATCGCCACAAATTTTTCAGCAATGCTCATCTTGGCGTGCTCACAATTCGGGTCCTGCTATCTGAGTTCGAAGCTTGTCGGCTGAGAGACCTTTTTGTTTCAGCAACTCAGCCGCATAACTATTTTCACGTCCCAACAGCCCCAGCAGAAGGTGCTCATTCAAAATGTCCCGATGGCCGAGCCCCTCGGCTTCTTCGGCCGCCAATATCAGCGCCTGCCGCGATATGCTACTCAGGGGCAAATCATGCGGCAGGGGTATTATTTCGCCCCGCGGGATATGAGCAGAGATCGCCTCACGAAGCTCATTTTCAGAAATACCCTCCATCGTTTTTCTGATCAAGACCGCATCAGTCAGGAGAGCAAGCAAAATATGCTCAACGCCGACCTCTTCGGACCCGAACCGGTCGGCCTCGTGCTTTGCGCGAACAATCGTTTGTCTCGCCTTCTCGGTGTAGCGCTCAAACATAGTCGTTGAGAAACCTAAGCAATCGGATGCCGATACTCCGCCGAATACCGCCCCGTAGCGTGATGCGCCAACTGCCGCTCAATATCATTTAACAACCCGCTCGCACCAAAGCGAAAAAGCTCAGCCCTCATCCAGGGAAGTCCCAGCTCCTCCTTCATCAACGCCAACCATTCGGTGGACTGCTTCGCCGCGCGAATGCCCCCCGCCGCCTTGAACCCCACCGCCATCCCGGTTTCCTGAGCATATTCCCGAATCGCGCGGGTCATGACAAAACCCACCGGCAAGGTGGCATTGGTGGTTTCTTTGCCGGTCGATGTTTTGATGAAATCCGCGCCCGCCATCATTGCCACGAAGCTAGCCCGGGCAACATTGCGCAGCGTAAGCAGGTCCCCCGTTCCCAAGATGACTTTCATATGCACCGACCCGCAGGCCTGTTTGAAGGCAGCGATCTCGTCATAGAGCTCCTGCCACCTGCCGCCGAAAACGTGCGCGCGCGTGATAACGACATCAATCTCCTGAGCCCCAACTTCGACCGATCGCCGAATCTCGGCGATGCGCTCCGACAAAGGAGACAATCCTGCAGGAAACCCAGTCGAAACCGCCGCCACTCGTACGCTGCTTCCCTCCAGCGCTCTGCGCGCCGTTTCGACAAACCTGTGGTACACGCAAATCGCCGCAACCTGAATATCAAGCTCTTCGATTCCAAGCCGCTTGACCAGGTCGTGCTCAATCGGTTGCCGGCCCTTGGCGCACAAACGCCGCACCCGCTCATCCGTATCGTCCCCGGAAAGCGTCGTAAGATCCATGCAGGTAATCGCTCGCAGCAACCAGGCCGCCTGCCACTCTTTTTTCACCGTACGACGCATCACGTGAGTGGCCGCTCTGCGCTCCACCGCGCTGGTATTGACTCGAGCCTGCCTAACCCACTCCAGATTAATCGGAATACCACGATTGGACAGAAGCGCACCTTCACCAGAAACACCACTGGCGTTGTCGACGATCCCGGAACGCTTACTGTTCTCCACCGCCATTTGGATGTTCCCCGCCAGTCCAGCGATTCGTATGCGAGGCAATTGTACGGCAGACCGCGAAAACTGCAAGCAGAACGGGAAACCCCAGCCGAACTGAGAGTTGAGAACCGCCAACCGCCAACTGGTTTCCCCAATTCTTTGCCCTTGACACTCACAAATCCCAAGTCTAGGCTTCCCCAAACCAATGTTCACACCACACAGTCTGAGCATCGCGCTAATAATGATGATCACCAGCGCCATCTGCTGGGGCTCATGGGCCAACACCTACAAGGGCGTCAAGAACTATCGCTTCGAACTCTTTTACTGGGACTATGCCGTTGGCATCTTCCTTATCTCCGTGATCTTCGCCTTCACCATGGGAAGCGCGTCCAACGACTCCAACAGTTTCCTCAACAACGTCCGATCCGCCGACCCTTCGAATATCCTTTATACAATGCTGGCCGGAGCCATCTTCAATCTGGCCAACTTGCTGCTGGTAGCCGCGATTGACATGGCAGGCCTGGCCATCGCGTTCCCGGTGGCCATCGGCATCGCTCTCGTAGTCGGCGTAGTTTCGAGCTACATCCTCCAACCCAGGGGCAACGGTGTGTTGCTAGCCGCCGGAGTCGTCTGCGCGCTCATCGCCGTAGTCATGGACGGCAAAGCCTACGGCAGTCTGGCCAGCGCCGGACGCTCCACCTCGAAGAAAAGCATCATCGTCTGCATCGTTTCCGGTTTCTTGATGGGGCTCTGGGCCCCGTTGATCACCCTAGCCAAGACACGCGGCAACACCCTCGGTCCGTACAGTGTTGCAGTATTTTTGACCTTGGGCGCCTTACTTTCCTGCTCCATCTGGAACGTGTATTTCATGAAGAACCCGCTGGTCGGAGAGCCGGTAAGCTTCAGCGGATTCTTCCGAGGCCCAGCCTCCGGACACATCCTCGGCCTGCTCGGCGGCGTCATCTGGGGCACCGGCATGGTCTTCAATCTCGTGGCCGCGAACTTCACCGGCGTCGCGATTTCCTACGCCATCGGCCAGTCCGCCCCGATGGTCGCCGCGCTCTGGGGCGTCCTGGCCTGGAAGGAATTCGCCGGCGCCGGAAGCCGCGCCAAAATCTATCTGAGCCTCATGTTTGTCTTCTATTGCTTCGCCATTTTGCTGGTCGCAAAAGCCAACGGCTAGAGGATTTCAAATTGCCGTAGGAGCAAGTCCATGAGCAAGCCAGCGCGGAGACACTTCGCCATCCTCGCGGTCACAACCCTGTTACTGAACTATTCTGCCCCCGCCCAGGACGAGCAAGCCATGTCCCACTGGGGACAGACCACCGGCGATGCTCTGGTTCATTTCTTACCCAACGCCGCGCCCTGGGGCCTCTCTCCCGACACCTCCCCAATCTTTAGCGCCTTCGCCAATGAAACCTACGACTATAAGGGCGCCAATTCCCTGGTTCGAAAGTATCCCAGCTATGTTGTCCACCAAACCTGGTGGTTCGACGATGCGGAGTGGTCCCGGCAAACGGCCGATCTGGAGAAACAAGAAGAAGCCTTCAAGCAGGAGCAAGCCAGACTTCTGGACGAATTTCAAAGAGTTCATGGCGCGGAAATGAAGGCCGTGGAAAAGGCTCATCTGGCCGAAATGGAAACCCTGGCCCAACGCGGTGCTGATCTTGCCAAACAGGGCAAATATGACGAAGCCCAGGCTGTGATGCAAAAAATCACGCCCTTTCACTACGCGCCTTTGGATTCGCTGACCCAATCGCTCGACCAGCGGCAGCAGGCAATGACCGATCGCGAGCAGCGACTGGCGGGCCGCCGCCGCCAGGTCAACTTCCGCATCTATACCAACCGAACCCCCTCGACCACCGCTCCCAAGTATGCCCCGAAACCTGCCGGCACACTGGTGGGCCATCCTTTCTTCCGTCAGGACGAGGGCAACATGAGGATGGGTGGCGATCGCCTCGAATCGCTCGTGGATTTGGCCGTATTCCTCGGTCCGCCGGGCTACGAGAATCCCCGAATAAAAATCGGACACAAGGAACTCGCCATCAAGTGCATCGTCGTCTGGGCCTGGATCGAAGCCCGCCCCGATACCATCAAAGCCGACGAAGCCACGGCAAGAAAAGTTCTCGAGAAGATTGACTACGAAGGCCTAGCCAAACTAATCGAGCCCTGAGCGCGTCGAACATTTTATTGTGAAATTTTCTGGCCGCCACCAACGTCGAGGGTGGGAAACGATGAAGTTGTGAATTGGTTATCCTGAGGCAGCGGAGCCGCTCGCGAGCGACTCCCAACGAAGGATCCTTCCAGAAAATAGCCTATTCAACCGCCAGACACGGGCTTTCGCGCCCACGTTATTGGCACACGGCTTCAGGGTGTGTACTTGAAAATCACTCCGCAGCCTGGAGGACTGTTTGGGTTCTTACAACTCCCGGTCCCCCCGTACAGAGTAACGCCATAGATGCTCCCGTCCGCTCCCAGAGTCAATTGGCCGACACCGGGAGAGGCGCCATCTCCTGCGGCTGCACCGGCGAAGCGATGAAGCACCGTGTACTGGCCGGTCTTTCCAATTTGGTAAATCACGCCGCAACCGCCGTAGCCATAGCCGGCGCCACAGGCAGGATCGCCCCCGTTGAGCGCTGTTCCGTAGAGCGTGCCGCCTGCGTCCAGGACGCCGGCAGCAGGAGCTACTCCACCCCCGCCACCCCAAAAGTTATGCAGTGTGGTTTCCTTGCCACTGCTATCCAGACGGAATACAGCTCCCAATTCAGTGCTTGAACCACCTCGGAGGACCCCGGTAAGGCTGCCACTCGTGTCCCGTATCAGACGTCCCGAAGGAAAAACATCCTCGCTTGCATCAAAGGTCTGGAGCACTGTGAGCACGTCGGCTGTATCCAGCTTGAAAACAGTTCCACAACCATGAGAACCATAAAAATTTAGGCACTGAGCCGAGCCACCGCCTTGCGTGGTCGTGCCATACAGATTGCCTGCGGAGTCTCCGATAAGGCCCTGAGGATAAGCCCCGTGGGCGTAACCGTAGAAGCGGTGCAAAATTGTCCTCCTGCCGCCCCTCGTTACCTTGAAGATCGTGCCGCAGCCGCCGCCGTTGCAATAAGAACTGCCTCCGTATTTTGTAGTGCCGTAGAGCTCTCCGTTGATTGAGATCAGCTTGAATGCAGGCCGTGCCCCGTCGGAACCGCCCTTGAAGTTGTACAGGGTAGTGAGCACGTTGTTCGCGTCCAACTTAAAGACGGTACCAAGTCCGTAGGCTCCGCCTGCGGCGGTCGTGCCGTATAGGTTCCCCGCAGAGTCGCGGAACAGTCCGGCCTCGGGGGCATCGCCGTCCGTCGAGGTGAAGGAGTACAGGATCGTCTCTACACCGCTTGGGTCCAGTTTAAACACGACGCCTCCACCGCCTACGCCGGCTGAAGATGTGGTGCCGTAGAGGTTGCCCGCTGCATCCTGGATCAACTCGCCGTTAGGATACGCGCCGTCTGTGGATCCCAAGTCGAAGTTGTGGAGCACGGTGTAAGTCTGCGCCTGGGCGAGCTGTGACAAAACTAATAGCGTGAGCACGGCGACCAAACTGCGGAAAAGGCTTCGCAACAGTATCGGAGTCATCATGAGGGAACTCCTGAATGGCATGCAGGAGGCCGACTTTCGGAGGGAAGGCCTCGCCGGGGGACTGCATCCGGCAGCATCGTATCACGGATCAGCTTACGGAGGAACGTTTTATGGGGGCAGGCGCAGCTTCTTGTCCAGACTACGGGTGCCCCACCCTTTCCGCGTTCTTTGCGGAAGGGTGGGAAACGGCAACGCAAGCAGCCAAATGGCGGAACCCCCACTATCAGCACTAAACCCCCACCAGAACCGGTTACTCAACCTTGGAAACCACTCCAGAGGCCTCCGCCTCGGCGTACATCTTCTCGATCTGCTCCCGATACCGCTCCTCCACCACCCGCCGCCGCACTTTCATGCTGGCAGTAAGCGCCCCGTTGTCAGCCGAGAACTCCTCCGCAATTAGTATGACTTTCTTTAACTGTTCAAAGCGCGCCAGGTTCCGGTTCAAATCGGCGACAATCCCTTCGTAGAGCGCCTTCACCTTGACATGAGTAATCAGATACTTCCGGGACGAGAAGGCAATCTGGTTGGCCCGCGCCCAGTCCTCAAGAACTGGAAAATAAGGCGCAATCAGCACTGCGGGAAACTTGTGCTTGTCGCCCAGCACCACAGCTTCGCCGATCAAAGCATTGTGCTTGAGCGAACTCTCCAGCGGTTGCGGAGCGATAAACTTCCCCCCGGAAGTCTTGATCAGATCCTTCTTGCGGTCGGTGATCGACAAAAACCCATCGCCATCGAGGTTGCCGATGTCACCCGTCTTGAACCATCCGTCGACGAACGCGTCCTGCGTTTCCTGAGGCCGGTTCCAATAGCCCTGAAAAACCGAAGGCCCACGCACCAAAATCTCACCGTCCTCGGCAACCCGAACCTCAATATTCGGAAGTGGCTTGCCCACCGTCCCCAGTTTGTGCGTCTGCGGACTGTTCACCGCGATCACGGGAGAAGTCTCAGTGAGCCCATAACCCTCGTCGATACGAATTCCAATATCTGCGTACCACTCCGCCAGTTCCCGCCCCAGCGGCGCGCCTCCGGAAATAAAGACTCCCGCGCGCCCGCCCATGCCCGCCCGCACTTTCGAATACACCAGCCAGTTCGCGACCCTCCACGCCAGCGACGCCGGCGTTTGACCGGCAAGAATCTCAGCCCGGTGCGCCCGTCCCACTGACAACGCCCAGCGGTAAATCCATTTCTTGGGAATGCCCTTGGCCTTCAGATCCACTTGTCCGTGCACCTTTTCATAAACCCGCGGCACTCCGACGAAGATCGTAGGCCGAACTTCCAACAGCGCCTGCGGAAGCTGGTCGAGAGCGGAAACATACGCTAGCGTGACCCCGTGGTAAAGCATGGCGAGATCAACGTGCCGCGCCGTTACATGGGACAAGGGAAGAAAAGAAAGACTGATCTCACCGTTGCCCAGCGCAAACCCGGAAAGCGAACAGTCAATGTTCGATGCCAGGTTGCCATGCGTCAGCCGCACCCCTTTGGGAGTGCCCGTAGTTCCCGAGGTATAAATGATGGTGGCCAGATCGTCAGGTAAAACGGCCCGCGCCGCAGAATCGAATTGCGGATCACGCTCCTTCGGACCACTCTGCATGATCTGCTGCATCGCCGCAGCGTGCGCCGTCTCCACCGCATCCATCACCACAATCCGCTCAACCGCGGCCTGAGCCTGAATGCTCTGGACTTTCAGAAGCTGCTTTTCGGTGGAAACAAACGCCACCCGAGCGCCCGAATCCCGCAAAATGTATGCCGTCTGTTCCCCGGTCAGGGTGGCGTAAACCGGCACAACCACCGCCCCGATAAGCAGGCAAGCGAAATCCGCAATCGTCCACTCCGGCCGGTTCTCACTAAGAATCGCAACCCGGTCCCCTTTGCCGATGCCCCACTCCCGAAGCCTGCAAGCCACCCCCACCACGCTGTGATAGAACTCCGACGAAGAAAGGGAAACCCATTGAATCGCCCGCCGGTGCATCACCACCACGCGTGCATCCCGATCCACCACCGTAAAGAAAACTTCGTTGAGTGTACGAAGGCTCATGGGCAGCCACAAAACATAACTGAGAACTGGGAACTGGCAACCGGCTCTTGATGAGACCAGTCCCGGAAACTTCGCCAGCGCCACGCCAATCCCCCAAGCGCCGCAAGCAGGGTCACAACCCGGACTCGCGCTTTCCGCAAATTCCGATCCCCGAGAGAAATGTACTGGTTTAACAACTGCGAAGCAACGCCCATCCCCACTGGCGTTAACCCCCCGTTTGCTGAGACAATAACTGACCAACCTCCGAACGGAGAAAATGACATGAGAAAACTTGCGATCACCGCAATGGCGGCGTGGCTGCTGCTGGGGATCATTCCGCTGCAGGCCGCCAACAGCAAATCAACTCCACCACCCGCACTGAAGGTCGGAGATGCCGCCCCCGACTTTAAACTGCAATACTTCGATGGAACCGATCTGAAAGATGTAACCCTGAGCCAATATCGCGGCAAGAAGAATGTCGTACTGGCGTTTTACATCTTCGCCTTCACCGGTGGTTGAACCGCCCAGATGAAGGCCTTCCAGCAGAATCTAAAAAAGCTGGAAGCCACCGACACCCAGGTCCTGGGTGTGAGCATGGATAGCGCGTTCTCCAACAAAGCCTTCGCCGACCAAATTGGAGTCACCTTCCCTCTACTAAGCGATTGGGGCGGAGACACCACGCGTCAGTACGGCATCTACTTGGATAAATACAAAGCCGCGCGCCGCGTAAACTTCTTAATCGGAAAAGACGGAAAAATCCTCGAAGAACAAATCGACAGCGCCGCCATCGACCCCACCAAAATCGTGGACGCCTGCGAGCGCCCGAAGTTGAAAAATTGACCCAACCCTACGAGGTTGTTATCATAAAAGCGCGGGGTGGAGCAGTCTGGTAGCTCGTTGGGCTCATAACCCAAAGGTCGGTGGTTCAAATCCACCCCCCGCAACCAACGCAATCAATCACCTACATTGATTTGTCGGATTTGCGAGGGAACCACCTTCCGTTCCCCTGTTCCCCGTTTTTGTTATTGCATCAACTGTTTTGCTGCTGGCTGCTCCAGCAGCTTGCCGGCCACACGCACATTGGCCTGGCGCTGCCTTTGTTCGTGAGCCGAACCATAAACGTTCATGGTGGTTCGGATATCGGAGTACCGCATGAGTTTCTGTTGCACTCCCACCGGGGTTCCCAGGTCATCCAGAAGCGTCCGGTAGGTATGTCGAAACGCGTACCATCCTGCTGCTTCGACGACCTTGGCGGCAGTCTCTGGCTTACCAATACCGCCATCGATGAGAACCACGGTGGTCGAGGCAGTCAGCTGTTGACTTACATTGCGAGACGTCGCAACGACGTTATAACCCTGTTTCAGAAAGGCCCCGACCAAACCGGCTCCGATTCCGCGCGATGCTTGGCGAGCTCAACATCAGCGAGATCACGGTAAAGGCACACCGAGGTCAGGTGATGCGAAAGATGAAGGCCGACTCTCTCGCCGACTTCACGCGGCCCGCCGTCTCCGGGAAAGTGAGCAATTCGCCGTTTTTCCACTGGGCCAGGCCGGACGCTGTTCCAATCCACAGGCTCCCGTCCGTCGCGCCCAGGAGTGAAATCACGGCTGGGTTGGGCAGTTGCTTTCCGGCAGGCAGAACAAAGGGGACAAAGCGAACCCGTCGAAGCGCAGTAGTCCCGCAAGGGTCCCAATCCACACGTATCCGTCTGTTGTTTGAGCAATCGAAGAGGGCGCTCCCACGAAGGCGCCGTCGCGCACGCGCCAGGCAGTGTGGGCATACTGAGAAATCCGCGGGTGCGGATCGAGAGCGTGCGCACGGGGAAGCGCTACGAGCAATAGACTCGCTAACACGGTCCCCAGCGCGAAAACGCGCCGTGCCCGTACTCGGACGACCACCGCCTTGCCCCACATTGTTTGTAGAACCGTCATCACATGCCTACGTGGAGGCGATTAAACTCGCTGGCCCAGTAATCCCGACAGGCAGTGAGCATTGCCTTTTTGCCGTCATTCACAACGGCATTAAGAGAGGCTTGTAATTGTTCTTCCGCGTTGGCGACCTTGCCATCAGCCGACATCGCGGAAAATCATACTCCTCTGAGCCTCTACAGGACACGACAACGTGCTTGAAAGCGGGGACATGCTGGCACCAAAATGCCCCGGGAAAATCTGCCATAAGGCTTGCAAAAACCTTGTCTTGATATATGGAAAATCAAGAATCCATTTTCTGTCAGGGTTTCGCTCTCTTAGTTCATGCGGAGTAAGGAATTGCTTTGGAGTGGAGGCTGGGATGAGAACTAGACGTTTCTTGAGGGCAACCCTTGCTCCGAGTTGGGCATATCAATCCCTTAGCTCCCGCTTAAACCGATAAGAATTCTAAATCGGCTTGGGCATCCAGACGGGGTTCCTCTGGCGATAACTCTGCACTAGATTTGACGAAAGCAAGAACGCTACAGGACAACTACTCACACGCATGTCTGGAATTGATTTTTATTTTTCCTATATATCAAGGGCGGCACTCCGGCTGGGCTGGGGTACTACGACAACTATCTGGTCGACAACCACAGTTGCGTAATCGTAGGAGTACTGGGCAAGGTGGCGTAATCCCCGCCCCGGGCGGATGAGGCGAGCCCGTGACTCGGCGGCACCAGACTCGTCCGCCGGAGAAGATCAGTGGCCATTAGCAAACTGTGTGTCGTCGAGGCTCCAACTGCCGCCAAGTGCTTTGTAGAGCTGAACCACGACAAGCCTCCGATCGCGCGAGGTCTGGGAAAGAGAAAATTCAGCCGGATAAAGAAGCTCCTGCGCCTCCAGAACCTCATAGTAGCTGGCGAGGCCGCCCCGATATCGCCGATTCGCGATCGCGACCGATTCAGTCAGGGCCTTCACCTGGTGCTTCTGCTGTTCCTCTACATCGCTCAGCTTCTGAGATGCGGTGAGGGCGTCCGATACTTCTTGAAAAGCCCTCAACGCACTCTGCGAATACTGAGACTTGGCCTGATCGAAGACGGCCTTGGCGGCTCGACGTTGCTTTGTCAAGCGGCCTCCTGTAAAAAGGGGACCCGAAGCCGACGCTGCAAGTGCCCAAACATCCGAGTTTCCAGTGGTCAGCGACGATAAATCCGTGCTGACCCGTCCAAACAGCGCCGTCAAGCCAATACGGGGAAAGAAATTCGCGTTCGCGACACCGACATTTGCCAACGCATATCTGAGATTGTCTTCGGCCTGCCGAATATCAGGGCGTCTTTCAAGAAGCTGGGATGGGATTCCAGCAGGCACAACCGGAGGAGTGTTTAATCCTAATTCGGGTGGACTCCGCTGGATAGCGCCGGGATTCCGACCGACGAGAACGCAAATCTGGTTTTCTTTTTGTGCAATCTGCCGCTCGGTATCATCAACCGTAGTCTGCGCGGCGGCCAAGGCCGATTCCGCGCGAGTGACCTGTAGTTTGGAACCAATTCCGGCGCCAAAGCGCTCGCTGAAAAGTTTATATGTCGCCTGAAAGGCGTCGCGGCTTTGATGAGCGAGTTCCAAACGTCGATCTAATTCCACGAGTTCGAAGTAGGCGGCCGCGACGTCGCTTACAAGCGACAGCATGAGGCCGCGGCGGGCCTCCTCAGTTCCCAGATAAGTCGCATTCGCCGCCGCCACGGTGTTGCGAATGCGGCCCCAAAGATCAATCTCCCAGGCAGTGGAAAGACCGCCTACAAACAACCCATGCGTAGAAGCTCCAGCCGCCGGCAGATTCAGTGCCGGAACGAATCTATACGTGCCGAGATCGCGTTGCACTCCCGAGTCGAAGCCTACCGAAGGGTAGTAGGCAGAGCGCGCCACGCCAACGTACGCGCGCGCCTCTTGGGTGCGCGCGATAGCGATACGCAAATCGTAGTTGTTCTTGAGAGCTTCCTTAATCAGGTCCTCAAGTAGGGGATCCGAATAGATGTTCCACCACGCCTGATCCGCCAAAGAGAACGAATCCGCACTCGCTTGCCCTCGAAACGTTGGAGGAACCTGCACCACGGGTCTTTTGTAGACCGGGCCGCGGAAGCACCCACACAGGAGAATCGTGGCCAGAAGAATCGGCGCGCCGCGTTTCACGACGAAGTCCTCCAGGAACTTACCCTATCTTTGGCGGTTTCCACAGCGTAAAACGCGACCGGTATGATGAAGATGGCGAGCACGGTCGCGGCGAGCATGCCGCCGATTACCG
>Ga0210410_10000231_pt1 | contig 78207 bp, 93 predicted proteins | sample IncBWC4MmetaG_FD_161058 | JGI IMG/M metagenome (GOLD analysis project Ga0210410, IMG submission 161058) | Forest soil microbial communities from Barre Woods Harvard Forest LTER site, Petersham, Massachusetts, United States - Inc-BW-C-4-M | ecosystem: Environmental > Terrestrial > Soil >... | reverse complement strand
CCGTACGGCCGCCCGACTGCGGCTGTCGTCGCTGATTTCGCAACGGCCGATCTCAGGGTGCGGCGGGCTGTCGTCTTCATCATGCCCACCAAATCACAATGAGTTGTCCGCTCGCGCCGGCCGCACCGCCAGCACCCGCACCACCGGTCGTCCCGCCATTGCCTCCCGCACCTCCGCCTCCGCCTCCGGCACCGCTGTTGGCGGTCGGCGCCGTCCCTGCGGTCCCATTGGCACCCGTAACCCCAGCACCCGCGCCTCCTGCGCCTCCATTGGGTACCGACGCCTGATTGCCCGGTCCGCCGCCGCCGCCTCCACCGCCCGCACCTCCTGGGAATCCTCCAGCAGTCGCCCCGAATGCGCCGCCACTTCCCGGCGTTAGCGTGCCGAATCCCACAGGCGAGAACGATCCGTCGCCTACGGTGCTCGCGCCCGTCCCGTTTCCGCCGCTCCCCGGAATGCCGAATTTCTGATTGCTGTACGGATTGGTGTTCGGTGCGTACTCATTGGCCGTCGTGCTCGTGCCAAATCCGATCGGTGCGCCGCCAAAACTAGCGCTGGACGAAGTTTGCGTGAGCTGTCCGCCGCGTCCGCCCGAGCCACCGTGAAAGAACAGAAGCGAGCCAAACGTTGTATCGGCACCAAAGGTGCCATCGCTGCCGGCGACACCCGCGGCCCCATTGGCTCCCCCCGCGCCCCCGGTGCCAATCGTGACGGCAACCGTGCCTCCCGGCGTCAATCCGGTCACCGTGGCCGAACCGAAAAGCGCTGCGCCACCACCACCTCCGCCGCCGGTCGGAACCGATGCGCTGGTTGTTCCTCCGCCTCCACCTCCACCACCGCCTCCACCACCCCAACCGAAGACCGTCGCCTGAGTGACGCCCGCAGGAACGGTGAACGTGCCGCTCGACGTAAACGTTTGCGTATTGAGCTTCGAGCCAGGTCCGGCCGGTCCTGTCGCGCCGGCAGCACCTGCGGGAAGAACTCCCGTAGGACCGGCAGTGCCCGTAGGACCGATACTGCCGGTCGCTCCCGCCTGGCCTGTGGGTCCGGTTGCTCCCGGCTGCCCAGCGGGACCGACGGCGCCCGTAGGCCCGGTAACACCGGCCGCTCCTGCTTGGCCCGTAGGCCCGATCGCGCCCGTTGCGCCCGCTACGCCACCCGCTGGACCCGTAGGCCCTTGCTGACCCGTCGGCCCGATGGCGCCCGTCTGGCCCGTCGCGCCCGCTTGCCCTTGATTGCCCGCGGTGCCCGTAATGCCTTGCAAGCCCGTGGCGCCGGCCGTGCCCTGACCGCCGCCACCAAATCCCGTGGGACCACCGGCGCCTACAGGACCTGTCGAACCCGTGGGCCCGAGCGAACCTGTAGCTCCCGCACTGCCCGTGGGACCGGGACTTCCTGCAGCACCCGTAATGCCCGTCGCACCCGCGCCGCGACGAAGCAGATCGATTAAGTACTCGATGTCTGTGTTGTCGAGCGAATGCTGGTCGCGGAAGCCGGGCATTTAGATGGCCTCCTTTGAACCCGCAATCTTGACGATGGCGGCTGCTTTCGACTCGAGGGCGAGAACTTCGATACGCGCGAGAATCTTTCGCTGGCGCTTTCGTGCAGCGGCGAGACGTTGTTGTGGCGTCTGATGGACTCGCATCACGCCCACCACAAAACGGTCAACTGACCGCTTCCGCCGTTGCCGCCCGCAGCGCCATTGCCACCTGTAGAAGTGCCGTCACCTCCCGCACCCCCACCGCCACCTCCCGCGCCCGTATTGACAGAAGCGGAGCTCCCTGCGGTACCGGCATTTCCAGTTGCGCCGCCACCGGTTCCGCCGCTTCCGCCGGCTCCCCCGTTACCTCCGCCACCGGCTCCCCCTCCGCCTCCTCCCGCACCGCCGGGAAGAGTTCCGTTGATGCCAAATCCGCCGCCGAGACCTCCGGAGAACTGCGGTCCGCCGCCGCCGGGAGACGAAATGGAGTTTCCAATACCGGCTCCGCCACCTTGCGGAACCCCCGTGGCGATGTCGAAAAATCCCGCCGCGAGAGACGAGCTTTCGGAGGAATTGCCGAGGAAAATGTTTTCGGGTCCAGGGCCCGTTGTCGGTGATCCGCCCCACGAAACGGTGCCGGGACTCGTATTGACGGCGTTCTGCTGCCCCGCGCGACCGCCGCTGGCTCCCTTGAACGTGACGGCAGTAGCCGATCCGAAAATGGTGTCTGTGCCGAACGTTCCGTCGGCGCCCGCGGCGCCACCTGCACCACCGCCGCCGATGGTGACAGCGACGCTACCGAGCGGCGTAACCGTGGCGAACGCGAGCGACGAGATGGCTCCACCACCGCCTCCCCCTCCGGAGGAGCGAGGGGTCACAGTGTTGCCGGCTGCACCACCGGCCCCACCTCCGCCGCCGCCCCAACCGATAAGAAGAACGCGGCTGACGCCCGCGGGAACGGAAAACGTTCCATTGCTGGCAAAGGTTTGAGTATTCGGACTCGCGCCGACAGGACCTTGCTGCCCCGTCGCGCCTGCGGGCCCCGTCGCACCGCTTCCGGCTCCCGTTGGACCGATGAAACCGGTTTGCCCGACCGCTCCCGTTTGCCCGGGCAGTCCTGCGGCGCCCGTCGGCCCTTGTGGACCGGTGGGTCCCGTAGGCCCGACGGTGCCGGTCGCTCCTGCCTGGCCGGTAGGTCCTACTTGACCCGTAGCACCTTGTGCGCCCGTGCCGCCTCCCGCGCCAGTGGGTCCCGCCTGTCCGGTAGGTCCCGCTTGCCCCGGAAGACCTTGGGCACCGGTCGCGCCGATGGCGCCTGTGGGTCCCGTGGCTCCCTGTTGACCCGTCAGTCCCGGCGACCCTTGCGGGCCGACGCCGCTTCCCGTAGGCCCTTGTGCTCCTGTTGGTCCAGCGGGTCCAAGCGCGCCGGTGCCGCCCTGGCTGCCAGTAGGCCCTTGGCTTCCTGTCGGTCCGACGGGCCCCGTGGGGCCGGTCGACCCGGCGCCACGCTTGACCAAAAGATCAATTAAGTACTCGAGATCGACGTTGTCGAGCGAGTGTTGGTCGAGCGGTCCGGGCATTTACCGCCCGACCTTCGAAAACTTGTTTCGACCACCATTCGAAGAGCCGGGCATGCCAAGTGCTCAGCCATACGGTACCTGAGCCACTTGGGTGGGTCAATTGTGACTCGGGGATGATGTGAGGCTCAGAAATCGTTGACTCTATACCGGTGCGCAGGCGGACTCGGTGCCGAGAATGCTGGGAAAAAAAATCGACGCTCAAAGATACCGGTGAATCCAGCCCGATTTCACTGCCAGCCAGCTCGCCGTCAGAATCGACGCAGCGATGCTCAGCTTCGCGAGATTCGGATGCATTTGCCAGAAGCCGAAATCGTCTCCGTAGACGATGTGGTTGATGTCTTCGGGGGAGGCGCCCAAGCCGATGGGCGGCAGCCGTTGTGTCACGAGCTCCACGTCTCCATCCATCATCGGCGGTTCGATCGGGCCCGAGTAACCGAGCCCACTGACACCGATATCCAAAGGCGCGTACCGACCCTTGTTTGCGTATGTCGCGGCGATGGCCGACTGCACCGCGTGCGAGCTCGCTGCAGTCGTCATGACGCGCGCGAGATCGGAGACGGTGACGGAGCCTTTCTTGTCCTTGTCCAGTCCGGCGTTGGCGTTGTATGCGGCACTCGGTGCCGAGACGATGACGTCATTCAGTCCGCGCGCCGTCTCGAGCGATGCCGGGTAGAAGTTGGCCTGTTCGAACCGCGTGGCGCTGTGAATCTTGCCGTACTGATTGACGAGCGCTTTTACGTATCCGCGTACCACGGTGCGAAGCTGAGCACTCGCCGGCCAGGTCATGTACGTCTGTGGATCGGTGCCGGCGTAGGCGGAGATGAGGTCTGTCGACGCTTGGTTGATCCCGAAAAATTCAGCGCCAGAACGGTTCTGTATGCTCGGGTCAAATCCGCTCTCGAAGTACAGCGTTGGAAGGATGTGTTCCGGAAGGACACCGGTTTCGCTGGCGATGCGCCAGAGCTCGGCATAGCTGGCGGGGTCGAGACTCATCTCACTACGCCAACAATCAGGCCCACAATGCCGAGCGCAAGCAACACGCCTCCACCAGTAACTTCGTTCTGACTTACATTCGGCAAAATGTCCCCCCGCGGGTCAGATTGAGCCTTTTTTCCTTCCGCGTATAGCGAGCCACCGATGACTGCCGCGATGGCTGATGGGACAACGATCCGTAGATCCACGCCCTTGAGCTTACGTCACTTTTCACATAAGCTCTAGATCGATGCGCCCGCCGACCACTTCTGAAGGGGTGCTCTTCGCTGCGCTTCTGGCCCTCGGAGCGGTGACCGCAGCGGGCGCCGCCGTCGGGTACGCCGTCAGTCCGCCGCCTCCGAGCAATCAATCGGTAGGCGCGGTCGAAGGGGGAACCCTGGGCGCGCTTGCGGCGAGCTTTGGCGGGCTTTTGGTGGGCGCCAACTCGAAACGTTGGCGCGCGGTCGCCGAGACGACGGCGATGGTCGGCATCGGAAGCGTCTTGGTCATCGCGGCGATTGGCGCCGTGAAGAATGTCCAGCAACTGCCGGTGACGTCATGAGCGGATGGAAATGGCTTGCGCTGGCCGTTGCGGCGGGCGGTGGGTACTGGTGGTACACGCATCGCGCCGTGACGCAGCTTGCGCCCGGAAACAAGTACCAGGTGGCCGGAAGCGCGGCCGCCGTGCTCGGAGTGGCAGCGATGGGCTGGTCGAGCGACGCTCAGTACACGATCGCGCCTGGTGGAAATACCGCAACACTTCTCGGCACTTACAAAGGCAACCCAACGTCGCTACCTGCTGGCGTTACGGCCAACGCGGCGTAGTCGCGGGGAACCGTGAAGCTCGTCAGCCTGCCGCATGCGGCGCTCGGGTTCGATTGTTTCGCGCTGCCTACCGCCGATCAGTATCTCGCGATGCGCGCGCTTGGATTCGTGTTTCACGCCGGATACCTGGACAACACCACCCCCGAGAATTTGACCGATTGCCTCGCAGCGGGTCTCTATTGGGTGCCCGTGCAAACGGCACGTAGTGGCGGCTGGACTCCGAGTAGCGAAACGGGAGGCGAGGACGGAGCTCGCGCGCGGCGGGACGGTATTCGGCTGGCTTTGCCGGAAGGAATCAATCTGTTTCGCGACTTCGAAGGCTGCAACGTTCTGACGACGATCGCCCAAATGGAAGCCGATAGTGTGTCGTGGTGTACGGAGATGCGTCCGTCCGGCTTTGTGGGCAAGGTGTATCTCGGAAACGGCCTTCCCGTAGGCGTCACGCCCGAATTTCTGTACCGCAAGCTGGCTTACAAAGGGTACTGGTCTAGCTTCAGCCGTGTGCCGGATGTCGCCATACGTAGCTACCAGATGCGTCAGCTTTACCATTACTCACAAGGCGAGTGCCTTGTCTCGGATGTGTTTCCCGAGGCGCCCGACCTAGTGGCGGACATGGTGATCGACGCCGATATCGCGCTGAGCGATTACCTCGGGGGCCGCGTCAACGCTGTATCCGGCTAGTCGCGCCGGATGCGCTGGATTAGTCGCCGCCCGGATGAAGAGCGGGTTTAGTCGCGCCGGATGAAGTAGAGCGCGCGGGCGAAGATGTCACCATCCGTGACCGCCGGATCCGGATAGTTGGCGATGGCCGTAGGCAAGCGCGTGTTGCCCTTGCGCGCGCGCGCAAACGCGGCGGTCGCTTCGAGCTCGGAAGTCTGGACCGCGCGAATCGAGGGAGTCATGACCGTCGCAACGGATGCGGAGGTGTGCTGGATGAACGACATGCTGGAAGCGTAGCACAAGGGGGCGGAACACGGGTCATACAGGCTGGACTCCCCGGGGCATAGTCGTCCCTACCCCAAAGCTCGGCGCACGCCCAGCCGATAAGTGCGAGCAAGAGCCACACGGCGGCAGTTGCCGTGATTTCGTCGCGGGCGCTCACCTTTCTGCCCGCTTACGGAAGTGCAGTGCAAGCATTTTGTCCGCCTGCTTTGCCGCCTCTTCGAGGATTTCCTCACCTTCGTCTTCGTCGCAATCGACCGCGACACCGGCGCAGAAGGTCGCCCATGCGAGCGCTTGGGTTTCGTTCCTGAACCTCATATCCAATTTCGCCACTTTTTCCTCCTTCTCACTTACAAATCACAACCGCCACAACAACGGAATTGCACGTCGCCCCGTTGACCACTTGGCAGCTCGAAGGCGTGCCGAGCCCTTGGCAAACGCTCGAGGTCATCAGGCACGCGCATGTCCAATTGCAGGCGCACTCGCCCGGAAACGTTTGGATGATGCTCGAGCCGCGTGCTGGGGCAGTAGCACAAATGTTACTGAACCCGTCGGGCGCTACGGGTGCCGGGGGGCAGGCTTCGACTCCGCCCGCTTCCATGCTACCGGGTTTCGTTTGCGCAGCTTCTTCGGTGCCGGCGTCGGCGATGGCGGCGGCATCGGGTCCGGCGTCAGATGACGTGTCGGGTCCCGGATATACGTCTGCCACATTTCGCACGCTTCCCGAACCGTTTCGCTCAGCTTGAGCATCAGGAAGGTTTCTAAAATCCGCAGATCCAACGGTGGGCGCGGAGTCTTGCTCGTTGATTTTTCCGGTTGCTGATTGTGTTTGCGGCGTGGCATCGGTGGGATCCTCTGTGGTAATCGGCGGCTGGGCGTCGAAGTTGTCGGCTAGATAGAATGGTGCCCCGCCGCAGGCGATCGCTTGCGTAGCGATAAGCACGGCGCAGATGCGGTCGGTCATGAGAGCACCGTCACCCATTCGTCGCGCTCTGCGGTCTGTTCGCCGTCCCTCCACACGTGCGCGAGCCGGTCCGCGCACGATCGCTCGCAGCGAATCCGGATCGCACCGTTGTGCGGGTAGACGCCACTATTGCGAGCCGCCTCGTGCGACGCTCGGTGTGGTGTTGGCATGTACTCGACGAGCACGGTTTGTTCGACGGGACCGGACCACTCGCATCGTTCGCCCGTCGCCTCCCCGCATTCACAATGTGTCGCCGCCATCCCTATCCTCCTATCTGCTCCCTTACGTCTCGCAATTCCGGCCGATCCAGCCACCGGTAGAGCGTTCGACGGCCCACGCCGAGCGAGCGTGCAGCCTCCTCAAACGTTTTCGTATTTCGCACGGCCGCCGCGACTGTCGCCGCCGCTTTCTCCGGATCGGTAAGCCAGAGGGCCGACAGGTGAGGGTTTTTGGGGTAGGGCATTGGCTATCGCCTCCGCATTGCCTGCACAGCGTTTCGCAAATGCTCTCGCGCTCGCTCGAACTGCTCGTGCGGCTGTCCGCTGGCGAGCGCATCCCAGTGAGCTGAGCACCGTTCGGTCGCTATTTTCAGAGTCAACCGGTGTCGGGTCATGGCTTTTTGAATTTTGGTGGGAAGGGTCATGGGGTCGCCTCGTCGTCGTCCAGGTTGGGGCTCGACGGAAACGGATCGGGCTCGGCGCCTCGATGCGGCTCCCACGCGTCCGGCAGCCAGCCGCCCTTGGATATCCACGCGTCGAGCGCGGCGGCAGCGTCGATCAAGTCGTCGAGCTCGTCGCGCTTGTAGGCGTCCCGAGCGAGCGTGACAAGTCGCGCGCGCCGGGGGAGCAGAATCGAGAGCGCGACACGGAGCTCGCGCAAGGCTTCGTTAGGTTCCATGGGTTTCACCGTGGCGGCAGCCACCCTCCTTCCAGGTTATCGGCGTATACGGTCGCGTAGCAGGAGAGCTTGCGCCAGGTCTTGCCGGGTTCGCGCGCTCGCGTAGCGACGAGGTAGTCGCGGTTGCCGGCTCGCGCCCCTACGTCGACGCGTGTGCCGGCCGGAAACGTTTGCGACGCCGTCGGTGAGACGCTGATTCGCTCGGGGGTCTTGAGAGTGCGTATCATGACCCACACTCCCGCCTGAGCACTTCGATCGCGCTCTCGAACCCTTCGGCGCGACCGGAAAAGCGCTCAACATTGAGACGATCGTCGATCTCGCGAAGCGGCGTACTTGGCGGGAAGGTCTTTTTCGATACAGCTTGCGCCGCTCCCGCTAGCGTCCGCAACTGCCTGAGCGCCCGCTCGACCCCGTCGCTCCGCACTTCTTTTTTCCGAACCACCGGCCCGAGCTTCGGCGCGACCAGCAGCACCCCGCCCGAGGCGCACGACTGGCATACGCGCGCGCCTTTGAGTCCGCCGGGGGTGAGCAAGAACGCGAGAACGCCCTTGCGGTAATCCGAGCCGCAGGCTTTGCAGCGGGTCATGGCCGCACCAAAACAGAGGCCGGATAGGCTTGCCCAGTAGGCCCCACTCCGCCGCGCGCGGGCTCTGATTCCTGTTTCGCCACAACGCTGGCGTGGCCTACAATGCCAAATTCCTTGGTCGCAAGACCGCGCAAGACCGCAATCTCGACGACTCTAGGGTCGTAGGCTTCCACCGTCGTGAGCTGGATTTCGATTTTGTAGATGGCCATAGCTATTGCGCCTCTGTCTCCGCCAGTACTCGAGCGCATGCCTCGCTAGCCTCCTCGTCGCCAGCGAGCGCAGCTTTGCAGAGCTCGACTTGCTGGCTGTCGCCTGCTTCGCCGGCCTCCGTCCAAAGCTGCCGCACGCGAGCCCGAAACTGGACTTCGTCCGTCAGTATCGCCGCGATCCTTTCGTCGCTTGCACTCATCTTCCCGGCTCCTTTCGCCGCACCTGACACCCGAAAGCTGCGGGGGTTAGCTGGGACCACCCGCCGATTGCCAGCCTTCCGTCTATTCTCTCGGATGCCAGGTGCGACCGGCGAACCCTCGCGGGCTCGCCCAGGCGCACCACTTTTAGAACGCCATTTGCATCAGTTTCCCCGCCGCGCGGTCGACCGTCGAGCGGTCGTCTGCGAAGCCAATCGACTGCGAAGCGTGCGTCAGGCCTGCCACGTTGGCCCACAGCGAACGCGGATTGCCATACCAGTCTTGATGCGCTTCTGCGGTGTCGTAGCCTTCATTGAGACGCTGGCGCGAGAGCGGAATCGAGTGCGTTTTTGCGTACTTTACCAGCGCATCGAGTACTTCGTCCTTTGAGCTGCCGAGGATCAGTGTCTTCGCTGCGATGATTCCCGCTTCTTCCTCGGCCGCACCGTCGCGATACCGGCGCAATTCTGCCTCGAATTCGCGCAACGCCTTGCGCATCGGCGCTTGCCCCGTGTGCCGGACGCGGACCTCGTGCACGCCTTGCGCGCCCCAAACGATGTGATTGCCGCACACGGCTTGCATGAGAAAGAACGTGAACACAAGCGAGGAGTCGCCTACTTCCGAATTGCGGACGAAGATTCCGCGCATGAGCGTATCGGCGCCGTGGCCAATGACGCGATCCGGCGCTACCAGGAACGCGAACATGTCATGGTCTGAGGCGTACAGACCGGCCGGCCCGATGAGATCGCCTTCGTGGATATTGATCTGCCCCGGAAGGATGTCTTCGGCCGTGGCAGGGCGAGAAGGACCGTAGATGTGTCGGCCGGCCGGATTGCGCCAACCGTCGAGCCCTTGCAGATACCGGCAGACATCGGCGTCCCATACGCGCTCGTAACGTTCCGAAAGGCACGCGCGAAGTGTCAAGTCGCCATTCTTGTGAAAAAGCAAGTCGCGGTCCAGTCGATTGGCTTCTTCGTTTTTCGCAAAACCCACATTGAGGCACTCTGCCGCGACGTGCGTCGGAAGCTCGCGAAGGTATCCGGCCGGCGCTCCTACGCTTCCTGCCAATTGTCCAAAGGCGTAGTGCGTCAGGCGAGCCGGATTGCCCTTCTCGCCCACGATCGCGAGCTCTCCGGCGCGAGGCTCGGCGCGCAAGTCGCCGAACTTCACGCGTGAGACCGCGGAGCCTTGCTGCGAATCCACGCAAGCGGCGGTCATGTCTTTCAGCGTCCAGAATCGTTCGTCGGCCGGTCGGCTAGCCCATTGGCTAGACGCGGCATGCAGTTCGTTACCCATGGGAAGACTCCTTTTTCGTTGCGAGGATAATGCGGTATCCTCTTACCGTTTTGCGGCTTGGATGCCGCTCTTTGCGTCCGGTTGGACGGACGCAAAGGGCGAATGTTCAAGCAGACTTTTTCTTTTCCTCCGTTTCTTCACGCTTTCCGAGCGTCCACGATGTGGGCGATTGCTTGGCTGGCGCGAGTATAATTTCAAGCTGAGGGGCTTCGGGACACGTAACGCGTATCGGACCAAAGTCGATTCCTGGCTCTAGGCACACCACATGCTTACTATATCGGTCATTCTTTTTTGGCTTGCCTAGAATGGCATCGAAACTTTCGGCGATAAGCCCAACATAGCGAGGGTTTAGGCCAATCGTGGCGCGTGCTTCTTTATTCTCTTCCTTTGCAAACACTTCTCGCCACGGAGGGTATTGGCACTCCACAACGTTCAGTTTCATCGTCCCGTCTACGAACGTGGCTACCTTGGCGTCGAAGTCCACTACTACCTCGCCAAACGATTTGCGTTTCATGATGGCAATGGCGTCCGGTAGTGCGAGTGTCGCGCCCCATTCACACGGATCGCCGTCCGCGTCGCTCGCCATAATGCTATAGACAGCCATCCAATGCCCGTTGGTCGCGACGAATCGCAGTTGCGCACCCTCGCGCTCAATGTGGACGGAGTGCATGTGCTCGCGTGTCGAGTCCAGAGACGCCGCAAGGCGAACGGCTCCTATTGCGACTTTCAACGCATCGATAGGCATGGTGAAACGACGCTCCACCGGTTTCATTGGATTCTCTTTCTACGGCTTGGATGCCGCGCACTGCCATCGAATGAATCGAAGGCAGGGCGCGAGAGTCAAACGTTTTGCAGTCGTGCATACGCCAATCGCTGAATTGCTCGGCGCGCGCCGTTTTCGTCTCCAAAGTAAAGGGCGAGTAGTTCCGGGCTCAGTTCGCCGCGGTATCCTTTCCCCGCGATGCTCTCTAGGCCATCGCGCCCCTCATACTGGCCGACTTCGTCCAGAAGCCGACCGATCACATCGCTCGGAAGTCCCATCGAACCTTCTCCTTTCCTCTATGGGCTATCCTAGCACACTCCGGGCCAATGGGCCACCGTAGCCGTGCTTGAAATCATGCGCCCAGGTCGGAAAATACCCACGGTTTTCGCGCCATGGGTCCGCAAAACCGTGCATTCTGTGGCGCCCTAGGCACTCCACGGCGCTAGCCGCGAGCGCCCCTCTTAGGGCAGCCTGGCGCGCGCAACGGCCCTTTAGAGACCGTTTGCGGCGCCCCAGAGGCCAGATCCAGGCGCCCGGCGGTCGTTTTTCAGCGCCCCGACCCCCGTTTTGCGCTACTTTTGACCTCGATCCGTCCCGATCGTAGCCTCTGAACAACCGCTATGGATCATCGTAAGTACTCGGAATCATTGAAGAAAAAGGAAAACGCGACCCGTGCGGCGGTTTACCTACGTGTAAGCTCGGAACGGCAGACGTTCGAAAGTCAAAGGGCGGACACTTTTGCGCTTGCTCGCGCGCGGGGGTTTACCGTCGAAGAAACCTTCGAGGAACAAATGAGCGCCGTGAAGCGGCGCCCCGCGTTCGAAGGCTTGCTGTCGCAAGCGCGCGGCGGCCGGTTCGGCGCCGTGATCGTGTGGGCACTCGACCGCTTCGGGCGCACGCTGCAGAAAAACCTAAAGGATGTGTGGTCCTTAGACGATGCTGGCGTAGCACTGCTGAGTGTGCGCGAACCGTGGCTCGACACCAGCGGACCTACGCGGGGGCTCCTGCTCGCGGTGTTCGCGTGGGTCGCCGAGCAGGAGCGGACACGTCTTATTGAACGCGTGCGCGCATTTCAGAATGCACGCCGCGAGCGTGGCGAAGTGATCGGCCGCGCGCCTTACGGATGGAAAATCGACCCGAACGGGCGAAAGCTCGTCATGAACGAGGAAGAATACGCGATCGTTACTCGCGTACGCGAACTGCACCGCTCTGGTATCAGTTCGCGCAAGCTTGTAGCCAAGCTGAACGCAAGCGGCGCACGCAATCGCGCGGGCGGTATTTTCAGTCGCATTCAAATATCGCGCATGCTGGCCAGGCCTGAGGGGCGCCCGTGGGCCGCCCTCTCACTCGGTGAGCTCGTTCGGTCGGCGTGACCTACCGCACAGTTACCTGCATCGTAAACCCCAATGCTAGCTCGTCCGGCGCTACTAGAACCGCCGGACGAAGCCCACATGCAATGCGGCCGACGTGAACACGCGTCCGCCGTACCACGGTGGCAACGTTTGCCCTTGGGTCGTGATGGCGAACGCGAGCGCGAGCCCTTTCACCGCCCCCCGACAAACCAGTCGTCTTGCTCGATCGGCTCTTGTGGCTCGTTCGAGAGCTCTTCGAGCCTCTTGCGAGCTCGCGCCAAGCGCCGGTCCCATTCCTTGGCAACGCGTCCAACGCCTCGATGCACGTCTTTCAACGCGCTGTCGGCCGCCTTTGCGATGGCTCTACTTCCTACTTCGACACTGGCTCGCACCAGGTCGCGCGCGAAAGCTTCGAGGGGGTTCATGGTGGGACCTCGTGCAACGAATCGGATGCAGAACCTGTCTCGTATGCGTCGAAACCGCGATCCACCGACTTTTTGAATTTCTCCCACTCTTCGCGCGCCATCACTAGCGGAGCGTCATGAACAGACGGCGGATGATGCGTGAAGCACGTGCCCATTGGACGGCCTGCGCCAACGTCACTACGCCGGGAGCCGGCGGCGGCTGTGGAGCGGGCCCCGGCGCCGGCACGGGCGTCGACGCACCGGAAAACGGATCGTCGTCGACTACGCCGTAGGGGAGCGCCGCGATGGCTGCCTGGAACTTCGTCCACGCGTTGGCCGGATCGTCGCCTGTCAACGCGCCGTAAAGCTCGCAGAACGTGCCCGTATCGCCGTTTGCCACCATCCCCTGGGCGATCTGCGAAAGCGTGTAGCCCATCGACAAGAGCCACGAGATGAACGCCATACCGCAGCCGATGGAATCGGCGTTGCCGTCCGTGGGGTCGACCGTATCGACGAAGTTCGGCGACCCGTCGGCGACCCATGTGGGAGCGGTTGCGAAGTCGCCGAGCGCGTTGTTGCTGACGGTCGACGCGCACCAGCGCGACAGTGCTTCGCCCGTCGACAGGCCGCACAGTTGCCCGTTCATGGAGCACTCGCTGAGCTCCGCTTCGAAGAGACCAGAACAGCGCATCGACGCGCCGAACGCCGCGCACACTTCGATTTGCGCTCCCGTCGAGTAATCGCACCCCATGTGGTCGGCGCCGCCAGTACCATCGGTCGCGCCACCAAGCGCGAACACAATGACTTGCACGGGCCCGCCCGGCGTCCCGAAGAAAGCGTCATTGAGCGCCGCAATTCGCGACGCATCGTTGACCAGATCCACAGCGTTCTGCATCGCCGGATCGCTGAGCGACGGATCCACGAACACCTCTACCCGACCATCGGCGCTCGTGCCCACATAGGTCGAAGAGCCCGTGTACGACGGCCACGCGGGAGCCGACGGCGCAGTTGCCATACGCTTGGCGCCGCCTTTGAGAGCGCTAAGCGCTCGCTTCGGAGGCTGAATCGGTCGATGGGGCATTCGGAAGTCCTTGGGGAAGAAGTTACGGCTTCGGGGCTGCGGGCGCCGGTGGCGCTGCGGTGGTCGACGGCAGTGGCGGCGTTACGGTAGTCGTTGGCGGCTGGAGAGGTGACGGGGGTTTGGTCCGAAGCGACATTGCGAACTTGTGCGCTTCGGGCTTTTCCATCTTGAACCGTTGAGAATCGACGAGCGTGGCCAGCGCATCGTCGACGAGCTTTTGGCCGTACTTCTGTACGCAATCATCGACCGGTTTCTGAGCGACGGCGTCCGCAATGGCGCATGCGATGGCGTCTCCCACGTCTACCGGCATGCTCGGAGGCGTTGTCAGCGAACCGAAGCTGCCGCAGTCGACCAGTACCGCGAAGGCAAAGCCAGCGACAATTGATCCCACGACCAGACACGTCCACTTCAGCATCACTCACCTCCCGTCGCATCGAGAATCGATTGGGATCCACCAGTCGCATCGAGAATCAGTTTTCGCTCTTGCTTGAGCGCATCGATGAGACCTCTCGGTGCGTTGATGGCGTCCTCTTCGAGAATCGCGAGCTCTTCGCCGATCTCTTCCAGCCGACGACGAGCCCACACAGGCACCTTGTTGGGTGACTTCTCCATGGTGGCGAGAAACGCCTCGTCTCGCGCGTCTGTCGGCGCAGAACCCACGATCGAAAGCGTACGTCGACATCTCTTGCGGCGTCAACTCGGTTCACGATATCGTAGATTTTGCTTTGGGAAGCGGGACACTCAAAACGCACATGACCGCGCTCAGAGAAATGGCAGAAGTACAGCGTGCGGCCGAAGCGTCTGACAGGCTCCGGAGCAAAGCCGCCGCACTCATCGACAAGCGCGGCTTGCGCGGAGCGGCGTCCGATATCGGCGTACATGCCGACGCCTTGGCTCGATTCGTTGCCGGTGGGGCCAGTCACCCCGCAACCGTTCGATGCATCCAGGATGGCTTGCGACCCAAGGGCCGGCGATGAAAGCAAGCGGCATCTACGTCGGTCGCATCGGCCAAGAAGTGCTCGTCGAGCTTGTGGGGCGAGGCCAAAAAGCAGACTTCCGACTCGACCACGAACAGGCGGAAATCCTCGCAACCAAAATCTTGGCCCAAGTGCGAGACATCCGAACACCGTCCATTCTTGGCGGAGCACGCTTGCGCCTGGTGAAGAAGTGACCGACGACTCTTCGGGCGTACGGGTCTCCAAGAAAGACCTCCGCAACACGCGCAAACGTTCTGTCCGGCCCCGCGTGATGCAATTGCGGCGCACCACGCGCGCCGAAATCGAACTCGGTGCCCGGCTGTACCCGCCGGTAGACGTCCAGCGTCCTCGAGTGCGCGGCGATTGCGTGGGAGACCATCGGCCATGCCCTTTCGTTGGGTGCCGGCACCACTTGTACTTGGACGTCACGCGCACCGGCGGCATCCGGTTCAACTTCCCGGATCTGGAGCCCTGGGAACTGGAAAGCTCGTGCTCGCTGGACATCGCTGCCGAACGAGCCCGCAGCGGCGAAAAGGTCGGTGCGCTCCTGAACATCACCCGAGAACGCATCCGGCAAATCGAAGACGTTGCGCTTCGAAAAATCCAGCCGCTCCTCTTGCCCGTGATGCAATGACTGCCCTGCATCCTGTAATGCAATGACCGCCCTGCAGCTTCCCGATCTAACCGCTCCCGAAGTCGCTTTCGTGGGTCAAGTCGTATCCATCGTCACGCGCCACGGAGGACATATCAGCGAAGTCAAGCGCCTGGGCGACGGCGGCGTGCGCGTGTACGCCTCCGCCCATGGGCCTAGCAAGTGGCTGGACTTCCGCATGGGGGACCTGTCGAGCGACGGGTGGGCCGCGAGCTGGGCCGGCAACCCCATCACGGCCAAAGACTTCGCATCGCAGCTATGCAAGCTGCTCGAGCTCCGCTCGAATTCGTCCGGGTCGATTCGCGTCGAGCAGTGAGTTAATACGCTGACACAGCTCAATGCCCGATCGTATTCGGCACCGTCCCGTGCTGGCAGTCTCGGATGGCCATCCCGGTGAAGAGAAGCGCCAGAGAAATCGCAATCGTTAGAGCAATCTTGCCCACGATGCCCATCCAGAAACGATTGCGCTCGTTTCGAATGGTGTCGACCACCCGCTCGCTGTCGCTCTTTTTCGGTGGCGGAATGAAGTGCCGATCGGTGATTTCTTCCGCCGTCTCGCGCGCAGCACGCCGGGCGATGTCTTCCAAGTCGTGATGGCTGGACGAGGCGGCTCGTGCTTCGCCGAGCATGAACCTTTCCAGCCGCTGCACGATGGACTTGGTGTCGTTGGCCGCTTCGCAAGCGCCAGAGGCTGCAGACATGGTGCGCCCCATGGTCTCGTTCATATCGTGCAGCGTACGGCGAGTTTCCTTCTTGAACTCTCCCAGGTCGCGTGCGGTCTCTTGCGCTAGTGCCAACGCTTGCTCGGCAGTGGTGCGGGGTCGAGGGGCCTCAGCCATTGCAGCATCAAATTCTAGCCCTTAAGCGTGCCTTCGACGAAGCAACCTGTGCTTTAGGCCATGGTGCAAACGCCGCGCGTGGTGACCCGCGTGGCGCATAAGGTGTTTGCCGTGTTTCGACTCGTACGCGATGTAGCCGGCTGCGACGACTGCGGACGTGATGAGCGCTGCGGTGCCCCACGGGAAGACGCCCGCGGTCGTAGGCGGCGTCCCACCGCCTCCTCCGCCACCGCTACTGCCACCGCTGCCACCACCCGACTGGAAACAGTTCTGCGGAGCCGTACCGCCGCCGCTCGCGGTCATCACGCGCTGGAGAGCACCTTGCGTCAGAGGACCGTACTTGCCGTCGGTCGGGAGCTGCTGGGATCCCTCGGCGTTGTACTGCGTCTGAAACGCCATCACTTGACTGAGACTCGATTGCGAGCACCCGTTGGTCTGCAGGTACGAAATCAGCGCACTCGCCGCCGAAACAAGAGCCTGAGACGGCTGCACCGGACCCGTACCGCCGCCGCCGCCCCCTTGGGCAATGTTGTTGAGGATCGAGTGGTAGATATTCTGCATCTGCCGCGCGAACCCCTGGGCGCTCAAGGCATCGCTCTGAGAGGCGCTCGACGTGCTGTTGACCGCCGCGAGGTTGCCGTTGATGGCCCACGCTTGCTGCGTCAACGGTTGCGACGAGCCGCCGGTCGACGCGTCGATTTCGGGTCCGATGGTGGTCGCGCCCGTGTTTCCAGCCGCCTGGTACGCGGTGACCGCGTTCTGCCATTCGCTGTTGGCCAGATAGAAGTCGGCCGCTGAAATCGTTCCGTCGAACGCCGTCAGGTCGTCGGGAAGCGCACCAATGCGCCGATGGTGTCGGTAGCCGTGATGCATTTGCGTCATCAGATTCATCGTCATTGTGGCCACCTTTGCCGCAGTGCTTCCGTCCCTAGTTTACCGTACCGAATCATCGCCCGTTTTCCCTTGCTACTCGAGAGCCCCTTGCATGGACCTTGGACTCATGATCGCGCCAGAGGACGCTGGCCAGCCATCCGACCAGGGCCCCGCCGACGGTTGCCGCGCCCACTTGCCCCGCCGTGTACGTGCCAGCAGGCGGCACCGCCGTGCCGGGCGATGGCGTGGTCGTTACGCCCCCACCAGGAGCTGGAACAATCGCAATCCCAGCTTGCTGCAGCTTGGCCTGAAGCTGATTGATGGTCGCCTCGGCCTGCTGGAGCGTGGTCAACGGAACGGTATTGGCGAGCTTGCTTTGCAAGTCGGTGACTTGAGCGTTGGCGGCGTTGACCTGACCAATCAGCTCGCCAGAAAACGCCTGCATGTACGCGACGATCGCATCGTGATACGCCGTCGCGGTTTGCGGAGACGGTCCTGACTGCAACGCACTCCACGCACTGTTGGCGATGTTGCCCAGGTTCACTGTCGCTGGTGAGAAGGCTCCTACGCCTACTGAACGCATATCAACAGTCCTTTTTTAGTAGACCCTCTGCCCGTGGAATAGAGAACAGAAGTCTGTCAGTGACAGCCATTTCTGCTGATTCCACCAGTAACAACGTTGGCTGGCGGAATCGAAATACACGTAGCCTGCGCCACGTGCACCAGGACAGATGCTGTTATAGAGCGCGGTCAATTGCTCCCCCCATTGCTGGCCATCCCAAACTCTGTAGTTGTCTGGAAAAAAAACAACCCAACCGGTCAACTGATTGATTCCGATATCGCCCATTCCGATCTTTTCCATGACTCAACAGTCCTCCAAAATCAAAGCCCCCGCCACCCGCCAGTAATGCACGCCAACCGACTCCGGCCCCCCTGGGCCCTGCGCGTTCCACTTGAAGATGAATGTCTCTTCGGGCGGATCCCCGACGCTCGGCGACGTCGGATTGTTCGCCGCCGGTCGAGTCGACGGATTGGTCTGCAAGACGCTGGCGTAGAGAGAAATGCGGCAAGGACCCGGCACCAGCGCATCGAGCGAGGTGTCCCAGGCCTCTGTGCTTCGCCACCCAGCGCGCAAGTCGTGCACGTTCCCCAAGCCCGCAATCGGCTCCCATGTACCCATCCGCCCGAGCGGCGGCGTGTAGCCGGTCATGCTGCTGGTGTAGTACCCGCTTGCCACGCTGAAGCTTGCGGTCTGATACAAAAGCGCCGGCTGGTCGGCGTCCTGGTAGATGAAGTTGGACAAGTTCGTGGTGGGCTGCTTTTGCCCCTGGAGCTGCGGCGGCTCGCGCACCAAGTGCCACGAAACGTTTCCATCGGGAAATCGGAACCCCGGCGTCACCACCTCGAACTCGACGGGCCGCACCAGCGTGCTCGTGGTCGCCGCGTTCAAGCCGATCGTGACGTACTGCCGCCAGCCGCGAATCTTCTTCGCCTGCCCGGCGCCCACGCCGACCGTCGCCAGCAAAAACAAGTACCGGTTGTTCGACGGATTCGCGTTGTTCGGAACGAACGACGGAATGCGTAGGCCTATCGACGATGGAAACGACGAACCGAACGGGTCGGACGTAAAGCCCTGAAGCCCGTCATCGATTCCTACAGTTGCCACCTCGTACGTTCGACCCACACGCTCACGCTCCTTGACCAGGTCTCATTGGACTGCTACGCGAATTGGTGCAGTATGGTTGGGCACGGCCCGCCGCGGCGGTGCGAGCTCGGGCTAGGTGTGGCAGGGCATGGCAAGGTAAGGCGCGGCACGGATTTCATGGGCAGCACCCCGACACGTCCACGCCGCACTTCGCAAGCAGCTCATACGCCGTAGAGTCTTGCATGCGAACGTATCGGTCGCCGCTTGGCGTCCACATGCAATAGGTGAACGCCACCGTCACCGGCAGCGAAGGCAGCGGGATGTCGACGTTGAACGACATTTTCACGCCTTGTGTGTAGTTCAGAAACCAACCGTAAGGAAAACCCTTCTTCAAGAAGGCCGCGAGCGTGCGCAACGGCTGATAGAACGGCGCGACCGAGTATTGCGGCGCCCCGTACACATCGAGCGTTGCCGAGATACCGCTCTGCAAGTTGAAGAAGAAGTCCGCCATGCTCTTCAGCGTCTGCCCGCTGAAAGCGTTCTGCTGATTGATCTGGTAATCGACGTGGTCGATGACGCTGGCTTGGTAAATCCCCGACGGGAAGGAGATGTTCCCGCCGCCTGCGTTGCCGCCCTCGAGCGCCACGTTTGGAATGTTCGACGTGTTCGAGTCCGGGAACGTGCACTTGCAGCTCGCCACGTACGGCACGAGCTGGTCGCCGCGGGCAAGCGCAAGCGCGATCTGCGGCGACAACCGCGCCAGCCGACCGAGTGGCAGACTTCGCCATCCGCCCACGTCGAGCGCTGGGCTCCCGCTGGCTCCGAAACCTGCCGCAGCCAGCGGATTGCCGGTGGCGCCGAGACCGACGCCACCGTTTTGGGGTCCTGCTCCAGCCTCCATCGCTTAGGAGCTGCTGAACTGGAAGGCGCAGCCGCACTCGCGCTGCATCGCGTCCTGGATGTTGGGATCGGCCAGCGCGTTCTTGGTGGCTTCGTCTAGCTCCCAGCCGCGGATGGCGAGGCGAATCTTCCAGGGGCCGCCCTTGTAGTAGGCGCGTGCCGTCGGTACTTGCTGCGAAACCGCCACGGGAGACGCATCGAGCGTGAGCTCCACGCCGCTGAACGCCGCCACGCCGGCTGCGGAGAACGTCGTGTCGCTGGTGCCCGCTGTGTTGACGCCGCCCTGGACGTTGACGTCGGGCGTGATGATGGCCGGCCCAAGACCGCCTTGCCCCTGCGTCGCGTCGAAGTAGCGTTGCATGAGAAGCTGGTCGTCGGTGTTGGACACGTGCGCCCGCAATCCGATGGGCACGCCCGGAGCCATGAGGTACGGCGTCGAGAGCTTGACGATCTCGCCGTTGCCGCGGAGGAAATTGCGCAGGCCCATGCCGCCGTACGTCGCACCCACCGTCTCGTATGCACGCGAGGGTCGGTAGACGCCGATGTTGTTGCCGGGGCTGCCGCCGCTTCCGGTGAAGCTTCCGACACGCACTCGGTCGATGGGTAGGAACGTGAAGAGAGACCCGAGGTTGTTCACGTAGTACTGGTTGGTCCGGTTGACGTAGACCTGGATGTCCTCTTCGCTCGCGCTGGCCGACCCGTCCTGCGCGTTGGTCGGCATGTACGCGATGTTGCGCAGCGACTGGTTGATGAGGAAGTGGTTCGAGCCCATCTTCCACTCGAGGTTGTACGCGCGCACCATGTAGTACATGGCCAATTCCGTCCACTTGCCCCAGTCGAGCCACGCCGGCAAGAACTGCTGCGCCGGAGCCGTGCTCGTCAGCGCAAGCGAGTTGGTGGACGAAGACAAGTTCACCATGTCGTTGAGCGTGTACATGTCCGGACTGACCGGCATGCGCGCGCCCACCGTCTGCTTGGTCCAGGCGTTGCCCTTGGCCGTGAACAGGATGGGATCCGGCTCGAGCGTCCAGGAGATGCCGCAGATGAGATTCCACGTCTGCGTCTTGCCCGGCTCGACGAACGTCGAGTCGACCGAGAGCGCGCCCGGAGGCGGAGAGCCCGGCAGCATCGTGAACGGGTCGATGTACGCGCCGAGCGTGGTGTTGACCTGCGACGGTGTGAGAGGCCCACCGAAGTGGACCGTGACTGATTCCACCACCGGCAGGTAATAGCTCGGGTTGCGCAAGTCCTGCGCCACGCGCCCGATGAACCGACGCACCTCGGGACCGTTCGGATCCATGCCCCGCTGAATCGGAGGCGCTCCGAAACCGAGCTTTCGCCGCGGATTGCCCCTCTCTCCCAACGATACGTCGATACTCATGATCGTTCTCCCTTGCCCGGCGCTGGCCAATCGCTCATGACCGGGTCTTTTTCTGTAGTCTCAGAAAAGTGTCTCTCTGCTTGAAAACTCGTTACTTGAAGATCGATAACTAAGAGTCGGCTTCGCTACGCCCTATCCATATCGATGGCGAGGTAGTCGCTGGTCGAATTGATGGGACAGGAGCACCGTCCACCGCGCGCGCAAGAGTCACAGCACGCCCCGCCACGCCCGCCGCCCTGCGCGTAAGGAGGCGTCAGAGCGCCGGGTGGCGACGGCAAACACACCGTATTGAAGGGTGGATTGGGCGGTCCCGGAGGGCACATGCCCGGAGGGTTCATCGGAGGTGGTGAAGGAGGACCTCCACCCGGCGGAGGAGGCGGTGGAGGAGGCGGCGGAGGTCCGCCCGTGGGCGGTGGGGGCGGTGGAGGCGACGGAGGCGTCACGCACCATCGACCATCCATCCCCGCGTCGATGTAGGAGCTTCCCGGAGGACACGCCGCCGCGCTGGAAACGGGCGTCATGGTCGATCCGGGCGGGACCGTGAATCCCATTCCGAGCCGAGGAATCCCGGCGGTACCGACCACATGCCCACTGGGCGCGCGAATGGCCTGAGGAGCCGCAAGAGCAGCACTTCCCTGATCGGTCAGTGCCATCACTTCCGGAGCGAGCAGACGCAAGCCCATGGGGCTAGGAGTCGTCATCTTGCGAAGCGCCCAGGTCGCGACGTCGTTGAACGCCTTGACGCCAACGAAGCCGAGACCACCGAAACCGGCGAGCTGCCAGAAGCTCTTGGCCGCAGAGCCCTTGACGTACGAGCTGACACCGAACGGCGCGATGACGCCCAGGGCCGTGATGCCAAGCGCTTTCCAATCGATACTCCAGATAGGAACGTTCGGAGCTTCGGCGTTGTACACCTGACCTTGCGCCGGCGCGTCTTGGCCCGCCGTGTTGAGTGGGTGCGTCACGCCCCATCGGAAGGCCGTGCTGACGAGAAACCCACCGAGCCCCAAGCCTAGGATGCCCATTCCGAATTCGCGCATCCCGGATATGGGATTGTGACGCCGGTGATGATGGCGGCGATGACGACGCCGATGATGACGCGCCTCGGTCGCTGCCAACGGATTGCGCCGACGATGCCTGCGGCGCCGACGGCGACGCCCTTCGGCCGCTTCCGTTACCCCGTGCAAACGAATCGAAACGTTCGTCCCGCGACCGCCCGAACGCGGACGCGTCCGGATAACGGCCTTGCTGCGCCGACGGCCGCGCTTTCGCTTGCTCGTCAGTGTCACTTGGCGGCGCTTGCGAAGCGGATTGTGCCGACGCCTGCGACGGCTGCGGCGACGAGGACGCCTACGAGTCTCAGCGGCCGCCGGATTGCGGCGACGACGACGGCGACGTCGTCGTCGGGTCTCGGTGGCCGCGATCGGGTTGCGACGTCTACGCGTCCGGCGCCTGCGCCTTCGCGTCTCGGTCGCTGCGATCGGATTGCGACGCCGACGACGTCGGGAGTGGCCGCCGCGCCGTTTGGCGCGATTCGCGGCGATCATCTTGCGAGTGGCGGCCCGTTGTTTCGCAGTCCTGCGCTTCTTCGCCATGCTCCGATTTCCTCGTCTAGCTCTAGTGGAGCACGCTTTTGACCCATGAGTCAAACGAGACTCGGGTATTTTTTTACCCACCACGCGCGATGAGGGCTTTCGCCTAGTGGGATTGGCCGCTGTCGACGGCTTTCGCCGCGCATCGTCGATCATGCGCAGATAGTCGGCCACAGCGCCATGGTGCTACGCCCTGGCGGGTGGGTCAACTATGACTCAGTTCCGGGAAAACAGGCTCCGGAGTAAAGTCGTCTAGCAATCCTCCGGTACCATCCGGGTAGCTACCGGACATCCGTGGAGCTGGTGTGAGCTTGGCCTCTCGCGAATGGCTTCCCAAAGGTCGCTGGCCCCCTCGACGCGAGGAGGATAGGGGGCTTTTTTTTTCAAACCGTCAACGTGTCAAACAGTTCCGTAAGCTGTTCGAACCGAAACGGTTTGGTTAACCAGTGCACAACTCCAGTCAGCGGATTGCGTGCGGCTTCGGCTCGGATGCGGCTCTCGTCGCCGCCGGAAATCACGACGATAGGGATGTCTCGCGGCGTCCGGCCCGCCACGCGAAGACCGCCCATCTCCCCACTACCGTTCAGCAAGATATCCAAGAGCACGATGTCCACTTGCTCGACGCGAAGGCTCTTGATCGCGCCCTCCACCGTCCACGCCGAGTAAACGGTATGTCCCATGCGCTTCAGATACTGCTCGAGAATCTGACGAAGCAGTTGGTCGTCCTCGACCAAAAGCACGCGGAGTGATTCGCTCACGGATTTACGAAGGCCCCATTTCGCTCACGGGTTTACGAACCCCCGCCAATTGAACTCCGCCCCGCGACCGAGCTCCAAGCGTAGCACCCTGCCTCGGCGATATAGACGCGGATGCGGGTCCTTGAACTCGTGTGTGTACTTGTCCGCATGCGCGCCGTGCCGCGTGTAGTCGATACGGTTCACGCGTCCGACGAACTTCCAGCCATCGAGTGTTCGGCTCGGCGTTTCGACCACTCCCATCCGCACCATCGCCGGGTCGGTGGCCCACGCCTTTTGTTCGTCTGTCGGCGACCTAAGTGGGCCTCCGCGGCGCTGAAACGATGCGATGAGGCAGCTTGTCTTCGGCCAGTGTCGCCCCGTGGGATCGTGCATGAGCGCAGCACCCTTGGGCCGCACGGTGCCGCCGCCATCCAGATGAAGCGCCGTGGCGTAGCACTTGGCGATCAACATCGAACTGCTCCGAGCGTCATGTATCTGCCCGGCTCCGCACTGCGGTAACTAGGGAAAAATCGACCGTCGATTACGTCGTACAGCCGCAGCGGCTCCGGGTGGTGCGCAACGCTGCCGGCCACGTGAATGCGACCGATGTCGAGCGCACGATGATCATGGCCGCAGCACACATGCACGTTGGGATGCGCGCTCAAAAGCCCCAGCATACGATGCCGGTCGACCAAACCGTCGAGCCACTGAAGTGGGTGCGACTGGGGACCGTGATGCATTGCCACCACAACCGGTTTCGACGTGCTCGACGCCAAACGTTGTACAGCCGCGAGCTGCTCTGCGCCCACTCGCCCGAGCGCACGAAAGAGCGGAGCACGTCTGCGGTAGCGCGTATCGAGCGGCAAAACGAACGCATCGCCCAAGTCGAGAAGCGCGGGAGAGCCGAACGTAGGCCCGAAGTGCGTCGGATCATGATTGCCCGGTATGACCGTGGACGTGCCAGGCCAGTACGTGCTGAGCACTCCTGCAAGCTCGCGGTATTCCTCCGGCCGGTCATTCTTTGTGAGGTCACCCGTCAAAAGCAGATGCTTGGCGCCCGCCGTGGTCGCCTGAGAAAGACCCTGGATAAGACGCATCCTTCGGTCCGCTGTCCCGTTCATGTGGGTGTCGGACAGGTGTGCGAGACGGATCATGGAGGTTTTGCCCTATTGCCGCCAGAAGTCTTATTTCAGCCGATGCGAATCATGAAAGCGCCCGCTCGAGCGAGTAAAACAGTTCCGCGTTGCCGTCGTGTCGCACTCCTGCGAGGGTACGCCGATATGCTTCCGTCCTCGAAAGAAATCCGGAAACCGTTTGCGGCGTCAGTCCATGAGCGCGCTCACCAAACCCCGCGCGCTGCAAATAGTTGGCGTTCAAAATCTGCTCGAATTGCCCTTCGAAAGGAACGGCGAGCATGGGCTTACCAAGATAGATGGCTTCCGTCATGAGCGTGAAGCCCGCGCCCCCGATGACAGCACGCGAAGAAGCCATGTCGCCAATGACGCCATCGGACGAAGGCTTCAGGGTCACGTTCCCGCGCACCTCGTCGGCACCTACACCGGTTCCGTACAGGTGAAATCGAGCTGGAACACCAGCCAGCGCGCTCAGGATTGCGCCGTGGTCCGCCTTGTCGTTGAAGTACGCGACCACGTGATCGCCGCTAGACCGCGGCGCTGCAAGCACGGCAGGGCGAATGACCGGCAGGTGCAGCGACGTGTTCGGTGCAGAAACCGGCGCCCCGATGAACGTCGTCACCAGGTAACGACCGGCGCCCACCACCGTATTCCGTACGATGGGATACATGAGCGCCGCCGCCGTCCGGTCGGAAGCGATGACCTCGCGCGGGTGCGTGCAGCGACTCAAAAAGTGCACATTGTCTAGCGCCACGAGTGGCAATCGCGCGAACCCGGCATAGTTCGCCGTCCACGCGTCGAAGTCGCTGACCACCGCATCCACCTTGGGAACGTCGATCGCTGCCGCGATGTGATGAAAGGAGCCCGCGAGCTGCCGAAAGAAGTTCCCGGCAAGCGTAGCGACCGGAAGCACTCGGTTGTGCTCCATGCTCATATTCAAGCCGATCGTCGTCGTCATCCGCCCCGGCCATCGGCGCACGAGGTAGTCGCGGGCTTTGCCTGGCGAGGACACGAAATGCACCGAGTGCCCTCGGTTCATCAGGTGCTCAGCGACCACGGACGACCGGATGGCATGTCCCATCCCCTCGCCGCAGACGCCGTAGAGCAGTCTCATCGCCGCAAATAGTACCGGTAGGCGAGCAAGCCTGCGATGCCAAGAACGCCCGCAAAAGCGGTTGCGGCGGCTCCCCCGGCGACGTACCCCATGCGCTGATTGCGCGGTGCGACAACGTACCCGACGAGCCCTCCGATGCCGGCGTCCAGGAGTGCCGAGCCCGTCGACTGAGAGAGCACGCCGAGCGCCGCCGCGCCCATCCCAGGGGGAAGCGCTACGCGCTGGTCGTTGGCGGGAGCGAGTGCTGTTTCAGCCACGAAGAGAGCTCTTGACCTTCATTATACCCGTACAAGCCGAACGCGAGCGCGCCAACGCCCGCACCCCACAACGCTCCCGCCTTGGCGCTGCCGCCCGCCATGCCTACGGCGCCCCATCCGAAAAGCGCACCGACCAGACCGCCAAGTGCCATGGCCGTTGCCGTCAACGTCACTACAGGGGATTGCTCGACTGATTCGGCGTAAAACCCGAGCGAATTCATCGCAACTGCGGCGGCACCCCCGCCAGCGTCTTGGTCACGACCGGCCGAATCAGGAGCTCGAAGAGCGAGAGCGCGGCGACGATGACGAGGACTTCTTTGACTGTTTTGCTCATCGCTACACCATGTTTGCTGTGACGCCCTGTGGCAGCGCAAGCGGGGCTGGCCCGCTCCAGGTGGCAATCACCGAGTACGTCCCTGGCGTGATGGCAGTGACCGCCACGTTGGTCCAGCCGAGCGCTTGGAGAACGGGCTTGAGGCCTGTGATCGCGGCCGCCGCATTCAGTTGAGGGGGCAAGGGCGCTGTGAAGCTGTAGGTGGTTCCCGGAAGAAACTGCGTAACGGTCGTGATCGGAGCGTTCGGCGCCGGATTCGAAGTGGTGGTCGACTGGCTCGACTGCTTCGACAGAAAGTACGCCGTGGCGCCGACCGCAGCGACACCCGCCACGATGAGCCACGTGGACGTCTTGGGAAGCGGATTCAGGCGATGCACCGCCTCGCCAATCGGATTTCGACGGCGTGCCATCCGCCTCATCTCGCGTAGCTCGACCATCGTCCTAGCCCTATCTTACGCCGCTTTCCTGCGGCTTGGCAAAAGAGGCCTTGGAATTCATGCCGCTCTAAGGGAGTTACGCCGCTTTTCGCTTCGGAAGCAACGGCACCACCACGTCCGCCACCTTGCCGATGGCATAGGCGAAAGCAAACGCCCCAACGCCCCACGCGGCGTACTGCACGATTTTGGAGAAATCCGTCGGAGGAGTATTCGGATTGAACACCGGAACGCCGAGCGGACACCCGGCGCGACTGAGCTTGTCCTGCCACGCGGCGAGCTCAGCACCGTAGCTCTCGGCGCGGTCCATGCGCGAGCCCAAGCCGAACCATCCGGGCTCTTCCTGCGCGAAGCTCGACGCCGCCGCATAGAAGAGCGCCCAGCCGGTGGTCGTCGCGCTGTCGAGTCTTGCGCTGCACGCCTTGACGCTCGCGTCCGTTCCGCCGGCCGCCGCAAGCAAGCGCTTGTTGTAGTCCGCAACAGTCGACGGGTAGATGACGGTGGGCAGGATGTCGCTCATCGGGTTCCCGCCACAGTAGTACCGATGTTGCTCACGCCGCCCTCCGTCGTCTTGGCCTGCGCAGCACCTTCGGCACTCCCCACCACGCCGCCAGTCCCGCGGCTCCGAAGATCAGCGCCACCTTTGCCGCTCCCACATTGTCGCTTACAGGCGCTGGAGGCACGGTCGCGGGCGCGTTCGGCGGCGGCACCTGCGCCGCGATGACCGAATAGGTCAGAAATGCGCTGTCGGCGAGCTGCTGGTCGCTTGTGGCGATGCCTTGCAAGACCCAGCTCTGGATACCCCCCACCACGTCGCCGGTCGGCGACAATTGCTCGATGTTCCAGTTCGGACCCAAAACGTTTCGCAAACGCTGCTCGACGGTCAGGTACCCGTAGCCGGGGTCGGGAACGTTGGGCGTCGCAATCGTGCTGACCAGCATCCCAATCCGGTAGCGGTTGCCGTGGTACACAAGCCGGTCCGCCAAGAGCTGGAACGTCGGGGCAGTCGCCTGCGCAAGTCCCGTCTGCCCGAGCCCTCTTCGCACCAAACCCACCACCGACCTCGCCGTCGGAACGCTACCACGCCAGACGCCGACGCGGCCGACACCGATAAATTCGGCCTCAGGAGCGCCGACCAGGCCGATAGACGATGGATCGGATGGGTCGACCGAGACTTCATGCTGGGCGTAAGATTTCCAACCCAACGGCTTGCCGACGACACTCGGATCGCCCGGCAACCATTCCCCGCTTTCGGTTTGGATTTCTCCCAAAACGTGCTCCTGCTCGGACGCTCCGAACGATTGCTTTAGAATTCGGATGGGAATTCCAAACGCGCCACAAAGCGTGAGGAAAGCGACGGTCAAATCATCACAGTCGCCGATGGGAATACATGCCGCGGCACCTGGCGCGCACAAACTAATGGGCGCAGACTTGGTGAGCTCGGTGTTTGGCGGGTCCGCCCTGTATCTGATTTGCGCTCTGGTGTAATCGAGAAACAGCTCCGCAGCCTGCTGGTTCGTTAGCGATTGCTGGACGGGAATGCGCGCCCAGTTTCTGATAATCATTTCGCTCAGTTGAAGCATCGAAGGTGCACGAATACCTTCGTAAATCCGTCGAGCCATTTCGCTCAACGACAATCTGACGCCGTTGACGCCAACGGGATACTCGATCCGCGTTACTGGTATCCCGAAGCGTCGGCCATCCTCTTCGAGCGTCGCGGTCACGCCTCAAGCGTACAACGAAGACGCCTAGCCATGCCAGCCTTGCCCTACCTACGACTTTTCAAGCCAAACCGAGACCCTATAGCTCACCGTGGAAGTTCGTGTTCGTCGGACCACCTCTCGAGTTGCCTGAGAAAAGACTCGACTTTTTCATCAGGTCCCGAAACCTCGATCCGAATGACCCCTGTGGGGAACCCTCTATCATCGGACAATCGGACCATTAGTTCGCTACCTATATAAAAAAGATAGTCTTTGATCGCTCGCAAGACCGCCTTGTGAACAAAGTACCCAACATCGATTATCAGGCGCCTTGTCACTTCGCCACCACCGCCTTCGCCGTCACCATCGCCATTCCGATCAAGCCAAATTCCTTGGTCACGAGCGCCGCGAGAAGCGCTTTCTCAACGCTTTGGGCATCGATGGGCTCTTTGACCACCAGGTCCACCTGCACGCTGAACTGAGTGGCGAGAACGAGCGGGTTGTAGCCGCGGAGGCCTTCTAAGAAGCCTGGGGTTAGCGGTCGCCGGACAATAGGATACCACTGCCAATTCTTGTAGGTGCGCTCGGTCACTTCTCCGCCAGCACAACGCCGCTCGCCACTTGCTCATCGGTCGCCGGAGGCGGATTCTTCGCGTACCACGCATTGGCCTGACTGCTCGCCTCGAGCCACGTGGAAAACTGCCGCGGATTGGTACGGTAGATGGCTAAGCCAGCCCTCGTTTGCAACGACCAATCGTCGGTAAGCTCCTGAGCACCGAAGCACTCCGGCGACTTCACAAAGCACTGCGCCGCCTTACCGCCAGGCAGAAACCGCAATCCGTGTGGTCCAAGATGGATCTGGAATCCAGACCAGGCGCGACCGTTATCGCACTCGGGCTTGAGGCAGTGACCCGTCAAAATGCGATTGAGAAACCGCGACTCCAGCGCCTCGATACTCGTTAGCAAAAGCGCTGTCCGCGCTCTACCACGGCTCCCCTGAAATAGTGGCACTTCGTCGGCATCGTAGGCCACCTGACAGATGCTCTCAGCCGCTCGCTGCCGGACTTCATCGACGTGTGCGACTTCTTCTGGAGGCAACGGCTTAGCTCCCCACGCGTTTACAGCCATCAAGACCCAAGCGAGAATTGCGGCTCCTGCGCTCATTGGTATTACCTCCTATTTGCGATGGGTGGTGGCAGACCAGGCACCACCTCGATGGTCGACCTATCGTAGCGCGGCAAGCTCTTACGAAGCTCCGCTTCGTCGACAGTCCATCCTTGCTCTTTGAGCTTGCTCACCGGTATCGCCATCGGTCCCTGCGGCGTCCCGAAGACGAGCGACTGACGAGAAGAATCGAACATGAAGAAGACGTCGGGCATCACCCGCACTCCTTCCTCACCAGCTCCTGCAACCCGCTCTGAAAATCGATCGTCGGCTTCCACCCGAGCACATCGCGCGCACGCCGCCAGTCGGCGCGCATCTGCGACGGGCCCGCGTCTCCGCCATCGACCATTTGTACCTTGCTGCCGGTCATCTCGGCTATCTGTCGAACGATCGCTTCGAGGCACGTCTCTACGCCGGTGCCGATGTTGAGCGGTCCCACGTAATCGCTCTCGAGCGCTCGAAGAATCGCGCTGATGACGTCGCGTACGTGGACCCAGTCCTTGGTGACTTCGCGCACGTCGCGACGCAAAGTGATGAGCCGGTTGCGCGCTTCCTTGAGCTTGACGCCCATGAAATAATCCGGCGACTGCCCCGGACCGTACGCGTTGAAGAGCCGAAGCGACACGTACGACAGGCCGCAGTTGCCGTGGAACAACTCGCAGAGCGACTCGCCGATGATCTTGGTCGACGTGTAGAGGTCATGCAGCGCCAACGGGTGCCGCTCGTCGGTCGGTAAATATTTTGGCGAGATCCCATAAACATGAGCAGAAGAAAGAAAGACCAATCGGCCGATACCAAGATGCCGAGCGAGTTGCAGCACGTTGTACGTGCCGGCCACGTTCGTCTGCCACGCGACCGCCGGCTCGTCCTGACAAAGCCGAGGGCTTGCGATAGCGGCCAGGTGAACAATCGCTTCCGCGTTGCGCAAGCCCTCCACCAGCGGAAGCGAGAACAAGTGCGATTCGTGACGCACGTCGTAGCGTAAGGACAGCGGCCAGCGTTCCGCGATGTCGATTCCCACGACGTCATGGCCGTCGCGCATCAGTTCGGGCACCAGATGAGAGCCAATGAATCCGGCAGCGCCGGTGACGAGGATTTTCACAGCTTCACCCCCAAAAGTGCCATCACATACGAAATTCCACCAGACCGACCAACCGCAAAATCTGCAGCGATTTTCATCTCTTTTCCATCCGCACGAAGACAGCGAAATCTCAACGTTCGTTCCATGTCCATTTCAACAACAGAACGGAGCGCGTCCAAATCGATAACAATACAACGACCTTCACCGATTCTCATTTCTGTTCCCTGTACCACTGCACCGTGTCCGCAATCCCATCCGCCAGCGAAATCCGCGGCGCAAAACCGAGTCGCCCCACGGCTCGGTCGATATTGACCAGCCGCGACCGAAGCGCCGTCGGCTTTTCAGAATTGCAAACGATTTTCGCTTCCGAGCCGGCAGAGCGGAGCACGTGCTCCGCCAGTGCGCGGGTCGTCACGCCGGTTCCTGACGCGAGATTGATGGGCGTCGCGTCCTCCACCTTCGCAACGGCGAGCAAGTACCCATAGGCGACGTCCTGCGCGTGGATGAGATCGCGCACATCCTCGCCGTCGCCCCACACTTCGAACGTTTTGTCAGCCTGAAGCACTTGCCCTTCGCCCAGCTTCCAGTTTTCCTTGAACGCCCTCTGGATCATCCCCGGCACGACATGCGACGTCGACTCATCGAAGTTGTCGAACCTACCGTACGCGCCTGAAGGCCGAACGACCGCGCACTTCAGGCCCACCCGCTCGTAATAGTAGCGGCAGAGCTGTTCCAAGAAACGTTTCGAGTAGCCGATGCCCTCGTAGAGCTTGTATGGACGAGATTTCCACTCGCGGTCTTCCGGATGGTCGCCGTACTGAGCGGTATCCTCCACAACGGCGTAGTCCTTCGGCGGATACACCGTCGTCGAACTCAGAAACCCCATCCGCTCGACGCCCTCGCGATGGCAGGCGTCGATGAGATTGCACGCCAGCATCGTCGCCGGACCCACGTAGGAAACCGGGTCCACCTTCGTGATGCCGATGCCGCCGGTAATCCCAGCGCAGTTGACCACGATCTCCGCTCCCCGGCACGCATAGCGAGCGCCCTCGGGAGAAGTGAAGTCGGCCGTGATGGTTCGGTCGGCGAGTGACGAAAACTGATTGCCAGGCCTCTTGTGCAGAAAGCCGAGCACCTTGGCATCGCTCTCGCGAAGGATTTTGATGACCCACGAGCCGATGAGGCCCGTGGCGCCGGGAACGGACACCAGCTTGCCCTTGTAAAAGGGGATGCCGGAAGTGGGGAAGGGTAGGTCAGGCATTGGGTTCCTCAGGTAACTTTGATTCAAGCGCCTCTGCGATACGTTTAAGTTCGGCAACCTCACCTTGTGCGTAATAGCCGGACGCAGCCAGTCTCATGCCTGGACCGCTCTCACCCACGCCGAGCTTCACATTTCCTTGCGCCATCTCGAGATTGAGACGAGCGATTTCGTTACGAATGAGAAGTGCAGCGAGAGAGCGGGCGCCTTCAATGGGTGCGCGCTTCATGTCGTCGAATACGCGACCGCTCGTGTCTCCATGTTCGCGCTTGGGTGCCAGTCTGCAAACTGCGCAGGTCATCCGATCTTCACCTCCGGTAGCGTGTCCAGTGCTACGCGAGCGAACACGTCGTCGAGCTCGACGCTGATTTCCCGCTCGCAACGCTCGTACTCCAGATGGCTCGAGCTCTCTCTCCAGACCCGCATCGGATCGACTTCGGAAAGCAACTTCTCAACCGCTTCCTTGCCTCGGATGTCGCCCTGCCCTTGCTTATGGTTACAGCATCTTTCAGTTAGGCACTCGAGCATCATCGGGCCGCCGCCGTCACGAATCCAAGCACTCGCGAGCATCGCGTTGGCTCGAACCGATTCAACATCATTGCCGTCGATGGTCTCTGCCGGGATGCCGTAGGCCTTCATGCGCTCGGCAACCGTTTTGGTCGGCAGGTAGTGCTCTTTGGTCACGTTGCCGGCCAGGCCGTTGTTCTCGCACACCAAGAGCAAAGGAACCTTATGGATCGCAGCGATGGTCAGCGCCTCGTGAACCTGGCCGTTGCTCGACGCGGCATCGCCGAAGAACACCGCCACGATCTCATCGTTCTTGTGGAAGTACTTTTGGGCGTAGGCGATCCCAACGGATACTGGCACGCAAGTTCCGACCAATTGAAAGCTGAAGTCGTGACGAATCGCCGAATTGGAGATGTGCATCTCGCCTGCGATGCCGCCGTTGATACCGGTGCGCTTGCCGAGGATCTCAGCGATGAGCGGGTAAAGAGTATGGAACTCGCCAGAGCCGAAAGAGCCCGGAGGAAACGTCGCGTAATTTTTCGCAATCTCGTGCGCAATGGTCCGATGGTGCGTCACGATGTGATCGGTCGTCCGGAGCGCAGCACATACGCCTGCGGCGATGGCCTCTTGACCGCGCGAGAAGTGCAGGTCACCCGCTTCGCCGCGCATGCACATCGCCTGCAGGCGCTCCTCGATCAGGCGGATGGTGAGCATGGTGCGGAAGAGATCGATGGTCATGAGGGAGGTCCTAGCTCAAAAGGGCATAGCCAAACGTCCGGCTCGCCCGTCTTCACAAACAGCTCCCAACCTATTTCTCGTGCTTCTTCTTCCGTGACTCCACCGGGCTCCCCATCGAGAACGATGACTTGCTCCCGACCGCAACAACCGCAACGAATGACGGTGGTCATCGACATAGCGACTCAATCGCCCCCAAGATGTCCTCGTCGCTCGGCATGTACCGCCCGTGCATCTCCCGGCACGCCGGCAGCGTCGCCCGCGGCGCCCCGAGCCGTTCGGTTCGCACCGGTCTCCCCTGCGCGACTACCTGCGCGATGAGCTCCGCACCGATGCCGCCAAACATCACGTCTGGCTCGACCACCAGGAGCTTGCCCGTACGCTCGACGGAGCTGAGCACAGTACCAACGTCGAGCGGGTAGAGCGTGCGAAGGTCGATGAGCTCGGCCTTGTCGATCCACGCTGTCTCGTGTCGCCGCCTCATGACTTCGATCCTTCGGTGCATCAATCCGTACGAAACGACCGTCACGATGGATCCAGCATGTGTAATGCCAGCCAAGCCGAGCGGAATCGAGCCTGGCGGTGACAACCCAACAAGTGGACTTGTCTCGTCCTCAATCATCCGGTCCTCGAAGAAGACCGTCGCCGCTTCCGTTTGCAGTGCCGTCAGCATGAGCCCGTACGCGTCTCGAGGATTCGACGGCACCACCACATTGAGCCCTGGGATGCGCGCGAATAGCCCCTCGATCCGCTGCCCGGTCGTCGGACCGCCGGTCATGAACTCGGCTTGGATGACGATGGTCCGCGGCTTGTCGCAGTACGCCGTCTTGGCGACGGTGTTGCAGATGGAGTCCATCGACCGGAACATGAAGTCAGCGGTAATCACGTTCACGATGGGCTTGAGCCCCGCAATCGCCAGACCCACCGCAAAATTGGTGTTCGTGTCCTCGGTAATCGGAAGCGTCAGCACGCGGTCTGAGAAATCGCGCTCGATGTTCGGTGCGTCATAATGGACTTTCATCTCGGATCCCTCTCCGAGAATCATGATCGTTGAGTCAGCGCGCATGCGCTCCTCGATGGCGCGATAGATCGCGTCTCGGATGAGGCGGTTGCGGTGCCAGGGGTTCCTGTTCACGCCCGCCTCGCCACGATGAACGACCGCCCCGCCGTCTGCGGATGCGTATCCTCGGTAATGGTGTGACCTAGCCCGTGCAGAATCTCGAGCATGCGCTCGACCGCTCGAGTCGCACGCATTTGGATTCCACGGATGCGGAAGATGAGACTCCTCTTGCATACTCTCGCTACCCGTAGGGTTCGCCATCGAACCGGCTGTGCGAAGAAATTCCTCTTCCGACCGCCTCTCGAGCTCGCACGTAATCGCAACCGACATCTCGACTCCAAACCGCCAGTCGTTCGTTCCGCCGTCCTTGACCGCTTTCGCAAACGCCCGAACCGCATGCACCAGCGGTCGCTCGGTGCGGCCGTTGTAGAAATGCCTCGTCGTAGAAAACGAGCCGGCCTCCTCCACCAGCCACTCGAATACTTTCTGCTCGCACACACCCAATTCAATGGTCACGCTCTCGATCGGCACGCCAATCCCTGCAGTCATCGCCAAAAAGTGCGGACCGTAGTCCCAAATCTGCGAATACGAGCGCACTTCGGGGCCGCCCGCCGTCGCCCGGCAACGTCGCTCGAGCCCATTGCTCCGCTCGCGGATCTCCAAGTACCGCGGCGAAAACAGGTGCTGGTAGTTGACCAGAAATGGGACGTCCGGCTGAAGCGCAACCCGAATCGCCTCCGCATCCGCCATCGACAGACAAAGCGGCTTCTCGACCATCATCGGGTAGCCGAACTCAGCAAGCTCGCGGATGAGAGCTGCACGCGGCTCGGGAGGCGTCGCAACGATGAGCGCATCGATCTTGCCGCGGGCGGTGTTGCGCCAGTCCTTGCCGCAGGCCCACACGACCTCCGCCACCCCGCTCCCTTTCGCCGCGTCGATGTAGTTCTTGCCCCACTTGCCGGCGCCGATGAGACCGAGGCGAACCATTTCAAAGACTCCGCCTCACCGCATCGATCCCCTTGGCAATGACCGCTCTCAAAGCATCGGCGCGGGTCGCCACGAATCCAGGTCGCGATAGCCCCTTCGCGAGCTTCTCAATCGCCTCCAAGACGTCCTTGGGGAGACGAATCGTCACCTGGACACTCTTTGACACCCGACGAATGTGCATGAATCCCAGTGGGTGTCAAGAACGCCGATCGCGCTCACGTGCCAGGCTGGCCTCTACAGCAGCCTCACGCTCCGGTCCCGTCTCCGGAGCGACGTGCGTTGGATCGTCGCACTCGAGCCGATCGCAATAATCGAACGTGTACAAGCCGAAATGGTGAGCTGTCGGATGCCATTCCATTTACGTCTCGCTCCTCACCACCCGCTCGAGCCCCTCTTCAAACGAGACCTCTTCCTTCCACCCAGCGAGGAGCAGTTCGCGGGCATCGACCGCGTAGCGCATGTCGTGCTTTGGCCGCTCGGGACAGAAATCGACCATCTCGTACTTCAGCGGCTTGTGCAGCAGGTCCGCGATCTTCTGCGCGAGCTCTAGGTTGGAAATCTCTCGGCCACCGGAGATATTGAACTTGCCGAGCTGTCCGCCTCCGTCCATCGGCACGCCCCGCTCGAGCAAAAACATCACCGCACTCGAAACGTTGTCAACGTACGTGTAGAAGCGAGAGCTCGAACGCGTGCGCGTTCTGTCAGCATGAACCTTCACCGTTTCGCCGCGACGAATCTGATCGATGCACGAAGGGATGAACTTCTCTCGATGCTGGCGCTCGCCAAACACGTTGGTGCAATGCGTGACCAGAATCGGCAGCCCGTACGTATTCGCGTAGGCGGAGCACAGTGCTTCGCCACCGGCCTTCGATGCGGCATATGGGTTCGCCGGGTTGAAGCGTGACCACGCGCCGAACGATTCGTCCTCTCGTGCCGGACCAAACACCTCGTCGGTCGAGAAGTACAGAATCTTGCCGCTTGCCACTCGCCGGTTGCGGCAGAAGTCGAGCAAGTGCGCCGTGCCCACCACGTTGTCCAAGACGAACCCCACCGGGTCCTCGATCGAGCGGTCGACGTGGCTCCCGGCCGCCATGTGCACCACGTGATCGAACGGCTTGGCGTCGAATCGTCCGCAGCCAGTCAGAAGCATATCTCCCACGCGCCAATTGATTTCGGCTCGCAAGTCGTGATGAACGAAAGCAATGCGATGGCGGGTGGGAGGAGAAACCGGACTCGCCACATGAAGCCGGTTCATGTCCCCCGCCGAGTCGATGCGATCGAGACACACCACCGACGCGTCCGTTTTTTCCATCACGTACCGGATGAAATGATGGCCAATGAAGCCGGCGCCTCCGCTGACCAGGAGTTTCATGAGCCCCTCCGGTCCACTACTTCCACCTTCGGCAGCGGCACAACCCACCGACGCTCCGGATAGCGCCGCATGATGTCCTCTGCGAAATTCCAGGCGAGGATCAGAACGAAATCCGGGTCGCGGCCGAGCGCTTCGGGAGGAAAGATTTCGATGTGTCCCTCACCGACCCTCAAAGAGCCAGCGATCCAGGGAACACTCGGCGTGAACTTGCCTTGCTTGGCCGGATTCTCATCGACGATGAAATCGAGCGTACCGGCGCCAAATCCGACCGCGTGCATGAGCGTCACCGCTTTCGCCGGGCAGCCGAAGCCGGCGACGCGTGCGTTCTCGCTCTTGAGCTTCTCCAACAAATTCGAAAGTTCCGACCGGAGAACGTCCGGCTTCAACCGCGACACCGTGTCGGCCACCGTTGCGGGCGACCACAACTGAAGATCCATCTCTCGTTCCAAAAGACGGCCTGCACGATCCGAGATGCGTACCCCATTGCCTCTCTTCACAAAGCAGCGCAGTGCTCCGCCTTGGGTGTCGACTCGCTTCGCATCGAACAGGTTCAAACCTAGTCGGTCGAAGAACCCGATCAGCGGCCCCAAGTGATGGTACGAGACGTGCTCGTGGTAGACGACGTCGAACAGTCCCTTCTCGACCACATCCGCCAGGTAGCCCACTTCGAAGACGAACACGCCTTCGTCGGTGAGCACTTCCTGAACCCCGTGGACCACGTCGCGCAAGTCGTCGATGTGCGCGAGCACGTGATTGGCGACCACCAGGTCCGCCTGCCCCCAGGACGCGAGAATCTTACGCGCCAGGTTCGCCGTGAACGGCTGAACGATGGTCGCGGGCCACGCGTCTTCCGCCGCACGCTTGGCCGGATCGACCCCCATCACTTTGCAATGTCGCTGATGAAACAGCGCCAGAAACGTCCCGTCGTTGCTCCCAATCTCCAGCATCTTGTTGGGAACACCAAACCGCCCCACGAGCTCGGAGACGTACTCCTCCAAGTGTGCCCGGAAGACCGGAGACGTGCCGCTTCGGTACGGGTAGTCCACACCAAACATGCGCTCAGATGACACCACTCCCGAAAGCTGAACATGTCCGCACTCGGTGCATACCGACACGGAAAGCGGAAACGTGTCCTGTTTCTCCCCGCTCTCGACGAACTCGCGCGACACAAGCTCATTGGCGAGCGGCGTTTCGCCGAAGTCGAGCACCACCTTCGTCGCATGCTCGCAGAGTCGGCAATGGGTGCGCGGCCGGAAGTCCTTCACGGATACTCCTCGAGCAGAGCATCGGCGTACTCGCGCGACAGAAACGGCACACGCACGACGTCCGCCTCGTGCTCGTCGTGCGTCTGCGCGCTGCGCGACATGGAAAGCACCTCAGAGTCCTCGAGAAATAGAACCGCATGCTCCCGCTTGGCTGAAGTAAGGACCATCTGACCCTTTGAAACCAACTCCGGCCGAGGGGTCGATTTCAATCCAACGTCGCGCTCGAAATACAGCATCCGACCCGAGAGCACGTAGAGGTAGTGCCAGTCCTCTTTGTGGTAGTGATTGGATCGGATGACGCCTCGCCCGCTCTTGATGAGCGCCACATTGCCGATGGGCGACGAGAGCAAGTTCTGAATCGAACCACGCTCATCGACAAACGGTTCTGTGAGCTCGATGTTCATTGAAACTCCTGCGGAACAGACTCAAACACGCCTCGGTAGAACGAAGCGAATGGCGACTCCGCGAGAAACTCCTCGCGCGTCTTCCAGGCGATCGGACACCCATTCTCCATCTGCCTGGGCTCTCCGCTAGCTACAACGCGGAAGAGGCACACTCGACTAGCGCGACCACGCTTGTGCGCAGACTTGATACCGTGCTCGCCCTCGAACACAAGCTCCCTTTTTACCGTCTCTAAACCAGTCTCCTCGCGCAGTTCGCGCTCCTGACCAGATTCCACCAGTTCGCCTCGCTCCACCATGCCGCCTGGCAGCGACCAACCTCCGTAACGCCTATTCCATACGCAGAGCATCCTACCGTCTCTCTCGATGAGAGACACCGCTGCACGCCTCACATTGCCCATCGCACTCATCTCGGCAAATTCTCCCGGAGGATCTGGTCCAGAATATGACCCATTCGCGCGAAGGTGTACTTCGAGGCGTACCTGCGCGTCAGGTACTTGTGAAACAATTGCCTGGGCACGCTCTTGAGCATCGCGATGACCGCATCCGCAAACTCTGGCAAGTGCTCCTCGACCGGTGCCGGCGTCAGCTCCGCGATCCCACGGTACACCTCGCCGAGGGCATCGGACGGCGACAGCACCACGGGGATCCCAGCGGCGCAGCACTCCATCACGGATACCGAGAACGTCTCGCAGGGCAAGAGCACGCTGCACGGGAAGGCGAAGCACACTGCCTGCCCGAGCTCCTGATGAAGCTGCGCCCGCGACACGCGGCCGAGCAAATTCACGCCGCCTGCCGCCTGCGCTTCTCGCAGGCTCCCGCGCATTTGCATCACGCGCGCTCCCTGAGGCGTCCGCTGAAAGCTCGGAAAAAGCGGCGCATCGTTCCAGCACCCGCCACCGGCTACGTCGCCGATGACGTGCAAGGTCGCATGCGGCACCGCGGCACGAATGATCGGCCAGGCCTTCAGCAAGAGATGCAAGCCCCGGTCAGGCGACGCGTGGTGCACCACCCTGCCGGCGACCGGCTGGTGTACGATGGGCGGATGCTCCACACCGTTCGGCAGCACGTACCATTTGCCTTTCGGATCGAACCCCCCTCGCAAGGCATCGACCGCGTGCTGGCTCGGTGCCACGTTCAGATCCGTGTGTGCCGAAAACCACACGTCAGGCGGCAGGTACGTGTGATGGCTCGCGATCCGCAAGCACCCCGTGTTCACATCCCGAAGGGGGGAGGTGTCGTAGTACGCGAACAGCGCTTTGCGTGACGCGTCGTTCTTGTCGAACGTGTCGTACTGACGAAACGTTCCGTTTTCGTGCGTCAAGCGCGCGAAGCCGCGTACCAGGTATTGATGCGTTCCACTCGGTTGCAGGACGCGGGTCATTTCGTTCACAAGGCGCATGAAACCCGCCCGCGAACCGCCCCCGCGACTTTCGTCGGCAAACGTTTCCGGACTGATGGGGTCCTCGCCGCCGGCAAACGGTGAAAGCACAAAGTCGATGGGGATGCGCTCCGTGGAAGTCCACACCGGCGGCGGCGTTCGGCGCTTCTCCGCGAGCCCGCGTTCGAAGAGCTTCTCCATCTGAAACGCCAGGCGCGCCCAATCGTAGTTGACGGCCCACCCGCGCGCCCGCTCGGCCATCTGCACTCTCCATGGCTCGTCGGTCAGCGCGCGGATGACAAGCTGCCGCCAATCGGCCATGTGCTTTCGCGCAGGCGCCGGAACCATGGGACACACGCCGCCGTAGATGCTCCCGAGCGCGTCCGCAGCCGAGATGATGGGCAGTGCTCCGCTCGCGCACCCCTCGAGCGTCGAGACAGAAAATCCTTCCGTCCAGGCGATCGTGTCGCACGGGTACGCGAGCACCTGCGCTTCGCTCAGCTCCCGGCGCATCGTCTCCCGCGATGATGAGCCAACCACCTCGACCCCCTCGAGCACGCCCGGCTGAAGCATCCGCTCGAGATACCGAGCCCGGCACCCCATCTCGACGTTGTCGATGGTGTGCGTCTGGCTGTCTTGCGGAACCTTCCCCGCTTCTCGGATAAGTCGGTCAAGCGAGTGGTAGAAAATCTTCAGATGCGCGTGCGGTACAGCCGCACGAATTGCGTTCCATTCCTGCAAAAGCAGATGCAAGCCCCGGTCGCAGCTCGACGTATGTACGACGCGTCCTGAAACTTTCGGGACAAGACCGTAGTCTCCGATATAAACCCCGTTGCCGAGCACGTGCCACTTGCCGTAACTGATGGGCGTCCAGTTGCGCACGAAGTCGCGCTGCGCAGCCGAGGGAGCGATGAACAGGTCAACGTCGTCCTCGAAGTTGAGGTGCGCGTAGTCGAAGCTGTTGCACTGCTGGCTGAGCACACGTAGTGGCTTGGCGTTTTTGCCTTCAAAAGGCGCCGGGTAAATCCAGCTCGTGATGACGTCGTGCGTTTCCCAGGCGCCCGCGAGCGCCGAGATGTCTCGCACCTGCACATCGTCGTAGGCCGGCGCGTTGGGGCTCGGGATGTACATCGTCGCGCCATGACCGCGCTTGGCCATCTCGCGAGCGAAGATGAGGATCCCCGACTCGCTGCCGGTCATGCCGCGCGGGTCGTTCCACAGGTTCGTGAAGTCCATGGGACGACCGGCGACAAGCTCCGGGGAGAAGACGAAGGCGAGGTTCATCGAGGCAGCGTCTTCCAACTATCGCTATTGCCTTTGAAGAGAATTCGCGCACTGACCCGATTCTTGAGCTCGCGCTTGACCGCCGTCAGTGCTCGCTTGGCCTCCCGCACCGTGTCGAACCCGAAGTCCATGTCCCTCGTGCGATCGAGAAATGAGAACCCTGAACCCAGCCGTTTACTGCCGACGGCTTTCTCGATTCGTCGATCGAGCGACATATCAAATCCGCGCTTGTAGGTAACGACAAGCCTCGCCGCGAACTCTGTGAAGCGTCGCCTGCGTCGGCGAACGGTGTGCTGTCGACGGCTTGCTTTAGCTGATGACTTCGCACGCTTCAAAACGTCAGTGAATGTACCTGAATCCCACCGGGTGTCAATTCATTCTCGACACCGAAATCACATACCGAATTCACTCCCTGCACCGAATCTCCGCCAACTGCTCCGGCGTCACCGCCTCGTAGCCGACCACGGTGCCGTTTTCGTTCGCGAAAAGCTCGACGCCGCATCCTTCGCACCGAGAACCTGGTTCGAGTAGGAGACCAATCGTCTTGAACTCGGGCACCGCAAGCTTTTGCGCGCAGTTGATGCATACGGCGCTGAAACTCACAAGACCCCCTCGTAAGCGTTTGGGTCGCGAGGCGGCGCTACGACCCCCATCGCAGACATCGATGCCGCTGGCAGCGAAACCTTGGTTGGCACCGCATGCGACGCCCACCTCAACAGCAGCTCCACGAAAAGCGCCTCCCACTGCAAGACCACCCCGTCCCACGACAAGTTTTCGCGCGCGTACTGCTGTAGCTCCCGGCGCTTCTCATCGGTCGTCTCGCGCATCGCGCGCACGACGGCTTGCGCGAACGCATGCGCGTATTCCTTGCTCTTGGAGTCGCCAGCAATCAACACGCCTCGCTCCCCCACCGTTTCGTTCAGCGCGGCGATCGGCGACGTCACCATCGCCAAGCCCGCGGCGGTCGCTTCCATCGCTCCCAGACAAGAAGTCTCCGAAAACCATGTACTGAAAGACCACACCCCGGCGCCCAAATACGCTTTCGCCAGATCGCGCTGGTTCACGCGACCGTGACTGCGTACCCCCATCGGCTTCAAGGTTTCGATGCGCGCCTTGACGGCGTCGATGCGCGCGAGCGCGGGCGCATCGTTTCCCTGCCGCGCCATCTTTTCCCAGTTGTACGTGCCGTAGAAGATGTCCAAGCTCGCCTTCTGCTCCTGAAACCAAATCTCAGGCCACATCGCCAAGAGCTCTTCCAGGCCCCGGTCGGCGCTCGACGAGTACACGCACTTGTGCACGTCTCGCGTTACCTGCTGCTCGAATCTCGTCAGGTCCAACCCGTTTCGGGTCACGAAGAGCTGCTTCGGCGAGATGCCATGCATCGTTGGGTGCTGCAGCAAAAACTGCCTATGCCATTGTGAAAGCGCGAGAATCCGATCGAACTTCGGTAAGTTTTCCGGCGTAGCACCCATCGCCCACACATCGTGCACCCATAAGAGCTTCACGGGCGCCGCGCACGCGTCGACGTACTGCGCGTACCGCCAGCACACCAGCACATCACATCGCCCGACACTGTAGAGGTCCGCCGTTTTCTTGTACTCCACGCCGTCGTAGCGATTCGGCTCCCCGCACGAGGTGTACACGCGCACCCGGTGGCCTTTGGCGGCAAAGCGCTTGGCCATCTCGAGGACCGCCGTCTCGCTGCCACCAATCCCCGTCTCGGCCGCCGTCTTCGGATTCCAGTCCTCCCAGCAGTCTCCGCACGCAAACACGATGTCCAGGCGGTTGGGCGGAATTTCAGCGACGTGCGCAACACCGTTGGTCTGCGCCTTCGCAGCCTCACGCTCCGTCTCGAACGCAAGCGGGTCATTGATGGACCATTCGATCCGGTCGAACGTTTCGGGTGTCGCCCGCCGGTGGTTGAAGTCCCGAACGATTTCCGCCGACACACCCTTGAATTTGCGCAGCGCCTCAACCGCTTCGGTGCGTGCCAGGTTCTCCCGGAAGATGAGACGATTCATCTTCAGATGCGCGTTGTCCGGGTTCACCTTGAGCGCCGCCTCCGCCGCCTCCAATGCCCCGCGCGTATCGCCCACCATGCTTCGAGCCACGTTCATGAGCTCGTGGGCGTCGTAGTCGCGCTCCAACGGATTGGTGTAAATGGCCGTCGTGGTCGGCGGTAGGTCCAAGCCGAGCTTGCCGAAGCGCACACACCTCTCCCAGTTTCTCTGGCTATCGATGCCTTGCTTGGCCATCACCGAGCAGATGCGTGCCAACTGCAAGTACCCCTCGCCCCAGTTTTCGCGCTCCATTACCGCTCGAGACGCCCATCGAGCCGCCTCGTGAAACGCCGCAGCGGATGGCGCCGCAACCGCTCGAAAAAACAAAATGTTCGACAGTTTCAGGCACGCAAGCGCTCGCTCCTCGTCCCATCCGGACTTGTCCACATACTTGGACAAGATGGGGACAGATTCGTCGGTCAACCCGGCGTCGGTCAGCGCGCATCCGAAATAGTAAAGCGTTCGGGCATCTTCCGGATGCTCGGCGTGCGCTATGCGCATGATGCGGACATTTCGGTTCGGGTCCTCGCGCCGGTAGAACTCCCAGTCGTCGTTACCCATCCCCGTAGGCGGCGTGGTGCCGCTGGTGTGTGCGCGCCGAGACCGAAAGCGTCGGTTGTCGTGGTGCACAAAATACGCGTCCGGATACGGAGTGTTCGGCGCCCACGGTGCCGGCCGAGCACTACGGTGCCGCTGGTGCTTCCACACGATTTCGCTCATCACCGGCTGCACGACGGCGTTCGGCGCCACCCCAGGGCACACCTCGTGGCACCGATTCATCCAGCGAAAGGCGGTCCTCGATGAGAAGATGCGCTCCCTGACTTGAAGACAGACGCATCGGCCTGCATCGTCGTGCGCGTACTCGTAATGAAATTGTAGAGCCGGCTCGACCCCTGCCGCCTTGGCCAGCGTCCCGAGCGCCAGCACGTGCGGCAGATGCTCCAGGCCCTCGATGAGATCATCGGCATCCATCCACGCGGTCCACGGCTGCGTCGCCAAGGAAAACGAGAAGTTTCGCGCCGCCGCGAAGTCCACCATGAGCCCCTCAGGTCCTGGCACATCGTTGCAACCCTCGAACACCTCCACCCGATCCGCCTTGCACGCGCGAGCGGTCTCGATGCTCGCCTTGTCGCTACTACATGTAACGACGACGATGAGCTCTTCTACCCACGGTCGGACACTGGCCAGCGCTTCGCCGAGCAACGGCTCGTCACGCACGATGAGGCACATACTGACGGGAGCGGACATGGGCGAAATTCACGAAATCAGAAATCGGTGCGGTGAGCAAGTGCTAGCACCCATCGAGCAAGCGGTAGCGTCAGAACTCATCGAGCAATCGGTTAGCGCAGAACCATCGTGCAAGCGCTAAGCACCTCTCAAATCCCCAGCGGCATCAACTTGGCGCGAATGCTTCCCGTGACGTAGAAATAGCCGGCGACCATGTCCCAATTGCCAGACACCCCCTGACTCGCGGTGGCTTTTACGAACCCTGGTTGGCTGACGGACTGCCACTGATCTTGGTCGGATCCCGAAAGCGGGTCCAGAGCCGTCCACCCAGTACCAGCCGTGACTGCAGAGCCGTTACCCGATACAGCCGAAGCAAACCCGAGGACCGATTTGTTCGAAAGCACTACACCATCGGTCGACATCGCCGTCCCACTCGCAGCCGACCCGCTATCAAACGGCCCGTCGGACCAACTGCCGCGCGTCGTATTCGCTTCGATAATCCAAGCTTCGGGTGCCGCCGTTGGTGCGGCAGCAAAGTTAAACGTCACTACGTTGCCCGCAGCGCTCGCGGCGATAGACAAACATCGATAGAGCGCGTGAGCCCCACCACCAGCCGGCAAGAGAATGCCTCGCCTCTGATACAAATTCGCGGACGAATCAACAACACTGAGAAGCGGTTGTGTATTGTCCCACACGATAATAATCGCGTTGAGATTTTTTGCTATTTGCGTACTAGCGTACGTAATGGTTGGATTCTGCGCAGTACCTCCCAGCGCGTCCGACCCCGTATGCTGCGCAATGCTCATGCTCATGGCGCGCTTCTCCGATTGATTTGCAAGATGGCGCTCCAGTTCACAGTCGCCGTCATTCCGGCGGCCGGATTGGATCCCGTCGAGACGACGAGTTGAATGATATTGCCCGTCGCCTGAAGCGAAGCGTTCCAGCCCGAAGCTCCCGGCGCGTTCTGCTGATACGCGAGCGTGTTTGCGCCGACCTGAGAGCAAGCGGTCGCGTTCGTGCCGAACGTTGCCTTGACGTCCATATCGAGCGCGCCCGAGGGACCAAGACCGTTTTGCGCCAACACTGATGCGAGCACGCTGACCGTCGAGTTCGGCTTCGGCGTGAACTGCGCCATGACGCCGGTAAAAGCGCCCGAGTACGTTTGAAACTGCCCCCCGGCCCCACCGGTCGCGCCCGTCGTTCCGGCCAGCCAAGAAATAACGTCATAGGTACCTGTGTACCCGCCGGTCGGCTGCCAAAGGGTGGTCGGAGTCGTAATGGGGAACGCGACAAGGCCCGTAGCGCCCTGCGCGCCCGCGGGACCGGTCGCGCCCTGCTGGCCGGTGGCTCCACCACCGGAACCGGTCGGACCGATCTGGCCTGTCGGTCCTGTGGCGCCCTGTTGGCCAGTGGCTCCAGTCGCTCCTATAGGACCTTCTAGACCAATAGCCTCTACGAAACCCTGTTGAAAAGTAACATTGCTAGTGTTGTCCGCACTAAGGAACTGTACTTTGACCGTATAAGTTCCAGGCGCGAGGTTTCGAACCGAAAACACTCCAGACACTGCATTGTTCGCCGTGTTGACAGTGATTCCAGATTCGATATCGGGACCGTTCACTCCTGCAACCACCAGGCGAAATTTCACATTGACGACAATGGCCGCGCTCGTGGACCAAAAGAGCGAGAAATGACCCAAAACAGCAGTCGTAGAGGCGATCGTGACGGACGTAGACATTCCAGGAACGTCGGCATAAGTAGAACTTGTTGTGATCGCGCTTCCGGTAGCGGTTGCATTCGCGTTGGGAATGGGTGCGGGTGTTCCTGCTGCGCCTGTAGGACCTTGCTGACCGGTGACTCCAGTTGCACCCTGCTGCCCCGTAGGTCCCGCGACGCCTTGCTGACCCTGTTGCCCAGTGACTCCAGTCGCTCCGGTTGCGCCTTGCTGACCTGTTGGCCCAATTTGGCCAGTTGGCCCAGCAACCCCTTGCTGACCCTGTTGCCCAGTGGGGCCTGTGGCACCGGTCGCACCTTGTTGCCCCGTAGGCCCCTGCTGCCCCGTAGGGCCTGCAGGTCCTTGCTGTCCCTGCTGACCCGTTGCTCCAGTGGCTCCCGTAGTGCCCTGCTGGCCAGTTGGGCCCGCAGGTCCCTGCTGCCCCTGTTGCCCGGTGGGACCCGCCACACCCTGCTGTCCCTGCTGTCCGGTCGCTCCCGTGGCTCCCGTGACACCCTGTTGCCCAGTCGGACCGATCTGTCCCGTCGGTCCCTGTTGACCCGTAGGGCCCGCAGAGCCAGCCGGCCCTAGTTGGCCCGTGGGACCCGTGACTCCCGTCGCCCCTTGTTGGCCCGTCGGACCGATTTGACCTGTAGGACCGATCTGGCCGGTAGGACCCGCAGGCCCCTGCTGCCCCTGCTGCCCCGTCGCACCGGTCGCTCCCGTGACCCCCTGCTGACCCGTCGGCCCTTGCTGGCCAGTCGGACCCAACTGGCCCGTCGGCCCAGCGGGACCGACTTGTCCCTGCTGCCCGGTGACTCCTGTCGCCCCAGTCGCACCTTGCTGGCCGGTGGGACCGAGCTGCCCAGTAGGTCCCTGCTGTCCTGTCGGACCCGCGGCTCCCTGCTGTCCCTGCTGACCCGTAGCGCCGGTCGCCCCAGTCGCACCCTGTTGGCCAGTGGGACCTTGTTGACCTGTAGGACCTGCAGCGCCCGCGGGACCAAGTTGACCCGTCGGGCCCGTAACGCCCGTTGCGCCCTGCTGACCCGTCGGGCCGATTTGCCCCGTAGGACCGCCTCCAGCGGGACCGGTAGGTCCGGTGGCCCCTTGCTGCCCAGTCGCTCCAGTGGCTCCGGTTGCTCCCTGCTGTCCCGTCGGACCCTGTTGGCCCGTAGGGCCCTGCTGGCCTGTGGCGCCGGCCGCACCCGCCGGACCGAGCTGCCCCGTCGGGCCCGTAACGCCGGTCGCACCTTGCTGGCCGGTCGGCCCCTGTTGACCCGTCGGGCCCGCAGAGCCTGCCGGCCCCACTTGCCCAGTCGGTCCAGTGACTCCCGTGACTCCCTGCTGTCCCGTGGGACCGATCTGCCCTGTGGCGCCGGCCGCACCCGCCGCCCCTTGCTGCCCCGTCGGCCCAGTGACGCCTGTCGCTCCCTGCGGGCCCGTCACTCCCTGCTGGCCGGTCGGCCCACCACCCGCCGGACCGGTAGGTCCCGTGACGCCCTGCTGTCCCTGCTGCCCAGTGGGGCCTGTAACCCCCGTCGTGCCCTGCTGGCCCGTCGGACCGATTTGTCCTGTCGGACCCTGTTGCCCCGTCGGTCCAGCGGTGCCGGGGGGGCCTACCTGTCCCGTCGGCCCAGTGACGCCGGTGGCTCCCTGCTGACCCGTTGGTCCCTGTTGTCCGGTCGACCCCGTCGCACCTGCAGGGCCCTGTGGTCCTGCCTGTCCCGTAACACCCGTGGCTCCCTGCTGTCCGGTTGGACCGAGCTGCCCTGTCGGGCCGCCACCGCCGGGACCGGTCGGTCCCACTTGGCCTGTAGAACCAGCCTGACCGGTCGGACCTAGCTGCCCTGTCGGGCCTGTGAAGCCGACCGAACCGGTGGGACCGACTTGCCCAGTCGGACCCTGCTGACCCGTGGGCCCTACCGCCCCAGCAGGTCCAGTCGCCCCCGTAGCGCCGATCGGGCCTGTGGCTCCGCCCGCAGGACCGGTTGGACCCTGAAATCCGGTGATGCCTTGCGCGCCCGTAGTGCCTTGCGCACCCGTGATTCCCGCTGCACCGGTCGGTCCCTGAGCTCCGGTAGCGCCCCCGCCACCGCCGCCCAAGCGTCGGTACAGCTCGAGCAGGTAACGCAGCTCGTCGAATTGACCTACCGATTCTTGCGCAAACGCCATCGGCCCATCATCCGGCCGGCTTCGGTGCGGTCAGCGCTCCACCGATGAGGGCCCCGGCTCCGACGGCGGCGCCCACGACCCCTACGTCGGCGGATCCAGAAAACTTCTTGCTGATGGCCCACACGATGAGCCCACCGAGCAAGCCCCCGATGGCAATTCCAGTCCAGGTGCTGCTGGGAGCTGCGTTGACTTGCGCGCCACTTGTTGACGCACCGACGCCACTTGTTGCGCCAACGCCGACGGCTTGACTGGGCACCTGATCGATCATCTTGGACGCCCAATCACGGCTTTGATGCCGCTGCTACCAAAAGAGATGGTGCGAAAGCTTCCGCGCTTGAAATCGCTAGGCGGATGCTGCCGAAGCCGAACGTAATCCCCCGTCGAATGCACTTTCCCGGCGCGATACCCATGCCTACGCGCCCAAGATCGTGCAGACGACGGGGAAAATTCAGGGCGCGGAAAGAGCAAGCTCTGCACCGTGGTCGATTGCCGCTCGAAAAGACCGAGCGGGTTGGGCGTCAAGTGCTCGACTTCTCCCGTGACACGCCGAACGAAACGTTTCGTACCCGACCAGAGCGCGCGCATCACCGAATCGACCGACCGGCCCATGATCCATGCGTATGCGAGCGTGCCGAAAGCGAGCGTGATAGGCGCGGCGACAACGATCGTGGCCGCCTTGCCTGCTGAACTTGAAGTCGTCGGCGCCAATTGGGACATGGTGTTAATGTCGAGCGGCAGTGCGCGCTGCCCGTTCGACGTCGGATCTCCCATATTGCCCAAAAGCGAACTTACAAGCGAAGTGTCTGGCTCGGGCGGCCAATCGTGCGGCTGAAAGGACACCGTGGGCGCCGAATGGCTCTGATTCCATGCCGCCTGCGCCGCAAAAAGGAGCTGCCTAGGAGGAATGTACGGATTGCAGTTGGCCCAACGCTCGAGATCATTTCGAAGAAGCGTGGCAAAATATCGCTCGAAATCCGGAGCAACCCCTATCGTTCTTTCCGGACCCTCCACATACGGATCGTTGGGATACAAAATCCCCAATGCGGCTGTCAGCCATTCCGTATACAGGCTCGCCTTGGCCGAATCTACTTGAGTTCCCCAATCGAGCACCACGTTGCCGCTACGAAACTTCTGCGGACCAAACAAGTATTCGTGAATGGCAGTCGGACTATCCAGATGCACCCAGTTTGGATCGTTCGGCCCGGCAGGAATGCTGCCCGTAGGAATCAGACCACACATCGAAACGTTTTTTGGGTGGTCGTAAAGACCGAGCAAATCGAAAAACGCCCGCATGAGCGATTCCGCCCCCAAGATGACGCTACTCGCCGCCGCCAACGCGGCGCCGGCAACAGGACCACCGATAAAACTCGCGGCGGCACTCACCGCTGCAGCCGTTGCCGCTTCGTCAATGGTTCCACCTGACGAAACGGTTCCGGCCAAATCGATGGCAGGAGTTAAGGCGCCATACGTGCTCATCCCCTGATTGATGGTCGCCTGCACACTCGGTGGCATGAGCTGCAAGAGCGCCTGAGGATCCGTAGGCAATCCAACATCTTGCGCGTATCCGCGAACGACCACTCCACCGGTTGCTGACGCTTGTCCAATCCAGCGGCGCATAGTCCTACCGGCTCATGCTACCTCAACGGTGAGCATGGGTCACGATTGACCCATCGGGGCCGAAACAGCTCGAGATGAAAGCAGCAATCGCGCTGCGGCGCTCACGGAGCGTCAGCGATGATGCGGCCCGATGTAGCCGAAGTCCATTCCAGTAAACAAGCTCAGAAGCCAGAGCAGCACGGCTACGATGACCACGGCATTGATGATCGTTTTGATCTTGCCGTCCATGGACACGACGGCGTTGAGGACGTACAAAATCACGCCAATGATGACTAGAACTACCAGTAGGTGGATGATGGGCATTACGCTCACCTACTATGCATTGCTCGTGCCGATGGTCATGGTCCAGGATACCCCGGCGCCGCAGGCGCACCACCAAGTCCTGACCCGCCGCCCCCCGCCCCGTTGGCTCGTCCGGCCATCTCGGCCGCTGCCTTGGCGGCGCCGCCACCTTGCGCCGCAAACGCTTGCAGAAGCTGTCCGAACGCTCCTTGGCCGAGCACCTTGCTCGCGCTCTCCAGAAAATTCAGAGCAAATTCCGGATTGGCCGCACCAAAGCGACCCGCCTTCTCGAGAAAGCTCTCGTCCTTCTCGATCTTGTTGCCGTCCTCGTCAACCTGATATTGCGGCATCGGCCACATGATGGGCTTGCCCTTGAAGTTGGAAAACGGTACCGGCCTCACCCCGAACGCCGGAGTATTGGGATCCTCCACGATGGGATTGGGCGCCTGCACTACTTCTTCGCCGTCATCGGGAGCCGCCATACCCACCTCGCGTCGGAATTTGTCGAGCTCCTTGAACATGCTCATAGCGTCTCGAAGCGCGCCGATACCGTCCTTGACCTGAGTCGTCACGGCCGCGACCCCGACGCCGACCGGCGGAGCACCTACTCCTACGGGCTTGGGCGTGAGGCCGCTTTCGTGCAGCACAGCCCGGACCACGCGTGCGATGCGCATCTCTTCGCTCTCGGCAGCCGCGGGAGCGATAATTTGCGGTGCAATCGGTTGCGGTGGAGGCTCCCCACGCTTCTCCGCTTCGCGAGCGCGCCCTTCATCGATGCGCCCCAGCATGGTCGCCACCTCACGACGCATCGCCTCCACTTCGCCCCGGATGGCAGGGTCTTGCGGCGGCGGATAGTACGGCGGGGGTGGGTCAAAGAAGACGCGCGTATGGTTCGGCTGTGGATAGTATGGAGGCGGCTGTCCATAGATCGGTGTTGCCCCATACCCACCGCGCCCAGGCATCGGCGTAGGCGCCCCGAAGCCGGAAGCCTGCATCCGGGCGGTGTGCTCCGCCGCGGCAGCTCGCTGGCGAGCGACCTCTTGCGGATGAGCGAACTGCATCTCGCCGACCTTGATCGTGCTGCCTGTGCGCTTGTGGAAATTCAGCTCGTAGCGCGCAGCACCTGGGGAGCTCGGGTGGACAACCGTCTCCATGTACTCGGTCAGCGCTTCCCCCGGCGAAACGGTTTCGTTTCCCGCAATGGACATCCCATCGATGCGGGTCAAGTACACGCGGTTGGCGTGAAACGTTTGGCCCGACACGGATCCGACACCGTAGCGGTACACCAGCGCGTAGATGTTTTCGGGCCCGTACTGCTTTTGCGGGGCCACCTCGCGCAGGATTTTCTCCCACACCTGGCTCGCTTCGGTGGGCCACCGGGTGACGCTGACAATGCCGTCGGCCGTGAAGCTCGAATCCTTGGCCACCCCCGTCGCCTGGCTCGGCCGCGGCTTTCGGGGCCGCCCGCGGCGGCGCTTCGCCTCGCCCTCCGGAGCCGGCGGCATCCCGTATCCGGTCGAAGGGGTCACCGAGGCGGTCTCGGCCGCAGGGTCCTCCGTCGGCTCCTCCGGCTCCTCTTCCTCTTCTTCCTCTTCCGTAGGCTCTTCTTCCTCTTCGGGCACTTCAGGAGGCGGTTCTCGAGGGGGCATGGCTAGCTCCTTGTGATCCAGCGGATTCTTGCAATGCAGATCCCGCAGCTCCTTGTAATGCAGATCCAGCAATTCCGCATCGGTCGGTGGGGTCGGAGGTTTGGCGCGCCTCACGGAGCTCACGAGCATAGCGCCGACCCTGCGCGCTAAGCCACCAGACAACCACGCTTCCGCGCCGGTAGTACCGGACCAAGCTCGCATCCATCAGGAGCTCGAGCTCGAACATCTCCAGCCCCCACACGCGAGCGAACAATTGCACCTCGGAAAGCGCTTCGCTCGGCGCCAGATCGAACAGCGTGTCGAGCGCTCGCGCCTGGCGCGCGGTGAGGTCGATGGTGGTCATGGGCGGAACGCAACAAACACGACAAACATTGCCGCAACAAATACGGGAAGCCAGACGACCCGAACACTCACGTCACAACCGGCGCCGACGCGATGACCATCGCCAGCGCGCTCTGCTCGATGACCTCAGTCATGAAGTTCTGCAGCGGGCCCACCTGATCGCTCCCGTCCGGAAACATCGCCTTGAACAGCGGCGTGATGACGACCGTCGGCGCCACGTCGTACCCAAGGCCAGGATCGTCGACGACAATCGACGCCACCGTGCCGCCGCTCATGACGGCGTGAAATAGCGCCGGCCGGATGGGCGCCGGATGCCCCGCGGCCGTCTGCGCCGTCACGACCGGGATCCCCGTGTAACCCGATCCGGCGGCCGATACCGTGACCGCACTCACACCCGTCCCGTTGGAACCGCCAGCCAGCGCCGCAGTCGCCGACGCCGCCACCGTTGGCACCATCGAAAACACAGCCGTACGCGTCACCGTCGATGACACCGCAGACGTGCTATCGCTGGTCGTTGAAAGCCCGTAGTCGGTGAGCAATTGCGAATCGAGCGGCACCGCCGCCGCCGCCATGCGCGTAGCCAGCGCGGCTCCCGTCAAGGCCCCCGTCGCGATGGCCGTGTACACGCACGTAATCGTCGTCGCCATGGGGTCAGGGTATCACGCTCCGCGGGAGCTGCGATCCAGGTTCCTCGGCAAGTTCAACCTCCAAGACCAGTTGCCCGACAGTGAACGTGCCCGCCACAGGAGAATCGGCAATGGCGTTGATATACGCCGCCATCGCTTTCAGGTCAGCGGTGGCGAGCGTGGTCTTCCATGTGTATTCGTAAGACCCGGTCTTTGAATTGCGTTCTGAATGCATGTCCGTCGGAGGCCGCCGCACGGAGATGCTTTTGATCGCGCGCGTCATGGCGTCCCTCAGGTTCGCTGGTATGGCGCAGTCGGGCGACGATTCTTCGAAGCGGGTCGTATGGTCGTGTCTCCGCGCGGGTACTCTTTGCCGCAAAACGGGCAGTAGGTGCAGATGACCGATGCGGCTCGTGCGCCTCTTGGAGCGTTCGGTACGAGACTCGTGCGCACCGCCACCATACCCGAGAAAAGCGTTGTTTCAATGTAGGTGTGCCGCGTCTTCAGCAAACGATCCATCGTTGCGACACACCGACACTTTGGGCGAGCCATTCTCACGCGTCCCATCACATCGTCGTCGGTTCAGGCGGCGCCGGAAGCGTCTCCGCGGTAGCGCCTTCCGCAGGCGTCTCTTCGTCCTCCACGAGAGGTGTTCCGCACTCCGGACACTTCTCGGCCGTCGAGAGCACCAGCTCTTCGCATTCTTCGTTCGGGCACTCCTCCAGAATGCCGCGTTCGAGCGCCATCGCCTGCACCTCGGACACGATTTCATCCATGAAGACCTCATCGCTCATGCTCTCGCCACCAAAGCCCGCATGGCTGCGATTGACGATGTAGCGCGCGAACGGTAGCGCCTCGGTGGTGCTGGTCGGAAACGCGTAGATCCGAACATCGCCCGGCAACCCATCTTCCTGCTCGGTGTAGAACATGCTGTGCACCGTCATCGAGGGATTACTGGGACTGGGCTTGTTCCACTCCCACAGCCTGCCGGCGCCGTCCATCACCTTCGCCACCATGGGCAAGTCCTTGACCGCCTCGCGCGTCAGACCCGCACGCTCGAGGATTTCAGTTTCGACGTCTTTGGCGGTGGTCATACTGCTCACCCTTTCTCGCGTAAGTTCTCGTGCAAAGTCTTCACATCCCGATTGAGCTTTGTGAGGATGGCTTCGCGCAAGCGTTCAACCTCTTGAACGAGCTCCGCAACAATGTCTGGCGCTTGCACAATGAATGCACGATCCCCAGCGTGAAAAACCGACTCGCACACCAGGTGCAAGCCTTCGTAAAATCTGTCGTTTTCGCTCGGCGCATTGGGAGCAACAATCGCTTCCTCGTTGCCCGTCTCAACATGCCTAAGCCGCAACAATCGCCACGGTGGCGTCGACGCTTCCGCGAGCAGACTCTTCGCGCGCTGGACTACATCCATGTTCAGCCCTTCTTGAGCCGTTTGTCTGCAAAACTGTAGTACTCCCGCGAGCCTTCTCCGCCCGCGACAATGATGTGGTCCATAAATACTGTATTCGGCATCGCGACCCTTGCCGCTTGACGGATTGCTTCCGTCAGCTTCTCATCCGCCTCACTCGGACTCGCCTTGCCGCTCGGATGATTATGACAAATTCCGAAGGCCGTCGGTCTTGGCTTTATCGCCAGCACTGCTCCGAGCACGTCTTCGACATCGACCGAAACACGCGACACTTGCCCGCGCGCCACTTCGGTGAAACCGACCAAGTTGCCGTGCACATCGCACGAGACGACGTAGAAGACCTCTTGCGGCTCTTTGCGCATCTGCGGCGCGACCAGCGCGTAGAGCTCCTTGTCCGAACGGATGGGACCGATTTCCTTCGCGATGCGCTGGCACTCGTCGGAAACGGTTCGCGCCGGCTTGGTGCAGGGGGCGGGGGAGGAGTCTTCGGCGGCGGTGACTGGGTTCGTCTGTGCCACCGGTTTCTTTCGGTAGTACTCCGTCACCCGCTTGTACGCTTCGTTCACGTCTTCCGATGAGCGCAGCACGCTCGTCGGCGGATGCCGGTGCCGCGACGTCGCGTAGATGATGCCCGCCGCCGCGGCCGGATCCATCTTCGCCCTCTTGCTGTTCTCAAGCAGCGGTCCAGTCGCCGCGACGTCTTCGTCGGGATTCGTTGAACCGAGAGTCGACAGAACTTCGCGAACGCGCGACTCGTAGGACGCTTTCTGGCGGCGGGCGGCGGCTTCGTAGGCGACAGGGGCGGTGGGCATGATGTGTAGTTTACCTCAAAGAACCGAGTGAAACTTCTGCTCGTTGTAGTGCTCGAGCGCCATCGCCATCTTCTCAATCATCGCCGTCCTCTTCTCGTAAAGGATCGCCTCTTCGGTTTTCACTTCCTTCCAAACCTTCACCGCGTCATCGATGGCCTTCGCAATCGCGAACACGCCCTCCTCGGCCATCGCTTCGACCACCTCCGCCTCGGCGGCATCATCACCGGGCGGCATGCGCTTCCACCTTCCCCCCAGGCGTCTCATCGAGCATCGCGAGTGCCTCTTTCGCCACGCTCTTCGGATAGTCCCGGTCGACCCATCCACCCTTGATTTTCCCCAGCGCCTCGCGCATCACGGCGAGCTTTCCGCGCAGGTCCGCGATCGTCGCTTCGTTGTTCTCCTGCGGCGCAAGGCGAAGACGCATGTCTTCCCGCGCCTTGTCAGCCGACAAGCGAGCCGCCCTCAATCGGTCGTTCTCCGTCGCAAGCGCATCGATCTGGATATTGTCCTTCTCCTTCTGCCTCGATGCCTCCGCTTTCCAGGCGCGAAGTTCCTCCGCTTCTTTTCTAGCGGACTCCGTCTCCCCGCCAAGGCTGCGCTTGAGTGACTCGAGCTCCGCGCGAGCGTCCCGAGCAAGACGCTCGCCACTTTCGAGTTCTACGAGGCGTGCGTTGACCCTCTCAAGCGCTTGCGTGACCGAAGAGAGCTGACCGCGACAGCTCGACAGAACGCTTTCGGCGGACTCCCCACATGAAGCACACTTGGTGCCCTTGGGGTAGTCCTCCGAATAGCGAAGCGATGGATGGGTGCATACGGGCATGGGAATCTCCTAGCTAAGGCGCAGCCTCGGCGTTTCGGTGACTAAGGCTCAAACCTTCCTACTTCTCCCACGGCACGCCCGACGACTTCTGCGTCCCGCCCACCGGCTGCCCCGTCAGCGCCGCCACCCGCGCCGCAAACGATTTCTGATCCATGGGCTTGGACAACGTCACCCGAGATCCGCCCATGATTTCGCACTTGTTCTGCGGCTTGCCCTGGTACTCCTCGACCCAGTAGCGCGTGGCGACCGCGTTGGTGTCGATGCCCGTCAAGTCGTTCAGGTCGGCGCCTTTCCAGCCGAGCGCCCGCAACCGGTCGAAGCTGTAGGGTGCCGAGTCGGGACTGAAGATGAGAAACGTGGTGGACTCCTGCGGCTCGTCCACCGTGCGCATGACCACCGCCATCTGCGGGTATCCGCCCGAGGTCTCGCCGAATTGGATTGCGTCCTTCACTGCTTTCGCGGGGAAAATTCCGACTCTCATGGCTTTTCACTCCTTTTATGATTCGTTTGCTGCTTTGTCGGCCACTTGCCGATCGTAAAACTGATTCAACGTGTCGAACCCCAGCACCCAGTCCAGGGTCGCCAGCGCCACCAGGCGCGCGTTTTCTTTGATGGTCTCGGTCGACGAAATCTCATCACGAAGCGCCCTAATCTCTCCATCGGGACGCGCTATAGGCTTGCCGTCCACGATCTCGCGCACTCGCCGTGCGCGCTTGTTCTTGTGTCCCGGCGCCGAAGGCGCCTCTTCGAGCAGCGCCCGAACGCGCGTCTTCTGCTCTTCGGCCGGCAGCTTCGCCAACCGGTACGCCGACGCCGCGGCGATGCGACCCGAATCGACTGCCTTTCGCACACTCGACGACGCGTCCAGAAGGGAGAGCGTATTCTTGACCGTCGCTCCCGAGCAGCCGAACAGAATCGAAAGCTCCCCTTCCGTCTTGCCGCGTCCCAAGAGGCGCCGCATCTTCTCGGCACGTACCAGCGGAGAATCCGACAGCCGGATTTCGTTCTCGCTCACCATCACTTCAGCGAGGTCCTCGTCTTTGGACCGGTCCACGATGGCCGGCACCCGCCACGCATCCTTACCGCGCCTCTTTTGTAGCGCCTCCGGCAAGCTCTTGAACACGTTTCCGCGTGCCCGAATCTCGCGCACCGCACGCACCCGCTGCCGGCCTGCGACGACCTCGAGCCGGTCGGTCTCCGGGTCCTTACGAATGATGACCGGCTCGAGGACTCGGCCGTGATGCAGAATCGATGCGACCAGCTCCGCCGAAAGCGGCAGGTCCACCCGCTCGTCGTAGAGCGGATGCTTCGGGTCGTCGACAATCACCAGGTCACCCGGATCGAAATGCAGAAGCTTACTTTCTCCCAGTGCCCCGTACGCGTCTCGGCTGTTTTTCGCCATCTGCTGACTCCTTTTGCTCCGCCTCGGTCGACCCTCCACACGCCTCCAAATACTCCCGCTCGATGTCCGCCAGCGTCACCAGACGCCAGAAGCAGCGGGTATCCTCCGCTTTAGGACCCGTTCGGGTTCGCTTGCGGCGCGGGTCCCGGCGCAAAGGCCTTGTCCTCCAATTTTTGCTCCAGTTTTTGTACTCGTGCCGCTTCGATCTTCGCCTGAAGCGATTGTGACGCTTCCACGAGCTTGTCCGGGTTCTGCTTGAGCCAATCGCGCACCTGTCTGGTAAGCGATGGATCGCCGAGCTCCGTCAGCATCGCTTCTATCGATGCACCCATCTCTTCGGCGCGCGCCTTCTCGCTGGCGATGGCCCCAGCGAACTCGTCCCACGAGAGTAAAATCCTCTCGGGAAAAAGCAGCGTCCCACGAGCCTTCGCGTCGTACGCAGGCGTGCGGCGCGTGTAGGCGTATCTCGTGCCCGTCGTCGTGGCTTTCGGACGTTCTCCCTTCTTGCCAACGCTAACCACCTCCTCGCGCGCGAACAGCACGTAATCAACCCACTGGCGCAGGAGACCCGCAAGCTTCGGACGTACTCCGACCTCGAAGCGTTCATACCCAGGACCCGACGGATCCTCGAACTTCTTGGTCACCGCATGCGCGACCAGCACGATCGTTTTGCCGCCGAGCCACAAGCGCTCGAGCTGCATCAAAAACTCGCGCCACTGGCTCACGGCGTACGTCTCACCCTTGCCGAAGCCCCCCTCCCACTGCTCAATCGAAGTCCCTTGAAAAATCTCGGCATGACTGATGGGCTCGAGCGCCGTAATCGAATCGTAAACGACCGTCGAACACTTGACACTTCCAGATTCGATGGCGGCGTTCCACTCCTTGGTCTCGCTCCACGTTCCTGGAGTCACCCGCGCGACATCGTACTTGTGGCTCCCCCGGTCAAAATCCAAAAAGAATGGTTCCGGAGCGCCCGCTGCGAAGCGGGTCTTTCCGATACCTTCGAACGAGTAGATGAGAATGCGCGACGGACGAGACTCCTTGCCGCGGGTGATTTTTTTCAAGTCGATCATTTTTCATCATCCTCCACACGACCGTAAAACCAAATTGAGCCTCCGTGTCCGCACGGAATCGCCACCATTTGTCGACCATCCCGGTCACACGGACACGCCCCGCCTGAAGTCGCATCGAACCTTGGAGGACTGCTCGACTCAGCCGCATAGCAATACTGGCAAAGACCACTGTCCAATCCAGATCGGGTCGCCATGGCTCCGCGAAACGGTTTGCCACACTTTCGACACTTTCGGTGTTCGGGTGCCGTGCGCGGTGTTAAGTCTTCTATGACCGTACTCATGCGCCCACCTCCACCACCCCATCCATCTTGCCCCCGAGCCGAAACGTTCGCGAAGCCGCCCCCGTCTCCGGATTCACAAGCTCCATCTGCCATTCCTTCTCGACCGCGATGACGCCCGTCGGCTTTTCCCACCGCGCGTGGTAGCCGGTCACCATCGCCGCTTCCTTCGCGTACTTGTACGGGTCTTCTTTGTCTAAGCAGGTCAGCGCGAGCTCGAGATCGCCGCCGGACTTGCTCCACGATTCCAAAGCGGCGTGGACTGATTTTCCCTGACGAAGTGGCTCGGCGTCGGCCTTCAACGGCCGCATCTGAAGCTCGTAGCGGTAGAAGTATTTCCTAGGGCAGGAGCGGTAGGCGCGGAGGCTGCTTTGGGTGAGGAGCTCTCGAGTATCCGGCTTAGTTTCCGAAGTTCCGTCCGGATACCAAATCGTCATCATATCCGCCGACAACCCGTCCAACTCCACATGCTTCTTCTCGTTCTTCCGAAACAGCACCGGGTCGTCAATCGACTGCTCGCCGCAACAGACCGCGAAGTAGTCGCAGACGCGCGACCATTGAATGCAACTATCAGCGTTCCGAGGAAAGACCCTGAGCCGCCGCGCATCGCGGATCGCCGTCGACGTCTGCCAGACGTCGGCGCGGGCTTCGTCGAGCTCGGACTCCAGGCGCGTGATAACGCCGCGGCGGAAATAACGTTCCGGATCCTCTTTGATCGCGTCCAGACACCGACGGAAATACTCATCGGGCGTCTCATCGCTCTCGCGCTGGTTTGCGTACAAGCGCGAGACGGGATCCTTCTTGGTGGGCTTGGTGTATTTGCGAAGCTCGACCGGCGTCGCCTTGAGCGGCAGCAAATCAGGCTTCCTAATAGCGTCGTACAAAACTGCCGTCGCGTCGTACCCAAGGGACCGAGCGGCAGCGAGGTAGATCGACACCTGGACATCAATCCCAAGCCGGCGCCAGTAGACCCCCGCGAGCGAAAGGTCTTCGCTCGTCGTTTTCCGTTCTAGGACGTAGACCGGCGTCATGGCCTCACCGGCTGGGTAACAGCTCGCTTTGGCGACCAACCGTGATTGATTCTGCACAAAAGCGTGTTGTAAGGAATGCCGAAACTCTCTGCCCATTCAGCAACAGTCGCCGTTTTTCCGTCGACCGTTACCAGATGACTGCTGCGACGATTTCGAGCTTGCTGTTTCGCCGTCTCCCATCGACAGTTTTTGGGAGAATATGGGCCGTCGTTGTCGATGCGACCTAACGTTCTGCTTGCCGGACGTTCCCCCATATCGGCCAAAAAGTTTTCGAATTTGAGCCAGCGCTTGCAACACACAATACCGCGATCAAAATATCCGGACGCGCAAGCTGTGCCGCGGACCCGTTTCCGCATTGCAATCCAAACAACATGCGTCGGAGTCCTACTTAAGTGATGAGTTATCCGCAGGCAGCCACAAGATTTTGTGGCACCATTTCTCAAATTTCCCATCGAAAATGAGCGAAGCGTGCCGCACCGACACCAACACCACCATCGAGTCTGACCTCGCCTAGAAAATCGCCAAACCGCTACCAATCGCCCAAAACGTTTTCCTGTCAGATCCAGTCTCCTCACGGCATCGATACCAATAGGCCAGGCGCCCACCGCTTGTCAAACACTTTGTTTCGTTGTACAAGAAAAAACATGGAAGAGCCCGCGGAACAGATGCTGTATCTCGGTGTGCGTGTGCCCAAGCGAACCCACGACGCCATCGTCAGGATCCAGAAAGCTTCGCCCATCCATGTGTCGCTGACCGCCGTGGTTCAGCATCTGCTCCAGGAGGCGATCGAGAACAAAGAGAACAGCAAGAGGCGGCGCAAGTGATCGTCGCGCAGCAGTGCGGAACCAACGTGCTTCACAAGGCCTACCGATCGCTTGACGCATCGAACAACGAAGTCAAGCAACGCGCGGTCACCGGATGCGGACAGGTCGTCGAGTACGGATCGTGGGGCGTGTACGAACTGAAGGGCAAAAATCTTTTTGCTCGATCCTCCGGAACCGCTGCCAATATTCCAGGATCGTCCTGCGAAGAGTGTGAGTTTTGCCCGAAGTGCTTTCCTCAATGAGACTCAACGAGCCCGGCGTCCACGCGCTCACCGATTGCGACCAGTGCAATCACGGCATCGTCCCAGGCCCCTGGCCGCCCAAGCCGTGTCCCGTCTGCAACGGCTTCGGCGTGCTCACGGCTCGGCGTCTGGCGAAGATTTTCGATCTCGACGAGCTCACCATCAAATACTTCTGGAACGGCCGGCGCCGGACGCGGCGGAAGACGCTCGAGAAAATCCTCTCGAAGACCTGTCAACTCATTGAGCCGAAACGAGCGAAACAACTTCCGATGTTCCCAAGCGCCACCGGCCAGCATGCGTCCGCCGCCCAACAACCCAAGCTCGACGGGCCTCAGAAGCCCAAGCTCGAAGAAATCCTGCCGCCCCAATTCCTCCCGGAGCCCGCGAACCGATGATCTGCACCTGGCACTGCTGCCAAGCCGCCGCCGAGCAAGACATGCTCTGCCCGCAACACTACAAACTGATGCATCCGGAACCCTCCAAACCGCCGCCCGAACCCGTCGCCGCCGACGAATTCGCCGCGCGACCGTTCGGGTCGGTCAACGTCTACATCCGCGAGCTCGAAAGAGAAAACGCGACGCTGCGGCGAAGGGTGAGAGTGCTCGAAGAACTGGTGAGCAAGTCGTGAGCAAAATGAACCTCGTCATTGTAGAGAGCCCGTACGCAGGAGACATCGAGCGAAACGTTGCCTACGCGCGAGCAGCAATGGCCGATTGCCTCAAGCGCGGAGAAGCCCCATACGCGAGCCACCTGCTTTACACGCAACCCGGCGTGCTGCGGGACGATATACCCGCAGAGCGCGAGCTAGGAATAAACGCCGGATTGGCGTGGTGGCGCGTTGCGGATTTACACGCATTCTACACCGACTATGGCATGAGCCGCGGAATGACCGCTGCGCTCGAGAAGTGCAAAGCGGATGGAAGGCCGTACGAGATGCGATCCATCCACGCGCAGGAGTGCACGTGCCCTCAAGCCAGGCACGGCGGAGACAAGGCAGGACTAAACCCCAACTGCTCGAAGCACGGCTCGTGACTCTTCCTCTTTTTCCTTCCGGCCCACTCACCGACGCCCCCGCACCGGAGCTGCGTCCCTACCAGGAGCGCGCAGTGCGCCTGGCGGCTATGCACATCGAGCAGGGCAAGAAGCGCATCCTTCTCACGCTGCCCGTCGCCGCCGGCAAGATGGTCATCACCGCCTCGGTCATCCGTCGGTCGACGGTGCCAGTTCTCTTCGTCGCTCACCGGCTCGAGCTCATCGACCAATGCGCTGAACAGCTCGCCAAGCAAGGCATCACCAACATCGGCGTCCTACGCGGAGCCGACGAGCGAGAGAATCCAAGTGCCAGCATTCAGATTGCTTCCATCCAAACACTCGCGCGAAGAAACAAGCCGCCTGCGGGGCTCATTTTCATAGACGAATCGCACAGGTCGCTGGCGGACACGTTCGTCGAACACGTCTTCAACGCCTACCCCGACGCCATCATCATCGGCCTCACCGCTTCTCCATGCCGCAGCGACGGCAGGCCCCTGGGCGAAGTGTGGCAAGTGCTCGAGACGGTCGCCTCGTATTCTGAGCTCTTGAAACGCCCGGAGTGGATGGCGACACCGGACTGCTACTCGTCGCCGGTACGCGCCGACTTGTCGGGCGTCGGCACCAAGCACGGCGACTATGACGAGCCGGCGCTGGCCGAGGTCATGAGCCAGGAGCGGCTGGTCGGCGACCTCCTTCGCCACTGGCTCGAGCTCGCGCATCGCTACCCAGTTCTCGTGCGCGGACAGCGGGTCCTCGGAGAAACTACCGCAGGAGAACGCCGCCGCACATTCATCTTCGCCGTCGACATCCGGCACTCCAAAGCCATCTGCGACCGATTCGCGGCAGCCGGCGTCCGAATCGCGCACCTGGACGGCACGACCCCCGAGGACGAACGCCGGGCAATGCTCTTGGCGCTGCGCAAGGGGGAGCTCGAGTGCATTTCCAACTGCATGGTCCTATGCCTCGACGAGCAGACAGAAATTCTGACGTCGACAGGCTGGACAGGTATTGACGCAATGACCAGCGAGCATCTTGTCGCTAACTGGGAAGACCAGCGCGTCACATTCGAAAAACCAATCGAGGTTATTCGACGAGAGCGCGGCCCAAGCGAGAGAATGGTGAGTGCTCACGGAAAGAGAATCGACGCACGCGTAACCGAAGGTCATTGGATGCTCTACCTCACTTCGCAGAATCCGGACGCGATGTTCCAACGATGTCAAGCGAGAGAACTTGTTGGACGACAGGTGAGGCTACCGCTCTCAGGCATCGCAGAGCCTAGCGTAAAAAAGATCGAGGAAGAACCAACACTACCGCATTCGTCGCGCTCTCGCCGCATAACTACGCTTTCGTACAAACTACGAACAAAATTCGGTATGAACGAGGACTTTTCGCGCGTAGAATCTGCCAGACGAGTTGACAGAATCATAAAAAGAAAGCCATTACTTCAGCGAAAACCACCAAACGAATTGACCGTAAACGAATGTAGTTTTATTGGATTTTGGATTGGTGACGGATGGCGTGCTAATCTAGGCAGTGGTGGTGTCGAGTACAAGCTGAGTCAAAGTGAAGCGTACCCGAAAATAATCGAATGGGTTGATTCGTTACTAAAACGACTTGATTTTGACTTTCGGAGGCGTGCAGTTCCTCCACCAACAACCGGCGCTGCGACAAACAATAATTCTATACATTGGTCATTTGCGCGCGGAACGGGAAACGGAACGCAAGAACGGCGCGGCCTATTTCCAATCGAGAAATATCTCGACAAATGCGGCTCCGATCTATTGTGGGGGCTAAATGAGTCGCAATTTGATGCCCTAATCAATGGGTTGTGGTTGGCGGATGGTGACCACGGAGATGGAACGCCAAAGACGTACAAGCGAGCGATGTCGATACACAACACAAACAAAAAACTTATGGACACTCTCCAAGCCATTGCTGTCGTCAGAGGCTATGGTTGCACTTTATCGTTAGGATCCAATAACAAATCAAATCCTAAGTTCAAGCAGGACTACATCCTTAGACTTCGAAAGCGTCGTCTATTTTTTATGGGACACAATCGGTTCGACTTCGAAAACGATTGGAAACCGGAACGCGTTTGGTGCGTTCGAACAAGGACGAAAAACATCATAACGCGCCGCAACGGCAAAGTTCTCGTGATGGGCAACTGCGAGGGAGTGGACGCTCCCGAGGTCAAGTGCGTCGTGCACGCGCGGCCGACCCAGTCGCTGGTCCTGTGGCTTCAGTCCGTCGGCCGCATCCTTCGCCCTTGGCGCGCCCCCCGCAGCCAGCTCGACGGATCCAACGACCCCACTCCGATGTGGGTCCCGCCGCTCATCCTGGACCACGCCGGCAACTGGGACCGCCATGGGCCGCCGCACGAGGACCGCATCTGGTCGCTCTCCAACGTCGTCGGCCGCAAGTCGTCGAGCAAGCCGTACAAGCTTTGCCGCGCCTGCTTCGCGTACGTACAGCTCAGCTTGCACGTCTGCCCCTACTGCAAATACCTCTTCACGGCGCAAGAAATGCGCGAGCCTCCGCGCGAGACCGCCGACAAACTCGTGTACCGATCCGACGCCCCGGAGAACGTCCGCCGCGAGTTCTTCGACCGGATGGCCACCATCGCCCGAGTCCGCGGTTTCAAGCCCGGTTTCGCCTCCGCAAAGCACAAAGAACACTACGGCGAGTGGCCACCTTCCGCCTGGAGCGACGTACTCAAATCCGAATTCGCTACCGACACCCAATGGCAGGCGCGGCTGGAGTCCAGGTTGCGCACCAAGGCGGAAGAGGAGGGCGCCTGGGACGCGACCACCGAAGACCATGCCCTCAGCGTCGGGGTCGACCCCGCGGGGATGGCGCCGGGGTCGATTGCGGACGAGGTGCCGAAAACGGAAACGTGCGTCCGGTGCCGCGGTTATGGGCAGGTGCCATCCGGTCTCGACGGCGACGAGCGGATCCAATGCCCCGACTGCTCGGGAACCGGAAGCATCGCCGACGAGTTCAGCGTCTACGAGGACGGGTCGGAGACGTTCAGCGCGTGGGTGAAGAGAGAAGTGGGATAGTTTCACGTGACACACTTACACTCGCACACCCTCGAGCGCGATCTCAAATCCACACTCCTTCTCGCCGCCCCGCGCGAGCTCCCCAACCTGCGCCTCTTCACCCGCCAGGTCATGCGCGTACGGCTGCTCGAACCGGACCGCACCATCCCCGTCGGCATCCGAGGACAGTGCGATCTCTACGGCCTCTGCCGCGGAGGCCTACACATCGAGCTCGAGCTCAAGACCGCTACCGGTCGCCTCACGCCACCGCAAGCCGCCTGGCAGGCGTTCTGCCTCGAATGGCAAATCCCGCACCTGGTGCTGCAGGCGCGGAGCGGGGAGAGCGTCGAAGAAACGGTCAAAAGGTGGTGCGGGGAGATTCAGGATCGGCTGGCGGAGGCGACGGCCAACGTCACCATTTACGGACTCACTGGGCGGCGGCTCTGAAGCATCGATTCATTGTGCATCTTCTGAATCGCGCGCGTTGGCTTTCCGCCACGCTGATGTTCTCGCCACGCATGCCACGCTGCACACCGAGCTTCGAGGCAGGCTCCTCGTAGGCGAAGTTGCGTCGACAGGAACCGAAACGAACACGGTTCGTGAAGCGGACTTCGTTCCTCGTCTCTAGCGAAATCTCCGACCAAGTCGTCGCGACCTATCTGCTTTCGCAGCCATGTAAGAAAGCTCGTCGATGCGGGCAACACGCGATCCCGCTTACCAACGTTGCAATCCACACATGCGGCGAACAGGTTCGATAGGTCGTTGGTCCCACCCTTAGATACCGGCAAGAAGTGGTCGACGTGTAGCTCAACCTCAGGCGCCTTTCGACCGCAGTACAGGCATCGGAATCCGTCGCGTTCCAGAACGCGGAACCGAACCCTTCTACTAAGCGGCGTTCTCATGGAGAGTGGGTTGGGTGGTAATGAGTGGGTTGTTCCAGGTCGGCGGCCTTGAGATTGCCAACGCTCATGCGTGTGCGTTTTTAAACTGACGGATGAGTCTAGTTGCGTGCGTGTGAGCGTTTGCGTATTCGACGGCCATGGACCAAAAGTAACCCACTCAATACACCCAACCCACTCAAAAACTCTCTAAGTGATTGATTCCTCGTCTTTGGTCCTGACCTCGACAACCTTCCATCGCTGGACACCCCCACCGGCAGTCACCGAATCTAACCTCAACCGTTCCATTACACGACCTCGAAACCGACCCAACTTCTTCCCAAACGACTTCGCATCTGGATAGCTCCCCGGTTTGGTCGGGCAGATCTCGAGCACTGATTGACGCAAGTCGTCAAGACCGTCCGGAATGAGAGTCCCGTCAGGCCCTCTCTCTCTTGTGGCTCTAAAAAGCATCTCGATTAGAGAATTGGTTTTGAACTCTCCCATTCCTAAATTACTGATTTCACTCAAAATAATCCTGAACGCGTTCGATTCGGAATCCACTTCCCCGTCGCTCGATGGCCGCGCCAGCATCGGGTCACTCCCCCCAGCGAACACGCACGCGTGCGGAATCAGGCGACTCCACTCCTCAAAACTTCCCCATCGCGCACACCCCTGATCCGGTCGCCGTGCGACAAAATAGGCTCGCAGAATCGTTAGAGCTGAGGTGACCAGTCCTGGACGCTGCTCGAGTACCCATTCGAGCAGGTTCTCGTGAATGAACTCGGTTCTCTGCTCCGGATGCTCCTCTTGCGGCTCCAGGCGTGACATCAGAACGCGTCTGGCCGTGTCCGCGTAGAGCGTCAGGTTATTCCCCGTAGCGAGCACCACAGCCCGCCAAGAGAGCGTTGGGACCTCACTCCGTCCGAGCACGCGCAAGTCGACCGTGTCGCGTGCGGTAATCACCCGGTCCAGTGCTCCGCCTCCGAACGCGCGCGCGACGTTGTCGAGCGAAAAAAACGGTGCGCCGCGCAGGGCATAGCTGGCGAGAACCTTCTCGAGCTCATCCTCGTCGTACGGATAGTTCATCCGCGGCATGCATCGCCCGGTCAGCACCATGGCGATGGCATCGGTTTGCAGGGTTTTCCCGCTTCCGCGCGTGCTCGCGTCGAAGAGAAAGGCGGGCGTAGCACCTCGGATGGCAGGCCGAGCGACTAGGGTGAGGATCGCCGCAATGGGCACGGCCTGATGCGCGTCGTTTGCGTACGGAAAGTCGCAGAAGATGCTCTGCAGGTTCCGCATGGCGTCGCGAGCTTCGCTTTGCGTGGGACGGTCGGGCACGCGCGGGAACTCGGTGGACGGTATGTAGAGGTAGCCGGTCGACGAGTCGTAGCCGGCGTCTTGGATGACGATGCCATCGGGTCGGATGGTGGGCGTCTCGACGATGCCGACGATAGTGCGCATGCGTGGCCACTCACCGCGCGCGTGCAGGCCCGCCACGAGATGATCGGTTGGCTCAGTGAGACGGAAATCGCTTGTGCGACCGTCGTACTTTTCGAAGATGGCGAATTTGGTGAGCCTGTCTCGCAGGGTCGCGATGGCCGTTTCCCGTATTTGTGGAGAGCCTTCGACGAGGCTGCACTCTTTGTCGCGCTCTTGTGCGGTTACTCGCGTGACGTGGACGAGCTTTCCGTCGCGCTGATAGAGATTCGTGTCGGCGAGGATGGCGGCGGCTGACTCGTCGATGGCCTGGTGCAGCTCAGTCGTGATACGGATGCGCGGTCGAGGATCGTTTGGGGGTGGCGCTGGTGGCGCCGTCGAGTAGGTGCCTGTTGGCGGAGGATCGGCAAGAACAACAGGAATTTTGATGAGGCTTTCGCGCCGAACAGTGGCATTGGCACTATCAATAGTCTTTCGCGCTTCGTGGGGTGACAGGCCGCAAGCCTGACTTGCACGCGTCAGCTCGTCGCTGACGGTGCTCCACATATTCCCGAGGAACATGCCATTACACATCGAGAATAGGTACATTGATGTGCGGTAGAGCGTATGATTGCGCAGGCCTACTCCATAATTCGCCAATGCTTGACAACGTTTGATGAGGGTTGTTCGCAAATACGCTTCGCCACGCTTCTTGGCTTTTTTGTCTTCCGCAAGAGAGTGCGGCGTGTAGTTATGAATCCACTTGGGCGGCTCGTCTCTGACTAGCTCGAGCGCCCACGGCACCGGCAAGCGCGCAAATGTCCCGAACCGTTTCCATTCGTACTTCTTGCCGCTCTTGTGCATCGAGGGAGCGACGACGATTTGACCTGCGCGCACCTTGGCGTCTACACCGGACTTGTCTCCGATGGGACCGTTTCGCATGTCACCGGGAGCGACTTCGATGGGCGCCTCGAAGAGGAGATGATACCCGCGACCGGAGCCGGAAATGCTCTGGACGGTGTCCGGCAATGCTCCAAGTTCCGCAGAGAGCTCCGCGAACCGCTCCTCTGAATCGACGTCGATGGCGATGAGATACTGGCCGCCCGCCTGCTCTCCGAGAACGATCCCCACGTTTGGGTTGTCAATGCGAATGCTCGAGAGCTGGTCGCGAATCGCGTAGGCGTCGGAAGTGGCGATTTTCTGCCACGCCTTGGCGATCGGGTGCTTGCCTTGAGAGCGGCAGCTTTCTTTTCGACACGTGCAACCGACCTCGCCATCCGAGAACACGGGCGCGTGAACGAATACCGTTTTCAGCCCCTGCCGCGCGTAGGCGAAGGCGGCATCGGTACTGGAGAGGGCGGGGTCGATTTCGTGGAGACCGAAACTACCGGTCGGGTCCGGCAGGACCACGGGGCTACAGCTCCAGATTGGGTCGAATCGTCCATCTCAACGGTCGCCTGAAGAAGCGCCATGGCGTGGGCGTCTCGCATTCGGCAGGCCGCCAGAGGTTCACGCCGTCGGGCATGTTCACTGCGAAAATGCTTCGCCAACCGCGAAGCGGTTTGATGTGCAGCATTAGTTGTCTCCTTTTGCGTTGCCCCCTGGGGGCGAAACGAACTGATGCTAGCGCTGTCGGCGCCTGGTGTGGAAGACGGAATTTGCTGTAAGAGAAGGGCTTACAGGCGACAGAAGCGGTCGACAAAATCGGTCGACAAGGTTTTTGGAAATTGCCCCAGCGGTTGAAAGGCTTTTTAGAAATTGCCCCAGCGACGTTCACGCGTCCTGGGGCCTGACCGAGCGCCGGAGGCGCCGATGCCAACAAGGACTAGCGAAACAAAACAAAAAGAACAACCCCCGGAAAGAGGAGTCAACTCTCCGGGGGTCGTTTGGTTTGGTCGAGGGATCGACTAGCTACCGAGGGTAGCGGGATCGGGGAGTGTTTGGCAAGAGGAGACGGTAGGCGGTAGTGGCTGGATTTGGCAGCACATCCAGCCATCACCCGGTAGGCGGACCCAGCGTGCGCGGTGATGAGCTGAACGTTACGGCGAGCGTTCAGTCAGTCCTCACGAGTGGGTGTAGAAATAAGTTGCCTTTATGGTCCAATTGATGGTCACGCCGGGAAGGCCAGTCACTTGCGGCTGAATACCTTTTGCGTTTGGGTTGGCGGGAACGACGTCCATGCCGACGGTTGCTCCCGCAAACGCAGCCGTATCGCCTGCCGTCGGGCCGAATGAACTCAATGCGTTTCCACCGACGTTCAGAAGCGCGCCTACTGAAATTGTGCCGCCACTATTTTTGAAGGCCGCTTCCGCGTGCCACATCACCATCTGATCTGTCGACGGAATACGTGCGACGACCACAAGCTCTACGCGTCCACCTGTGTGATTCGGCATGGATACGGTTGCATCCCCGAATCCTGCTCCTGGCATATCTATCGGTGTTGCATTGCTTGTTTGCAGGGTGGAGACCGCCTGCATAGTGGACGGAACCAGAAGATTCGCAAGGAAGAGTTCGTTTTGCTGGATTGGCACCGTCGGCATCAAGTTGGTGGGCGACAGTCCAGCAAGCTGCGGAAACTGCACCAAAGCGTCTATAATGAGTCCTCCAGCATCGCTGGCCGGAACGAAAGTAAGAGATACGGTTCCAGTGCCTGTAGTTGCGTTTGCGAACAATATGGTCTGATCCAGTATCGACAAAAAGACATTTGCCGCGCCATCGGATTGGATGACTGGATTGGTCGCGTCTCCTAGCTCAGTGACTCCTAATGCAAAAATGTTCACGCTTCCGGAGTCTGTGGCGGCGCGGAAGAACGGGGCTGATGCGCTGGCAAATACAGCACTATCTCTAAGGCTAATAGAGCAACCTACTCCGCCAGAAAATGTCATTACTGGAGAGGTGGATACGGAGCTAAGAATAAGATTTTCTGCGTAAATGTAGTTTGCTGTTAGTTGTGCACCGTCTTGGAACGTAAGTGTTGGACTCAGTCCAGAGGACGGCACCTTTCCGTAGAACTGCACATTGTCTGCAGCCCATGTGCCGGACGGAACTGTGGCTGCCGCGAACGTGGTATCCACGAGCACAGTTCGAATCCCTGAGATGGCATTGACGGCTGCCATGAGGGCGGACCAGCTCGTGTAAACGTTGCCCTGCTGCGTTCCACCAGGTTGGTATACAAATGCGCCTGTTCCTGGCGGCCCAGGCGGTCCCGCACTCGCCTGGAACCAGTAGACGGTGAGCTGGCCGGAACCTCCGGCGCCGCCGGCTCCGGAAGCTCCAGGCACAAGGGAAGTGCCTCCAGCTCCGCCACCACCACCGCCTCCGCCGGTATTTGCGACTGCGGCACCTCCTGCAGTGCCCGCGCCTCCTGGACCAGACGTGCTCCCATTGCCCCCGGTTCCACCATTTCCTCCTGGACCACCCCCTCCTGTGCCGCCGCCTCCGCCGCCGCTTCCGCCTGGCTGGGGAGTCGCTGCACCCCCAGCGGATCCGCCGGAAGAAACACCGCCTACGGCGTGTTGGGTGAAACCGTTTAGACCTTGGTTACCAGCGGGACCATCGAGGCCGCCGTATCCTCCTGCGGCTTCTGTAAATTCGATGAGGGTGGTGCTTCCGGCGCCACCGAATGGGCCGCCGGATTCGTTGGCGTTGAACTGAACCCCAGTGCCTGTGCTCCCAAGACCACCAGGGATGCCTTGAGAGTATGTGCTGGAGATACCGCCTTTGCCGCCGCCGCCGCCAGCAAAGGTGGCAAAAGACCCTGTGGTTACGGGATTTGTGGAAACGGTTCCGAAGGTAGTGGGCGACCCTTGCTGACCGTTGCCACCGGCTCCGCCGCCGCTTGCGCCGGCCGCACCTCCAGCACCCCCAGCTCCGATATTGACGGGAATGGGCTGGCCTGGAGGGACCGCAAAGAACGCGGTCCTCTTGACTCCGCCGCCGCCGCCACCACCACCCGCGGCGCAATTTCCGTTGCCGGTTCCACCTTCCGCGCCTCCACCGCCTCCGCCGCCTCCATACCCTTCGACTAGGATGGTGGATACGCCTGGCGGGACAATGAAAGTGCCGCTTGCGACAAATTTTTGCTGCTGAAGAACTGGCCCTACCGGCCCTGCGCCTGCGGGCCCTGTGGGTCCTACTTGCCCCGTGGGTCCTTGCGGACCTCCGGCGGGACCTTGCTGGCCGGTGGGGCCTGCGGGGCCGGTAGAGCCAACGAACCAATAGATGGTGACGTTGCCGTTGGTGCCATTGCCTCCGGCTCCGCCGTTTCCTGGAACGCCGCTCGAGCAGTTGCCGCCGCCACCACCGCCTCCGCCGCCGGCCCCTCCGTTGAGCAGGACGCCGTTTTGTCCGTTTTGGCCTGGAGTGCCCGATACGCCACCGGAAGCGCCGCCTGCTCCGCCATTGCCTCCTTGCCCACCTCTTGCGCTGGGACCATTGCCGCCACCACCGCCTCCGGATCCTCCGGGTTGTCCGGAAACGGTGTTTCCGCCCGCACCTCCGGATGCGATGGAATTGAAGTTGACATCTCCGAAATTGGAGCTTCCAGGTAGTCCAATGACAGAAGTGGACTGATTGCCGATGCCGCCAAGACCTCCGTAGGCTTGGCCGATGAGACCCGTGACGGGACCGGCTGTGGTCGATCGGCCACCCCATACAGCATTGCCGAGTGCGTCGGTGAAGCTCGCTCCGCCTCGACCCGATGTGAATGGATTTCCGTCCTGCCCAGCTCCCTCTCCGCCGGAAGTGCCAAAGAAGGTGGCAACCTGAGCCCCATTGGAGTCGACGACAATGCTTGCGCCGCCTCGATTTCCGTTTTGGCCTGGCTGGCCATTTCCCGTTCCTCCAGCTCCGCCAGTCCCTCCTTGACCAATGGAAATGGTCCACGATTGCCCTGCGGCAATGGCGGAGCCGTTAGCGAGCGAGACAATGCTCTCTACGGTCTTGACCGCGCCACCCCCGCCGCCACCGGCCGCGGAGTTGCCCGTACCGGTGATGAGCCCTGCGGCGCCGCCGCCGCCACCACCGCCGCCGCCGTAGCCCTCGACGAAGAGCACCGAAACGTTGGCGGGCACGGTGAACGTGCCACTCGACGTAAACGTTTGCGACTGGATGCCTGGTCCGGTGGGCAGGCTTCCGGTCGCTCCGGCAGGACCTACGGGACCGGTGGGTCCAAGCTGTCCGGTGGGACCGGTCACTCCTTGCGGACCCGCCGCTGGTCCTGTGGGCCCTTGAGGACCGATTTGCCCTGTAGGTCCTTGTGATCCAGTAACTCCAGTGGGCCCGAGCTGTCCGGTTGGTCCAGTTGGGCCGACTTGTCCCGTAGGACCTACGCCGCCGGTGGGCCCGGTAGAACCGATGGGGCCGGTCGGGCCCGTGGGACCGATTTGCCCAGTGGGTCCGGCGGCACCGGTAATCGACTGCCCTGTAGCGCCGGTCGCGCCGATGGGGCCCGTTACACCCGTGGCGCCGCGTTGACCCGTGGGTCCAGCGGATCCCGTCGCGCCGGTCGCACCGATTTGTCCCGTGGGACCGGTAGCACCGATTTGTCCCGTGGGACCGGTGGCGCCCGTCGCACCGACAGGTCCTGCCGCGGGCCCTGTAGGACCGATCTGTCCGGTGGGTCCTGCGGGTCCTCCGAAAGGTCCGGTGGGTCCCTGCGGTCCTGTGGGTCCTTGGGCGCCTGTAGCACCTTGTCCCGTCGCGCCGATGGGTCCGGTGGGACCTGTCGGCCCGATTTGACCCGTAGGCCCAGCGGCGCCGGTAATCGACTGCCCTGTGGCGCCGGTGGCGCCCACGGGACCCGTGGGGCCAGTGGGACCGATTTGACCGGTCGGGCCAGCGGCGCCTGTAATCGATTGTCCTGTCGCGCCAGTCGCACCGATTGGCCCTGTTGGGCCTTGTCCACCCGTAACCGAAGGACCGGTAACGCCTTGCGCTCCCGTAGTGCCAATCGGTCCTGTGGGTCCGGTGGCGCCGATTTGTCCGGTGGGACCCGTGACCCCCTGAAGACCGCCGGCAGGCCCTGTAGGTCCGGCGATTCCTTGGGGCCCAGTTCCGCCGAGCTGTCCGGTGGGTCCCGCAATGCCTTGTGCCCCCGGCGGACCCGTCACGCCGGTTGCACCCGCCGGACCACCGAAAGGACCTGTCGGACCGGCAGGACCCGTCGGACCGGTAGGCCCGAGCGGTCCTGTAGGACCGGCGGGTCCTAGGCCGCCTGTGGGACCGGTGACGCCCTGCGGTCCACCGGCCGGACCTTGCTGCCCAGTCGGTCCGACAGGGCCGGTTGTTCCGACAAACCAGTAGATCGTAATTTGACCATTGGTGCCGTTGCCGCCGAATCCTCCGACGCCTGGCGATCCGCCGCCGGACGCATTTCCGCCGGCTCCTCCTCCGCCGCCGCCGGCTCCCGTATTGCCGCCGAGTGCGGAGGTTCCAGGCACACCATTGGAGCCGTTGGTCGCGCCGCCCGCTCCGCCGTTCCCCCCCTTGCCTCCAAGACCGTTGGGACCATTGCCGCCGCCGCCGCCGCCGCTTCCACCTGGATTGGTGTTGGTGGCGCCCGCGTTTCCACCCACACCAAAGTTGGAAGCAGTAGTGTAGATATCACCTGTATTCGGATTTCCGTTTAGTCCGACAACGGCGCTGGATTGATTTCCGCTTCCGCCTTGACCGCCGTATCCAGCTCCCGTGAGTCCCGTTTCGACTCCAACGGGGGTATTCAGCGCAGCGTAAATATTGTCACCGATACCATCGCTGTAACTGGCGCCGCCTCGGCCCGGGTCGAAAGTCGCTGTTTGGCCCGCGCCTTGACCGCCCGACCCGCCATGGAATCGAACCATGGTGAGTCCGGTAACGATGTTGTCCGCAATGAAGCTGTCGATACCCAAAGAGCCGTTGGCGCCAGGCGCGAGATTGATTCCGCCACCGCCGCCGCCGCTTCCGCCGCTACCGATGGCAATGGTGAGCTGTTGTCCGCCCGCCAGGGGCTGCCCATTGGGTAGCGTTGTGATGGCTTCGGTCGTTTTGATCGAACCGCCACCGCCGCCGCCTCCAGACGCATTGCCGGTTCCAATGAAACCGTTTTGCTGGCCGCCCATCCCCCCGCCGCCGCCACCACCACCACCGAAGCCTTCGACAAATAGCGTTGTGACGCCGGCAGGAACGGTAAACGTTCCACTGCTCGTAAATACTTGCGATTGAATTCCGGATGCATTGGGCAAGGCTCCCGTGGAACCTGGCTGCCCTTGCGGTCCGGTCGGCCCTTGCGGACCTGTCACCCCTTGAGGGCCTCCAGCAGGACCCGTAGGTCCTTGCGGACCGACTTGACCGGTGGGTCCCGTGGCGCCGGTCGCGCCTATGGCGCCCGCGGCGCCGGTCGCGCCGATTTGCCCCGTGGGACCGAGTGAGCCGGTCAGACCTTGCGGACCGGGAGGACCTTGCGGACCGGTGGCGCCCGTAGCGCCGATTGGCCCCGTGACACCTGTGGCACCGATGGTACCGGTAGCGCCCGTCGCACCGATGGGTCCCGTGGGGCCCGTAACACCTTGCAGACCTCCCGCAGGGCCCGTCGCGCCTTGGGGGCCGGTAACTCCCTGCGGACCTCCGGCGGGCCCCGTAGGCCCTTGCGGACCTATTTGCCCCGTAGGCCCTACTGGACCGAGCTGTCCGGTGGCACCGGTCGCACCGATTGGTCCCGTGGTACCCGTAGCGCCCGTCGCGCCGACGGCTCCCGTCGGTCCAATAGATCCCGTCGGACCTTGGGGTCCTGTCGGACCGATTTGTCCGGTGACGCCCGTGGCGCCGATGGTGCCGGTGGCGCCCGTAGCGCCGATTTGGCCCGTGGCGCCTGTAGCACCCGCCGCACCGGTAGACCCTACGGGACCTCCGGCCGGACCGGTGGCACCTTGCGGACCCGTCGGTCCAGCAGGCCCCCCAAAGGCTCCGGTGGGGCCTTGCGGACCCGTAGGTCCAACTTGTCCAGTAACTCCTGTCGCGCCCTGCGCGCCCGCCGCACCGGTGGCGCCGATTTGGCCCGTGGCTCCCGTGACACCGGCGGAACCGGCGGCGCCTGTAGGACCTCGGGCGCCTGTAGGCCCCGTTTGCCCAAGAGCTCCCGTTGTACCGATGGGACCCGTGGGGCCCGTTGCACCGAGAGCGCCCGTCGGTCCTTGGGCACCGGTAATTGCTTGTCCAGCAGGTCCTGTTTGACCGATTTGCCCTGTTGGACCGGTGGGACCGATTTGACCTGTGGGCCCCTGAGCTCCGGTAATCGACTGCCCAGTCGCGCCAGTCGCACCGATTTGGCCGGTTGGTCCGAGCTGTCCCGTAGGTCCAGTTGCGCCGGTAGTTCCAGGGGGTCCTCCGGCAGGTCCTGTAGGGCCTAGTTGCCCCGTAGGCCCAGCAGGACCGCCAAATGGGCCCGTAGGCCCTTGCGGCCCGGTAGGCCCTTGGGCACCGGTAATGCCTTGTCCGGTCGCGCCGATTTGCCCCGTAACGCCCGTCGGCCCTTGCGCTCCCGTTGGCCCTTGAGCACCCGTAATGGATTGACCGGTGGGACCCGTTGCCCCAATGGGCCCTGTAGGTCCGGTTGCGCCGGTCGCACCGATTTGGCCTGTGGGACCTGCCTGACCAGTGGGTCCCGTCGCACCGACCTGGCCCTGTGCGCCGGTTGCACCGAGAGCGCCTGTCGCCCCTTGGGAACCGGTAATCGATTGACCTGTGGGTCCGGTCGCGCCGAGTGCACCCGTCGGCCCTTGGGCACCGGTCGCGCCGATGGGTCCCGTCGGTCCAGTCGTTCCAATCGGTCCTGTAGGTCCGAGCTGTCCTGTCGCACCCGTGGCGCCGATCGTTCCCGTCGGGCCTACTGGCCCTCCCGCGGGCCCTGTCGGTCCAAGCTGGCCGGTCGCACCAGTAACCCCCTGAGGGCCGGTAACGCCTTGCGGTCCCGTAGGCCCTAGCTGTCCCGTAGGTCCAGTCGGGCCTACTGGCCCTCCCGCGGGTCCTGTCGGTCCAAGCTGGCCAGTAGGGCCTGTGGCGCCCTGTTGCCCAGTTGGGCCAGTCGCGCCGATTTGTCCCGTGGCACCGGTCGGCCCGGTCGCGCCACCGATTCCCGTGGGACCCGCTTGCCCTGTCGGTCCGAGAGGTCCTGTAGGGCCTGTGGAGCCGATGGGACCTGTGGAGCCAATAACGCCTGTTGCTCCCGTGGATCCGATTTGTCCTGTGGCACCTGTAGACCCAATGACGCCTGTCGGACCGGCGATTCCTTGCGCGCCTTGAACGCCGCTTGGTCCTGTAGCGCCTTGTGGTCCGGTTGCTCCTATGGGACCGGTAGGCCCTTGCGCTCCAGTGGGGCCTACTTGCCCGGTAGCGCCAGCAGCTCCGGTAACGCCGGTAGCTCCTGGAGGACCTCCGGCGGGACCTGTCGCGCCCTGCGATCCTGTGGGTCCGACTTGCCCAGTCGGTCCGCTTGCTGGACCCGTCGCACCAATCTGCCCTTGAGGCCCTGTAGGACCGACTGCGCCCGTGGGTCCCGTAACTCCGAGAGGACCGGTCGGGCCTAGCTGGCCAGTAGGACCTGTGGCGCCGAGTTGACCTGTGGCGCCGCCCGCTGGACCGGTCGCTCCGATTTGTCCTTGTGGACCGGTAGGTCCTACTTGGCCCGTAGTGCCAGTCGGCCCAAGGCCGCCCGTAGGACCTATAGCGCCTTGAGCGCCCTGGCTTCCCGTTGCGCCGGCAGCACCCGTCGGTCCGACGGTTGCTGTGGCTCCCGCTCCGCCTCGGCCTTTCAGCCAATCGAGGTATTCGAGATCATGATTGTCGAGTGAGTGGGATTCGCCCATGGATTTAGGGCGTTCCCGACGGAGTTCCGCCGTCTGGCGGAGGTAGCTTTTCGCTTACAATCCACCAATGCCAGAAGAGCCCCACAGCGAGACCGAGTCCAAGCCCGAACAGAAACTCGCCCATCACTGCCACCAGCAAATGGTGAATGGTTTCACAGAAGCCATCACTGCCACCAGTAGACGGTGAATTTCGATTGCACCATCACTGCCACCAGTAGACGGTGAGTTGACCGTTGCCGCCGTTGCCGCCGGCAGCACCTCTTCCGGCGTTACTGGCGTCTCCCGCCGTGCTGCATCCTCCGCCGCCACCGCCACCTCCGCCGCCTCCGCCTGCGCCTGCGATACCTGCCGTTCCGTTGACGGCTGCAGCGCCACCGTTGCCCCCTGCGCCGCCGACTCCGGTGAAGCTCGCGCCGCCGCCTCCGCCGCCGCTTCCCCCAGGTCGACCGCCATTGCCAGCGCCTCCCGTACCCGGAGTTCCTCCCGAGAAGTTTCCGTTGTCGGGCATAGCGTTGCTGCCGTTGTAACCGGCTAGTCCCGCAGTACCGGTTTGGCCGTTTCCTCCGGCGCCGCCCGAACCGGGTCCGCCCGAACCTTGCGGGAAAGCGCCTTGGATCGGTCCGTCTACGAACGACGCCTTCACACCACCAGCGCCCGAGCTTCCTCCAAGAGCAACCGTTGCAACCGTTCCGCCGGTGACGACTCCAGGAGAGGCCCCCTGTCCCGCGTCTGCGCCGGTGAACGAAGCCAGGCCGCCGAAGGTGGTTGCTGTACCAGCACTGCCGTCACTTCCGCTCGACGCAGCACTCCCCCCCGAACCGCCCGTGCCACCGATTCCGATGGTGACGCCGATGTTCGCGCCCGGCGTCAAGCCCGTCACGACTTGGGAAGTGACTTGTGCGCCGCCACCGCCACCGCCGCCGCCTGCACAGACTTGACCGGAAGCACTGGAATTGCTGTTGCCGCCGCCTCCCCCGCCTCCGCCGCCACCTCCACCGACGCCGTATAGAAGCGCCATCGTCACGCCCGCCGGAACCGTGAATGTTCCGTTGTTCGTAAACGTTTGGCTTTGGGGCTGCTTTCCTGGCGCACCGGTCGGTCCGGTCGCTCCCGCGGCTCCGGTCACTCCCGCTGTGCCGGCGCTTCCTGTGGCGCCCATGGAGCCCGTGGGTCCCTGGCTGCCGGCGGCACCGGTTGGTCCCGTCACGCCGCGCTGCCCTGTGGGACCGACGCCACCGGTCGCGCCTACGGGATTGCTCGCGGGTCCTGTCGGTCCCTGAGGACCTGTCGGTCCGGTCGCGCCGATTTGTCCCGTGGGTGAACCTCCGGGACCTGTCGCCCCGAGAACTCCAGTCGACCCTGTCGTGCCTTGAAGACCGGTAAATCCGAGCTGACCTGTGGGACCTGTTGCGCCTTGCTGCCCCTGCTGACCTGTGATGCCAGCAGGTCCTACGCCGGCTGAAATTCCCGTTGGCCCGATCTGCCCTGTTGGGCCGACGGGACCGGTTTGCCCCACAGGCCCGGTCGCACCCGCAGAACCGGTTTGTCCGGCAGAGCCTGTAGGTCCCTGCGGACCGCCTCCGCCGATCCCTGCACGACGAAGCTTGAGCAAGTACTCGAGATCGGAGTTGTCGAGCGAGTGGAGGTCGATATAGCCGGGCATTCCTTACGTCCTCCCGACTGCGGCTGTCGTCGCTGATTTCGCAACGGCCGATCTCAGGGTGCGGCGGGCTGTCGTCTTCATCATGCCCACCAAATCACAATGAGTTGTCCGCTCGCGCCGGCCGCACCGCCAGCACCC
>Ga0210410_10000230_pt1 | contig 78496 bp, 58 predicted proteins | sample IncBWC4MmetaG_FD_161058 | JGI IMG/M metagenome (GOLD analysis project Ga0210410, IMG submission 161058) | Forest soil microbial communities from Barre Woods Harvard Forest LTER site, Petersham, Massachusetts, United States - Inc-BW-C-4-M | ecosystem: Environmental > Terrestrial > Soil >... | reverse complement strand
CTGGGCCGCCTCATCCCCGCCGTGGTCCGCGGCGATGTAAAGCCCAGAACCGCCCGCACCGTCGCCTACATGGCCCAAACTCTCCTGCAGTCCATCCACATTTCCCAAGATGAATACATCAACGCCTCGGCACCGATGTTTGGCGCAAATCCATCCGCAACTTCGTAAAGTACAACCACTACTACCGCTTCCCGTTTACCCCGAGCGAAGCCGAGGGGCCCGCCCCCAAACCCGAACAGCCCCAACCCCAACCTCAACCCCAGTCCGCCCAACCTCCAGCCTCGAATCCGGGCCCAACTCCAGTACCCGTTCCGCCACCGCCCGCCGCACAGCCCGCCCAACCTCCAGCGAATTTTCATTCCGCCCGCCCCGACCTTGTCGGGGAGCGCAGCGACGAGCGCCCGACGAGGTGCGCGAGTCCCGAGTCTTATCGGGAGGAATCTGCTTTTTCGCCTTCGCCTGCCCAACGACAAACCCAACCCCAATCCTCAGAACCTGCCCCACCACCTCACACTCCCCTGCCTCATACCGCTGCCGAATTCGCCAAGCAGGTCCTGGCCCGCCATAACTCGTCCCTGCTTGATCGCCCGCGTTCTGTGCATCCTCGTTCGACCGGCGAGTCCGCTGGGGAACAACCCGCGCAACCCGTCACCCGACTCCGAAGCCAACCCCCCCAACCCAAACCCCTTCTACTTCAGCCCCCAATGCCGCACCGCCCGCCAACAAGACTCCACACGTCCCCCCAACGCAAGCCGTTCCGTCAGCCACTCCAGCGACGCAACCCACTGGCCCCGAGCAAGGTCAAACCATTAGCTCACCGAACCCCAAGCCTCCCACTCCCAAACGCGCTCCACATAGGGACCATTACGCCGTCCACTACGACCACTCGGGCCCCCTCCGCGTCGACGGCAAACTCGTTTAGAATCAACACTTACACAACCACTCCGCAACTGTTGATTCTAAACCACTTACAGAAACACTAAATCCTTTAGATGCAACACTTACAAAAAACAGGGGGAGCGGTTGAGGCAGGCCTGACTAACAACATAAAACGAAAAACGAAGAACCATCTGCGTGCATGCGGTCTCTCAACTCGCAGCGTCGGCGAACCGGCCACTGAGCTGTCGCAGGAAGCTGGTGCCGTGCGGAATCTTGGCTCCGAAGTTTTCGGCGATCGTTTGGCCCATGTCGGCTAAGGTATCGCGAATGCCAAGATGGACGCCCGCTCCGCAGCCTGGCGAGTACGCCAGAATCGGAACGTATTCGCGCGAGTGGTCGGTCGTAGGCCAGCGCGGATCGGGATCGCAGCCGTGGTCCGCGGTGATCATCAGCAGGTCGGAGAGGCTCAGCAGCGGCAGAAATTCCGTGAGCCAGCGGTCAAATTCTTCCAGCGACTTGGCGAAGCCTTCGACATCTTTTCGATGCCCGTACAGCATGTCGAAATCCACCAGATTGCAAAAAATCAGCCCGCTTTTCCGGTCTGCGACGGCGGCCGTTAATTTTTCCATGCCGTCGGCGTTGCCCTTTGTCGTTACGTACTCCTCGACGCCCCGGCCGTTATAAATGTCATGAATCTTCCCGACGCCGAGCACTCGCACTTTGTTATCCGCGAGAACGTCCATCAGCATCGGCTTTGGAGGATCCACTGCATAATCGTGCCGCCGCGTCGTGCGCACGAAATTTCCCGGCGTTCCCGTGAATGGCCGCGCAATCACGCGCCCCACGCGATTCGGCCCATCGAGCAGCTTGCGCGCGATTTCGCACATGCGGTACAGCTCGGCAATGGGGACCACGTCCTCGTGCGTGGCGATCTGAAACACGCTGTCACCCGACGTGTATACGATCGGCTTGCCCGTCCGCACGTGTTCTTCGCCCAGTTCCTTGATGATTTCCGTGCCGGAGGCCGGCTTGTTCCCAATCGTTTTTCTGCCGATTTGCTTCTCGAACTCTTCGATCAACTCGGGAGGGAATCCGTTCTTGTAAACGGGAAACGCCTGGTCCAGCCACACGCCCGCCATTTCCCAGTGTCCCGTGGTCGTATCTTTTCCCGGCGAGCGCGTCGCGCCTTTTCCAAAAGCGCCGATCGGAGAGGAAGACGGATTCTGATATTTCAGCGGGGCAATGTTTGCCAATCCCAGGCGCACCAGATTTGGGATTTCCAGCGGTCGCGATTCGGCAATGTGCCCGAGCGTGTTGCGGCCCACGTCACCGTATTCCGCGGCATCGGGAAGTTCGCCGATGCCCACGCTGTCCAGCACAATCCAGAAAACCCTCTCGAATTCCTTCATCGCCAAACTCCTAAAGCTCCTTCACCCGCACTCTACCACACGGTATTCGTCGCCATCGCGGCGTCCTTATTTGCTTCCCCATGTAGAGGCCGGGCTGCAGCCCGGCTCTTCATAGCGGCGGCTTCCAGCCGGCGCTGGCAGTTCGTACCGCCGCCCCCCTTGTTGTACAGTCTAACCAACCGCTCGCTGAACTATTTTTCTTTTGCGTGCGTAGTACAAGATAGCGGAGGTGTGCCATGCCCCAGAACGGCAATCCCAGGAGAGTTTCGCTGGTTTTTCCGATTATTCTCATCACTGTCGGTGCGCTCTTCTTGCTGCACAGTTGGCGGCCGGCGTTCGATCCCTGGTCCATCCTCCTGGACTACTGGCCGCTCATCCTCATTTTCATCGGCCTCGGAAAGATTTGGGACAACACGCAGAGAAGCCGCCATCCCGACGCGCCGCCGGGGATTTCGATGGGCGCCACCATCGGTGTTCTCGCCTTTGTGGTCGTGCTGGTGGCCCTGATTTGGCATGGACACGGTTTTTCGCGCCGGCACGGCGATTTCTCTTCGGATATGCGGCACACCGTGCAGACCGTGGATTTACAAGGCGCAAAGTCCGCGCACGCGAAACTGGAGATGGGCGCCGGCGAGCTCACCATCAATGGGGGAAGCACTCATGCGCTCGAGGCGGACTTCAACTTCAACGGCTCGTTTGATGAGCCGAAGGTGGATTACAGCGTGGCAAGCGGCACCGGGCAGATGACGATTTCGCAGCAGTCGGGTTCCGTGCACTTTGGCAATTCACGCAACGAATGGAATTTGCGTTTCAGCAGCCAGATTCCGTGGGAATTGAGGGTGGACATGGGAGCGGGAAAAGGGAATCTCCATTTCCGCGATGTCCCCCTCACGCGGTTGGATCTAAACATCGGCGCGGGTCAAGTGGAAGTGGACCTTACTGGCGACCGCAAAACCGATTTGACCGCGGATATTGAAGGAGGAGTGGGGCAGGCCGATATCCGGCTGCCGAAAAACGTCGGCGTGATCGCGGAGGCTTCCGGCGGCATCGGCTCCATCGATGTGCACGGTCTGAAACACGACGGGGATACTTACAAAAACGACGCCTACGGAAAATCACCGACGACAATTCATTTGAAAGTGTCAGGCGGCATCGGCCAAATCGTGCTAACTCAGGAGATGTGAATCTCCGCTTTCGCATTCAACTCAGGATCTGATTTGTTTCAGCGCGGGCCGGCGTAGGTGCGCCCTCGCATCTTCGTCCGGTCGTCGCTCAAATTGAGAGAGCTATATGGGTCAAAAGCGCGCGGACGAGCGATTCTGGTCGTCCAGAAGAATCGAACCAGAGCCGCGTACAACATGAGCGGGAGACTGTAAAACAGAAACTGAAACAAAAAGGAAATGCCCCCAGGAGACTTAAATCGGTAGTGGATTGCGAGGTATTCAACCATCCAAAAGATGCAAAACGCGCCAAACGAACTCAGCGCGAACAAGACTTTGCCGAATCGGGGAGGAACCCGCAGCGGAGTCTGACAATTCTCGCAACGAAACCAGTCCCGAACGTCTTCGGGTGGTTTTTGAAGGTCTAATTGGCAAACGGGGCATCGCGGCATGGTGGTTGAGTGCATTCTAGAAATGCGAACCCCGGTTTGCTAGCTATGAATGACGGACGTATAATTTGAAGTTTAGGCAGTGCCTCTAAAACGCGCTGTCTGGGCTTCCCCTTGCCGAGCAAAGAGATTACTTCAGCAACCCCGGACGCAAGACTGGAACAGGAGAGCATCCGCGTCCGCGGCGCTCGCGTCCACAATCTGAAAAATGTCAGCGTGGAAATCCCGCACAACGCCATAACTGTCGTGACTGGCGTGAGCGGCTCTGGAAAATCGTCGCTCGCTTTCGACACGATTTACGCGGAGGGGCAGCGCCGTTACGTGGAATCGCTTTCGGCTTATGCGCGCCAATTTCTGGAGCGCATGGAAAAACCGGATGTGGATGAAATTTCCGGGATCGCTCCGGCGGTGGCGATTCGCCAGAAAAATTCCACGCGCAACCCGCGCTCGACGGTGGCGACGGCGACGGAGATTTACGATTATCTGCGACTGCTTTTCGCGCGCTGCGGGCAAACGTTTTGCACGAAATGCGGAACGGAAGTGCGGCGGGACACCCCGGAAGAAATCGCCACGCGGATCTTGTCGCTGGCGGCGGGGCGGCGTTTTTATGTGCTTTACCAGTTTCGAATCACGGCGCCCGCGGCGCCAGCGGTTGCGAAACGCGGGAGCAAGAAAACGGCCGCGGCACCCGCTCAAGAAGCGGTGCGCCAAGGTCTGATTGATTTACAGAAGCGCGGCTTCAACCGTCTGTACCAGTCGGGGCGTGTGCACGAATTCTCGACGCCAGAAACGCTGCTGGACATTGATTTTTCAAAACCGGTTTATGTTCTGGTGGATCGTCTCGCGGTGAATCCGGAGTCGCGTTCGCGGCTGGTGGACTCCATCGAAATTTGTTACCGCGAAGGGCAGGGCGAAGCGATTCTGGAATTCGTGGCGGACGGGGCAGGAAATCCAGCGGAACGGCTGAGCTTCAACGAACGATTCGAATGCAAGAATGACGGCACGGTTTATCAAGAGCCCGAGCCACGGCTTTTTTCGTTCAACAATCCGTACGGGGCGTGCCCGCGCTGCCAGGGATTCGGGAATACTATTGATTTCGATTTGAACCTGGTGGTACCCGATCCGAGCAAGTCTCTCGACGACGGAGCGATCGAGCCGTGGACGAAGCCGCGCTATCGGGGGCTGTTCCAGGACCTGAAAAAATGGGCGCGCGGCCAGGGCATTCCGAGCAATGTGCCGTGGCGTCAGCTCACGGCCGAGCAGCGGCGGCTGATTCTGGAAGGCGATCGCGAGAATCATTACGACGGCGTGAAAGGATTCTTTACCTGGCTGGAGCGGAAGAAATACAAACTGCATGTGCGCGTGTTCTTGAGCCGTTTCCGGGGCTACGCCACCTGCCCGGAATGCGGCGGAACACGGCTGCGCGCCGAAGCGCGGGCGGTGCGCGTGGCGGGAAAGTCGATCACGGAAGTGTGCAAGCTCACGGTGAAAGAGGCGCGGGCGTTCTTTTCGAATTTGCAGCTCTCGGAGTCCCAACTCAAGATTGCGGACAAAATTCTCGAGGAGATTCGAACACGCCTGCAGTTCCTGGATGAGGTGGGGCTCGATTACCTCACGCTCGACCGATTGACCTCGACGCTTTCGGGCGGGGAATCGCAGCGCATTCAACTGGCGACGTCGCTCGGATCGCACCTGGTGGGCGCATTGTATGTGCTGGACGAGCCGTCCATCGGATTGCATCCACGCGACACGCAGCGGCTGATCGACATTCTCAAGTCGCTGCGCGATTTGGGGAATACCGTCCTGGTTGTGGAACACGATCCGGACACGATTCATGCCGCGGACTGCGTCATCGATCTCGGTCCGGGCGCGGGCGAACTCGGCGGCAAGCTGCTTTTTTCCGGCCCTTATGACGCGATGCTCAACGAACACAAATCCTTGACGGGGCGGTATCTGAGCGGTGAACTGCGGATTCCCGTTCCGAATGTGCGGCACAAACCGGCGGGAAAGTTCCTGCGCATATTCGGCGCCAGCTTGCACAATCTGCAAAACGTGGATTTGATGATTCCACTTAGGATGCTGACAGTGGTCACGGGCGTGAGCGGCTCCGGCAAATCCACGCTGGTGCACGACGTGTTGTATAAAGCGCTCGCGGCGCAGCGCGTCGGCGGTAGCATCAAGGAATTCTGCGACCGGCTGGAGGGCGGGGACCAAATTCGCGAAGTGGTGATCGTCGACCAGTCACCGATTGGCCGCACGCCGCGTTCGAATCCGGCGACGTACCTGAAAGCTTTCGATGCCATTCGCGAAGTCTATGCGGATACGCCGGACGCCAAGCGGCGCGGATTTGCCGCCGGGCATTTTTCATTCAACGTGCCGGGAGGGCGCTGCGAAACCTGCCAGGGCGACGGCACGGTCACGGTGGAAATGCAGTTCCTGGCCGACGTCGAATTGATCTGCGAAGAGTGTCGCGGCACGCGTTACAAAAGCAGCGTTCTCGAAGTGCGTTACCGCGGGAAGAACATCCATGAACTCCTGCAGATGACGGTGCGGGAAGCGCTAGCGTTTTTTGTAAATGTTCCGAAAGTGGTTTCGAAGCTCAAGATTCTGAATGAAATCGGGCTCGGCTATCTGCGTTTGGGACAGTCAGCCACAACGCTCTCCGGCGGAGAAGCGCAGCGGCTGAAGCTAGCAGCGCATCTCTCGCGTACCGATAACGAGGGGATCCTCTACCTTCTGGATGAGCCGACCACCGGATTGCACTTCGATGACATCGCCAAACTGCTAAGCGCGTTTCGCAAGCTGCTGGATGGCGGGGCGTCGCTCCTGGTGATCGAGCACAATCTCGACGTGATCAAATCTGCGGACTGGCTCATTGACCTGGGCCCCGAAGGCGGCGATCAGGGCGGAAAGGTTATTGCGACCGGCACACCGGAACAGGTGGTCCGGAATGCGCAATCATACACCGGACGCTTTCTGGCGCGGGTCCTGAATGGCAACGGGCAGGCCCGCCTGGCGGACGGGCAGGCAAAGCGGCCCATGAATGGCGCATCCAAACCAGGAGGCGCTTCGGCTACAATCGCCAATGGGAGCAAGATTCCAGCGGCTGAATCATGAAGCTCGTTCATTTCCGATCGATCGGGATAGGGATTCTTTTGTGCGGCTTGTGCGCCGGAAGGGCGCAGCATTCCTTCGCATACGCTCAGGATAAAGCTGCGCCCCTACCAGGCGATCCCTTACCGGTCGTGCATGATCAGGCAAAGGCCAAGCCGACCACCCAAACGAAGACGCAAAAGCTAGCCAATCCTCTGAATGACCTGCTGGATGAAGCGAAGCGGGACATTGATAAGAACGAATTTGAAGCCGCGATCGCGCCATTGCAGAAGGTCATTGCCGAAGAGCCCGAATTTGCCTACGCGCACTTCCAACTCGGCTACGTTTATACCGCGCTGAAAAAGACCGATGAGGCGCGCGCGGAGTACGAAAAAACCGTGGCCATCGACCCGAAAATGTCAGAAGCGTATCTGGATCTGGGAATCCTTCTTCTGGACAAGGATCCCACCGCCTCCGTCGCGCCGCTGACCAAAGCGGCGGCGCTGCTCCCGGCGCAGAGCCGGCCGCAATTTCTGCTGGGAGTGGCGCTGGAGCGCAGCGGCAACCTGAGTTCGGCGGCGACTTCGTTTGAAAATGCGGTGCTACTGGACCCGCGGGACTTCGACACGGTGCTCCATCTTGGAAATACCTATCTGGCGTTGAATCGTGCGGCAAGCGCGGAGAAAAAATTCCGCAACGCGCTGGAGATTCAACCGCAGGAACCGCAAGCGCTTTTCGGGCTGGCGCGCAGCCTGGATGCGCAGAAGAGTGCGGAAGCCGCCGGCGCTTATAGAGATTACCTCGCGGTACGACCCGACGACTCGGCGGCACGCACGCGGCTGGTGCATTTGCTCATGGATGGCCAGCAGTACGATGTGGTTCTCGCGGAACTCGACCGAGCCGACGGCGGCAAACCGACTCTCGAGTCGCTGAAGCTGCGGGCCGACATTCAGATTGCGCAAAAGAAGTGGGAGGATGCGGTTGCGACATTGAGACAAGCGGTGGCCCTGGCACCCAGGGACGCGCAACTGCACGGCGGGCTGGGGCGGACCTGCATGCAAGTTCGCGATTTTGCGAACGCCGAGAAGGAATTGAAGACCGCGATCCAGCTTGACGGAAAAAACGTGGAGTACTGGAAAGATCTCAGCTCCACCTACTATCTTTCAAAGAATTACGGGGCGACGCTGGCGGTCCTCGACCGCGTTGATAAATTTGAAACTCCCGGCGCGGGGAGTTGGTTTATACGCGCACTCTGCTACGATAACCTGAAACAGCCCGCCCCGGCCCTGGAGGCCTACCAGAAATTTCTGGAAATGGACCAGAACAGGAATCCCGATCAGGTCTGGCAGGCCCAGCAACGAAGCAAGGTGCTGAAAAGAATGCTGGAGGGAAAAAAGTAAGGGCATGAGGCCAGACGGGAAGTTCCTGGGAACGCTTTGCAGCGTGGTGTTTTTTCTTTCTACGGTGACCCCCGCGGTTACGGAGACGGTGGCACAACTGCAGGCGCGATTTGACGCTGAGACCGATTCCGTCCGGAAAGCAAAAATACTGGAGAAGCTGGGAGACGCCCAGTTTGAGGTGGTGCGCCGCGCCGGGAAAGAAGGCGACAACAATACGGCGGGATTCACCATGGAAAAATATCGCGACAATGTCCGCGCGGCCCTGGAAGCATTAAAGAAGCAACATCCGGACGCTGAGAAGCAATCCAACGGTTACCGGCAACTGGAGTCCCATACTCGGAAGGGAATTCACGAGATCGATGAAATGCTGGTGGTAGCGCCGGAAGCGTACAAGCCGCCGCTAGAGATTGTGCGCACGGATCTTGCGGCCATGGACGACGAGATGATCAAGCTGCTTTTCCCGCGGCGCCCGGCGGAGAAGCCCGCGGACAAAGTTCCGCCGGAGAAACAATCATGAAATGCAAAACTGTTTTGCTGCTCCCGTTTTTCTGCATGCTTATCGCGCCGGCCGCCGCCCATGCTGGAGCGCCGCAGAAGAAGGATTACCTGACGTCGCTCGAAGCGGACAAGATCCGCGACGCGGAAACGACCAACGACCGGATCAAACTGTTCCTCACTTTTGCGGAAGACCGCTTGAAGAAATTTCAATATGAATTGGAACATCCATCGACAAACCGCCATGCGGACATGCTGAATTCGCTGCTAAACGCCTACGCAGGGTGCGTGGACGACGCGGCAGACCTGATTCAACTGGGGATCGAGAAGCAGGAAAACATTCGCAAGGGTGTTGACCTGATGGCATCGCGGACGAAAGAGTTTCTCGTCATTCTGGAAAAATTGTCCAATGATGGTGCGGAACGCGAACTGTATAAGGACAATCTGGATGACGCGGTGGAAGGCACGCAGGACGCGATGAACGACGCGGAGAAGGCGAAGAAGAAAGTGGCACCACCGCCGGTGCGTCGCAAGAATTGATTTCCGAGGAGTGGACCTGACGAATGAAAGCAGGCCGACACAAGCTTGATTTGGCGCCGGGAGGGGGACCGCTGTTTCAGCGGATGTTCACGCGGCTTGGTTGCGAGGGCCGGCCGCCGCGCTTTCGAGTGGAATTCTATCCTTATTCGAGCCTCGTGCTGACTATCCGGAGGCGGGAGGAAGTCGTATCGGTGCGATTTTCGGATCTCCTTCGACGGGCGCCGCTTGCTGTGCTGGAGGGCGCGGCGGCGCTGCTCCTTGCACGAGTGTACCGGCGGAAAGCGCCCGCGCCGCTGGTGGAGGCGTATCTAGAATACGCGCGATCGGACCGCACGCGAAGCCGGATGAATCGCATGCGCCGCGGAAGAGTGAGGCTGGCGGCGACGAGCCCTTGCGGCGAGCATTTCGATCTGGAAAGGCTTTTTGAGGAATTAAACGCGAAATATTTTGAGGGGCAGTTGCAGCGGCCGCACATCGGATGGAGCACGCGGAGCTGGCGTCGGCAGTTTGGCTGTTACGATCCCGGTCCGAATCAGATTTTGTTGAACCGACGCATGGATCGTCCCGGTGTTCCGCAGTGCGCCGTGGAATACGTTTTGTACCACGAGATGCTACACGTGAAACACCCGACGCGGCGCTCCGGCTGCAGCCTGGTCTCGCATTCGCGGGAATTTCGCGAGGAAGAGAAGCGATTCCCGGAGTTCGAACGCGCGAGACGAATCCTCGACCGCCTGGCACGCTGACATAAAAAACGCAAAGGTGGAAGATGGTTGACCTCGCCTGTTATTTCTCTTTTTCCTTCTCTTTTTCCACGTCCTTGTAGAGTTTGTCGATTTTCTTTTTGATTTTTTCGCCGTCTTCGGCGTGGGGATAGAGATCCAGGTAGCGCTGGTAGGACTTGATGGCTTGTTTCTTCAGGCCCTTTTTTTCCTGAGCTTCGCCGAGGAAACGGAAGGGAATCGCGTAGCCGGGCTTCGCAAGGATGGCGTCCTGAAAGCGGTCGATGGCGGCGTCCATATCGCCCTTCCGGAAGTAGTACTGACCGACTTCCATATCTTTATCCGCGCGCAAGGGATCCCAGATGGGCTGGTCAGGCGCGGATTGCGTGGCTGAATCTTTGTTTGGTTTGGCGGGTGACTTTGGCTTCATGTCGTCGTTGGGCGATTTGGCAGGTTTCGAGGAAGGGTCTGGCGGCGGATTCTGCGCGTTCATCGCCGGGGCCGCGAAGAGTATGGAAAAGGCCGCGAGGGTTCGAATGGAATAAAGAGTGTTCATGGGTGTCGCAGTGGTTCTCCCTCTACTGCGATTCACTCTAGTATGATGGAAGTTGTCTGGCGTTTGAAGCGTTTTGCGCGAAGCCACCATGGAACCCCGCGAAAAAGCCGATTTCCTTCCGGAAAGCCCGGGCGTCTATCTGTTCAAGGACGCGACGGAAACGGTGTTGTACGTCGGCAAGGCGCGCAACCTGCGGAGCCGGGTGCGCTCGTATTTCCTGGAATCGCGGTGGAGCGATGCCAAGACGGGTTCGCTGGTACGGGAGATTGCGGACCTCAAGACCATCGTTGTGGGGAATGAGCGCGAGGCGCTGGCGCTCGAACATAATCTGATCAAGCAGCACCGGCCAAAATTCAACGTTGTTCTGCGCGACGACAAAACCTATCCGTACATTAGATTCACGGCGGGGGAAAAATATCCACGGGTTTATTTTACGCGGCGGATCAAGAAGGACGGGTCACTTTATTTCGGGCCGTATTTTCCGGCGAGCCTCGCGCGGCGCATTCTGCATTTTGTACACAAGCGATTCCTGGTGCCTTCGTGCACCGTGGACCTTACGCGGAGCCATCCGCGGCCGTGCTTGCAGTATTACATCCATCGCTGTCTCGGGCCGTGCGTGACGGGGTTGACGACGGATGAACGCTACGCGGAGGCGGCACGCGATGTGCGAATGTTCCTCGAAGGGCGGCGGCACGATTTGATGAAGAGCCTGGAAGAGCGGATGACGGCGGCGTCGGAGAAGGAGCTGTTCGAACAGGCGGCTGCGTACCGCGATCTGCTGCGGACGCTCGAAGATATCGAGGAGCGGCAAAGAATTGCCGCGACGCAGGGAGACGACACCGACGTTCTGGCTTACTACGCCGAACCGCCGCTGGTGGCCGCGGACCTTTTTCATTTGCGCGGGGGGCGCGTGGTGGACCGGCGCGAATTTTATTGGGAGGAATTGGAAGAATTTGACGCGCAGGAGTTTGTTCCCTCTTTGTTGAAGCAGCTGTATTTGGAGGCGGAGTACCTGCCGAAAGCGATTCACGTGTCGACGGATTTTGAGGAGCGCGAACTCCTGGAGGAGACGCTGACGGAGCGGGCGGGCCACAAGGTGGAAATCTTTGCGCCGCAGCGGGGTTCGAAGCGTGCTTTCCTCGATCTGGTGGAAAACAACGCGAAGCATTCGTTCGAACAGAGATTTCGCGTGCTGAAACCGACATCGAAAGCCATTGGAGAAGCTCTGCAGAATGCGCTGAATCTCGCGGAAGAGCCGAAGCGCATCGAGAGTTTTGACATTTCGCATATTCAGGGGACGGACACGGTTGCTTCCATGGTGGTTTGGGAAAACGGCAGGATGAAGAAGTCGGACTACCGGAAATTTATTATTCGAGGGGATGAGGGGCGCGGCGATGAAAGGCGCGGAGCGGGGGGAAGGAATGGGATTTCAGTTCGGCAAAACGACGATTTTGCGAGCATGCGGGAAGCGGTGACGCGGCGTTACCGGCGGCTGCAGGAAGAGAAAAAGGAAATGCCCGGCCTGATCCTGATTGACGGCGGCATCGGGCAACTCCACGCGGCGGCGCAGGCGCTGGAATCGCTGCAGATTATCAATCAAGCGGTGGCCAGTATCGCGAAGAAGGAAGAAATCCTTTACGTTCTTGGTGAGGAGGATGAGCCGATCGTGCTCGAGCGGCACTCGCCGGTGCTGCATCTGATTCAGCAGATTCGCGATGAGACGCACCGATTTGCGGTGACATTTCACCGGCAGCGAAGAGGGAAGCGGCAAACGCAAACGGCGCTGGGTGAAATCCCGGGAATCGGGCCTCGAACGGCGCAGAAACTTCTGAAGGAGTTTGGAAGCGTCGCCAATATTCAAAGGGCGGGGTTGGAGAAGGTGAGCAGCGTGATTTCGAGGCGGAGCGCGGAGAAAGTTTTGGCGCACTTAGAGGGAGTGTCGACAGCCTAACCGCTAAGTGTTCTGTATTCCGGTTAGGCGGGATTGCGACCGACGGATTGCTATGTTACGGTTTTTGTGGAGGTTAAGATGGCTGACAATGTTGGTTCCAAGGTGACCTATTTTCTCGTAGGGCTCGGCGTTGGTGCTCTGGTGGGGATCTTGTTTGCCCCGAAGTCGGGTGAAGAGACGCGCGAATTCCTGTCTAAGAAAGCAGATGAAGGCAAGGATTACGCACAGAAGAAGGCACGCGAACTTCGCGAACGCGCCGATGAGTTGATTGAGCGCGGCAAGGAAGTGGCGGGGCGGCAGAAAGATTCGATTAGCGCGGCGGTTGAAGGCGCGCGTGAAGCGTATCGTCGCGAAGCGAAAGCTTAAGCAGTAGACACGGGTTTGGGACGAAATTCCGCCCCAGCGGGGGGCGAGTGGGGCGCCTATGCAAATCTGGCTGGTACTGTTCATTATTGTAGCGATGGTAGCGCTGGTCGTCCAGATAGTGATCCTTACTCTTTTGTTTTTTGAAGTGCGGCGGACGACGGAGAACGTGAACCGTCTGACAAGCGATTTGCAGTCGCGCATCGGGCCCATCCTCACGCGCGTCCAAATTCTTCTGGACGACACACAGCCGAAAATATCCAGCATGGTGAACGACGCTTCACACATCGTGTACTTGGCGCGGGGCCAGGCGCAGAAGATTGACCGGGTGTTTACGGACGCGGCCGACCGGCTGCGCGGTCAACTGGTCCATGCGGATCGGATATTGACCGGGACACTCGAGGCCGTCGAGGATGCGGGAGTAAGGTTCAAGCACAATTTCTGGCGGCCGGTGCAGAAAGCGTCGGCGCTAGTGCAGGGGATCAAGGTCGGGCTGGATCTTCTCCGGTCGCGCCGAGGCCGCAGAAGCGGCGATGAACCGCGCGAGCAGCAGGAAGAGGAACTTTTTATCTGAGTTGAAGAACGAACCGCAGGTTTTGCGTGGGACAGGCATTCTTGTCTGTTCCTTTTTGTTTTTATGGCTAACGCCGAAGGCAGAATTCGCGGCCTCGGGTTTCAGAGATGGCGTCAGCGGATCCAGGCGCCGGCTAGGACGCGATCGCCGTCGTAGAAGACGGCGGCTTGGCCGGGGGTGATGGCGCGCTGTGGTGATTCGAACGTAATACGCGCGCGGCTGGGATCGAGCGGCTCGATGGTTGCAGGGGCGGGTTCGTGCTTATGGCGGATTTTCACGCAGGCGCGGAAGGGCGCTTCCGGTGGGGCGACGGAAATCCAGTTCAGGCCTTCCACTTCGCAGGTGGTTTTTCGCAGAACATCATCTTCGCCCACGGTGACGCGGTTGGTTTCCGGATCAATCGAAAGAACGTAAAGGGGCTTGCCAGCGGCAAAGCCCAGGCCCTTCCGCTGGCCGATGGTGAAGTTGTGAACGCCATCATGGCGGCCGATCACTTCGCCATTTTCGTCGACGATTTCGCCCGCGCCACTTTGTAAGGAGATGCCGCGCTCATTGGAATACGACTGGATGAATTGGACGTAATTGCCATTCGGTACAAAACACAGCTCCATGCTTTCCGGCTTTTCAGCGACGGGCAGATTCGCGCGGCGGGCCAGGGCGCGCACGTCTTCCTTGGTGAGCTCGCCGAGAGGGAATTCGCTGCGCGAAAGCTGATCCTGGGAAAGTCCCCAGAGAAAGTAGGACTGATCCTTGGAGTCGTCTCGGGCGCGCAACAATTCCCACCGGTCCGCGGCGTCATTTCGGCGGATACGGGCGTAGTGCCCGGTAGCGAGGCGCTCGGCGCCGATCTGGCGCGCCATGACGAGAAGCGGCTCAAACTTCACATCTGTGTTGCAGTTCGTGCAGGCGATGGGCGTGCGGCCAGAGAGATATTGGTCCACGAAGGGGCGTACGACGCGGGCCTCAAACTGCTCCTCGAAGTTGACCACGTAATGCGGAAAATTCAAGTGCTGCGCCACGGCCTTCGCGTCATAGACGTCATCAAGCGAGCAGCAGCGGTGCTGGGCAGGGCCGTCGCCTTGCAATTCGGGGAGGCGGCGCTGGTTCCAGAGCTGCATGGTGAGGCCGACAACGGTGCGGCCCTGCTGCTGCAAGAGTGCGGCGACAGCGGAAGAATCGACACCGCCGGACATAGCGACAGCGACAAGGTTCTTTGTATCGACGCCTTCTGGAATAACCCGAGTTTGAAAATCAGCGAACATTTGCCGTGGCTATCATTCTATCGTGAATTGCAAGCGTATGGAGAATTGATGGCGTCCGCGAGCGCGGAACTCCCTGAGGTGGATGGCGCGGACGCTGGTTGGCTTATACTTTTGTCGGGTTTTGTGTCCATCGCAGGCATCTTTGGGAGGACCGACAAATGAGGGTGGCGATCGCAACTCTCGCGGTGTCGCTCCTTGCCGTTTCCTCCTCCTTGCAAATCGATGGAACTCATCCGAAAGAGTCCAAGCGAATCGCATTCAAAAACGGACAGTGGTTTGACGGCCACGCATTCAAACGAAAAGACGGCTACGCTGTCAACGGGGTCCTAACATTTCATCGCCTTGCGCAAGTGGACGAAAGCGTGGACCTGAACGGCCAGTTCGTCGTTCCTCCGTTCGGGGAGGCGCACAATCACAATGTCGAACCGTTGAACAAAGTCGACGAGCTGATTAAACGCTATATCGAGCACGGCATATTCTACGTAAAGAACCCAAACAATCTCCCCAGCGGGCGCGATCAAGTTGCGGCGAAGATCAACCGGCCGGACAGTATCGACGTCACATTCTCGAACGGCGGATTCACGGTCGCCGGCGGCCATCCCGCAGAAATTGTGAAACGCAATATCGATCGCGGTTTTTGGACCGAGGCTGACGGAGACGGCGCTTTCTATTACGCAGTCGCAAATGAGGCGGAATTGGACAGAAAATGGCCGCAGTTCTTGCAGACGAAGCCAGACTTCGTGAAGACGTATTTGCTTTTTTCCGACGATTACAAAGCGCGCAAGGACGATCCGAAATACTTTGGGTGGAAGGGGCTAGGTCCCGTCTTGCTCAAGGCCATCTTGATCAGAGCCCATGCCGCGGGGCTCCGGGTTTCCACGCACATTGAAAGTGCGGCCGACTTTCACGCCGCGCTGGCTGCCGGGGTGGATGAAGTGAACCATATGCCGGGATTCAGGACGAGCGGTGACGCGAAGACTCACGTGATGAGTGAATTTGAGATTTCCGAGAGCGACGCGCAGGCCGCGTTCCGGCAGGGCACTTTCGTCGTAACCACGCTAGGCGACGCAGCGGCAATCGACCCTAAGGGAGCCGATGCGAATTTGCGGAGCGAGCGCGACAATCTAAATCGCCGAAATCTACAGTTGCTGAAGAAATATCAAGTCAAGTTGGCGCTGGGCAGTGATAGCTATCGCAGCGATACCGTACCCGAAGCGCTTTACATCGAATCGCTCCATGTCTTCGACAACAGTGACTTGCTGACGATGTGGTGCACGACCACGGCCAACACAATTTTTCCGAAACGCTTAATTGGTTCGCTGAGGAAGGCTACGAAGCCAGTTTCCTGGTGCTGAAAGCGAATCCGCTCGAAACTCTTGATGCCGTTCAGCAAATTACGATCCGCGTCAAACAGGGCCATATCCTCAAAGCAGATCAGGCGCGATAAGTGGGAGAAAGTTCGCGGAGCTGTTCGACGGCCGCGGGGACAACGCGCAACGCGAAATCAATGTCGGCCTGCGTGGTGTGGCGGCCGAGGCTAAAGCGCAGGCTGGCGCGGGCGTCTTCGGCGGACATGCCGATGGCCGTGAGGACGTGCGAAGGCTCGACGGCGCCGGAAGAGCAGGCGGCGCCGGTGGAGCAGGCCAAACCCTTGAGGTCGAGAGCGATGAGAAGAGCTTCGCCTTCGACGCCGGGAAAAACAAGATTGGCGGTGTTGGGAGTGCGTGGAGCGTGGCCGCCATTGATGCGCGAGTGGGGCACGCGGTGCAGCAGGCCGTGCTCGAGTTGGTCGCGAAGCGCGCCCAGGCGCCGGGCGTCGTTGGCGAGCGAGTTGCGCGCGATTTCCGCGGCTTTGCCGAAACCGACGATGGCGGCAACGTTTTCCGTGCCGGGGCGGAAGCCGCGCTGATGATGCCCACCGTAAAGAAGCTGTCGCAGGCGAGTCCCGCCACGAATGTAGAGCGCGCCGACGCCTTTGGGCGCGTAGAATTTGTGGCCGGAGAGGGAAAGCAGATCGAGCAGGAATAGATTCACATCGATGGGAATTTTGCCGGCGGACTGCACCGCGTCGGTGTGGAAGTAGACGTCAGCTTCTTTGGCGATGGAGCCAATCTCCTCGAGGGGCTGAACGGTGCCAAGTTCGTTGTTGGCGTGCATGATGGTAACGAGCACGGTTTCCGGACGGAGAGCCCCGCGCAGTTGTTCAAGGTCAATTAAGCCGTCCTGATCGACGGAAAGATAGGTAACATCCACACCCTGTTTTTCCAAGGCCTGGCAAGCGTTGAGGACAGCTTCGTGCTCCACGAACGAAGTGATGACGTGCGGACGGGGGGCTCCCGACGAAGAGACGATTCCAAAGATGGCGTGGTTGTCGGATTCGGTGCCGCCGCTGGTGAAAACGATTTCCTGAGGGCGAGCGCCGATCAGAGCGGCGACCTGCTCGCGCGCTGTCTCAACGGCGGCGCGAGCTTTCTGGCCGGGAGTGTGGATCGAGGCGGCGTTGCCAAATTCGGCAGAGAAGTAGGGGAGCATCGCTTCGAGGACGGCAGGGTCGACGGGCGTGGTGGCGTTGAAATCGAGGTAGACGCGGTTCATAGGGCAGGTTTTAGGATAACAGGAGGGACACGAAACTGGCGAGCCGCTGCGGCCACCGGCAACTCCTCGGGGAGCAGCGACGTTTCCGGCGAAAATCAGGATCGAGGATCGGCGAGCGTATCAGGCTCGCTGGAACGTGTCTTGAAGCGCCAGTTGAAAAGGTTGCCGGCGTAGAGAGCGATGCATAGGAGGTTGGCGGGGACAAATCCAAACTGCGCGGTGCGGACTCCGATAACGCAAACGACCGCACTGTTGACCGCGGCGACGACCCAGCCCTGCCAAAGTTTTCTGCCAATGAGGACCGTGGCAAGGACGGTTAGCACGCACGAGAGGTAATCGAGTCTAATAATATGGAGCATGCTTGTCATATTGCGTCAGTGAGTCCAGCGCAAGCCCGAACCAGCGACTAGCTGGATTGGCCTGGCTTTACGACTTTGATTTTTCGACTGGCTAAGCCAATTGCCCAGGTGCCGCAGAACGTCAGAGCTTCTAAAGGGTCGCGCACACGCTCTGTGTGCGAACGATCACTTTCATGCCGCAATTAAGGAATGCAATTGAGCTGCCATTCACAGGATGGCGCCGTGGTCTTCTCCATTTCCTCGCGCCTGCAAGTCTTTGTCTTGGAGCGAATTACGACAGTAGGAAAATTGACTACAACTGGATTTGGAACTCAAGGTGACCGTTGTCGTCAGTCTGAGACAGAATGTGTCACATCGAAACGCTTGGCGAATGAGATCGAGACGAATGGAGCCACAGTTTCGGCGAGTAAGAATCACCTGCCACGCCAAGTCGAAATTCATCGCTTGCGCACCTTCGTGCTACAGTCTTCGCCTCAGGGTAGAAAGCTTGCTGGGGATCAGCATGCACAGGCTGAAGCCTGTGCCACCGGGAGGAAGAAGTGGCGTATCGGGATTTGCGGGAATTTGTCCGAAAGCTGGAAAAAGAGGGGGAACTGAAGCGGATTCGCGCGGAGGTGGACCCGATCCTGGAGATCACCGAAGTGGCACAGCGGGTCGCGCGGTCGAAGGAAAGGCACCCGGACAGCGTAGGCCCCGCGCTCCTTTTTGAAAGACCGAAAGGGTCGCGCGTACCATTGCTGATCAACGCGTTCGGAAGCGTGCGGCGGATGGCGATGGCTTTTGAAGTGAACGCTCTTGATGAGGTTGCCGAGCGAATCCAAGGTTTCCTAAAAATGGAGACGCCGCAGGGATTTTTTGACAAGGTCAAGATGCTGCCGAAGCTGGCCGAACTGGGATCGTTTTTCCCGAAGAGCGTAAAGACAGGCGATTGCAAGGAAGTGGTGCGTCAGGGGAAAGACGTCAACCTCTTTGACTTTCCGATCCTGAAATGCTGGCCGCAGGATGGTGGGCGCTTCATCACCTTTCCACTGGTATTTACGAAGAATCCGGAGACGGGAAAGCGCAACGTAGGCATGTACCGCATGCAGGTGTATGACGAACAGACGACGGGGATGCATTGGCAGACGCAGAAACATGGCGCCGAGCATTTCCGGCGAGCGCAGGCAAAGAACCCTCAAGGCAGGATTCCCGTGAGCGTGGCGATCGGCTCGGACCCGGCGACGGCGCTGGCCGGGATGTTGCCGATACCGCCGGACCTGGATGAAATGATGTTTGCAGGATTTTTGCGGCGCGAGCCGGTGGAAATGGTGGCTTGCGAGACGAACGAACTGGAAGTTCCGGCGAACGCGGAGATCGTGCTGGAGGGATATGTCAACCTGAGCGAAATGCGCACGGAGGGGCCGTTCGGCGACCACACCGGATTCTATTCGCTGGAAGGGGAGTACCCGGTCTTCCACGTGGAGTGCGTGACGCACCGGAAAGAACCGCTTTACCTGACCACGGTCGTAGGGCCGCCGCCGCAGGAAGACTTTTACATGGGTTACGCCGTAGAGCGCGTGTTCTTGCCAGTGATGAAGATGCAGTATCCGGAAATCGTCGATGTGGCGCTGCCCGCCGAAGGAATTTTTCACAACTTGATGATTGTGGCGATTCGGAAATCGTATCCGGGGCACGCGCGAAAGATCATGAATGCGATTTGGTCGCTGGGCCAAGCCATGTTTACCAAGGTGATCGTGGTGGTGGACCACGATGTGGACATTCACAACTACAGTGAAGTGGTTTGGAAAGCGCTGTGCGCACTGGATCCCCAGCGCGACGTGCAATTCATGCTGGGGCCGATGGATACGCTGGATCACGCGGCGCGCTTGCAGGACTTCGGATCGAAGATGGGGATTGATGCGACGCGCAAGTGGCCGTCGGAAGGGTTCACGCGGCCGTGGCCGGATGAGATTTTGATGGATGAGGCCACGAAGAAACGGGTAGATGCTCTGTGGAAATCGCTCTCGCTGGGCTAAGAGAGAGGCACGGAGATTTTTTCGAGCGGCCAAACGTTTCGAACACAAATTTATAATTAAGAATCGGGAGATTTTTCGAGAAGAATCGGGATAGTACTTTTTGGTGAAAGAGTGCTGACTTCAAAGGATAACCGTCCCATAGGACAGGTAGGAGGCGGAATAAAATACAACTAATTGCGATTTGGCAAGAGCCAGCCACAAGATGTATGGGTACTTACGGTCAATACCCCCCGAACTGCCTAGAACTACCCGTATTGTTAGGACAACAGACCTATAGAATCCCTTGACGCTCGGAGTAGTAGAATGTCATAAAGCTCCCACGGGCTGCACCCGTCCAAAGTCCGCAGCGCAGATGGGGTGCAACGTACGGTCGTGATTTCAGGCGTGTGTTCGGATGCCGGGGTGGCGTTCCTCGTGATTGAATCGCGCGAAGTGATGAATGTAAGACAGGCGTCGCAGTATCTGGGTATCTCCCCAGATACCCTGTACCGTTACATCACGGAGGGCGAAATACCTGCATTTAAACTCGGCAATCGTTGGAAACTTCGTAAAACGATCCTGGACCGCTGGATGGAACGAAAAATGAGCCAGGCGACCGGAAGGCGCCGGTAGGTTGGCGCGTACGACAGGGCCGTCTGTAAGAAAAGGGGCCGCGAAATGTTAGGATTGGGTAAAAAGAGCAGACAGCTCGTGGGACTGGATATCGGTTCCAGTTCGATCAAAGCCGTCGAGCTGAAATCGACGAAGGCGGGCTACGAGCTCGTGAGCTTCGGAATGGAATCGCTGGCGCCGGACACGGTGGTGGATGGCGCGATCATGGATGCGCCGCAGGTGGCGAACGCCATCAGCAAGATTTTTGATGCCCAGCGGGTGAAGACGAAGAATGTGGCGACCTCGGTTTCAGGACATTCGGTGATCGTGAAGAGAGTGCCGCTTCCGCTGATGACGGAAGAAGAGCTGTATGACCGCATTCCTTCCGAAGCCAGCCAGCATATTCCCTTTGACATCGCGGACGTGAACCTCAGCTATCAACTGCTGGAGTCCATGGACTCGCAGATGGATGTGTTGCTGGTGGCGGTGAAGAAAGACAAGATTCTGAACCATACCAACGTGCTGGCGCAGGCGGGGAAGACGCCGGTCATAGTGGATATCGATGCGTTTGGCTTGCAGAATTGCTTTGAAGTAAATTACGAGCCGGATGCGGGTCAGACGGTGGCGCTGCTGAACATCGGCGCGAGCGTCATGAACATTAATATCGTGCGCGGCGGCATTCCGTTGTTTACGCGCGACGTCAGCGTGGGCGGGAACCAGTACACCGACGCGCTGCAGAAGGAATTGGACCTGAGCTTTGAGGACGCCGAGCGCTTGAAGAGGGGCGACACGCTGCCAAGCGTCACCGACGAGCAGAAGCAGCAGATTCTGCGCAGCGTCTCCGACATCCTGACACTGGAAATTCAAAAGACCTTTGACTTTTTCCGGGCTACTGCCAGCGGCGAGAACATCCAGCGAATTGTTGTGGCAGGAGGCACGGCGCGCGTTCCCGGCCTGGTCGACCTGCTGCGGGAAGAATTCGCGATGCCGGTGGAAGAATTGAATCCATTTCGCAAAGTGCTCATCAATCCCAGCCGGCACAGCGATGACCAGATCCGCGAGATGGCGCCGCGGCTGGCCATTGCCGTAGGACTGGCGCTGAGGAGCTTCGACTAGCCATGATCCGCATAAACCTTCTCGGACAGATTCGACCGAAGGCCGCACGACGGCCCGTGGACACCGGAGCCGCTTTGCCAGTGGTTTTCATCGGCGCGGGACTGGTGCTTGGCGCACTGGTTCTCGGGTTCTTCTATTACACCTGGCAGAAGCATCTCAACGAAGAAAACAACCGAGTCAAGGCGCTGACGGCGCAAAAGACGGATTTGGAGAATACCAAGCAGCAAGTGGAAGCTTTTGAAAAACAAAAAACGATTTTGCAGCAGCGCGTTTCCACGATCGAGCAATTGCAGCGGGACCGCACGGGTGGCCAGGAATTGCTTGACATGGTTGCTAACACGGTATCGCGGACAGAAAACCTCTGGCTGACGGAGATGTCCCGCAAGGGAAACACGTTGTCCATGGAAGGATCTTCCGCCTCGATCAATGCGGTTGCGAATTTTATTACCGCGCTGAAGCGCTCCGGGTATTTCCAGAAGGTGGAGATCAAGGAATCGAAGCAAGACGAGAAGAACATGGCCGTGCAAACGTTTGTGTTCCAGATATCGGCGGAGATCTCGCCGCCACAGCCAGTGCAGGCGCGGCCGGCTAACACTCCGGCACCGGCTGCAAAAGCGCCGGCGAAGAAAGGATAAGGGGTCACCATGGCTAATCCGTTTCGAGATATGTCGGTGATCATGCAGGCCCTGGTGGCTGCGGCGGTTGCCGTTGTGCTGGTTCTGGTAGGAGTCTACGTGCCGGGTTCTCCGATCGCCCGCGAGCGGGACGAAGTAGACCAGGCGGTGCAGAAACGCACCAAGCTCAACCAGGAAGTTACACAGCTTCAGGTTTACAAGCAGCGTTACGGAGAATTGAAACAACAGATGGATGCCCTCTCCAAGCAACTGGATACGCTGAAAACGATTGTGCCGGAAGAAAAAGAAACCGACGAATTTATCCGGCTGCTGCAAGGAGCGGCCAGCGCTTCGAACGTGCAACTCCGGCGTTTGACGGCGCAGGCCATCGTTCCGAAGGAATATCACTACGAAATGCCGTTTGAAGTGCAGGCGGACGGCCCGTATTTCAATATTCTGGATTTCTTCGGCCGTCTCGGACGCCTGTCGCGCATCATCAACGTGGGTGACCTGTCGTTTGACGATCCGGAGAAAGCGAAAGGGACAAAATATCCCGTGCGTCCCGGTGCAACAGTTTCCGGAATTTTCATTGCAACAACATTCTTCACCAAGCCCGCTGATGCTGGGGTGGCTCTTGCATCTGGAGCCAAACCTCAAGCCGGCGCGGCTGGGAAACCCTGAGCGGGAATGAGCGAACTATGCGTTCAGTGACAACTCTCGGACTAGGGATTTTGATCGCGGCAGCGGTTCCGGGCTTGCGCGCGCAAGCGAATCCGGCCACAGCGAACAGTGTGGAGTTCACACTGGGTGATGTCGGCCAACTTGCGCTTCAAGCGGCCCAGCCATCTGCGAAGCCGACGGCACAGGCTCCAGCCAAGCCCGCTCCGGCGACTGCGGCCAAACCCGCACCACAACCCGCAAAACCTGCGGGCACTTCTGCACCGCCCGCGGCGAAGCCTGCGGGTAAACCGGCAGCAAAACCTGCCGCCGGGAAGCCCACAGCCAAACCAGCGGCCAAGCCGCAGGTCAAGGCGGTCGAGAAGCCTTCGACTCCCGGTGCTCCTCCAGCGGCCGAAAGTGAAGTCAAGCAGGCGCGCCGCGACCCGTTTGAGTCGCTGGTGAGCCGCCAGCAAGCACAGGCGAACGCGATTTCACACTTGCCGCCAGGCAAAGCGGGCTTGCAAGTCAGCACGCTACGGCTGGACGGAATCGTAAAAGCGCCGAACGGCATGATCGCCGTGGTTTCGAATCCGCAGCTGCGGACGTATTTCCTCCGCGAAGGCGATCACCTGTACGACGGCAGTGTGGACAAGATTTCTATGGATGGCGTCTCTTTCCACGAAGAAGGAAAAGATGCTTTCGGTAAACCCGTGGAACGCCAAGTGAATAAACGAATTTACTCCACCAGTTCAGGAGAACAGCAATGAAGACGAATTGGCAGGCCCTTAAAAGCGGCTGCCTGACCCTTGCAAGCTTGGCGTTGGCGGCGAGCCCGCTGCTGGCTCAGACGCAGGAGCCCGCGGGCGCGAACGCGGCGATCATCTCCAGCGTTGCCATAACGCAAGCGCCACAGCACGCGGCCGTGCGCGTGGAAGGCGAAGGACGTCTCGATGTCCATGCGGCGCGGATGCAGAATCCGGATCGCCTGGTGCTGGATTTCGCGGGAGCCCGGCTGGCCGTCCAAAAGACGGTTATCCCGGGTGTGTCCGCACCGGTGCGCGGCGTGCGCCTTGGCCAATACCGGCCAGACGTGGCGCGAGTGGTGGTCGACCTGACCAGTGCATCGCCCTATCAAGTTGCGCGCGAAGGCGAAGCCGTGGTGGTCTATTTTGAGGCAGCGTCAACGACGCCAGCGCAAGTCAAAGCCACGACGCTAACGTCTCAAGTGAAGGAAGATGCGCGGTCTGAATTCCATTACAACGCGCCTGCTCCTCGCTTGATGGCGGCATCGTCCAAGCAGAATTTGCAGATTTCCGCTCCTCGCTTTGCCTTGCCGGGCGAACTGACCCAGCCCTCAGTCGCACTGGCATCGTTCAGCGGGAATAACGGACCGGTCCGGCCGGATTCAGCCTCGCAACAGGCGGCCCAACAGGCCGTGCAGCAGGCCAACACGGCGGCGACAACGCTGGCCACTTCCGCGGCGGCCCAAGCCCCGGCGGCAGGGCCGTCAAACGCCGCTCCAGCAGGAAAGTACACCGGCGAACCGATTTCGGTGAACCTGAAGGACGTTGATCTGCGCGACTTTTTCCGGCTGATCCACGAGATCAGCGGTTTGAACGTGGTTCTGGACCCGGCCGTCAAGGGCAGCCTCACGATCGTTCTTGACGAAGTTCCCTGGGATCAGGCACTCGACATCGTTCTACAGAACAACAGCCTCGACAAACAGTTGAACGGGAACGTTTTGAGAATCGCGACCCGCGCAACGCTGAAGAGTGAAGCTGAAGGTCAGCGCGACTTGGAAAAAGCGCAAGCCGAAGCCACCGCACCGGTCACCACAACCCGCGTGCTCAGCTACGCCAAGGCGACTGCCCTGGTCCCCATCATCAAGAAATTCCTCAGCACGCGCGGAGACATTCTGGCGGACGACCGCTCGAACCAGCTGATTATCCGGGACATTCCTTCGACATTTCCAAATATCGATAATCTGATCCGCCAACTGGACCGCAAGTCCCAGCAGGTGGAAATCGAAGCGCGCGTGGTTTCCGCATCACGCTCGTTCGCGCAGGACATCGGCACGCAGCTTGGTTTTGCCGGTACGACTACCAGCGGGCGTTCCCTTTTTGGAGGTACTCCGGCAGTCGGGTGCAGCGGAATCACTGGCGGCCCGGTTCTCGCTCCCTTTATTTGCAATTCTGGCGGACAAACCAGCGGCAACGGGATAACCAGCGGGACACCGATGAACACCAATTTCCCAGCGGGGGCACCTTCGAGCGGCTTCACCTTCTCCCATCGGTCCCCGAATTTCGCCATCGACTTCATCATTACCGCGGCGGAAGCCAAGGGCGTCGGCAAACTGCTCTCCAAGCCTAAGGTCATTACCCAGAACAACGAGAAGGCGGAGGTAAAACAGGGAACCAAGATTCCGATTCAGACGACCATCAACAACACCATCTCGGTGCAGTTCATTGACGCCGTGCTGAGGTTGGTGGTCACCCCGCAAATCACCCAAGACGGCACCATCTTCATGGACGTGCTCGTCGAAAACACCCAGATCGACACCGGTATCCCCCGCGTTCAAGGCATCCCGGCTCTCGATACCGAGGCTGCGGAAACCAAGGTGACCGTGGCTGATGGCGGCACGGTCGTGATCGGCGGCATCATCATCTCGTCGCAGCGCGTGGACATCCAGCAGACGCCGATTGTCGGCAGCATCCCGTTGATTGGCAACCTGTTCAAACGCACCAGCGTGACCACCCAGTCGCAGGAGCTGCTGTTCTTCATTACGCCGCGAATTCTCCCCGGATAATCCAGGGAATTCTCTTTCAACCAAGGGCCGAAACGAGGAGACTAAAGTCTCCTCGTTTCATTTATGAACACACCATTCCACCTACGGCGTCGCGCACTCCTTTCGCGCCTTTCCCAGTCGAAGTGTGACTGCCTGCTGACCACTAGTCCGCACAATTGGTATTACCTGACCGGGTTCACCGGTGACGCAGGCGCCCTGGTGGTATCGCGTAAGGGCACATGCCTCATCACGGACTCCCGATTTACGATCCAGGGACGCGAGGAAACTTCCGGAGTTCGCATCCTGCAACAAAAGGGCTCCCTCTTTGAATCCGTCGGACAGTTTTTGATGGAATCACGCCTGAAGAGCGCGGCGTTTGATCCTTCACAGTTAACGGTGGCTCAACTACAAAGCGTTCGCAAGGCTGCCGGCCGCCGAATGCGGTGGTCCCCGGTTGTTGGAATGGTCGAGGCGCTTCGCATGCACAAGGACGCGCTGGAAATCGCCCAAATGCAAAAGGCGGCCATTCTGGCGGGGGAGATCGTGCAGTTTGCCATCGGACTGTTGAAGCCGGGCATCCGCGAATCCGAAATAGCGGCAGAGATCGAGTATCAGATGAGAAGGCACGGGGCGTCGGGTCCGGCTTTCGAAACCATTGTGGCTTTTGGCGAGCGGGCGGCGCTCCCGCACGCGCGACCCACGGGCAAACGACTGAGGAAAAATGAGTTGGTCGTCCTAGACCTGGGTGTTATACTCGCCCACTATTGCAGCGACATTACCCGTACGGTGTTTGTGGGTCGGGCCCCGGAACGCCTCCGGACTTGGTATAAGGCGGTCTTGGAAGCGGAAACGTCAGCGATCGCGGCGGTAAAGAGCGGAGCGGCCTGCGGGGACGTGGATGCCGCGGCAAGGCAGGTTTTGGCGGGATATCGCCTTGACCGTCTCTTCGTGCACAGCACGGGCCATGGGCTGGGTCTGGAAGTGCACGAAGGTCCCAGGGTGGCGCGCGGGCAAAAGCGGCTTCTGGAGCCTGGAAACGTAATTACCATCGAACCTGGGGTGTATTCGGAAGGCATCGGGGGAATCCGCATCGAAGACGATGTTGCCGTGCACGCTGATCGAACAGAAGTACTGACCCGCGCACCGCGGGATCTCATCGAGATCTAGAGCAGGCATGAAACGCAAAAAGCCTTCGAAATCCAATCCGACGTTCGCGAATCCGGAAATCCAGCAGATCGAGCAGCTCCTCCACTTCATGAGCGAACATAACCTTGAGGAGTTTGAGTACTCACGGGGCGATTTGCGCATCCGGCTGCGCAAGCCTTCTGCCGGAGTGGTGGTGGCCGCACCGCGCGCGATGGTGGCGCCGGAGATCATCGTTCCGGGGTCGGTAGAGACCGCTCCTGCGGCCCCGGGAAGCGCTCCGGCCTCTCCAGAAGCGCGATCCACCGAAGACCTGCACCTCGTGAAGTCACCGATCGTCGGGACTTACTACGGCTCGCCCAGCCCCGGCGCGGAGGCTTTCGTGAAGGTCGGAGCATATATCGAGACCGGACAAACGCTCTGCATTGTGGAAGCTATGAAGCTTATGAACGAAATCGAATCGGACGTCTCCGGCGAAGTGATTCGAATCTTTGCCGAAAACGGCCAGCCGGTCGAATACGGCCAGCCGCTCTTCGGCATCCGCCCGAGCCGGAAGAAATAGCCAGCCGACCACCTCATGTTCCAGAAAATCCTAGTCGCCAATCGCGGGGAGATTGCCCTGCGGGTCATCTGCGCCTGCAAGGAGCTGGGGATATCCACGGTTGCGGTGTACTCCGAAGCGGACCGCAATTCGCTGCATGTCCGGTTTGCCGATGAAGCGGTTTGCATCGGGCCGGCGCGCAGCAGCGAAAGCTATCTAAACATCCCGCAGGTCATCAGCGCCGCGGAGATAACCAACGTGGATGCCATTCATCCCGGATACGGATTTCTTTCTGAAAACGCCAACTTCGCCAAAGTCTGCGAAGCCTCGGAGATTACTTTTATTGGTCCGCGTCCGGAAATCATGGAAATGATGGGTGAAAAGGACCGCGCCCGCCGCGAAGTGAAGTCCGCGGGCCTGCCCACCATTCCGGGAAGTGAGAGCATCGTCGAGGGTGAGGAACAGCTCGCCAAAGAAGCCGGACGCATCGGGTATCCGCTGATCCTCAAAGCCTCCGCCGGTGGAGGTGGCCGTGGGATGCGCGTCGTTCGCCGGCAGGAGGAGCTTCTGGCTGCTTATCAGACGGCCCGCAGCGAAGCGCAACAGGCTTTTGGCACACCGGACGTGTACGCGGAAAAATTTCTCGAGCATCCCCGGCACATCGAATTTCAGGTGTTGGGCGACCAGCACGGCAAGGTGATCCATCTCGGTGAGCGCGAATGCAGCATCCAGCGGCGGCACCAGAAACTGGTCGAGGAGTCGCCTTCTCCGGTTCTAGACCCGAAACGGCGGAAGGAACTTGGCGCAAAGGTAGTGAAAGCGCTGCAGGCCATCGGCTACACCAATGCGGGAACCGTCGAGTTCCTGATGGATACAGATGGCTCGCTGTACTTTATCGAAATGAATACGCGCATCCAGGTCGAGCATCCGGTAACCGAACTCGTAACTGGCGTGGATTTGATCAAGGCGCAGATCCGCATCGCCGCCGGGGAACGGATGGAGGATGCCACTGGTGAGATTCACCATTCCGGCCATGCCATCGAATGCCGGATTAATGCCGAGGACCCGGAGACGTTCGTGCCGTCCGCCGGGCGCATCACCACGTTTCAGGCGCCGGGAGGCACGGGCGTGCGTGTGGACTCCGCCGCATACGCCGGCGCGGTCATTCCGCCTTACTACGATTCGATGATTGCCAAGCTCATCGTCAAGGGCCGCGACCGCACGGAGGCTATCGGACGGATGAAGAGGGCTCTCGAGATGTTCGTGATCGAGGGCATCAAGACCTCCATCCCGCTGCACCGCAGAATTCTGGCGGACCCGGAGTTTGCTTCCGGCAAATTCGATACCCATTTCATTGAAAGATTGCTCGGAACGAACGGAAAATAAACGCCGATGCGCCTTGTTCTACCGCGGCTGTATGTGATATTAGACGCAGCATTGCTTACCACTCCCGAACCAGATTGCGCTCAGAAGCTTGTTGATGCCGGTGTCCGTTTGCTCCAGTACCGGAACAAGAACGCTTCGACGCGCGAACTACTCGAATCCTCCAAGCGCCTTTCTTCTCTCTTGATTCCTCAGGGCGTCACCTTTTTGGTGAATGACCGGGCGGATGTGGCTTCTCTCGCCGCGGCGAGCGGTGTTCATTTGGGGCAGGAAGACTTGGGAGTCGAGGAGGCGCGAGTAGTGATTGGACCGGAGAGGCTGGTAGGCGTTTCAACGCACAATCTTGAGCAATTCCAGCAGGCTGCTGCCACTTCCGCGGACTATCTTGCCGTCGGGCCGGTGTTTGCCACTTCCACGAAAGCGAATCCTGATCCGGTGGTTGGAACCGATTTCATCCGCCAGGTTCGCGGGCTGACGAACAAACCTATCGTGGCCATCGGTGGCATCACATTGGACCGGGCGGCGGAAGTGATTCAGGCGGGCGCCGATTCCGTGGCGGTGATTAGTGATATTCTGCGCGCGCCCGACCCGGGGAAGCGGGCGCGTCAGTATGTGGATCTCCTGGAAGCCGCGAACCACGCGGCGGCCGTCTGAGGCACAGCGTCAATGGCTGATACGACTCATCCTCTTGCACCTGGCACGGCAAAGAACGAACCCGGTTTCGTGCGCGCCATCGGATTGTTCGATGGCACGATGATTGTCGTCGGGTCGATGATCGGCTCCGGCATCTTTATTGTTGCGGCCGACATTTCGCGCCTGACCGGTTCACCCGGCGGGCTGATGCTCACTTGGATCCTGACCGGTTTGCTGACCATCACCGCTGCGCTTTCTTATGGGGAACTGGCCGCTTTGTTTCCCCACGCGGGTGGTCAATACGTCTATCTGCGCGAAGCTTACTCTCCACTTTGGGGATTTCTTTACGGCTGGACGCTCTTTCTGGTGATTCAGACGGGCACCATCGCCGCGGTCGCAGTGGGATTCGCGCGTTATCTGGGCGTTTTGCTGCCTTCGATTTCTCCAAACACATGGATCGTACACCCCATCGCTCTTGGTTCGAAATACGCGATCAGCCTGTCCATACAGCAGTTAGTGGGCGTGCTGATGATCGTGTTTCTGACGTTCATCAATACGCTCGGAGTGCGGCTTGGGAAGCTGATTCAGAATGTTTTCACCAGTGCGAAAACGCTGGCCCTGGTTGGATTGATTTTCCTGGGGATTTTTGTGGGGAGAAACGCCGGTGCGCTTACGGAAAATTTCGGCCATTTCTGGACCATTCGCAATGCGCAGCCCATCGAGCCGGGCGCAAATTTCCTAAGGAGCCTCGTACCGACGGTTACCGCGGCAAGCGGCGCCTTTGGTTTGTTTGTGGCCTTAGGGGTTGCGCAGGTTGGGTCGCTTTTTTCTTCAGACGCCTGGAACAATATCGGCTTCACGGCCGCGGAAGTGAAAAATCCGAAACGCGATGTAGCGCTCTCCATGGCTTTTGGCACCATCATCGTGATCACCCTCTATTGCCTCGCGAATCTGGCTTATCTTTGCACCTTGCCGTTGGTGCAGATTCAGACCGCTCCCGATGATCGCGTGGCCAGCGCGGCCCTAAACGCCATCTTCGGTCCTGCTGGCGCCATGATTATGGCTGTCGCGATTATTGTTTCCACGTTCGGCTGCAACAATGGACTGATTCTGGCTGGCGCGCGCGTCTCTTACGCCATGGCAAAAGATGGGCTTTTTTTCAAGTCCACCGGCGTGTTGAACAAAAAGGGTGTTCCTGGCTCGGCACTGATATACCAGGGCGCTTGGATCACCATCCTCATTTTGCTGCGCACGCGCCACGTGGATGCCAGGGGTGCAGTGACCTATGGCAATCTTTACAGCGACCTGCTCAATTACGTTGTGTTTGCCGCGTTGCTCTTCTATGTGTTGACGATAGTAGGGATTTTTGTATTGCGAGCAAAACGGCCAAACGCAGAGCGGCCGTATCGAGCGTTCGGTTATCCCTTTGTTCCCACGCTCTATGTGCTGGCAGCCGTCGCGATCATGATGGTGCTACTGCTCTATCAGACGCTGACGGCGGGTACCGGACTGCTGATTGTACTTCTCGGTGTGCCGGTCTATTGGCTGTGGCTATGGTGGTCGCGGCGGACCGCCAAGACAGGCTCCACGCAATAACTAAATTTTCTTGTAGGGGAGCGGCAGGCTGCGCCCCTACAATGCTGAAAGCCAAATTGGACGTACCCTGGGAAACGAGTAAGCCGGGGAAATCCCCAAAGGAGGAGTTGCATGGGCAACCCCTTGTTCGCGACCAAGTCGCTCGACACGCTGATGAAAGAAGCCTCCGATACGGGAGAGCATTGTCTCAAGCGAGCTCTCGGCCCGGTGAACCTTGTCACTCTCGGCATTGGAGCCATCATCGGCGCGGGCATCTTCGTGCTCACTGGTTCGGCGGCCTCGCTCTACGCCGGTCCCGCAATCATGCTCTCGTATGTGCTCGCGGGAACCGGCTGCGTGTTCGCTGGTCTCTGTTACGCCGAGTTTGCTTCGATGATTCCCATCGCTGGCTCAGCCTATACGTATGGCTACGCCACTCTGGGTGAACTCATTGCCTGGATCATCGGCTGGGATTTAATCCTGGAATACGCGTTTGGCGCGGCGACCGTCGCAAGCGGCTGGAGCAGCACGCTCGTGGCGTTCCTGCAGGATTACGGCATCAACCTGCCGCCGCAGATCTGCGACGTGCCCGGAGCACAATGGGTTTTTTATCAGGGACGATGGGCTCCTCTGAGTACACTCAGTATGAGCGCCGACCAACTGGCCGGAGCGCCCCGTGCGACCGCCGCCTTTAACCTCATCGCATTCCTTGCCATTCTCGCGGTCACCACGATACTCATTATTGGCATCAAGGAATCGGCGAACTTCAATACGGGAGTGGTATTTGTGAAATTGGCCGCTGTTCTTACGTTCATTGCCGTAGCCCTTCCCTTTGTCCTCAAGCATCCACAGCTCGCACACGAAAATTGGAAGGTCTTCCTTCCCCCGAATGCCGGGAGCTTCGGTGCGTTCGGATGGTCGGGCGTCTTGCGAGGAGCGGGTGTGGTGTTCTTCGCTTATATTGGGTTCGATGCTGTTTCAACGGCAGCGCAGGAAGCCCGCAATCCTCAAAAGGACATGCCCATCGGCATTCTCGGCTCTCTGATCGTTTGCACGATTCTCTACATCGTCGTTTCCGGCCTGCTGACGGCCACCGTCCACTACTCGCGCTTGAATATCGGAGCGCCGGTCTCGCTTGCCATCCGGGAGACAGGTGTCAAATGGGGAAGTTACGTGGTTAATGCCGGCGCGCTCGCTGGTCTAAGCACGGTCATGCTGGTGATGTTGCTGGGGCAATCGCGAGTGTTTTACTCGATGGCAAACGACGGCTTGCTCTGGAAGTGGGCGAGTGATATCCACCCGCGCTTTCGCACGCCCTGGAAGTCCACAGCAATTGTTGGTCTGGCGGTGGCGATCGTGGGCTCGCTGGTGCCCATCGGCAGCCTCGGTCAAATGGTGAGTATCGGCACGCTCCTTGCGTTTGTGATCGTATGCGCCGCGGTTTGGATCTTGCGTGTCAGGCGGCCCGATCTGGAGCGGCCCTTCCGGACACCGTGGGTTCCATTCGTGCCGATCATGGGAATCATCGTGTCACTAGGGCTGATGGCAGGGCTTAACGGTGTTACCTGGCTGCGCCTGATTGTGTGGCTGATCATTGGGATGGTCATTTACTTCACCTACGGCGTGAAGCACAGCAAGGTCCGCAATAGCATGAAGTAGCTTCGGAGGGGCTGGGCACGCACCGCCCGGCCCTTTTTTCAACGGCACGCTTCTCCTCCACGAGCGCCCCATCTTCAGGTAAAGTATTCTTTCTGATGCCGGTCCGATGACACCTCTCCGCGCGAGCTTCAAAGAAATCTGGCGCAGCCTTTCGTGGCTTGACCTCGTTTGCATCGCAACGGCGGCCGCCGGATTGCTGTTCGTACTACTTAATATCCAGGGAGGGCCCTTCAGCTTTTTGAAATACCTCGCAGTTCTGGCGGGATTTTATCTCCTCATTCGTTTTGTCAGCCGCTGGAGGAGCCAACTGCTCTGGAGCCTGCGCAATCGCCTGATCGTCGCCTATCTGTTCATCGCCGTTGTCCCGATTTTGCTGCTCATGACCCTGGGTCTTCTTGCGGCCCGCATCTTTTATTCGCAGCTCGGCGCTTACCTTTTGCATGAAGACATGCAGCAGCGCATTGAGATAATCCGGGATATTTCGGAGCACATCGCCATTGCGCATCGAAATCTACCTGCCGGCGCAACCATGGAAGAGTCGGAGCAGATCCTTGCGGCGCAGTCTCATGCGGTTCACGATCGCGATCTCCCTGGATTGACCATCCGCTTTTCAAACGATCCTTCTCTTCTTGGCAGAATAGCTTCCGGAAAGGAATCGTTTGCGGGGCTCCTTCAACAGGGCGATACGCTTTCGCTGACGAGCATACGAGCCATCTCTGGTAGTAAAGGCGGGCGAATCGTCACACTTCACGTGCCGGTTACGCCAGAGTTTTTGGCAACGGTCGCACCGGATCTCGGCGCCATCCAGCTCAACCTTATGGAGCCTTACATCCCCGGCACGCAGCAGGGCGTGATTTATACTTCCGGGGAACTGCAATACCGGATTGCGCGCCCGGTCGTAGCCCGCAACCGGGTCCTGCAGAGCCCCTCGTTCTGGCTCGACACCCCGGTCAACGTCGTGTCGAGCCTCAACTCCGTTTTCGTGGCGCGCGATGGCAAAGTGGAGTTATTCCGTCCGGTACTTGCGGTTTTCAACGTGCGGCCGTCGCGCCTGACAGGCAAAATCCTCACGTCTTTCGGCGACCTGCGCGATTACTATTTTCTCTTCCTGATCATCGCCGGCGTTGTCTTCCTGCTGATCGAAGTCGCCGCTCTTGCCACTGGCATCGTGTTAACGCGCCGGATCACCCGCGCTGTGGCGGATCTTTACCGCGGCACGCAATATGTGCAAGTGGGAGACTTCTCGCATCGCGTGCAAATCGAGCGCCGCGATCAGCTCGGTGAACTCGGCGAATCGTTCAATCAGATGACCGGTTCCATCAGTGGACTCATCGAGGAACAAAATAAGCGCCAGCGTCTCGAGAACGAAATTTCCATTGCCCGCGAAGTTCAAAATCAGCTCTTTCCAAGCACCTTGCCTTCTGTCCCGGGCGTCGAGATCGAAGCCATCTGTAAGGCCGCTCGTTCAGTTAGCGGCGACTACTATGATTTCATTCAACTCAGCCCGACTCATGTCGCTGTGGCCATCGCCGATATCTCAGGGAAGGGAATTTCAGCTGCTCTCTTGATGGCCAGTTTGCAGGCGGCCCTCCGCAGCCAGATGCTCTTCGAAGGCAGTGAACACCTCAGCACCGCGGAATTGGTCGCGCGACTGAACAAGCACCTCGTGCGCAATACTGGCGATGACCGGTTCGCCACCTTTCTCATCGCCGTTTACGACAGCGCCACGCGAACGCTGCGCTACACCAATGCGGGTCACCTGCCCGCCTTCCTCATCTGCCAGGGGTCGGCCGTGCTTTTGGATAAAGGCGGCATGGTTCTGGGAGTCGTTGACGATTATGTTTACGAGGAAGGCTCGCTGAAAGTCGGGCCCGGCTCGCTTCTCATTGGCTACAGTGACGGCCTGGTGGAACCGGAGAACGTCTACGGCGAGGAATTCGGGATTCCGCGGCTGAGGGAAGCCGCGGTTCGAGTTCAGGGAGCAGCGCCGCTTATGGTAGCCGAGGCGCTCATGGCCGCCGCGGAAGAATGGGCCGGAACGCCGGAACAGGCCGACGATATGACGGTCATCGTCGCGCGGCTTCGGTAGTACTTCCGGTGCGGCACTAGGCTATACTGAAAATCTTTTAGAAGGGATTTGCTCGGGGAAGAGAATGTCGCTTCGAAATCGCGTGGCGCTGGTGACGGGCGGAAGCAGGGGCATCGGGCGCGGGCTGGCCGCGCGCTTGGCGCAGGATGGCGCGCGCATTGCCATCGCCTATCGTTCGAACAAAGCCGCCGCCCAGCAAACGCTGCGCCATCTGCAGGCTGGCGGAGCGGATTGCGTCGCCGTCGAGACGGACATCACCGATTCGAACCGCTGCGATCAACTCGTCAAGACCGTTGTCGACCGCTTTGGACGCCTCGACATCATCGTCAACAACGTCGGCGATTTTCGCTGGGGCACGCTCTCAGAATCTTCTCTCGAGGATTGGCAAAGTATCTTCACTTCGAATCTTCTCACCGTTTTGTACATGAGCCGCTCCGTATTGCCGCACATGAGGAAAGCGCGCTGGGGTCGGATCATTAATATGGGCGCGGTTGGCGCGGAGCGGGCTTTTGGGCAGGCGAAAATCTCGGCCTACGCGGCGGCGAAAGCCGCCGTTGTCGCGTTATCCCGCTCATTGGCGCTGGAAGAAGCAAAGAATGGCATCACCGTGAATGTTGTCAATCCCTCCAGTATCGATGAAAATGAATTGACGCTCGAAGAAGCCCGCCGCATTCGGGATGCGCGCTTCCCAATTGGCCGCCCGCCCACCGTTGAAGACGTCGCCGCTACCGTAGCTTTCTTCGCCTCCGAAGAAGCCGAATATGTTACCGGCCAGGTCGTCAACGTTAGTGGCGGCTGGATGTTGTGATACTGCCGTGAAACTGGCATGAAAGCCCTCACTGCTGCCGAGATGCGCGAGGTGGACCGCCTCACCTCCGAACGCTACGGCATTCCCAGCCTGCAGCTCATGGAAAACGCCGGAACGCAATTCTTTCAGTTCATCTGCGCTTATTTTGACGGCATATCTGCGAGCCGCGCAGCCATTCTTTGTGGCAAAGGAAATAACGGTGGCGATGGTTTCGTCGCCGCTCGACTTCTTCAGGAGCGCGGACTGAAGCCCAACGTCTATCTCTTTGCCGAGCCAAATGCGATTCGCGGGGACGCTGCTGAAAATCTGGCTCGGCTCAAAAAGTCGGGAGCTAAAATCCAGCAAATTGCGGACCACGCGCAGTGGGATCAGTTTCGCAGCGAAATCGCCAAGTCGCGCTTGATCGCGGATGCTCTTCTCGGTACCGGGCTGAGAGGAAAGGTCGAAGGTCTCCTCGCTTCCGTGATCGCGGACGTTAACAGAATCTCTGGCGATGCCACTTCGCTTCGTCCGGAAGCTGTGGTGGCTTTGGATACCCCGTCGGGACTCCCCTCGGACGGCGAATCTTCTCAGGGCCCTGTCATTCGGGCACACGTCACTGTTACCTTCACTGCCCCCAAGATCGGACAGCTCATTTCCAGGGATTCGGCATGCTGCGGAAAGCTCCATGTACGGGACATAGGTTCGCCCCGTGAGTTGATTGAGCAGCTTGGTAAAGGCAAGGTTCGCTGGATCGAGCCGCGAGAATTCCAGGATCTTCCTTTGGTTCGCCAAACCGATTCTCACAAAGGCAGCTTCGGCCACGTTTTGGTGATTGCGGGTTCCTCGGGTAAGTCCGGCGCAGCTATTCTAGCGGGGCGTGGCGCGCTTCGCGCCGGCGCAGGCTTGGTAACTGTCGCAACGCCAGATGTTGTTCTCCCCATTGTTGCAGGGGCACAAGCGGAGCTCATGACCGAACCGCTTACCTCCACGAAAGTGGGCACGATCAGCGCGGTGAATGGGAAAGCCAACCGCCTGCGCAGCCTTCTGCAGAGCAAGACTCTTTTGGCGGTTGGTCCGGGAGTTGGAACTCATAGCGAAACGCAAAGATTTATCACTTCTCTCGTCCGCCAGACGGAGTTGCCGTTGATTCTGGACGCCGATGGATTAAACGCATTTGCAGGACGAGCGCGCGAGTTGGCCGAGAGAAAGACACCACATCTTGTCGTTACACCGCATCCTGGCGAGATGGCCCGGCTGCTCGGCGTCTCGACTGCGACTGTGCAAGGGGACCGGTTAGGCATTGCGTTGAAGGCAGCCAAAGCTTGGAACGCACATGTGATCCTTAAGGGGTTTCACAGCATCCTGGCCACACCCGACGGCCGCGCTTTTGTGAATACGACGGGTAATCCAGGGATGGCTAAAGGCGGTACTGGAGACGTCTTGACGGGTATTCTGGCCGGGACCGTGTCCCGCCTGAGTGTACAACGTTGGGAGTCCGCCCTGGCACTTGGCATCTACCTTCACGGCCGGGCTGGTGATGAATGGATTCCCCAACATGAAGAAACTGGCCTTCTCGCCGGGGAAATTGCGGACTCTCTCCCCAACACCTACCATCAACTGCTCGGGGAGTTGCGCGACTTTGATTGAAGAAATCATCACTCATTCCGCCGAAGGGACCACCACCTGGGGCAGGGAATTCGCAAAACGCCTGAAAGCCCCTGTCTTGATTCTCCTTACCGGCGATCTCGGCACTGGCAAGACCACTCTCACCAAAGGCATCGTTTCCGGCCTGGGGGCGGCCCACGAAAATGACGTCACCAGCCCGACCTTCACGCTCGTTCATGTTTATGGCAAGCAGCCCAAGGTTTATCACGCCGACCTTTACCGCATCGAGAGCTTCCACGATTTTGAGACCCTCGGATTGGAAGACATGTTCGCCACTCCCTCGGTGGCCATTCTCGAGTGGTCGGAAAAGTTCCCGTTACCGTCCCCGTGGCCGCAGATTCGCGTGCGCCTCGAACACCTTGGGGGCGACGCTCGCCGAATCACGATCCTCGATCCCTCGTAATTCCTGCGGACGCCAAATCTCCACTAACTCTCTGGTTACGCCCCCATCCGGATTCCTTGCCCGACCCTCCGGTCGCTGCTAACGTGGAAAAAGCCCCTTTGGCAAAGGAAATGGCCAACGAACTGCTAACGCCCAGCGCCGCCCAATCGGCACGCATCGATCTGAAGAGCTACAACGTCACGATCCCCATGGGATCGCTCGCTATTGGTGTGGACAACATCCACCACGACGTCTTCCTGAGCCCCAAGTTCGTTCAGGCGGCGCGCGACTATCTCTTTGACCTTATCCGCCAGAGCACCAGTTCGACCTATTTCCCCGGTATCGAACTCCGTTCCACGCGTGGGCCGGATAACTCCAGCTTTCGAAAATTGCTCTCCGAGCTGCTCCAAAGCTCGCTGACCCAGGCCAAGTATCACAAAAACATCGAAATTGACCTGCTCTTCCGCCTGAGCTTGCTCAAGTTCCTCACGTTTGAACTGGGCAATCAGTTCGCCAACATCATCCTTGAAGGCAAGGAATGGATCCGCCAGCGCGGCGAACATTTTGAACGCAGCCAGCAGGCCCACGTCATCAAGGCGCGCTTATCCGAGCTTCAGACCGCCCGCCGCGCGGTCATCCGCCGCGTCGGCCAGCAGGTGGCGCAGATCGTCGTCGACGTGGAAGACAACCTCATTGCAAAAACGCGGCGCGCCTTGTTTGGCGATGATTTTGCGCCCTATTACGAGCTCTGCAAAAACCGCTTGATTTTTCTCGACGGCGGGAAAGACGATGTTTTTTTTCTCGAGCACTACATCCTGCTCGGCAATTACGTCCGCGATGCGGACCGATTCGAAGCTATGGACGCGCTCTTCCAGGAATTCCTCCGGGAAGCCGGTCTGGCCGTCAGCCACGACCCGGCGCACAACGAAGCTATCCAGGCGCACACAACCTTGCTCGAAACGGTTCAAGCCATCCGCAACGAAATCGCAAATCTCGAAGAGCAGCGGGAGAACACCCGCAAACGGCTCGACCGCGGCGACAGTTTCTTCAACAAATTTCTGAGCTCTGGCGACCCCGCCGACCTCAAAGCTTCTCTGAATGACATCGAGCTCCGGCTTAAGCATCAGGAAACCAAGCTTGAGGAGATGGTGCCGCAGATTGACGGGGCCAGGCAGCACCTTGATTTTTTTGTAAAAGATCATGCCGGCAAGCTCGGCGAGTATCTTAACGAGCCGGAGAATGCCAAGCTTCTCTTCGATCCGAATTCCGGTGCGGACGAAACAGCTCCGCTCCGCGCGCAGCTCCTGTCCAGGCTTCTCGACCGTCTGGAACTGCACGAAATTCTGTATCACGTTCTGGCGAGCTACGAAATCCAGCCCATTGCTTCCGATTACTGCCCGCCCGTGCACTTGCAGCAGCTTCGTAAGGCACTGGTTTCAAAGGAAGAGTTGAAGCAAGTCGAGCAGGTCATCAAACAGGTGCCCGCCAAGAAATTGTCGTTGAAGGCTCTCGAAGAGCTTTCGAGAAAAATTCGGCGTTATTCCCGCGAAGAGAAGCAGGCCTTCGTTTTGCGCTTCGCCACCGATTTCCTTCGCCTGCGCCGCGATCTCCGCGACGCCGAGCACCTAACCACCTGCATGGAACGCATCAATCCGGTCACCACGGAGAAAGCCCGCGAACTTTCCCGTTTGAACAACCGGCTTTACGAGTGCGTGCTTCCGGAGGAAGCCCGGCCGGAGCAGGACAATGTGGTCTCGCACGTCATCATTAAGGCCGACGTCCGCGGCTCCACTAAGATGACGCAAGACCTGCTTTCTCGTGGTCTGAGTCCCGCTTCGCACTTCAGTCTGAATTTGCACGAGCCCGTAAAAAAACTCCTCGATCGCTATTCGGCAAAAAAGGTTTTTATCGAAGGCGATGCCATTATTCTCGCCATTTTCGAAACGGAGTCGACCTTGACCTATGCACGCTCCGTCGCCAAGGCTTGCATCCTTTCCCGGCAAATTCTTTCCGTCTGCAATTCCTACAACGAGCGCGCCTCAGACAGCGACCTCCCTGCCTTGGAGCTTGGCCTGGGTGTTGCTTATCAGGGCTCCGCGCCGACCTACTGGACCGACGGTGATTCGCGCATCATGATTTCAAAAGCGCTCAATCTTTCCGACCGGCTTTCCGGTTGCGCCAAGCTGGCCAAGCGCATGCTCGCCAAGCAAAAAACCCATTTTTCTGTCTTCCAATTCCTGAACACCATGGAAGGCGCTTCGGCGGAAGAATTGGACGAATTTCTGGTGCGCTACAACCACAACGGCATCGAGCTCAACGAAGAGGGTTTCCAAAAGCTCTCCGAGGAAATCTCTCTCGAATCGATTGACACCAAGCTCGATATGCCTTGGGGCAAGCAAAACGTTACCCTGTTTTACGGCGAAGTACCTTTGGGAGAGTCGGTAGAACTGCTCGTTCTGCGAAAAGCCACCGCGCGCCAACTGCTCCCTGACGGAAAAATTGGTGGCCCCACTTCCCACTGTTACTACGAAGTGTGCACCAGCCCGGCTCTCTACGATCTCGTCGCCGCCCTGATCCGCACCAACCAGGCCGCCGCGATGGTCTCTCACCGTTGACGCTTTGCCCCGAACGGGAGTTGTAACAGAAGTACGACCGCTGCCAGTGTCATCCTTCGCTTGCTCAGGATCTCACCCAATCCAGACTCAGCTGCCAACGGTGGAACCCCGACGAGATGAGAGCGTTAGGTTGTCCTAAGCGCCCCACCAGTCACGAGTTACCAATAGCCCCTTCCCAGTTATACTGCTCGCGGAGGCGAAAAGCGTCCGGTGACGTTCCCGGCCTTCAAAGCCGGTGATTCGGCCCTTCGCGGGTCGAATGGTGGGTTCGACTCCCACACGCTTCCGCCAAGTCCTCTCTTCACGCGCTCTCGCCTGATGAAGGTGACTCCAATTCGGAGTCTGACTCCTGCCCCCAGCGAGATCAAGCTCATCGCGAGGACTTGGCGGCGCTCGCGAGCGTGTTCCATCGTCAGCTTCCGACGATTTGAGTTGCAGGGCATCGAAGGTGATTTGACACGCATTCAGGATATCTGGTTAGCTGGCAAGTCATTAGGATTAGGAACGGAACCTTGCCGTGCATTCTCGTCGAAAATTTCTGACTCAGGCTGGAGTACTGGCTGCGGGCGCCATGGGCGCGCCTGCTTTCCCGCCAGGGGAGAAGGCAACGAGCTTGCCCGCGCCTCAGACGGTGAGCTTGTGCGGCCAATGGTGGTTCCGGACTGATTCCGCAAATGTTGGTAAGGAGCAGCGTTGGTACGGAATCGATGAGTCCATCAATGTATGGCACAGAGTGCGTGTACCTCACACCTGGCAAGTTGACTCCGCTCTTACTGATTATCGTGGCGTCGCCTGGTATCGGCGAGCCTTCGACGCTCCGAATGAATGGCAAAACTCTGCGATACGTATCGAATTTGAGGCCGTCTTCCACACAGCGACAATCTGGGTAAATGGGGAACTCGTCGGAGAGCATGCGCGCAAGGGTTACACGGCCTTCGTGTTTGATATCACTCATCTACTCCGCTGGGGCAGTTCAAACACCATCGCCGTGCGCGTAGACAATGCATTCGATACCCACATGGTGCCCAGGGGACGTTCCAGTGATTGGGCGCATGACGGAGGCATCTATCGGCCAGTGCAACTGCTTGTTACACCGAAGACTTTTGTGGAGCGCCTTGACGTCGAAGCTGTTCCCGATCTCGCCAGCGGAGACGGAAAGCTTGCCGTCACCGCTTACATCCGGAATACGAGTTTGAAATTGTGGAGGGGGCCAGCCTCTTTTCGAATTGTCGATGATGAGACTGGGCTGACGGTGTTGGCCAGTGCTGATGGTCCGAGTCTTTCCATCAAGAGCGGCGCAACCCACACCGCAAAATTTGAAGCCACGCTGCCCAAAGCAAAGTTCTGGGATTTCGATCATCCGAATCTCTATCGGCTTATTTTCTCAATCGCAAGCGGACAAGAGACTCATCGACTCACAGCTACATTCGGTGTCCGGAAACTAGAGGTTAAGGGCAGCGCGTTTTATTTGAACGGCGAGCGCGTGCGGCTGATGGGTGTCGAGCGCATGGCGGGGAGCAATCCGGAATTTGGAATGGCGGAACCCAGCCAATGGATTACACACGATCACGACGACATGAAACAACTGAATTGCGTCTTTACGCGCGTGCATTGGCCCCAGGATAAGAGGGTTCTCGACTACTGCGACCAACACGGCATTCTTATGCAGACCGAGATTCCCGCCTGGGGCTACGACACATTTGTGGGCATGGGAGCCGAGCCCGATACTGATATCGTGGAAAATGGCTTGGAGCAGTTGCGAGAGATGATCGCACGAGATCGCAACCACCCCTCGGTGGTGGTGTGGGGTTTATGCAATGAGATTGGCGGGCAAAACGCACCCGCGTATCAATTTGCAAAACGGATGTTGGAGGAGGCAAAGAGGCTGGATCCCAATCGGCTTTGTTCCTATGCTTCGAACTCGTTGATCCAAACTCCGGCACGCGACGTAGCGGGATTGATGGACTTCATCGAAACGAATGAATATTTCGGAACCTGGGTTCCCGGCTCCCCGGAGGCAGTGGCCAAGCATCTGGACGACCTTCACGCAGCGTTCCCCGGTAAGCCTGTGGTCATTTCTGAGTACGGATACTGCGCTTGCGTTGAGGACCGTCCGGAGGGTGACGAACACAGGTTGGAAGATCTTCGATCCCACGACGCTGTTTTCCGCTCCAAGGATTTCGTGGCTGGCGCCATCTTTTTCTGTTATAGCGACTACCGTACACATGTCGGTTATCGCGGCGTGGGCGCGCTCAAGCAAAATGTACACGGTGTTGTGGATCTTTTTGGGGCGCAAAAAGCTTCTTACGAGGTACTGCGCCGGGAAGCAAGTCCGGTGGAATCGTTGATTGTAGAAAACCACTTGAACGCGTTCCGCCTGCGGCTAAAAACTCGGGATGATATTCCGATGTACACACTCCGGGGCTATAAGCTCAGAGGGATTTTCTATGGGGAAGGCGACATCCCTGTAGAGCGACAAGAGGTAGAACTTCAGGAAATCGCTTCCGGCAGAGAAATCACCGTTGATCTCACATTTAGTCAATCCGGCGTACCATTGCGCGTCAGTTTTGATGTTTTGCGTCCCACCGGCTTTTCGGCCTATTCCCGAAGCTGGAAACCTTAAGCTGGGGCGGACTCGTTCTTTAAACGAATGGTGGCATTGTTGATGATGGGTCTTGCCCAGAAGCCAACGCTGAGGACAAACCCAAACGTGACGTAGAGAAATGCCATGCCAGTCCGCAGTCCCGCGTAGTCTCCAATGCGCCCAATGATCACAGGTACCACAGCGCCACCAATGATCCCCGTGCCCAAAATGCCCGAGAACGAACCGTGGAACTCCGCGACGGAATTGAGGGCGAGCGACACAACAATGGGCCACATCACCGAAGCAAACAAGCCAACAGCAGGAAAAGCGAACAGTGAAATCTTGGTGGGTCCAAACAAAGCTGCAGACAGGCAGAACAGCGCCCCCACAGAGGTGCCGACAAGCACCTTGCGGCTGTCGAATATTTTCAGCAATAACATCCCGACGAGACACCCAGCCGTCAGCAAACCCCAAAACCAGGAAACCGCCGCCGCACCAGTGGTATGGGGATCCAAACCGTGGTATTGGCTCAGAAAGCTAGACATCCAGTCGGCGGTTCCTTGTTCGCAACCGACGTAAGCGAACATCGCCGCGAAGTAAAGCCACACAACCCGTTGGCGTGCCAAGGCCCGGTACATGTCCAAAGAGCCTGCGCGTTCATCCGCGGTGTGCTGCACTTTTGGAAACCTGGAAAAGGACAAAACGGCCACCATTGCCAGTGCGGAAACTGCAAAAATCCAGTAGATCGAGGCCCACGGCAACTCTTCTGGGGTCAGGCTTCGCAGGGTACGCAAAAAGATATTTTGATCGTGCGAAGGATCCTTAAGGTTTTGTACAAGATAAGAGTAAATGCGCGGGCTAAGAAAGGATGCGCTCCCAAAAACCAATTGGGCAAGAGTCGAGTTAAATGCGTAGTGTTCTTCTCCCCCAGCGACCCGCAAGAGCGGATTGATAGCCACCTGCAGAACCGCCATCCCAGCGCCGATAGTGAAGTACGAAGCGATGGCTACGCGGTATCCGGGAAACAAAGCGAAACTCAGCGATCCCAGCGTCCCTGCCAGGAAGGCCAGCACCATCACGGGTTTCTCGGTGAGCCTTTCGACTAAGAAACCGGCGGGTATGGACATTACTCCGTAAGCGATGAAGAAAGCGAAAGCCAGAAATCCGGCGGCAGTCAGACTCACATGAAAGCTGCTGATGATGTCCGGCACAATGGGACCAAGGATATTGGTGAGCAAGGAGATTACGAAAAAAGTAAGGAACACCAAACCGACCATATAGCGGCTTCTCGCCATTAGCTGCCTTTCTTTCCGAACTGATTGCTCCAACGCCGGGGATGGCTGGATCGGTCTAACAAATGGCCGCCGCTCGCTCGCGGCCGAACTCACGAAGGCCGGCCGACTCCCTGCCTGAAGCGATGGTGCCAGACCCGCGCAGCACCTATGAGATTGGCGTCCTCACCCAATGAAGCCAGAGCCAGCTCCGTCTTTTCATAAGGAACGAACCGGCAACCTTGGCGAATAACCTTGCGAATGCCATCAAGAAAAAGAGGCGCACTCTTCATTACGCTGCCGCCTAAGACAATCACGTCGGGTACGAATAGATTGATGAGGTTAGCGAAGCCGAGGCCCAGATAGTAGGCTTCGCGCTCCACCGCTCGCATTGCCAACGCGTCTCCACATTTCGCCAATTCGCAGATTTGTGCGGGGCTTAAGTTTTCGGTAGAGTGTCGATCTCTCCCCGCATTCGCGTTGAACCATGCAGCCATGGCCGGCCCGGTCGCCAGTGATTCCCAGCAACCCCGGTAGCCGCACGAACAATCCGGTCCCGACGGATCAATCACATGGTGGCTGATTTCGGGATGCGCCATATCCACGCCGCGATAGAGCTGACCGTCCAATATGATTCCACCGCCGATGCCCGTGCCCACCGTGACATAAATCAATCGCGATTTCAGTTTTCCTGCACCCCAGCCTGCTTCGCCCAGCGCAGAAGCGTCGGCGTCGTTTTCGAGCGCTACCTTTACCTTGAATTCCCGCTCCAGGTCTTGCACAGGATTATTTCCCTGCCATCCCGGCAATAGATCAACATCACCAAACGCGCCGCTGCCCGGATACACCACTCCGGTCGAGCCTATCCCAATGCCGGAAATTTCCACGCCGGCATCCCGCGAGGTCCCGCGCAGCATGTCAACTGTTCGCGCAAGCCCGTTTGCGTACCCGCCTGGAGCGTCGGTCGGCGACTCCAGCCTCGACAGCACCTTACCGTTGTCGTCGACCATCCCGACGGCAATCTTGGTTCCCCCGATATCAACGGCGCCAATCACCATTTCTCCTGTTGAATCTGGTTTTCCCGTCTTCGCTCGTACTCGGTGAAACCAGGCTACCTCTTCTCATTCGGCGGACCCTTTTCTTCTGCCAACAGACCGTACTCGTCCTCCACAATAAAGGAACAATAACGGAACGTGTCGCTATCCACTCCCGAAAGCCGCGCCAGTTTTTCCGCTGCGAGCTGGGCGGGAATAATGTCGATCAAAAATTGCCAGCCGGGCGGCATGCCCGGTAACTGAAACACAAGGTCACCCGCATCCTGCGGAACATTCTGGCCGATCAGCATTACGGCGGCGCTCAGTTTCCGCAGATCGCGAGCCACTGCCAGGTCTTGCCCGCGCATTCGTTCCGCGTCGATCCATATTCCGAATCGCGCGCCCGCCGCAACCATTTCCTGCGGACCATGACGAAAGCTGCCCGTATTCATTGCCGTCGCAGGCGATTTCACGCCTTCTTCCCAAAGCAGCCGCGCCTCCTGGCAACTGCCAGTGCTGCATCCGCGCGCCAAGAAATAGGTAAGGGCGCCCGGTGAAAGCCAAGTTGTGTCTGCAAGCTGCGTTTGCCAACCCGAGATCGCGGTGTCCGTCTTCGAGAATGAAGCTGATAGCGCGGCAGCAAGGCTTGTACTCCACGTTCCGACAGCAGCGCTAGCGAGGATTCCGGCAGTCGCGGCCAGTGTGGAATACGTGTTGACAGAGATCGCATGGTCCAGCTCGATGGGAATTGTGATGGAAAAGTGCGCACCTCGCGCAAGCGGCCCGTCCGCGGAATTGGTGATGGCGATGACGGGTACTCCACGCTCGCGCGCTTTCGCAAGCAGCTTGACGATTTCCACGCTGCGCCCGCTGCGCGAAATCACGATAACCACAGAATCGGCCGGAAATTCTGCGAACTCCAGCAATTCGGCTGCGTCATATAGGTACACTGGGCTGGCGCCGAGGTTGAAAAGAGTTCCGGCACACAATGCCGCGTGCCAACTGCTGCCGATTCCGGTCAAGTAGACATGGCGAGCACTGCGGATGGCAGTCGTCGCCGCGTTCAAGGCGGGCTGGCCTGCTCCCAAAAGAAAGTCGATTGTCCTTTTTAGTTCGTTAGGCTGACGAAGAATGTCGCGCAAGAATTGAGTCATTGGTCCTGGCGTTGCGTCCCGATCAGCGTTATTTCTCCGCTGGCGTGATAACGATACTACGATACGCTACGCGACCTTTTTCACTTCCTTGAAGATAGATGGGTCCGGGCAACTCTTCGTGGCTGTCCAGCGCGCCGCCCGTGATGCCCGGGATTTCCTTGTTATCGATGATGGTCTGTCCGTTTTGAACGACGGTGATCCAACGTCCGATCAAGGTGATGTCGTAGCTCTGCCATTCTCCCGGCTTGCGAGCGAGTTCAGGTGTTGGGGCCAGGAAGCCGTAGACGCCTCCCATATGGTGGCTGGGAGGTTCTTCGATGGAGTCGGTTTCAATCTGGACTTCATACCGGCCGCGCAAATAGACGCCACTATTGGAATTCGCATCGCACTTGAATTCCACGTGTAGCTTGAAATCTTCGAACTTGGAATCGTTGATCAGTTCAGGACCGTTCCCAGGAGTGACCAAGTTGCCGTCTTCGACCTTCCACTGCTTTTCACTCGCAGCCTGCGTCCAGCCCGTCAGGTCTTTGCCATTGAACAAGGGAATCGGCTTTCCCCATTTCGGCGAGCCTTTTGGCTTCAGCGCGGGCGCTTTCACGCCCGTCCATTGCCATTTGGTCCCATCGGGTCCGGTCGTGGTCCCCGATAGAGTCTTACCCGTGAGTGTCCCTTCGAAAACCATATCGTCAGGCCGTCCTTCCTCCTCCTTCGGGGAAACAAAAGTGAGGCGCCCATTTGAAAGCTCGACTTTTGGAAGCGGTCTTGCATTTCCCCATCGGCCCACCATCTCAGCCTTCAGTTGGCCGCTCTCCGTTCGGAGTTCCAACCAGGAGGGATACTCCTTGTCTGGAGCTTTCAACGTCAAATCCCATCGGCCCAGAAAGGCTTCAACCGAGGCGGATGAAGTGTCTTTCGCGGGTTTTCCGGTTTGCGAATGCATCACAGCGGATCCGCACAATATGGCCACGACAACCGTGAAAAGTCTTCTTTGCATTTTCATCGAATAATAACCTCATCTCTCTCCACAACCACGAGATCCGACCAATCATGAAATGAATTGAGGCTATGGGTTTCGGAAACCGCATTCATCCGCTCTTCTTGTACGCAGCCCGGAACGGCTTGTCAAGACAGAGGCTTCAGCAAGACTATTTGACGTTCAAATAGGTTGAATATGGCTGGTCCGAAATAGCCGTAAACGGCAACATTGTGAGCGCGCCACCAGCAGTCTCAACTTGCCACGAGTGCTGCCCAGTTTTCTTTGCTGCCAACAATTGCTGGCGGGTAGCAACCGGGGCGACCTCCGTGATCGCAAACAAAACGAGCGGACCGCTCAGCAAAGCCACGGTTTGCGGATGTTGCGCGTCAATAGATTCCAGACGTAATCTCATCGGCAAATCCATCTCGATGCGATCGCCATTTTTCCACGTGCGGTGAATCATCGCGAACTTGCCCGGAGCAACGGACGCGGCCAGCGGCTTGCCATTGACGAGAATCGATGCTCCCTCCGCCCAAGCCGGAATCCGTAAGTGAATCGCAAATTCCGTCGTTTTCGAAACGGATACGTCGAACTTCACGGCATCATCAAATGGATATTCGCTCCTTTGGGTAAGAGTGACCTGCGCACCGTCTTGGTTCCACCGTAGAGTGGAGGGAATGTACAAATTGGCGTACAAGCCATCGGGACTGGAAAAGTAGGCGTTGATGCGGTAGTCAGCAGCTACTTGCGGCAGAGTCCCCGAGCAGCATGGCCACCGCGCGTTATGGTAAACCTTGCCTCCGAGAAAGTTGTAGTCGGAATAATAAAAAGTACTGCCGTCTGCCAACAACGGCTTCGCGCCCAGGATGGTGTTGTACATCACGCGTTCCATGCTGTCGCCGTAGCGTGAATCGCGCGTAACGCGAAGCAAGTAACGCGTCAATTTAAAGTGAGCATAAGAGCCGCAGGGCGTTTCAAAGCTGCTGTGTGTGCCTGTCAGGCTCGCGGCAACATCTCCGCTGTTCGGAGGGCGAAGTTGCTCGTCCGGCCCCCAGCCTCCCGTTGCGAAGCTCTGCGCCGTCAACATTTCGAAGGCATTGCTCGCAGCGCGCAGGTGTTTCGCGCTTCCCAGCGTCAGATACGCCTGCATTGCTGAACACAACGAATTAACATAGCTATAGGCGTGCCTGCCCGCGAGAACGTTACGGCCCTCCGAGAGCGGATCGTAATACTCATCATCGAGATATTGAGTTCCAAGCGTGCGATAGCGGTTGCCGGCGCCGCGTTGATAAGCAAGAAACAAATTTTCCGAAATCGTGTAGGACTCGTCCCAGGTATATCCGTCCGCCGGATTCTGGCGCCACTTCCGCCCATGTTCGATGGCCTTTCCTGGCAAGTGGGGCAGCGCCGTATTTGTTGTGTGTTCCAGGATGGAGTAAGCGTCTGGGTCGCCCACGTATTGGTGTGAATCGATGAGCCCGCATACCAGCTTGTCGTAGCAGTACGCGGGGAAGCGATTCTTTTCGTAAAAATCGCCTGAGATAGTCTGCGCATAAAAGCGGTTCAACCTCAGCACCTTATCGCGAGTTGCTGGAGAACCGTCGATCGCATAGCTCCGCGCCAGGGCGGATACCCATTGGCCAAAAGTAGCGGCTGGAGCGAAGCCCACACCCACGGTGTTCGCGTCGTAGTCAGGATCGTAGTGATACCAGCCGCCCAGATCCGCGCCAGGCGCAGGCTGCCCTGCCATCTGGCGAAATGGCTTGAGTAAACTGTCTTCACTAAGTTCCATCAAAACGGAGTGGGTCTCACGCAGTTGCTTCTCGTGCAAATCGCTTGTCAGTGTCACATCGCCATACGCGAACTCTTTAAGCGGCTGCTGTTTAGGGGATATTGCTAAAGCCGAGAGGAACTCCAAGTGATGGGTCGCAGCTCCTGCAGCAACGAGCGACGTCGAGTGCATGAATGTTCTGCGCGAAATCCTGCGTGAGAAGGCCATGGCCACTCTTCTTATCGCTCTGTCCGCCGGGTTTGTCCAGATAATTTCGGCATTCGATTTTTTGTAAGACGGGCGCTCCGCGAATTTGGCCATTGCGTGGAAATGCCTTCCAAGCGGTAAGATGCCGTTGTCGTAGTCGAGTAGTGAGGAGCAGACCGTGGATCGGAATAAAACGTCCCGGAACATTGTTAAGCACTACAGAAACCGTGGGAGGGCAGAGGCCGAGATAGTCCGCGAGAATCTTCAGGCTAACGGGTTTGTCGCCGGGGGTCTGGCTTTTCGTGTGCGGAGCCATCGCACGTCCTGTTCTGTCGCCCCGAGAATGATGAGAATCACTTTTTGGCTGCACCATAGGCATATCCTGAGCAACGGATTGCGCCTTAGCAAAGTTCCCAAACACGGCGGCGCTGCCAAACCGCGTTGGGACCCGCGCGGAGCCTTTGTTTTCCAGCAAAAAATGCTAAGACAAACGATTGTCTGAAATGTATTCAAAATTTTTATCCTTGACAACAATATCTTTGCTGATGCCAAATGTCCGCAACAGTTGGGGTGCTTGGGAGCGAACCTGAGAAAATCGTTTGCTCTACGTCATCCGTTCTAGGCCACCACTCCGGCCGGCGGACAAATGGCTCTTTGCTCCGTTGAGGGTCTTGAAGATTCGGTGCGGCTAAATCAGGAGGTAGGATGCGCCTTTTCTACATTTCAGCCACTCGTTTTTTCATTTTTGCAGCTTTTCTCTTCTTTGCTTGCTATTCGCTCTCCGCGCAAACCAATAATGGCGGAATTACCGGAACCATCCTGGATAGCTCCGGTGGCGCGGTTGTCGGCGCGGAGGTCACAGCCACCGGCGCTGAAACTCACTCTGTTTACACCACGACATCCACATCTACGGGCGCCTACCGTTTCATAAGCTTGGTATTGGGAACCTACGACATTACGGTGACGGCAAAAGGCTTCAAAACTGCCAATGTGACGGGTGTCGTCGTCGAGATCAATACTGTCGCGTCCCTGGACATAACGCTCCAACCCGGCGAGGTCAAGGAATCTTTGACCGTCGTGGCTGATGCTCCTAGCATTCAGACGGAAACTTCCGAAATGGGTACAGTGATCGGGTCCAAAGAGATTCTGGAATTGCCTTTGTCGTTGAGTGCCACCGGCCAAAGCTTCCTCCGATCACCGGAGACGTTTGTGTTTTTGGCTCCTGGAACGCAGGGACCGGGCACCAATCAAAATGGCAGCGTCTCCTCCGGCATTTTTGAGTCGAAATTGAGCGGAGGCCAGAACTTTGGCACCGAAGTATTGCTCGACGGCGTGAGCACCACGCGCTCCGACAGTGGCTCCGCTTTCGATCAGACCGCTCCGTCCGTGGAAGTGCTGAGTGAATTCAAAGTGCTCACTTCCACCTTTAGCGCTGAATACGGTAGGACTTCCGGCGGCATTGAAAGTTTCGCCACCAAGTCCGGCACAAACGACTATCACGGCACGGCGTTCGATTTGTTCCGCAATACGGCGCTGGATGCCAATTCATGGAACAACGATCGGAATGGCGCTCCTCGCCCAGCGGACCATCAGAATGATTTCGGTGGCAGTTTGGGTGGTCCTGTCCGCATCCCGAAGCTGTACGACGGTCGCCAGAAGACCTTTTTCTTCTTTTCTTGGGGGCAGTATCGGAACAATCCCGGCACGTCCTCGCAAACCACGCTGCCTACAAAGGCTGAGTTGCAGAACGGCGACTTCTCCGCTTTGCTGGGAGCGCCGACGGGAGCGACCAATCCCTGTGACGGTTCGCAGGTTTTGCAAGGTCAGATTTTCGACCCATCCACAACTAAAACCGTCGGCGGGGTTCAGTGCCGGACGGCCTTCCCGGGGAATATCGTTCCCCCGTCGATGTGGGATGGTGTCGCCAAAAAGATTCTGGGGTATCTGACGGTGACTCCCAACTTGCCAGGCACGAACAACTTGGGCCTACAGAACAACTTCCTTTTTCTCTCCAGCGAGCAAGAGCGCGATACGACCATGAGCTTCCGGATCGACGAGAATTGGGGAATGAAGAGCAAATACTTCTTCTCCTACAGCAGCCGCGACCAGGGGACTCCCGCAGGAGGTAACACGCTGCCGGGGGTTTTGAATCCTAATTTCCACAATATCAATTTTACACACTACCTCCGCGGTGGCTGGGATTACACCATTTCACCGAACCTGCTCAACACTGTAACTATCGGCTTCAACCGCCTCAACAATCTCAGCCAGGCGGACAGCGTGAATGGTACGGATTGGCCGGCCGCACTGGGAATCGGCAATGCCAGTGGCTCGGTATTTCCACAAGTTAGCTTCGGTGGAAGTCCCCTCGGAATTGGGTACCAAGGCTTCAGCACGGAGAGCAATAACGGCCATATCCCTAACAGTCTCGTCACGGCAGAGAATCTCCGCTGGATCAAAGGCCGCCACTCCTTCGATTTCGGGTTCGAATGGAGAGCCTACCAATATACTTTTGTTGCTCTGGGAGATACCTCTCCGAACTACACCTTCAGCAATTTTCAAACCGCCTTCGCCCCCAACAATACTTCCACCGGCGATCCTTTTGCCAGCTTCCTGATCGGACTCCCTCAGCAGGAGCAATTATCCATCACTTCAGTGAATCCTCGCTTGAATTCCAACTATTTTGCCGCCTATGTTCAGGATGACTACAAGATTCGCCGAGACCTCACTCTGAACCTGGGGCTGCGTTATGATGTCGATACGCCTCGCCACGAGGCTCATAATGCTGTGTCCGCTTTGGATCTCTCCCTTCCCAACACCGGGAACGCCGCTATTCCCATTTCTCCCTCAGTTCCCGGTGCTTTGATCTACGGCCACGATGCCACAGGCGCCAAGATCTATTACAAGGATGTCGGCCCTCGCGTTGGCTTTGCTTATGCTCCGACGGAAATGTTCGGTCACTTTCGCAACATAGTCGTCCGGGGAGGGTACGCCATTTACTATGCCGCGCTCTTCTACGATGACCTCCCAACCGGCACGATTCAGTTCAGCAGTGGCGGTACCGTTCAGCCGACCTTTACTTCAGGCGACAACTTCACTCCCGTCCAGGCTCTCTCGGCGGGCTTCCCGACGTTCACGCCGCCTCAAAATAGCACCGACCCCGCGCTCCTCAATGGCAAGAATGTCGGCTATATGGCCCCGAGTTACGGCCGGCCCGCGAGGACTCAGAATTGGAGCTTCGAAGTTCAAAAGCAACTAGCTACTGACCTGATTCTGAGCGTCGGCTACGTGGGTGTCAAAGGAGACTACCTTCACACCAATATTGCGCAGGTCAACGCCCTCAATCCGAAATACTATGGTTTGGGAAATGAACTGTCCGATAAGGTCAGCACTGCAGCGGGCCAGGCAGATGTCACAGCTCTCGGCCTGACCGTGCCTTCCTGGTTTGAGCCTCTTTATGGTCCTGCCGGTATCAACGCGGGCAGTGACACCATAGCGCAACTGCTGCGGCCCTTCCCGCAATATCTGGACATCGGTGGCAGCAACAATAATATGTGCTCGTGTCTGGAAAACCTGGGAGTCTCCACCTACAACGCCTTACAGGTAAAACTCGAACGCCGCTTCCGCAATGGTCTGAACCTCTTGGCCTCTTATACCTTCTCAAAGACCTTGACCAACGCGGACAGCGCCGTTCCTGTCTTTTCGGGGTTCCAGTCTAACCAGTTCGCGGCTCAGGATCCCTTTAACCCCAAAACTCAGAAAGGGTACAGTTTTCAAGACACGCCCCACATGCTAGTTCTCAGTTATATTTACGAACTGCCTGCCGGGCCCGGGAAAAAATATCTTAATCACGGCGTTGCCAGCAAAGTTTTGGGAGGCTGGCAGGTGGGAGGCGTGCAGAGGTATCAGAGTGGGACTCCAACCGTCATGGACAACTATAACGTTGCTTCGCCTCCCGGCACGGATGGAGCATTCCGGAACAGTCTCGTACCCGGGCAACCAATCTTGGCTCCCAACCACGGCTCGTTTAATCCCTTCGGCGCCAGTAGCGGGTGCACCGAACAGCCCAACGGCACCTTTACCTCCAACAGCACCAACAACTTCTTCAACTGTGCTGCCTTCATGGATCCCAACGCCCCCTCCCTGGTGGCCCAGCGCGGGTACGTCTTTGGCAACGCTCCATTAGTCCTGGGCAACGTTCGAAGCCAGCCTTACTTCAACGAGGACTTCGCCATCCTGAAACGCACAACCATACGGGAAAATCAGTCCATCGTCTTTAAGGTTGACATGCCAAATGCTTTTAACCGCCATGTTTTTGGCACGCGTGACGGGTACATTGGAGACAGTACCTTTGGCATTTCCGGGGGTGGTGGCTATAGCGTTGTAAGCCCGGTTCGCCAGATTCAGTTGACGTTGCGCTACCAATTCTGAATCCAGGCGCGCTCAGGGAAACCTCTCCCGCCGCGGTTCCGTATCGCGGCGGGAGGCTTTTTTCCGCCGGCCGCAAGCATCATTCATTTCGTCCCTATGGTGTACCATCGATCTGTGAACGAGACGCAAGCCATTCATCCCAATCTCCCTCATGGTTCAAGCCTTCTTTCTCGATTTGGGGGTTGTGTCCCATTTATCGCCTTCCCAATTTTGCTTTTGCTCGCCTCTATGGTCGTTGCCTACGGTCGAACTCCACAGACGAGCTCCGCGATTACAGCGCAGTTTGAGCGGGCTACTGATGCTATGCGAGCTGGAAATCTCGATCAGGCGGGTGACGGCTTTGCCGCTGTCGTCAAGCAGGCCTCTACCTTTGCCGAAGCATTCTTGAACCTTGGCCTGGTTCGGGAGGAGCAAGGCCGCCATCAAGAGGCCATTGCTGCTTTAGAGAAAGCGTTGCAACTCAAACCCAAGCTGCGTGGTGCAAATCTGTTTCTCGGAATCGCTGAATATCGAACGAGCCGGCTGGATGCCTCCGTGGCGGCCCTCCGCAAGGAAACCACCGCCAGTCCGAAAGACCCTACCGCCTGGATGTGGCTAGGAATCGCCACGCTGGAGAAAGGCGACGGCGACGAAGCCGTCCACGCTCTTGACGAAGCAGCGAAACTCTCTCCTGACAACGTGGACATTCTCTACCACCGCGGCCGCGCGCACCTTTTTGTCTCCAATGAAAGCTACGCCCGGATGTTCAAAGCCGATCCGAAATCGTGGCGCGTCCGCGAACTCCTGGCGGAGGCCAACGCCGGCGCCGACCGCCACATGGACGCGATTGCCGAGTATCAAGCCGCCATCCAGCTTGCGCCGAATGAACCTCGCCTACACGAAGAGCTCGGTTCGGAATTCCGGGCCGCAGGTAAAATGCCGGAAGCGGAGGAAGCCTTTCGCAAGGAGCTCGAAATCGACCCCGACAACGTGGTCGCAAAGTACAAGCTTGGCGTATTGCTAACGGAGAAAGGCGACGCCGCCCAGGGCAAACAACTGCTGGAAGCGGCTCTGAAAGTCCGGCCGGGCCTTCGCAATGCGGACTACAATTTGGGCCGTGCGGAAATGGCGCTGGACAACGATGCTGCTGCGGCTGACTATTTCCAGCGTGCGACAAAAGCTGATTCCGATCCGGATATTCTGGAGCAGACATGGTATCAACTCGGAATCCTCTACCGCCGTCTCCATCGCATGGAAGAGGCGCAAAATGCCATGGCCACCTTTCAAAAACTCAAGAACCAAGAGCAAGAGAACTCGCAAAAACTGATGAGGCGATACCAAGCGCAGCCGAATCCCAACTCTCCTCCTCCTCCGCAGAATCCCCAGGAGTAGAGATCTGCACGTCTCGGGACCCAGTATTCCGAGCTGCTTGGGCGGCCAGGAGTCGCGATCGATCACTTTTGCACGCGTTCATCAATTCACTGGGGGCTTCGCAGGCGCAGACGGCTCGTCAATTTGCAGGATCTGGTCCACCGGAATGTTCTTAAGGGTCTGTACAATCCCGCTCGGCCACCGAATCTCGAGGGATTCCGCACTCTTTTCTTTCCCCAGGCCGAAGTGAACGCGTTTATCGCTCGAAGAGAGATAACTGCTCGCCGTGGTAACCGTAGCGAACTGCTGCCCGCTCGCGGTAACCAGCCTCACACCGGCGCCAATCGCATCCCGATTGCTCTGGTGTCCCACGAGCCTGAGCAGCAGCCAATGATTCGCTGTAGTTGTTTCGTTGCGCAGGACGTATGCCGGCCCGTCATTGGTCGTCACCACGGCGTCGAGCCGCCCATCGTTATCAAGATCTCCGATGGCCATGCCGCGCGCCACCCAGGACTGCTTGAAAACTTCGCCCGAGGTTTGTGACACATCCACGAATCCTTTGCCGGTATTGCGCACCAGGAGCATTGGTTCGCGATAGTGCAGATTAGGATTTGTCAGTTCAATGGTGTCGAGGTCGTGGCCCTGCGCAATCAGCAAATCTTTCCAGCCGTCATTGTCGAAATCAATGAACCGCACGCCCCATCCCGAATGTGCCAACGTAATCCCCGCAAGCCCGGATCGCGTACTCACGTAAGTAAATGTGCCGTCACCGCTGTTCTGGTAAAGCGCATACCGCTGATTGGCCAGGTCCGTGACAACGATGTCCGGCCATCCATCATTATTGTAATCCGCGAAATCGACTCCCATGCCGGCGTAGGTGCGGCCGTCAATATCCACGGCGACTTCGGAAACCAATCCTACTTCTTCAAACGTCCCGTTGCCTTTGTTGTGATACAGATATTCCACCATCGAATCATTCGCGAAAAAAAGATCGATGTGGCCGTCGCGGTCGTAGTCCCCCAGGGCCACTCCGAGACCTTTGGCGGGCCTGGAAAGACCCAGCTTTTCCGCAACTTCCGTGAACGTTCCATCTCCGTTGTTGTGATAAACAAGCGGCCGCGCCGGTTTGAAATAGTCCGGATGGCAATAGGCTCGGTAGCCTTCTTTGTGCTCGCCGCACCAGACGTCGTCGAAATCCCATTCGAGGTACCGCAGTACCACGAGATCGAGAAAACCATCTCCATCCAAATCCACCCACGCCGCGCTGGTGGACCACCCGCTGCCGCCAACGCCGGCTTTCGCGGTCACATCTGAAAATGTTCCGTCGCCGTTGTTGTGGTACAGCTTGTTGCCTCCGTACGCGGTTACGTAAAGATCTTCGTACCCGTCATTATCATAGTCGCCCACGGCTACACCCATGCCGTATCCGGTTCCCTGTAAGCCGGCCTTCTCGGTCACATCTTCGAACGTGCCGTCGGCTTTTTGGTGATACAGGCGGTTCCAATATTTTGGTCCGCTTTTCTGAGGAATCGTGCCTTTCGGACTTGGATCGCTCACCGGTGCGCCGTTGACCAAAAAAATATCCAGCCGCCCATCGTTGTCATAGTCAAAAAGCGCGACGCCGGACCCCATCGTTTCTGGCAAGTATTTTTTCGAAGTGTGTGATGCCTGATGTTGAAAATTGATGCCAAGCCGCTGAGTGACGTCTATAAATCTTCCAGGAGTTGCGGCGTCCGTGACGCACGCTGTTCCAGATTGCTCCGTGCCTACGATCAAAGACCCGCAGGCCAAGAAACCAATCGCAAGAAGGAAGAGGAAGACAGGAAACGCGGTGCTCCTTACGTGGGATAGAATTGTGAAGGACTGGTTCACCTTTCGATGATCCCTTTTCCCTCGACAACCGTGTAAATGCGGTCTACCGCGGGCAGCATAATCTGTTCCTTCGTTCCGCTGGGCCACTGGATTTCCACTTTGTCCACTCTCGTTGCGGCTCCCAAGCCAAAATGCAACCGCTGATCGGAGCTTGAGGCGTAACTTCCGCCGCTGAAGACATCACCGCGCTGGCGAATTGCGCCCGTCGTTACAAAAGCTTTCGCTCCAATGGCATCGCGCGGGCTCTTCGGGCCGCCAACCAGTTTTAATGTCACCCAGTGATTCGAATTCTTCACGACGTTTCTGAGGAGTGTCGGCGTCGAATCCATATTGTTGATCACGACGTCGATGTGGCCATCGTTGAACAAGTCTCCGAACGCGGCTCCGCGCGCGGTAATCACGTCGGTGAGGCCGCTGCCTGTTGCCGGCGGAACCTCCTGGAATTTCGCTCCGTCCAAGTTCCGAAAAAGCAACGGGCGCTGCGCCCAGGTCGTTCCCCAATCCTTGCTGTCCACGCCGGGGTAGACATGGCCGTTGGCGGCGAAAATATCAAGCAACCCGTCATTGTCGTAGTCGAGGAATCCCGTTCCCCAACCCAGGAATGGAAGCGTGACGCTGGCGATTCCCGCGCGCGATGTCACATCCGAGAAATTGCCATCTCCATCGTTGCGATACAGAGTGTTGTAGTCGTCGGAGAAATTGGTAACGTAGAAATCGACTTTGCCATCGCGGTTGTAATCGCCCACGGCGATGCCCATGGAAGCCTGCTCGCGCCCTTCGTCATTCAGTGCGAACCCGGAGATATAGCTCACGTCCTCGAAGGTGCCATCGTGCTTGTTGTGGTAGAGGTACTTGGGCACCGAGTCATTGGCAACCGCCAGGTCAATCCAGCCGTCATCGTCCACATCAACAAAAACGGACGCGAAGCCATAGTAACCCTTGGGGTCCGAGACACCGGCCTTTACGCTTACATCCGTGAAGGTCCCGTCTCCGTTGTTGTGGAACAAGTGATCGCCCTCTCCCGGCAGGCCGCGCGGCCCGCACATCACTTCGATTCCTCGGAAACTACAGAAGCCCGCGGGAAGGCTGCCCTGCCCGGCAACTGGCGGATGGTCGGGATCGAATTTCGCGTATCCCGGAACAAAGAGATCGAGGAAACCGTCGTGATCATAGTCTCCCCACGTCGCTCCGGTCGACCAGCCGCCAAGCGTGACGCCAGCTTTCTCCGCGACATCCGTGAATGTGCCGTCATGATTGTTGTGGTAGAGCCGATTTTTGCCGAAGTTCGACACATAAATGTCCGGCCACCCGTCATTGTCGTAGTCCCCCACGGCTACTCCGAAACCCCAGCGTTCGTTCGCGACGCCGGCCTTATCCGTCACGTCCGTGAACGTGCCGTCATGGTTGTTGTGCAGGAGCACGGCGCGCGGCGGCGCTTCTTTGCCCTTAAGCGCGGGGAACGTCGAGCCATTCAACAGGTAAATGTCCAGCCAGCCATCGTTGTCGTAATCAAGCAGCGCCACGCCGGAGCCGGGCGTCTCGAGAATCGTCCTTTTCTCTGGCGTTCCCGACCGATGATGGAATACGTCGAGGCCAGCCGCATGCGTCACATCCATAAAAACGACCGGCGCGCCGTCAACAAAGCCCCCAGCCGTAATCGGCCGCGAAAGTGCGTCCTTCACCGGGGCGTGCGCTCCGCCAGTGCTCATGCCGCTCTGCTGGCCCCGGACGGGCTCTTTCTCCACAGGATTTTCTTGGGCCAGTCCCGAGCACAGAAGCAGCGTCACACAAATGGCTTGTATTGCGGTTGCGCGGAGAAAACACCCAGATTGCCTGGATTGCCAGAGCGACATTCGGCCCCAAATGGGTCGTATGACCCAAATGGCATCTTCGCACAAAGTCCACGAGCAGGCCTAATTCATGCGGAAAAAGATTGTGAGTTATTTTTTGGCAGCCCCAAACTATTTAAACTAGTCCGGGTTGACTGCCCACCCGAGAACGGCACACGTCTCTGGGAATGCCCCCCTCCGATCTAGAACGATCACGAGCGCCACTACTCAATTTAGGTTCAAGGTTAGTCCGTTCCTGTGTCAATGGCTGTGGAACCTCGGCAATGAGGATGTGACTCATATCGAACAGACTTCAATCTTCTAATCCACTACCCTCATGCCCCTAAGCGCGAATCCGGCGACAAATCGCCATCCGTGCTTCGTGCCATCAAAGGATTTCCGATGGGGGCGCGCTCAGAGGAAAAGGAGTCAAAGACATGCTTGGGTTAATCGCCGCGGTTCTTATTGTTCTTTGGTTGCTTGGATTTTTGGCTTTTCACGTTTCGAGTGGCCTCATTCACGTTCTGCTGATCATCGGCATCGTGATGCTCCTCCTGCACTTTTTCAGAGGCAGATCAGCTACCGTTTGATCGGTCGGCTGGAAAAAGTCATACAAAAACCGTTAAGCGATTTCGCTTAGCAGTTTCGCCCAATTTAAAGAACACGATGATACCTGGCTGTTTGTGTCTGCTTTAGCACAGACAGCGGAATCCTCATTGTGATATTCGTCAATATAAGGATCCTGGCGTCCTATTGTTCGAACGGTCCTCGGTCTAAAACTGGATATGCCAGGCAAGGGGGGTAATTTCACATCATGAAGCTACTCCGGGTTGTCTCTCTGCTGGCAGCGATAACAGCCTTGGGAATTCTAGCGCCGCTCGATAGAGCACAATCTAACACCGCCTCAGGTGGCCAGAACCTCTGAGCAAGCCAATGCTGACCCACGACGCCAGGATTTCTCGCCGCTGGAACAGCCCGGATTCCAACCATGCCCCGTCACTACTGCGATCCGCGGCCAATTCCGTTTGGAACCTGATTAATCTCTTCCTCGAATGGTTTGGCGATCTCGGTCTCTTTGTATGGCAGGTCATGCGCGCGGCAGTGCGACGCCCCTTTGAAGGTCGCGAGCTGCTTCGCCAACTTGACGAAATTGGTTCCAAATCCTTGCCGGTGGCGGCCTTGGCGGGCGCAGCCATCGGTTTCGTCCTCTCCTTGGAAAGCCGCAGCAGTTTGGTCCGATTCGGGGCCAAGTCCATGCTTCCCGCCGCTCTCGTCTATTCGATCATCCACGAAACGGGTCCCATCGTGACCGGCCTGGTAATCTGCGGCAGGGTAGGGGCCGGCATTGGTGCCGAATTGGGCTCCATGAAGGTAACCGAGCAGATCGATGCCATCGAGGCCTCTGGCGTGAATCCTTACAAGTTCTTGGCCTTCACGCGCATTGTGGCATGCATCCTGGTATTGCCTCTGCTGACCCTCGCCGCCGATTTTTGCGGCGTGCTGTTCGGCTGGGTCGCGGAAGCTATGGTGGAGCCTGTTTCCTTCCATAGATTTATCGATCAAGGTTTTGTCGGAGCCAGCTTCAGTGATTTTCTCGCTCCCACTTTCCGAACAGCCGTGTTCGGCCTGATCATCGGAACGATCGGTTGTTTCCAGGGAATGAGCACGAAAGGCGGTACCGCCGGCGTTGGAATTTCCGCTACGAGCTCTGTCGTTATCTCTTCGCTTTTTGTCATTCTGGCCGACGTCATCCTGGTGAAATTCATCCTGGTGTTTTTTTCGTGATGCACCCGGAACAAGGTATTTTGCTCGCTCCGGAGGAGACCGGTGCCCTCACCGCGATTGAAAGTTCCGGCGAGAAGAGTGACGGCCCGGCTGTAGTCCTGCGAGGCTTGCATAAGTCATTCGGCAGCCAAATCGTTTTGAACGGCATGGATCTGACCGTTGCGAGTGGCGAAACTTTGGCCGTGCTCGGCCGTAGCGGCACCGGCAAGAGTGTTCTGCTGAAGCTGATCATCGGTCTGCAAAAGCCCGACTCCGGCTCGATCCTCATCCATGAGCAGGAAATCACCAGCCTCACTCTCGATGCTTTGAATGAAATCAGAAAGAAGATGGGGTTCTTGTTCCAGCATGCAGCGCTGTACGACTCCCTCACCGTTGAGCAAAACGTGGCGTTCCCTTTGCAACGCCACACCAAGATGACGCCATCTGAGCAGGGAACCCGGGTCAAAGAGCTTCTGGCCAGCGTAGGCATGGAAGCGGATCTCAACAAAATGCCCAGCGATCTCTCCGGTGGCATGCAGAAGCGAGTCGGGCTGGCGCGCGCGCTAGCTCTCAAGCCCACTATACTCTTGCTCGATGAACCGACCGCAGGGCTCGATCCCATCACCTCCGGCGAGATCGATGAATTGATTCTCAAGCTGCAAGAGGAACACAGCACGGCATCCATCGTGGTCACTCATGACCTGCAGAGTGCAAAAACCATCGCGGATCGCATCGCGCTGCTGCACGAAGGGAATGTGCTGATGGAAGGCAGCTTTACAGAACTCGAGAAGAGCGATGACAAATTTGTCTTGGAATTCATGAAACGGGATTCATAGGGAGCACATATGTCAAGGGCGGCGAGGCTCGGAGCTTTTATCATTGCAACATTGGCAGTTCTGGCAGCGGGAATCTTCATCATCGGCGGCAAGCAGTACCTATTCACTCCCACGTATCGATTGAAGGCCCAGTTCGCAACCGTCGTCGGCCTCGATCCGGGCGCCGAAGTGCGCATAGGTGGTGTCCGCAGCGGAAGCGTGCGCGAAATCAAGCTGCCCAACAAGCCGGATGGTAAAATCACGGTTCTGCTGGATCTCCAGCGATCCACCCACGAGATCATCAAGCAGGACTCCGTCGCCGCCATCGAAACCGAAGGTCTCTTGGGGAACGAGTATGTTTCCATCACCTTCGGATCGGCCCAGGCCCCGAACGTGAACGACGACGATACCATCGCCACCTTGCCTCCACTCGTTATAGCCGACCTGATGAAAAAGGCCGACGGCATTCTGGACACCAGCCAGGCTGCACTGAACAACGTCACCGTAACTACGGCGAATCTGAGCTCTATCACCGGCAAGATCAACCAGGGGCAGGGAACCATCGGCGCTCTGGTCAACGACAAGAAAATTTATTCTCAGATCGATCAAACCACCGTCGGCTTGCGTGACACGGTTAACCATGCCCAAGCCGGTGTCGCCGCTTTCCAGGAAAATATGGAAGCAATGAAGTCAAATTTCCTTTTGCGCGGTTACTTCAAGAATCGCGGCTATGAAAACTCTGCCGATCTTTCCAAGAACGAAATTCCGCAGCTCCCCACTGCGGTGCCTTTGAAAACATTTACTTTCGATTCCAAGCAGCTCTTCGACAAAGTGGATACCGCCAAACCCAAGAACCAGAAATCCTTGCGCGCTGCCGGCCAGTTTCTGGCTGATACGGAGTTTGGAGTCGCCGTCGTTGTCGTGTCCACGGCCACGACGGGCGATACCCAAAAGGACCTGGTCCTGGCTCAAGCTCGCGCCATGGTGGTGCGAGATTATCTTGTCGGAAATTTCTCCTTTGATGATGCGCAGCTCAAAACGCTCGGCCTCGGCAAAGGGAAGATCCCGAATGCCGATTCCGCTTGGGGCACCGTCGAGATTGTTGTCTATTCGGCAGATACCGTGGCTCCAATACAAACTAGCGCGGTCACTCCGCACTAGATCCCGATACGCGGCGCCGCTGCCGATTGCGTGTGCGAAAGTTGATACCGGCTGAGGCGGAGTTTATTCATGAAAAAAGCAGTGTCCGACCAAGTAGCTAAAAATCCCACGCAGTTCAACATTGCCGCTATTGCCAAGCTCGAAGAAGAAGCCCTGGACCGCCGGACTCGCACCGAGCGCGACAGCGATGCCATCGTTAAATTCATCGGCAGCGTCAAGTTCCTTGTGCTCCACGTAATCTTGGTTGCCGTCTGGAGCGTTGTGAATCTAGGCTTGATTCCAAATGTGAAACCTTTTGATCCTTTCCCTTTTGGCATTCTGGCGCTTTTTGTTGCCTCCGAAAGCGTCTTCCTCACCATCTGCGTGCTTATCAGTCAGAATCGCATGGCTCGCCAGGCGGAGCGGCGTTCCCACCTCGATCTTCAGGTCGGCATGCTTGCTGAACAGGAGCTCACCATGATGCTCCAGATGCTGCAAAAACTTTGTCAACACGCTGGCGTAGACGTGAAATCAACAGTCGCTCAGGTTCAAGGATTTAGCGAGACCACCGACGTCGGCAAACTCGCTAGCGAACTCCAGGAAAAACTCCCTGGGCAGTAGGATAACGCCAACGCCAAATTGCGCCAGGCGAAGCTCGTCCTTCTGCGCGGAAGTAATCCTTCGTGGCCCCACCTTATAACCTTGTTTCTCCTCTCGAGCCACGCTTTCAGCGTTCCGCCCATTCCCTCTGCTTATCCTGTTTAGAATGAGCGCCTTTGCGATAACTCTCCGCCCGAAAAAATACCGGCCCAGTGTAACGATTTCCCCCCTCGATTACGTCTAATCCTTGTTGCAAGACCCCTACCGGGAAGTGTGTGCAGGCAGGCCTTAGAAACTGTCAGTAGACTTACATCCGGCATGAAGAGGAGCGAGGAATTTAAGATGGCCTTTGGAAACACGCCTGCACGAAAACATTTCTCTTGGCTCGCGGCGATTTGCCTATGCTTCACCGCCGGATCTTCATTTCTTATTCTTGTAGCGCAGGCCCACGCGGCCCAACAGCCATCGGGGCAAACTTCCGCCCCCGCCCGGCCCAGGGGAACCATCAAGTCGATTTCCGGCAATACCATTACTTTGTCCACCGATGCAGGCAGCGAAGTGACTGTCGTGGTGCAGGACGGTGCGAAGGTTGTTCGCATCGCTCCCGGGCAAACGGATTTGAAGGATGCCGCTCCACTGCAATTGCAGGATCTTCAGCCTAACGACCGCATCCTGGTTCGCGGCAATCTTGCCGCCGATGGGAAATCGGTTCTCGCGCTCTCCATCATCGCCATGAAGAATGCGGACATCGCGGAAAAACAAGCTCGCGAACGCGAAGAGTGGCAGAAGCATGGCACGGGTGGCTTGGTCAGCAGCGTGGATGCGGCCAGCAGCACCGTCACCGTCTCGCTTCCCGCGATTGGCGAGAAAAAAAACATGGCCATCCACCTTTCGAAAGATACCATCCTGCGCCGTTACGCTCCCGATTCTGTCAAGTTCGACGATGCAAAACTTGCTCCCCTCGACCAGATCAAGCCGGGTGATCAGCTTCGCGCTCGCGGCACCCGCAGCGCCGACGGCAGTGAGCTTGCGGCCGTCGAAATCGTTTCCGGATCGTTCCGGAATATTGCCGGAACCATCTCGTCCATCGACGCTTCCGCCGGCAGCATCACTGTTCAGGATCTTGCCACGAAGAAGTCCGCCACCATCAAGATCACTTCGGATTCTCAATTACGAAAACTGCAGCCTGCCATGGCGCAGCGTATCGCAGCGCGCCTGAAAGGCATTCCCGCCGATGCATCATCTCAAGGCGCGCCCAACGCTCCTGCGGGAGCAACTGCGGGACAGACGCCGAGACCCGGCGGGCCGGCCGCTGGCGGGCCAGGTGCCAACGGAGCTGGAGGCCAGGGCAGACCCGGAGGCGGAGGATCTGGTGATCTGCAGCAAGCCATCACTCGCATGCCCGCTGCCACACTCGCCGACTTGCAAAAAGGCGATGCCGTCATGATCGTGGCCACCGAAGGCGGTCCGAACGCCATGCCCTCCGCCATCACTTTGCTCGCAGGAGTAGAACCCATCCTGCAAGCTTCGCCCAATCGTAGTGCCTCCACAATTCTTTCTCCGTGGAGCCTCGCCGGAGCACCTGGCGGGGAAGGGGCCACTCCCTGATGCTCTGCGCGCCACAAAAATTTAACTATTATTTAGGAGACTTGATGAGTTTTCGGCTCGTTCGAATTGCCGCTGTCAGTCTTTCGCTCTTTCTGCTTTTCACGTTCGCATCGAATTTGCCTGCGCAGGCGCCCACCGGCGGTTTGCACGGCGTGGTCACCGACCCCTCGGGCGCGGTCATTGCCAAAGCCGCCGTACGCCTCACCAACGCCAGCGGTGCGTCCCTCGACGCCACCACCAATCGCGATGGCATTTATGAATTCAAGGATCTCGCTCCGGGCGCTTACTCGCTCAAAGCCGTAGCCAAGGGCTTCGCTCTTTTCATGCAAGACGACGTTACTATCGTTGCCGGCCAGGTCCTCCAGTTGAATATCGGTCTCCTCATTCAAATCGAAGAGCAAAAAGTTGAAGTCACCGACACCACCACTAAAGTTGACATCGACCCTTCAAGCAACGCCGGCATGGTGGTCATGAAAGGCAAGGACCTCGAAGCGCTCTCCGACGATCCCGACGAGCTACAATCAGAGTTGCAAGCCCTCGCGGGGCCTTCTGCCGGCCCCAATGGCGGCCAAATCTACATCGATGGTTTCACTGCCGGACAGCTACCTCCCAAGGCCTCCATCCGCGAGATTCGCATCAACCAGAATCCGTTTTCTTCCGAGTACGATAAGCTCGGCTACGGCCGCGTCGAAATCCTCACCAAACCCGGAACCGATTCGCTTCACGGGCAAGCCTCTATCACCGGCAACACCGATGCATTTAATTCCCGAAATCCCTTTCAGGGCACCGCTCAGGCTCCTGGCTATTACTCCACGCAGTACAGCGCCAATCTCGGTGGCTCCTTGGGCAAAAAGGCCTCGTTCTTTACAAACATCGAACGGCGCAACCTCAATGAGCTTTCCGTCGTCAACACTCCCACCGTCGATCCCACGACTTTTGAAATCACGCAATTCGCGGGTGCCGTTCCTAATCCGCGCACGCGCACGAATTTCAGCCAGCGCTTCGACTACCAGATCACGCCGGGAAACACTCTTACCGCGCGCTACCAGTATTGGCGCAACAACGAGAGCGGCGACGGCATCGGAAATTTCAGCCTGCCTTCGGTGGGCTACAACTCTCTCAATACTGAGAACACTTTCCAGATGACCGACACGCAAGTTCTAAGTGCCCGCACCATCAATGAAACGCGTTTTCAGTTCGTCCGGGAAAATAGCAATCAGAATCCCCTGAACACCGTTCCTACCGTCCAGATCCAGGGTGCTTCCACGAGCGGCGGCAGCAGCTCCGGCCTCTACAACGACATCCAAAATCGCTACGAGGTTCAGAACATCACCTACATGACCCTTGGCAAGCACTCTATCAAGTATGGCGGCCGCGTCCGCGCAACTAAAGAGGATTACTCCTCCAACGGAGCGTTCAACGGCTCGTACTCTTTCGGCTCCCGGGTCGACCCCACCGTACCAGGCTGTGCCGTACCCAAGCCGCCTGCTACCTGTCCGCAGATTTCCGGAATCGTCGCCTATCAAATAACACTCCAAGCTCTCGCGACCGGAAATACTCCCGCAAATATGGCCTTGGCCATCGCCAACGGCGGCGGCGCCAGTTTTTATGCTGTGAATTCCAACACCGTAGGATCCGCCGTTGCACAACAGACTTGGGTGGATGGCGCTCTTTTTCTCCAGGATGACTGGCGCGTCAAACCAACCGTTACCGTCAGCTATGGTCTTCGTTACGAGACGCAAAACAATCTTGGCGATCACGCCGACTTTGCCCCGCGACTCGGAATCGCCTGGGCCATCGACGGTGGCGGCAAAAATAAATCTCCCAAGACCGTCCTGCGCCTGGGTTACGGTATTTTCTACGATCGCTTCTCTTCAAATCTCGTTCTCCAGCAGCAACTGCAGAATGGCATAATCCAGACGCAGTCTCTTGTCCAGAGTCCCACGTTCTTCGATCCCACGACCACGGTATTGCCTCCATTTTCGCAATCCGCCGGCTCGCAAACGATTTACGTGCCGAATTCCAATCTCCGTACTCCTTACACCATGCAAACCGGCGTTACGCTCGAGCGCCAACTCACCAAGACCGCAAACCTCTCCGTCACTTACCTCCATTCGCGCGGCCTTCATCAGTTCTACACAAGTTTCATCAACGCCGAACAAATTCCTCCAGGCGAAATCTCCGCCCCGGCACCTGCTGTGATTAACTATCAATATCAATCCGCCGGTGACTTCAAGCAGAATCAATTGATCGTCAACAGCAGCATTCGCATGGGCACCAAGCTCTCTCTCTTCGGCTACTACACCCTGAATTACGCCAACAGTGATACCTCCGGCGCCTCCAGCATTCCCTCCGATCCTTTTAATCTGTCGGCGGATTTTGGCCGAGCCTCTTTCGATGTTCGACATCGCATCTTTTTCGGCGGCACCATCGGCCTGCCGTATGCTTTTCGCTTGAGTCCTTTCATGATCGCCAGCTCCGGCCCGCCTTTTAATGTCACTACGGGCCAGGATCTCTATGGCAACGCCGTATTTAACACGCGCGCCACCGTCGGCACTTGCTCGTCCGGCGCCACAGGTGTGAAAGACACGCCCTATGGCTGCTTTAACTTGACCACTCTGCCCGGACAGCCGGTGGTTCCTATCAATGACGAAACGGGACCGGGGCGCTTCACCCTCAATCTTCGCCTCAGCAAAACATTCGGCTTCGGAGCGAAAAAGGAAGCTGCAAACGCTGCTGGTCAGGGTGGACCCGGCGGGGGCGGCACATTCGTTCGCGGAGCAGGCGGCCCGGGCGGGGGCCAACATGGCGGTGGAGACAGAGGGGGCGGGGGAATGTTCGGCGGCGCGGCGCCCACCAACTATCGTTACAATTTGACGTTCAGCGTCAACGCGCGAAACATTTTCAACAACGTGAACGTCGCGAATCCCATCGGCAACCTGAGTTCGAAGATCTTCGGCGAATCCAACGCACTGGCCGGCGGACCGTTCGGGTCTTCCACGAACAACCGTAAAATCGATTTGCAGCTATCGTTCAACTTTTAATCGCGCTAAAATCCCGGTCCGGGACCGGAATGAAAAAGCGCAAGAAAAAAATCATCGACGTCGGCAAAGAAGCGCGGCGCGCGGCCCGGAATTCCGGCCTCGCGCCGGCGGTGACGCGCGTCATCCCGGACAAACGCAAACGACCGCCAAAACACAGGAAGCACTTACTCGAAACTGAAGTCGATTGAACTTGATTCTAGTTTTTTTCCGCAACTCCGTCTCTACTGCAACTCCTTCGTTCGCAAAAGCGGGAGCACGGCTCCCCCACTCCAAATTTCCTTACTAGAAGCTCAAAACTAACGACTGAAAACTTCGCAGGCCCGACCGGGCCTAATTTTTCGAGCTTCATCCTGGTTTGTTGGCCGGAATCACTTCGTCGGAGCGGAACAGCGGCGCCAAGGATATTTTCTTGCGCTCGGCCAGTTCCGCGGCAATCGTTTCCAAATCCTTCTTGTCAAATCCCATGCAACTGACCTTTACGGTGCCATCCGTGTCGATCAGAAAAATCGTCGGCACGTTGGTCAAGCCGTAGGCGTTGGAGACTACGTAACCGTCTTCGTCGTCCATCACCATCGGAAACGTTATGCCATATTCCTTCGCGAATTTGCCCGTGGCCTTCGCGTCGTCCTGCGAAATCCCCAGGAACGTTACGCCCTCGCCGCCGTAGCGTTTGTACAGCCGCTCGAGGAAAGGAAACGTGAATTGGCACACCGGGCAGGAGATCTTGAAGAAAGCGGCGACCACCGGGCCGCGTTCCATCACCGCGGTGAGCGAGTATTCCCGGCCGTCGAGCCCTTTCAGCGAAAAGCCCGGTGCGATGTTTCCAGCCACAATGTTCGTCATTGGTTCCTTTGACCCCATCCAGCGCGAAATCCGCTGCAGAATTCCCATCGCTTAAGTTTAGCCTAGGAATGTCCCTGAAACCCAATCGGGATCTCCGCTCCAGAACCGTTAAGGAGGTCCGATCTGAAGGTCGAAACGTCTTCCTGAGCGGAGGGGAAACAGCGAAGAACAGGGAAGGGTGGCGTCGGCGGGGATACATTCTCCCTGGTACCGCTGCGCTAGATGGTTATGCAGTTTTGAGCTGGTAGTATCCCGACAAAGACAAAGGCCACATTTGTCAGGGGGCGGCGGCGGCTAGTTCTTTGGAGGTGATTTCGTATTTGAAGTTGTCGGGGTCGAGGCAGTCTAGGCGGCCGTCGGCGGTTTCGGCTTGGGGATACATGAAGAAGGGGATGGGCGCGCCGGCCGAGCCGGGGAGCGCGACATCGTGGGCGAAGTTGTAGGCCATCCAGTTCATTTCCCAGGAGCCGAAGAGGCGGGCGCGGGCTTTCTTCACCATATCGTCGTCGAGCGGGCGATTTCCGGGCGGCTCCTCGAAGACGACTTTGCGGACGTCGGCGGGATCGACGGGAACCCATCCGTAATCGGCGAGGTAGACTTCAGCGCGGCAATGCTGTGCTTTGGTGACTTTTTCGGAAGAGGCGCCGAGGCTTTTGTAGCCGAGTTCGGACTTGGCAACGCGGATGCCATAGACGTCGCGTGCGGGAAGGCCGGCAGCGCGGGCAAGTCCGACGTAGAGGGCGTTGAGATCGGCGCACTTGCCGCTCAGATTTTTGGACTCGAGCATAAAACGAATGTCGCCGAGGCCGCAGCCGCGCGTTTTGGGGTCGCGGAAAGTATTGTCCACGATCCACTCGTAGATGGCGCGGGCTTTGGCGACATCGGTCTTCGCGCCGCGGGTGATTTGGGCGGCGGTGGATTTCACGATGCCGTCAGTGGGAAGGAGTTTGGTGGGCCGCAGAAAATATTCCAGGTCCGCGCGGCTCTCGTTTGGCGCGCTGTCGGGGGCGGAAAGATTGATGGTGCAGTCCTTCGTGGCGATGCGGCTGGTGACGGTGAGGACGGGCTTCACGCCAGCGGGAAATTGGGCGGCGATGAATCCGAGGGAGTCGCGCTTGCTGCCGAGAAGGTTGGCGGTGCCGCCTTCGGCGTGGAAGGTGTTGGCGAAGGTTTTCTGGAAGGGCGTGGGAGTGAGGAGCGCCGTTGGGACCCAGATGCGCGTTGTGCCGGAAGGTTTTAGAACTTCCACTCGGGTGGTTACTTCGAACGAGCGCCAGCTGTCAGGTGCTGTGCTAGCCGCGAACAGGAAATTCGCTTTCGGAAACGCGAGGCTTGCCGACAGGATGCCGGTGGAGCGAAGAAAGTCGCGACGATTCATGGGCCCACCTTCCGGGTCAGAAACTTTACCCCACCAAAACTCCGCTCGAAACAAACTGCGCTTCACGGGAGACTCGGCTTAAACACGCGAGGAATAAAATACCTCTGATTTCGTTGGGATGCAATTCAGCCAGCTGGCTTCGTTCCGCGAAGCAGTGGATCAGGGACGAGGCCGAACAATAAAGAGGATTTCGGAGGAAGCGTGTGGAGGCGCATGCTTTTGCCACGGGCGGGTTTGCGCACAGCGAATCACGGTTTGGCCCGCGTGGAGAGCCAGAATCTCAAAGAGTTCGTCGCGGCTGGAGGAAAAACCTGGGGCGGGAGAATCCGGAGAAGATTCGGGGGCTGCCGTTCCGATGGAGGTAACGCGGGCGACTTTGGGATCGTCAACAGTCGCGGACCATGCAAAGCCGGCAGTGCCCAGGCCCCGAAGCCGGATGGTATGACAATCGCCGACGAAGAGTTCCACTGTGGTCATGCGTGCCAGCAAAGGTGTGGGCCGCCGTTCTGAATGCGATGAAGCGCGCAGAACGGCGGCCGACGGAAAGAGTTTCTACTATATAACGACAGAGCCGAAGACGGGACCGGCGTGCCAGGTGCCCCCGCTTCTCCAGAAATGCTGGAGACCGCCGTTGCTGAGAAGAGCGATGACCTCGAGATCGAAGCCATAGCTGGATTCGAGCAGGCCGAGAACCTGCTCGACGTGGACTCCGGCAACATTGGTGCCGAAGGTTGCACTCATCTGCCAGGTTTGCGTGCCCTGGTTGTCGCGCCACCAGTGTTCGATGGAGCCGTGGACGGCAACGCAAAGTTCGTAGTTGCCTTGCAAGGTTTCGTTGGCGGCGCTGAATTGGCCCTCGATCATAACGGGCGGAGTTTTGATGTGGCGGCCGAATTTTTCACCGGCCTTCCAGACCATCCCGTGAGCGTCATCGCGCCAGTAGCGCTGCATGGCGCCATGTTCGGTGACGCAGACGACGTCGAGGCCGCGGTCGCGGCGCTGGATGAGCGTGTGGGCGCTGAGCTCGATGTCGTGACCGAAGACGGCGCCTTCGGTCCACGGCCCCACGGGATTGCTGCTGCGCCACCAGTGCGCGAGCTTACTGTCCTTGGTTCGAACGACGACCTCGAAATTTCCCGGCGCACCGTAATCGCTCTGGATGAAGCCGGGAATGCCGTGAACGTGGTGCGGCCCGAAGACGCCACCGTCGTTCCACGTAGCGGTGCTCTGATCGAAATACCAGTGATGGAGACGGTGGTTTGTGGTGGGGTAAATGATTTCGAAGTTGCGATTGAAGGTAGTGCCTTGAATGGTGGGCGAGGCATGGCAATCGTTGCCAAAGGTTTCGGCGAGGGCCCAGTTGAGCGAAGCGCCGTCGCGGTAGTAATGGCGAATGGCGTGAGAGGGAGCAACGGACCAAACTTCGAAATTACGGTGGCCGGCACCGTCGCCGCTTTCATAGAGGTTGCCGTTGTGGACGCGCCGCTTGGTCCAGGGATCAGGATTGCAGTCGGTATTGGGAACGCCGTATTTGGTGTAGGCGTCAATGTTGCACTGGCCGTAGCCGAACCAGCAGTAGCCGGCGTTGCCCCAGCCTGTTCCCCAGGAATTGCGCATGAGCCAGGCGCCGAGGTTGTCGTCGTAGCCAACGATAACGATGCAGTGGCCGCCTACGGAGACGTTGGACTGCTGGGTGTAAACGGTGTTAGTCACGTCGGTACCCCACCAGAAGTCCTGGTAGACGTCGAAGCAGGCGGAGATGGGGCCGACGGTGTCGAGCCAGTCCTTCTGGTCCTGGACAGAATTGAGGCTGACGTAGTCGTCGAGGCGGACGGTGCGGCCGTTGCGATCGGCAGTGGGAGCGTAGGGCAGGTTTGATTGTTCATAGGGCCAACAGCCGGGATCAGCCACGCCATGAGCTTTCATCCAATCGAAAGCAGTAGCCGGGCCGCCGGTCTGGGCACACACAACGCCGAGGCCGTCGTGGACGTCGCCTTCGGAGCGCAGGCTCCAGATGCAGTGCTCGATGCGCGTCTGCGCTTCAACCGTGCCAACTGCGCTGAAGACCCAGCACGATTCGCAACCACCTTGATCTTTGATGTTGGTGATCCAAGGCCAGCCAAAGCGGTTGCGCCAGTCCACGGAAATACTCGTTCCGACAACCGGCGCACCTACCGGAGCAGGAGCAGCGGCGGCCCCACCCGACGTGCCCATCGGACGCGTGGGAATAGATGCTACGGGGTGTGAACCACCGTTGGCGTGGCCCGGGAGGGATTCGGGTTTGACGAATCCGCGTTCGATGCGGCGTTGGAGGAGAAAGAGGTTTGTGGTCAAGCGACTGACGTGTTTGGAGATGTCGGTGCGAGGTCCGGAGTCGATCTTGGGAACTTTAGACAAATCGGCTCCCATTTTGTAGTAGGGAAGAACATCATCGTCTTTGAAACGCGAGTTTACCGTCCACTTGGCGTGCTCTTTCTTGAGAATCTGGCGCAACTCGCCAGCGGTGAGTGATTTTTCCATAAGATACTCCTTTAAAGGGATTTCGGTGCGAAATCCCCATAGGGGTTAGTGAGGGATGTGGCGAAAGCGTTTCAGGCTGGCTGTTCTTGCCGAAAATGCCTTTCTACGCTGAATCTGTTTGCGCGGCACAGGATGGATGCAACACGGCGGGGACTCAGTGGATTTGTTTGGTTTTGCGGGACATGTAGTCCATTAGGAGATACTGGCCGAGGGTGTAGGGCGTGGTGAAGTAGGCTTTGCCGCGGCACATTTCGGTGATTTTCTGGACGAAATGGACGAGGGAATAGTCGCTGGCGAGCATGAAGGTGTTGATCAAAATCCCGGCGCGCTTGCATTTGTTCACTTCTTCGAGAGTCTGGCCGACGACGAAGGGGTCGAGGCCGAAAGCGTTTTTGTAGATGCGGCCGTCTTCGAGAGTGAGGGCGGAAGGCTTGCCGTCCGTGATCATGACGATCTGGCGCATGTCTTTTTTCTGGCGGAGAAGAATGCGCTGCGCCATGCGGAGGCCTTCGCGGGTGTTGGTGTAATAGGGGCCGACCTGGACACGGGCGAGTTCGCTGAGGGGGACTTCTTCGGCGGAGTCGTGGAAGAGCACGAGGCTGAGCGTGTCGCCGGGATATTGCGTTCGAATGAGATGGGAGAGGGCCATGGCGACGCGCTTGGCGGGAGTGAAGCGGTCTTCGCCGTAGAGAATCATGCTGTGGCTGCAATCGAGAAGGACCACGGTTGCGCAAGAGCTTTGGTATTCGCACTGGTGGACCATGAGGTCGGAGTAATTCATCTCGATGGGGACTTTGGCGCCTTCGCGGCGGACGGCGTTGAAGAGCGTGGCGCTGATGTCCATGTTTAGGGTGTCACCGAATTCGTAGTGGCGCGAAACGCCGCCGGACTCCACGCCGGTGGAGAGGTCGCGCGTATCGTGGCGGCCGAAACTGCTGCGGCCGAGAGAGCCGAGCAAATCCTGAAGCGTTTTGAATCCAAGAAAATCGATGGTTTTGTCGGTGATTTCGAAGCGCGCTTCGGTTTGCCGATCTTGCGGCTGGCCGAGCTGGCCGCGGGCGGAAGTTTGCGGAGGCGGGGTTACTTGGGGAGGCTGCTGGGGATTGATGAAGCCTTCGTTGGCGAGGCGCTCGGTGATTTTGTCGAGAAGATCCTTAACGGCCTGGCTGTTCAGCGCGGCGGGATCTTGCAACATTTTGCGGAGCTCTTCGGACATGGCGTTTTCGGGGAGCAGGTCGCCCTCCTGGAGGGCGCGGAGGATGGCTTCGCGGAGAGCTTCCATGGAGCGCTCGGGATCCATTTGGGAAACGCCGTAGTATTGCGATTCGAAACCGCTTTGCAGGAAGAAATCGCCGAGGCGTTTGATGAGTTCTTCGAGGTCGATGGCGTCGGCGGGTTCGCCGGTGTATTTGCCGTAGCGGATGAATTTCATTGCGTCCTCTCTGCTGCTTGAGCAAAGGCGCACAGCCAAGAGTGGCTGTGCCACAAAAACCTACTAATTAAATTGGCGGCGCGGTGGGCGCGGGGGGCCTTCGCGCTGATCGCGTTGGTCGGGTTGGCGCTGTTTTTCGGCGAAGTAGCCGCGCTCTTCACTGCGGCCGATCCGGCGATGGGCCCAGAGGCCTTCGAGAATCAATTCTGCGGCGGCTGCCGCAGGGCCGGCGTCTTTGCGATCCTGGACGCCGAGCTTGCCGATGTGCTCCATCAGGCCCTGAATTTTCGAAAGCTGTTGATGACGTTCGGCAGTGGTGGCGAGTTCGGGCAATTTCAGTTCGCCGCCCAATTCGAACCATTGGATGACCGGCTGGAAATTCACGTCGGGGAAATGTTTGCTGAAGACGCGGCCGACGGCGGTGCGAATGAGTTCGCGGGCGATGGTGTCGGCGCCTTTGAGTTCGCCTTCGTATTCGAGCTCCAACTTTCCGGTGATGGCGGGGAGCGCGGCGTAAACGTCGGCGACACGGGCGACGACATTTTTCTCGCCGGTGCGAGCGGCGCGCTGCTCGGCGCTGCTGACCAGGCTTTCGAGGGTGGTGATGGGTAGACGCTGGCTGACGCCGGAGCGGCGGTCTACGCGCTTGTCTTCGCGGGCTTGAAAGGCGATTTCCTCGACGATCTGGCGGAGATATTGTGGAACTTCGACTTTGCGTCCAGAATCACGGCCGACCCAGGCTTCCTGGGCGGTGATGGTCATGCCTTCGTCCACCGTGGCGGGATAGTGAGTGCGAATTTCGGCGCCGATGCGGTCTTTCAGTGGCGTGATGATTTTGCCGCGCGCGGTGTAATCCTCGGGATTTGCGGTGAAGACGAGGAGAACATCGAGAGGCAAGCGAAGCGGATAGCCTTTAATCTGGATGTCGCCTTCCTGCATGATGTTGAAGAGGCCGACTTGGATTTTTCCCGCGAGGTCGGGGAGTTCATTGATGGCGAAGATGCCGCGATTGGCGCGGGGGAGCAGGCCGTAATGAATGGTGAGCTCATCGGAGAGATCGCGGCCGCCACGAGCAGCGCGGATGGGATCAACGTCGCCGATGATGTCGGCCATGGTGACGTCGGGAGTAGCGAGTTTTTCGACGAAGCGATTTTCGCGGGGCATCCAGGAGATGGGAGTGTTGTCGCCTTCGGAGGCAATTTTCTCGCGGCAAGCGCGGCAGATGGGTTTGAGGGGATCGTCGTTGATTTCGCATCCGGCGACGACGGGCATTTCCGAATCCAACAAGTTGACCAGACCGCGAAGAATGCGGCTTTTGGCCTGGCCGCGAAGGCCGAGAAGGATGAAATTGTGGCGAGAGAGCAGGGCATTGACGATTTGCGGGATGACGGTGTCTTCGTAGCCGTGAACACCCGGGAAGAGGGTTTCGCCTTTTTCGATGGTGCGCAGAAGATTGCGGCGGAGTTCGGCCTTGACGGATAGAGAAGCGCCCCGGGGATCAAAATCGGGGATGCGTTTGAGTTCGCCGAGAGTGCGAGGTCTTCCGTGCGATGAAGATTGTACAGATGGGCTAGCCGTCATGAAGTTCCGTTCCGCGGCCCGACCGTGCCGGACCGCACCAAATTAATTCAAACCGTGTCCGTTGCCGCCGGCGCGCTGGCGCATGGCTTCTGTCTTCTGTAGATGCGGCGCCCACTCGCGGAGGTATGCGACGAGGCGCTCCTGGCGGTCGGACTCCGAGCGCAGCTCGAGGATTTGCTGCTTCCACAATAAATCCATGGGCAGAGTGCCCGCAACCAGAAAGGAAAGCTCATCCGAGGGCGTGCCCTGGAGATTTTTTGGATAATCGTCATAGATGAGCGTGTGACAGGCCTCGTATAGCTCGACGAGTACGCGCTGGACGCTTGGGTTGCCGGGGGCCTCGCGATCCTCGAGGTAATCCACATGTCCTTCGAGGAGCGGGTTGTCTGAGAAAAGATTCACGACGCGGAACGGAGCGCGGCCGACGGTGAGAATATCCATGCGGCCGTCCGGGTAATGCTTCACGACTTCGACGATTTCGGCGGTGCAGCCGACCCGCGCTACGCCATTGGGCATGGAAAGAAGCATGCCAAATTCAGACTTCTGCTGCAAACAGCCTTTCACCATTTCGCGGTAACGCGGCTCGAAAATGTGCAGGGGCAGATTGGCGCCGGGGAAAAGGACGACGTTCAGAGGAAACAGAGGAATACGTTCAGGCCGCATTGGTCCCAGAACAAATCATACCAGAGGGCGAGGCCGGCGACTGAGTCAGTTTGTGGTCTGGACTTTGAATAACCCAGTGGATTATTTCGGCGTAGCCCGTCACCGGCCAACAATCGGCGGCGACATCCAGAGAAGGCGCCAACCTCGCATGACCGAACTCTATGTATTACGGCGTCAGAGTTATAAAATCCAGCAACCAATACTCTCGGGAACGGCGTAAAAGTGGAGGCTGTCATGTTCAGAGGTAAATCCATCGCGCGAAATCTGATGCCCGCGGCAATCGTGAACCTGTTGCTGATCGTCAACTGCTGGGGGCAGAAGCCCGAAAGCGCTCAAAGTGCCGTGCCCCCGTTGCCGGCGGACATTCCCGGCGATGCCGAGCGCTATTCCGTGTCGATTGTGGAGCATCTCGCAGGGCAGCAGGCAGTATGGAAGGCGCCGGACGGTAGTCTGCACATTTTTTTTCAATTCAACGACCGCGGCCGCGGACCAAAAACCACCAGCATATTGAAGCTGGATGCGAAAGGTGTTCCGGTGGCTGAAAGCGTCGAGGGCAACGACTATCGGAAATCCCCCGTGCACGAAAGCTACGCGCTCGAGGGCGGCAAAGCCGGATGGAAAAGCAACGTCGAAGAGGGCGAAAAAAAGCTGAGTACGCCAGCGGTATATGTGTCGATCAACAGCGCACCCGCGGAATTGGGTGTCATAGCGCAAGTGGCGCTTGGCAATGGCGGCAAGGTCGCTTTGTTGCCGGAAGGTGAAGCAACGGCAGAACGCCTTGCCGAAATCGACATCGAATCTGCTGGCCGGAAAAAGCGCGTCACCATGTATGCCATCATTGGGCTGGGCTTCTCTCCAACGTACGTTTGGCTCGATGAACATCGCTCATTCTTCGCATCAGTCGATGATTGGTTTACCACCATCCCGGAGACTTGGGAAGTAACGGCAAAGTCGCTGAAGGCCGCCCAGGATCAAGCCAAACAGGGGCGCGCGGCAGAGCTCGCAAGTAAGCTGGCTCATCGGCCGCCGAACGGAGTCTTGTTCGCGCATGTGAATCTCTTCGATTCCCAGTCAGGCGAGATTCTGAAGGACCAAAGCGTGCTGGTTGCCGGCAACCGCATCGTTAACGTAGGCCCTTCCGATCAAGCCGCTGCGCCAGCCGGAGCCGAAGTGATCAACGCGGCTGGCAAAACACTGCTGCCCGGTCTTTGGGATATGCACGCCCATGCCGGCGACAACGATGGCCTGCTGAATCTGGCCGCAGGGGTCACTACGGTCCGCGACCTTGGGAATGACGCCGATTTGCTGCTGGCCCGCCGCAAGCGCATTGAGGAAGGCAAGGAGCTGGGAACGCGCATCGTTCTGGCCGGAAACATTGATGGCCGCGGCCCTTTGCATGGTCCAACCAAAGTCCTCGTGTCCACGGAAGCCGAAGCTCGCGCCGCGGTCGATTACTACAAACGGCTTGGATTCGTGCAGATCAAAATCTACAGCTCGGTCAAGCCCGGCCTAGTGCCCGCGATCATTGACGAAGCCCACAAAAACGGACTTCGCGTCAGCGGACACATCCCCGCAGAAATGACCGCCGCCCAATGTGTCGAACTCGGGTACGACGAAATCCAGCACGTCAACTTCCTGATTCTGAATTTCATGCCCGAAATCAAAAACACCAATACCATTGCTCGCCTCATCGAACCTGCAAAACGCGGCGCCGATCTCGACCTCAGCTCTCCCCAGGTTCAGTCCTTCATCAAATTACTTCAGGATCACCAAACCAAGCTCGATCTTACCTTGAGCATCCTCGAAGACCAGTACCTTAATAGAGCCGGTCAAATTCCTCGTGGTTTCCAACCCGTCGCAAGCCGCTTGCCTACGCAGGTCCGCCGCGGCCTGCTTTCCACGGGCCTCACACCGCCCGAAGGAATGGACCAGACGTACCGGAGGTCTTTCGCGAAGATGATGGAACTGACAGGCCTGCTCTATCGCTCCGGAATTGCAATTGAAGACGGCACAGACTCCATGGCTGGATTCGCCCTGCATCGCGAACTCGAGCTCGATGTACAGGCCGGCATACCAGCAAACAAAGTTCTGCAGAATGCCACGCTTAACGCCGCTCGCATTATGAAGCTGGATGGTGATCTCGGTTCTATTGCTGCCGGAAAACTTGCTGACGTCACCCTCGTGAATGGAGATCCGGTGGCAAACATCAGCGATATCAGAAAGACGGCTTTGGTGATGAAGGACGGCGTCCTATATAGACCTGAGGAGCTTTACTCCGCGGTTGGTGTCGCGCCGTAACTTAATTCCCCCCCCCGCACTCGGCAAGCCTAAAACCGAACGGCAGGAAGCATGAGGCGAAGCTCCGGATGCATGTCGGCTACCCGGAAGTTATCCAGAAACGGAGTTCTGGGAAGGCATTATAACTTTTGCCAAGCACGCGACGACGGTCTGGTAGCCTGAATCCTGCTAAACGGCCGAAACCGTACATCTCTAACAATGTCGGCCCCGTCAAACTCTTTTTGAACACACTTCTTTCTTTTCGCCTAAAAGAGTTTTTCTCTTTCGTTCT
>Ga0210410_10000229_pt1 | contig 78595 bp, 63 predicted proteins | sample IncBWC4MmetaG_FD_161058 | JGI IMG/M metagenome (GOLD analysis project Ga0210410, IMG submission 161058) | Forest soil microbial communities from Barre Woods Harvard Forest LTER site, Petersham, Massachusetts, United States - Inc-BW-C-4-M | ecosystem: Environmental > Terrestrial > Soil >... | reverse complement strand
ATGCTCGTCGCGCTCCAGCTCGTCGGCGACCCTGCCGTCCCGTTGAACTTCACCGTGCTCGTCCCCTGTGGCGAACCAAAGTTCGTCCCCGTGATCGTTACCGATGCTCCAACCGCTCCGGATGTCGGGCTTACGCTGCTGATCGTCGCCGCCGGCACTACCGTAAAGCTCACTCCGTTGCTCGCTACTCCTCCCACCGTCACTACCACGTTCCCCGTCGTCGCTCCTGCTGGCACCGGTACCGCGATGCTCGTCGCACCCCAGCTCGTTGGTGACCCAGCCGTACCGTTGAACGTCACCGTACTCGTTCCCTGCGTCCCGCCAAAGTTCGTCCCCGTAATCGTCACCGATGCCCCAACCGCTCCGGATGTCGGGCTTACGCTGCTGATCGACGCCGTCGGCACCACCGTGAAGTTCACTCCGTTGCTCGCCACTCCTCCCACCGTCACTACCACGTTCCCCGTCGTCGCTCCTGCTGGCACCGGTACCGCAATGCTCGTCGCACCCCAGCTCGTTGGTGACCCTGCCGTACCGTTGAACGTCACCGTACTCGTTCCCTGCGTCCCGCCAAAGTTAGTCCCCGTGATCGTCACCGATACCCCAACTGTCCCGGAAGTGGGAGAAACGCTTGAGATGCTCGGAGGTGTCGAATTCCTGCTGAGCACAAGGTACATGGAGTAGCAAGATGGAGTTCCCGTGAACGAACCAAAAGGAGTAGTTAGCAAGGGACTCCCCAATTGCGTACTCGCATAACCGCTGTTCAGGGAAGTTCCCGGGCACACTCCGCTAACTTGACCCTGCTGGATGCTGTTTGAGTCCGTGATGTAGCCGATCCAGTATCGAGTACTTGCGCTAAGAGCCGGACAGCCCTGGCCTGAAAGCAAGAGGTTGTTCCAACCTGCTGTTGGTGTAATTGTCGTTGTCCCGGTATGGCAAAGCAATGCGCCCGGGAAACCTGAACTGTCCGCATAAATTCCTAGATCGAAATTCGCAGATGCGGGAGCACCAATCCAGTGCTGAATCGAAACTGGCGTATAAGAGCTCGCATCATTCCCGGTAACACAAGGAGTTGCAAACGGCCAGTCTCCATTCTGATTGTCGACCCCGGTCTGTCCGGTCTCCCCGCAAATTGCATTCACCGTAAAGCCCACACCGTTGCTCGCTACTCCCCCCACCGTCACCACCACGTTCCCGGTCGTCGCTCCTGCTGGTACCGCCGCTCCAATGCCTGTCGCGCTCCAGCTGGTCGGAGTAGCTGCCGTTCCATTGAATGTGACCGTGCTCGATCCTTGGGTTGATCCGAAGTTTGTTCCGGCGATCGTAACGGCAGTGCCCGCTACGCCCGAATTGGGATTGAGGTTGGTAATCGCGGGACCAGAGCCCGACCCCGACACCGTGAAGCTCACACCGTTGCTCGCCACTCCTCCCACCGTCACTACCACGTTCCCTGTCGTCGCCCCTGCTGGCACCGGCACCGCGATGCTCGTCCCACTCCAGCTTGTCGGCGACCCAACCGTACCGTTGAACGTCACCGTGCTTGTTCCCTGCGTCCCGCCGATGTTCGTCCCTGTAATCGTCACCGACGTCCCGACTGGCCCAGACGTCGGACTCATGCTGGAGATCGCCGGTGGCGGAGGGGTAACCGTGAAGTTGACTCCGTTACTCGCATTACTCGGGGACCCGCCGATGCTCACGACTACGTTTCCAGTGGTGGCGCCGCTCGGCACGGGCACAACGATGCTTGTCGCACTCCAACTGGTTGGGGTCGCGGCCACTCCGTTGAAAGTGACAGTACTTGTGCTCTGGGTGGAGCCGAAGTTCGCCCCCGTGATCGTCACGGGCGTGCCGACTTGCCCAGACGTCGGACTGAGGCTCGAAATTGTTGGCCCACTGCCGCTGGCAAACGTCCAATTGAGGATTTGTTGAACGGCTGTTTGAGCGCCAGTGCCAGCAGTGAATCCCACATAGGCCCCATTTCCACCAACAATACTGGGAATATTCACGGCCCAGCTGGTGGTAAATTTCGCGTTTGTGACGGTATCGGTGATGGTCATGGTCAAGGTTGTACCGTCGTAACTCATCTGGACCTGGAACACATCGCCGCTATGAAGATTGACACCCGAACTGGTCATGTCCACGGCAGGAATGGTCGGGGCAGCCCCATTCGTATAGAGACCCGTGGAATCGTTCCCTTCGCCTTGGTTACTTGCGAGGTCGAACTTCACCGCGACACTGCTGGCGATCCCGGGAGTCCCGGTAGTCGATTGCGGTCCGTACCCCAGGCCTCCCCCCGGAGGACCGATTGCAGAGGCATTATTTCCCTGAATCGTGAAGGTGAACCCGTCTGCTGTCGAAGTTGAGGCAGGCGTGATTTGGAACTTGAATGCGGTGGTGAACGACTGCACATTCACTTGAAATTGATACCAGGCGGCGGCAGCTTCCATTCCGCCCCCATCCGTCAATTGCAGAGCCGATCCATTCAATTTCGCACTTCCAAGCAATTCCATCGAACCAGGAGTGAAGCCTGCACCGAGATTGATCGAGGATCCTCCACTAATATCGATGGTATAGAGGCCGCTCGCCACAGGACTGTTGCTCAGAACTCCCGAATTGTCGACCGCGATCGCCGATAGAGTTTCCGTGACTCCAACGGAAACTGGGCCTGTGTATTTCGTACTGTTCTTGGTTGGAGTGGTTCCATCGAGAGTGTAGTAGATGGTGCAGTTCGACGTAGTCGTAGAAATAGTTACGCTTTGCGCGGCAGTATAATATCCAGGCGGTGGGTTAAAGGTGGGGATGGAAACCTGTGATTGGAGAGTGTAGGTGACGGAGGCCACTGGACTCGCCAACAATCCAGTACCCGCTGCGATCGCGTTTACCGTGGTTGTAGTGGTGACATTAAAAGGACTCGTGTACTGGGTGGAGGCGGTGGTGGGTGTACTGCCATCGGTCGTGTAGTAGATAGTTGCACCGGTCGTGGTATCGGAAATCGTAACTTGCAAACTACCGGTAAACGATTTGCTGGCGGGGCTAATGCTTGGGGTGGCCGCCTGGGTTGAACCAGAAAGCAAGCCATACACGCTCAATAAAGCTTCCGTGCCGACGTACACTTTGCCGTTGATGACCGTTGGAACGACGAACTTAACGGAATTCCCGGGATTGTCCCTCGGGACGTTGCTCTCGCTCGAGTAGAGAAGATTTGCCACATTTGTTGCGTTGTGAGCGTACAAAACCGCCCGGCCCTGGGTTGGATAGTTGTCCGTCTTCAATGACCAAACGATACCGTTGGTGTTTCCGTTCGCCGAGACAATGGGACTGGGGCTGTATTGCCCAGCTGTTTCCACGGATGTCGAGGTCGGGTTCGAGGAGAGCACCCCGTTCGCAAAAGAGAATCCCATTAAGTAATTGTTTACAGACCAAATGTAGACGTTACCGTTCCAATAAGATAGAGAGCCCCAAACTCCTTCGACCTTTGCTGCTTGCTGTGGATCACTTGTATTATTGGGATTATAGCCTCCTAGATTTTCGCGGTTCACAACATAAACCCATCCTGACTTCCCCACCTGCACCAATTGGTGTTGTCCGTTACCCCCGCCCACGGAGTCTGGCAAGAGGACAACGCCCCCGGAGGCGACATCCGCGTCTGTGTTATTCAGGACTGCTTGATTGTAAGGAGTAAAGTCGTCACCGACTGTCGTCCCATTCGCGATCATAGTGGGAACACCATTGTTCAGGTCCAGTTTGATAATCGAATCGCCATAATCCATGGCGTTTGAGTAGTTAGGAGCGGTGGCATCAAATGTTCCGTTGCCTGTAGCAGTGAACATACGCCCATAGGGTTTCCCGGCTGGGACATCTGCTGCCAAGCCTGTTCCACCCAGCCAGGTCCCGCCAGCTGCAGAATTGGGAGTCGAGCACCACACGCCTGTTTGTTTCAAAGTTGCAGCATTGTAGGCGAGGATCCACCCGTGCCACGGGCCAAGGTCCCCGTGAGAGCCAAACCCGATATAAATGATTCCATTCAAAAGAAGCAAGCCCGCCCTGTTGCTTTGCCATAGTGGATCCCAATTCAATATCCCGCCCGAACTTCCGTTTCCATTGCCCGGTACTGAAGCTGAGAGTTGAGACGGACCACCGAACTTCTCCAGTCCAGTGGTAATGTCCAGGGCGTGCAGGCGCTGGATGAAGGTGACATCGGAAACGGTCGATTTTGCGACAACATAAAGAGTGTTTGTCGAGGGATCGATCACAGGCGTACTTGTAATTCCGATTTCCGGAACGATGTCGCCATTACGAACATCCGTGTTGGGGACCGGTTTTTCCGTATTAACGCCTGTGCCTCCTCCATGTGCGGTATCGATCAGTGAAACATGCCAAAGAGGATTCGCGTTGGCGCCGGAGCTGCTGTCCGCATCGAATGCGTATACGCTGTCGTGTTCGGTTGCGACGAAAACAACGTTGTGCACAGTGCCGGCTTGAGGCGTACCTGCCCCCATAGTCACGCCGGGCAAATACAAGGGCTGCGCGTATACGTAGCCATCCACCGGTTGTGAAAACAGCTTCCCAAAAGAGCTTGTATTTACATTAGAAGGAGTAAGGATAGTTTCGTTGGTGTTTGCGCCGGTCCGTGAAATATCGTAGTGCTGAGTCGTCACAGCCGTTTGTGCAACGGTGGTGCTAGCGGCACTGAATAAACCAGCCGCTGCCAAGAGGATCTTTGCCGGGACTCCGCGGTAGGCCCAGTTCCTAACACTGCACAAAATCAAGGCATTGCTGTAGTTAGATTGAAGACCCATCTAGCGTTCACTCTTTCCGACTACTCTAGGTTCAGTCATGCTCACAGCGTTTGCGGGGATGAAACTACACGGAATGCACGAGGTAGATCCAGAATTGCCTCGTTTAAAAACAGAAACTTGCTGAATCTGGATGTCGACCCTCTGCTCCGTGCAATTTTCGCAAATATACACTCGGCTTCCGATCTCCTGCAATACCTAAAGCGTTCCAGTACTTATAGTTCGGAACTCATTGCGCACGTAGCGTTCTTATGCAAGTCGTTTCGCCTCACACTACTTCCGTTCCCGCGTGCTCGAAGGGCTGAGGCGGAATCGGGAGAGTGCTTCACCAAGGTTTTGGAGGAAAGCTTCCGAGTTGTACACATCTGTGTCAATTTTGCTTCCTCCCAGAGGGGCGATGGGTTCGACCTCGTCCAGCTGAAACTCGTGGGCTACTTCTTCGACAATTTTGGGCAGAATTGGCCGCTGTTGCTCGACGAAAGCGTTGACGAGGGAATGCTCGCAGAGGAGATTAATCACACGCGGTATTCCCAAGGAATAGACATGGATCGTCTCGATGGCCTTTGGGCAGAAAATGGGTTCACCAGAGGAACCGGCGATCCGGAGACGCTCGGCAATGTATTCCTGAGTCTGCTCCTGAGAAAGAGGAGAGGTGCGACAGCGGAGCATGATGCGCTGGCGGAGTTGGCGCAGTTGGGGAAGTTTCAATTTTTCTTCAAGCTCGGGTTGGCCGGAGAGAACAATCTGCAAGAGCTTTTCCGTGGAGGTTTCGAGGTTAGTAAGCAGGCGGATTTCCTCAAGCACCGGATAGGTGAGATTCTGGGCTTCGTCAATGATCAGAACGACGGTCTCTCCGGCGCGGTAGCGGTCGAGAAGCCAGTGATTCAGTTTCAAAAGCTGCTGGCTCTTAGACTTGGATTCACAGGGAATATCGAACTCGGCCAGAATGAAATCAAAGAGCTGATTGGAATTCATTCGGGAGTTGAACAGGAAAGCCGTGCGGGCCTTACGGTGATGTAGCCACTCCAAGAGGCGGTTGATTAATGTGGTTTTGCCGGTTCCCACTTCACCAGTCAGAGTAATGAACCCCTTGCGGGTTTGTATCCCATACATCAGTCCGGTCAGCGCTTCTTCGATCTGCTTGGTGAGATAAAGGAAGCGCGGATCGGGGTTGACGTTGAACGGATTCTCTTTAAGACCGTAGAAGCTCTTATACATTAGACGATATCTCTCGCTCTCGATCCTTTAACGACGCTATCTGAAACGCTCTCCAGGACAACTAGGGCAAAACAAATGGTCGTGCGCGCCACTGAAAATTAATTGTTACGTAATTATACGTTTGATTGGAATTGCTGCAGTTAGCCCCTGTGCAATTCGTCGTGCTATTCCTGGTGAGGGTCGCGTTATAGGCTATTCCAAAGGTAACGGACCTTCCAAAGGGGCGATTCAGGCCTCCTCCAAAGTTCCAGGTGTTATACGTTTGTGGTATCGATGGACCAAATCCTTGAATCGGAGTGTTGTGGGCGTAGCCCATGTTGACTTGGCCGCTCCAGATTCGACCGAGCCTGTGGTTTGCGCCAAAATTAAGCAGATCTGTGGTGGAGCCGGTCAGAACACCACTTCCGCCAGAAATGCCATGGCTGTAACTGATAGTTAGCCCCCCATTGTGAAGCCCGACGGTCAGATTTGAGCCAACGTTGATGCCGTGACTGAGCGTGTTTCCATTCGCGCTTACCCGAGAGGTTGTAAATGAGGGACCTCCATAGATCTGTAACGCCAAACGGCCGGTTAGCTTGCGGCCGTACGCGGCATTAATAGAGTGGTTGCCGTAAGCCGCCGGTTGGCCGGAGAAGTGATAAGCACTAAAACCGTAAAAGAGGCCAATAGTATCATGACGAGTGAGAGCGTAGTTGTAACCGACAGTTATCGCGGTTGATTGGTTATCAACATTTCCCGCTTGAACAAAGTTCAGCAGACCATAAGAGCCACTGAGAGTGATGGAACCGCGCGGTGAAGTAGCGTAGTTTACTTGGGCAACGGATGTATTGCTGTAACGCGGTCCGACGGCGTTGTAAATGCTTTGGTTGGGTGTGTAATTGTTTCCCACGCCAGGAATCACCGGTCCAATCGACCCTCCAGTGCCAGGATTTCCTAAGCTAGTACCACCACCGAACCCTAATGAAGTCTGAGGAAGATAGGAAAACTGATCGATAAGTTGCACTTGCAAACGATTCCATTGAAAGGTCTGCGTGAACGCCAACTGCTGATAGGAACCGTTTCCCTGCGTGCTGTCCGTGGAGAAAAATCCTCCCCCTGAGTAATTCATAGCAAGCTGAGAGCGACTCCACACTTTTAGGAGACTCAGATTGCCTACAACGAAATTGTTCATCAACCAACCTGAGCCTGAGGTCTGGTTATAGGAATTGGATTGGATAGTACCGGACCATTGGACACCTGGCACCCAATAACTGTGACGGATTTCCGGTGAACCAAGAGTCGGGTTGAGAACACCAGTCAGCGGAGTGCTGTCGGGCGTCAGATTGGTTTGATCATTCTGGTCCTGCTGGTTTCCTGTGTTTACTCCAGGAATCGGGAAGGAACTGCCGGCAGGCTTTGGCTTTTCTTCATTCGGAGATTGTGACTCTTCTTGAGCAAGAACCGAGGATACACCTGCGAAGAGCAGGAGTAGGAGAATCATGGACGCTTGCGCCGTTTTGCGAATAGCCCTAGTCACTTTACCATCCTACGGGACAACTATCACATCTCCAGGCTGCAATGGAATGTTCTGCTCGGCCAAATTCCCCTTCACTACTTCCTTATAATTAAAGGGATGCTTTTCCTGTTTGCCGTTTTCGGTTCGGAGGACGTAGATATTCTTCAACTTAGCGAACTGCGTAAAACCACCGGCGCTGGCGAGCGCCTGCAAGACTGTCATGTTCGGCAGAAGCGGAATAGCGCCAGCGCGGTTAACCTCTCCCGTTATGTACACACGGCGGCTATTGATTTCCGTCACCGTTACCGTCACCTGCGGGTTGTTTAGATATTTCGAAAGGCTTTCGCGGAGCGACGAAGCGAGTTGCATAGCAGTGAGACCGGACGCCTGCACATCATTCAGCAATGGCAATGATATTTTGCCGTCGGGACGGACAGGGATAGTGCGGGAAATGTCCGGCTCTTTCCAAACATCGATTCTTATTAAGTCCTGTGGGCCAATCTTGTAGTCGGCATCTACAGTTGGGGGAGTTGCGGGTTTCGAAGACGTTTCGGATTTCACCGGGGCAGAAGTCTCCTGCGCCCTGGCGAAGGGTACGCAGAGCAAAATAGTCAGTAACCAGCACAATCGCAGAAATGAGTTCATGGTCTCTTCCTCAGTCCTTATATTTCTCGTTGGTAACTCCGATCTGTTTAATTTTGTACAGAAGTGATTTATAGCTGATTTGCAAGTCGCGAGCAGCCCTTTTGCGGTTCCATCGAGTCTTCTCGAGCGCCTGAAGTATCAATTGGCGCTCCGCCTTCTCGGAAGCGGCCTTAGCGGCAACTTTGAGCGAAGACGCGACGCGGAAGGCGCGGGTTGGAGCCGAGGCCGGCGTTGCTGTCCTGATCTCTTGCACTACTGACTGAGCATTACCCAGAACTACAATCTTCCGCACCAAGTTCTCCAGTTGGCGGATGTTTCCCGGCCAATCGTATGCCATCAGGACATCGAGCGTCTCCTGGGTTAAACAGGGAGCTGGGCGTTTCAATTCCTGAGAATGCTTTCTCAAGAAATGATCGAGAAAAGTGCCTATGTCTTCCTTTCTTTCTCGGAGTGGAGGGAGCTTGAAAGAAATCCCGTTGATTCGAAAATAGAGTTCCTTGCGAAGGCTCCCGGATTCCACAGCGTCTTCGAGGTCTACGCAACTCGAGGAAATCAGTCGAGCGCAAGAATTGGCATTTTCTTTTTGACCATGGCCGTCTGGAAGAGCCGAAAGAAGCACTCGCTGACAAGATTGATCCAAATCGTCGATGCCATCCAGGAACCAAGTCCCTGCTGGCCTGTTCAGCGGATTCGCCGGTGAGTTGGAGTGGAGCTGTTGGAGGAGCTGCTCCGGGTGGAGGACGGAGCAGCAGAGTTTCCGGAACTCCCCCTCGGATGAGCTGGAAAGTCGATGGATAAGGCGGGCATAGGCATCCTTACCCGTTCCGCTCTCACCCAGGATCAAAATGGGGATGTCTGTGGAGGCGATTTCGGCCACGGTACGGTTGAGAAGGTCCAGGGGTTGACCATGTCCGAGCACGAGCTCGGCGAAGTTCTCCAATTCCGATGCTTGAGTGAGGCTCTTCATTAGTGAAGTTGCTAAATCATTGCCCTTAAACGAGTTAGAAAAGTGCTTCTTGCGAGAATCCTTCTCCCCGATTGAGATTGCAACCAGCCTACCAAAAAATGATCGGCAGAGAGATCGTTGAAGACCGCAACATCTATTCCTTTCAATGAGATACGGTAACCCTTGGTTCAGGGTAGTGTCGGATGGAGGCCCAGTATTCCAACTCCACTTCCCTAAAGTGGCAAAAATCCACCACCTCCGGCGCAATGGATTTGTCCAACCCTGGAGCTGGATCCACTATTTTCTGATTCGGGTCCGTTTGCCCCCGCCAGCGAATAGCAGCGGACAAGCCCAATAGCTCATGCTTGTGAGGTGGGAGGAACCCAGGATTCTGGTGGGTTAGAGGTCATTGATCAAGCTGAACCCGATGCCAACCAGCCAGACCAAAAGATAAACGAGCAACAGCCAACAACTTGCCATTGAATAACTTCCGGGGAATGATTTGGTGTGTTCCCGGAGGATTCTTGGAAGGCGCAACATAGGGAAGGTGTTTTCTTCGGTCGGATGGATTCGCTTGAGCTGACCAGTCATTTTGTGCACAAGCAGCGTGATGATTAAAGATGTCAGAATTACGGCCACAAGGAAAATGATTGCGAACGTGTGCATTGATCTTACTCACCAGACATCTTCGGCACTTGGTTTTTGGCCCTTACACTCTCTTGGAGGTCTGGGTTTATGTGCGCAGCATCCGCCGCAACCTGCGCCCGATGCTCCCTCAAGGCCAGCAGCCTATTCCCATTGGCGATTCTTGTGGTCTCTTTCGACGCGGTTTTTACAATACGCTCACTGTAATTGGTCCAAAGCGTACGCGAACCATCCCACACAAGCTGAAAGCCTGCGAACAGTGCAATCAGCGCGATAATCACTCTGAGTTTCTGCGCTGGAACTTTCCGCGCAAAAGCACAGCCCAGCAGTACGCCGGGAACTCCGCCCACAAGAAGTTGCCAAAGAATCGGCGTGTTAATAGCGCCGAATTTTATATGGAATGCGGTTCCGATCACTGCCAGTACGAGCCCGAACAGAATGTCCGTGCCAACCACCTGGGCGGGTGGCATTTCCGAATAGTTTATTAATAACATCGTACCTAGCGCGCCCGCTCCAGCTGATGAAAAGCCGGCTTCCACGCCGATCGGAAGCGCAAACCAAGGCAGCCACCGAGAGTTTTTTCGCGCAAATTCCCGGTTCTGCATTCGTTGAGTGAAGGAAATGGCGGAAGATGCCGCAAGTACGATCCCGAGAATAATCACCACAAACGGGCTGTTCTTCTTGCTGAGGAGTTGAAGAACAATTGTACCGATGAGCAGACCAGGGATTGCACCTTGCAATAAGAGCCGAAGATAGCCCTTATGTACACTTCTTTCTAAAATGTAAAAAGGCGCGGCGATTAACCGTAGTGCTCCTGAGAACACAAATGCTGTCCCGACCGCCGCAGTGCCAGGCAGTCCCCCGATCAAGACGAGCGCCGGAACGGTGAAGCTTCCGCCTCCTATGCCGGTGAGGCCGACGGCTAGCGCGATTATGAAACCTAGTAAGAAATTCATTGGTCTGCTCTTATCAGAAGGCCTTTTCCCCGGGGTTCGTTTGCTATTTCCTGCTTGGTCTGAGCGACGCTTCCGAGCCGCATTTCATCTCCATTCGCCGTTCTTCGACGTTAATGGCAAAGATCGGCAAGCGAGGTGTGGTCCAAAATACCTGCAGCAGAATTTCGAACCGAAAGCAACACCTGAAAGAGCGCGCTGTGCCTGGGGTCCTCTCTGACGTGGCGTCGCAAAGATTCAGCATCCTCGAATGGAGCTAACGGGCCGTCGATCGTACGGACAACCTCGCCAAGGAAAATCTCCGAGGGGCGGCGCTTGAGGCGATAGCCGCCCTTAGCCCCACGGACGCTTTCCACAATGCGTGCATGTTTGAGTTCGAGGAGGATCACCTCGAGAAACTTCTCGGGAAGGTTATCAGCGGCTGCAATGTCATGGATTTTAGTTGCATTCTTTTCGTCGTAGCGACCCGCCAATAGAATCAGCGCCTGAAGTGCGTACAAGCCTTTTTGAGAAACTTTCATAGTGATTGGCCTATAATCCCTATAGACTTACTAGACTTATCTCTGCACGAGCCCTGCCAATTGCAAGAAGTCGAATCCAAGCTGCGCATCACAGCTAAATGGCTATTGTTTCAGTGATTTACTTCGTTATTGCCGGATTTGTCCGAGGAACGAACGGGGTATCACACGCAGGCATAAGCTGCAGGCTGGAAAACATTTTGCACTCTTGCTCACAAGCATTCCCATGTGACGGGTGAACGTAAGCGAATCGCATATCAGTGCTATTGAGGCGATTTAACCACGATGAGTACTCTCGAGCCACCTGCCTGTCATGGTGGTTATCGCCTAGCCTGTTCAAGAGCTACACCACACAGAGAGACATGCTGGACACGCGCCCTGTGTGTAGCTCAATGCATCGCACGCTGATCAGTCTTATTTACGGAGGTGCTTAGTCCTAGGGAAGTATCGTGCGACAGATCCTGAGAGGTGCATTGTACCTCTGGGTCGGATCGTCGCGAGAAGCCAGCCCCACAACACTTATGCAAGCTCAAAGTGCGTGCCAAGAAAAACGGTACTGCGCTCAATCCGCAGCTGCACTTCTCGAGGCACCCCCAACTTGTTAGCCGCCTTCGGAATATTCGGTTCGCTCGCGAAGCCAAGAATTCAGTCTGAGGTCTAGATGAGGACCGCATGCCAACAATCCCGAAAAAAGCGGCGAACGATTATTGAAGCGGAGTTCAGAACCGTCCAAATTCCGAACAAATCCTCCGGCGGCCTCTACCAAGGCTGACCCCGCCGCGATATCCCATTCGTGCTTCGGAGATCCCGTCCAAGTGGCGTCAGCTATGCCTGCCGCCACAAGCGCCAACTTGTAGGCAATAGAGCCCATTGGACGCGTCACAAAAGGCGCATCTCGGAAGCAATCCCACTCTCCCCGCGCTATTTCGCTACGACTAGCAAGAACAACCGCTCCTTCCAGCCTCTGGCACCGGCTGACGCTGACGGAAGTGCCGTTGAGTCTGACCCCCTCACCCAGAGCGCCAAGAAAGAGTTCGCGCGTAACGGGATTGTAAATGCCGCCCGCCACTGCCCTTCCGTGCTCAATAAGTCCCACCGAGATGCACCATTCCGGGATGCCGGATATGAATTCTCGCGTCCCATCGATCGGATCTACTACCCAAAGACGTTCTTTTCCTAAACGACCTAGATCGTCAACGCATTCCTCTGAAAGCCAACCTTCACCATGCTGTAGTAGAGCCTCGCGAAGTATGCGATTGGCAGTTCGGTCTGCCTCTGTAACTGGGGTTTTTCCGGACTTAAACTCCGTTTTGGGCATCTCAACAAGGAATGGAGAAATGGAACACGCGGCTGCGTTCAGGGCTTCTTCAATCCGTCTCAAAATCTGTGAGTTTGCACTGTTTTTCACGTTCACGGTATTCACGGCCTCTTCAGGTCGCCTCGAAACATTAGCCATTTGCCCCAACGAACCCTTCACGTTGCAGATGCAAGAAGATTTCTTGTGCGGCTTCGTCTGGCGTCAGGTCTCTTGTGTCCAAAATCACATCCGCATCTTTCGGCACATCGTAAGGATCTGAAATTCCGGTGAACTGTTTGACGAGGCCAGCCCGGGCCTTCGCATACAGCCCTTTGCGGTCTCTTTTTTCACAAACCTCTAGGGCCGTGGCAAGATGCACAAGGATAAATCCGCCCTGTGGCTGAATCATGGCCCGCACCTGCTTGCGCACCTCATCAAATGGTGCGATTGGCGCGCAAATGGCGATTCCTCCGTTCTTGGTGATCTCCGAGGCAACAAAGCCGATCCTTCGTATGTTTGTGTCGCGATGCTCCCGCGAAAAGCCCAGCTCCGATGACAAATGCTTGCGGACAATGTCACCGTCCAATAGAGTAACCGGCCGCCCTCCCATCTCGAGGAACTTAATCAGCAAGACATTAGCTATCGTAGATTTCCCGGAACCTGATAACCCCGTGAAGAATACCGTAAATCCCTGCCGCTTCCGCGGCGGATAACTGCGCCGCAGCTCCTCTGCTACTTCAGGAAACGTGAACCAGTTAGGGATTTCCCGTCCTTCCGACAGCCGGGTGCGCAGTTCTGTTCCAGAGATATTGAGAACGCGCGCACCGTTGGGCACTTGATCTTCAGGTACGTAAACATCCTTATCCTCGAGATAGACCATCATTTGGAATGGCACCATAGTGATCCCAATCTCTTGCTGGTACGTTTCGAGCAATTGTTGGGCGGCATAAGGGCCATAAAAAGGTTTTCCGTTCTCATCGTTTCCGGGACCAGCATGATCTCGGCCGACAATGAAATGACTGCAGCCATAATTCTTGCGAATAATGGCGTGCCAAACCGCTTCGCGCGGTCCTCCCATCCGCATGGCCAAGGGTAGGAGAGAAAGCTTGACCGTATCTTTGGGGTACTTGGAAAGCAGTGCCTCGTAGCATCTCACGCGAACGTAATATTCCACATCTCCGGGCTTTGTCATTCCCACGGAAGGATGAATCAAGAGATTTGCCTCCACCTCCTTGGCCGCCCGAAGAGTCAGTTCCTGATGCGCACGGTGCATGGGGTTCCTGGTTTGGAAGGCAACAATGCGCCGCCACCCAAGACGCACGAATTCGGTACGCAGCTCGGGGGGGCTCAAACGAAGCACACGAAAATCGTAGTGTGACGGCTTCTGAATTCCTTCCAGCCGGCCTCCCACGTACCACGGGTTAGTTTGCTCGAGCAGATAGCTAACTCCCGGGTGCAGAGTGCTCGTCGTGCCATAGACCGCTACCGCTTCGTCCCGCCGATCCGGCTGCCAGAGGTGTTCGACGTGTAAAGCAGCCAACATGACTCCCTCTGGATCGCGAAGGGCGATCGAGCTACCAGGCCCAATGGTCCGTGCAAACTCGTCCGGAACGTCCAAAATGATCGGTATTGGCCAAATCTTCCCATCCGTCAGCCTCATTTGCGTGCACGTGCTCTCATAATCTGGCCGAGACATGAACCCACGAAGTGGCGAGAAGCCCCCATTCAGCAGCAGCTCAAGGTCACAGAGTTGTCTTGGAGTGAGATCCCAGGATGGCCATTCGCGAGATTCCACTTGCAACTCAGAAGCACGTTCCGGAGAAGCAATCAGATTAACGAGTTCTCCTCCGTGCGGTGAGTTCAAACGGTCCGGCGTACGATTGGATCCTTGCTCCTGAAGAGTTTGCATCATTGCGTGTATATCCTCTCTCTAAGTTGCCCTTCCAAGCGACGGGAGGTACGGGCGAAGACTGTCTAAGCTGTTCCCAATTGCTGCGTTCCGGCGTGAACATGGATAGAAAAATCTGAAGCCATTTCTCACACACGGATCTTATTGGTAGTGTCACGATCCTTCAAAGTCTTGGCAGCTTCGGAACTGGATGTGGGCGTGCGCCGCAAAGATCGCCGCAACTTCTCCCGAGATCTGTTTGCGGTCCTTGCGGATTTTAAAGATGTATATCTAGCTGCCTGAGATAAATCGCCTGTTTAGTTTGTGCCTCTGGTGTACTAGGGAATACAAAAGCGACACCTACGACTGACTTGGTAGTTGTGTTGAAGGCTTGGGAAAGCGCACCAGCGAACCCTGAAGATCTCTGACCGTTTTCAAAACTTTGGGTATCCGGCGGAATACCGTGACGCTCGGGTTTCTTATTTCGAGAATCTTAATCGGGATCTCCTCAATTTTAATTCCAAGCCGCCAAGCCAAGAGGACTATTTCTGTTTGGAAAACCTCGTCTGTTGTAATCGCAATTTCGCAAAGTCTCTTAGCGACTGGCGTTTCGATACTTTTAAGACCGTGCGTGTCGCTACCAGAATATCCGATGAGAAGACGCAGAAAAACATAGTTATAAAGCAGCGTCAGGATGCGGCGCTTCAGCGGGCGTCGATCGACCGACTGAGGATGCCGCTTGGAACCCACAACGAACTGCGCACGATTTGCCCGAAAGATTGCAAGAGAAGCAGAGACAAACCCGGGGTCCAGAAAGTCACATTCCAGAATGGAAATGTGCGTTCCCCGGCTCTCCAGCATACCTTTTTTGATTGCTTCTCCGTAGCTGCCGCGTGGAATCGCACACACGCGGATCAGCTTCGGGAACCTTTGTTGAGCGCGGTGGCAAGCTTCCAAGGTGCCGTCAGTCGAGCCATTCTCGACGATGACGATCTCCATCAAGACTTCAACCACGTCACTCGGTAGCGACTGGATAAACTGAGCTACACAGGCCTCCAGATTCGCAGCCTCATTGTGTGCCGGGATTACGACGCTCCAATCCATCAATCCAGCTTCAAGACCGCAGTTCGGGCAGATTCCATCGAATCTTCCATGCTGATGTAGTCCCAAAGACCATAACGCCCAATGGGAAAGACAGAAGCTTCTCGCAAACGCGTCAAGATATTATTGAGGACTCTATCGCGGTGAGGGGTGTGATGAATGTAGGCATGACGCATTACGTGCATCACTACACAAACAACATCTCGGCTTTCTAACCAACCAAGTTCTTCCAGAGACTTCATGATTCTCGGTTGTAATTCGCGGGTCAGATCCATCTGATCTACTTCTTCCGGCCGCAATCCGACCTCGACATAAAGAGCGCTGTGGCCAGGTGTGGACATCCCCGTGCTGATATTGGAATAGAACCCGATGCGATAAAAAGGAATCGCACGATCCGGAACGTAAAGCCAATGAACATTTTCAAATTCGGGACGCAAGGGAGATCGCAAGCCGATATTCAGACTTATCGTCGAGCTGTGCGACAAGTCCCTCGACGCAACTATCAATTCGCTGTCATCCGTCATTTCGCACAGCGATTTTAGCGGAAGGCTGGAAAACATCATATCCCAATGGAAAGTCTCCTGACTGCTGGTTCGAAGCGTCTTAGCACGGAGATCTACGGCCACAACATCTTGATTCACACTGCAGTTTTTGATTCCGGATCGCAGACCTTGTGCCAACCGTCCAATCCCTCCTTCTTTGGGATACCAGAAAGTTGAGTTATAGCCCATTGTGCTTGTTCCCGCCCCTCCAGTCATCCCTTCTCGGACTAGCTTCTCATCTGGAGCAGGGAAAAATCGCCGGACCGCATCTTTCGACAAATGGTCGAGTGAAATTGCCATGGTCTTCTCATTCTGCGGGATCAGAAAGAGGTCGGACAGTGCTTGTCCGAAGCCACTCACTATGAAGTCCCGGAATGTTGCTGTCTTGCTATCGGGAAGAATGGGTCTGCAGTTGTATGAATTTACGCACTCGGTGAACAGAGCGGAAGGTAATTCGGCAAGATTATATTGAATGGGCGCAGTGATTAGCTTTCCTCCAACAAAACAACACGAGCGCCGGTTAATTTGTTCCCAATCCTCGTTCCTCAGGTTTGCATACGGGATGTCCCTAGGCGAGGAATAGCGGCTGAGATGCAAAAAGTGGCCAGTATAATCGAAGCAGAATTCGCCCACTTCCACCGTGCGAGTGAGCCCCCCAAGGGTCGGACATCTTTCCAACAGCAGATAATCCCGCTCCTGTTGCTCAAGAATTCGGGCGGCGGTCAAGCCGGAGATCCCTCCCCCCAGCACCATAACCGCAAATTTTTGAGATGATCTCACAGTTGGCTTTTCCAGCCTCCGAAGAATAACGCGCAAAACCTAGTGGGCTGGGTACCGCGAATTGCGGACGTTCCAGTCCCAAAAGCTATCGTGTGTATGGTCGGCCCCGGGTGTTGTTTTGGCAGCTTCGATCATGGTGTTGGTAGGCCCGGTTGGTGCGGCATCGACTCCAGGACGTCGCCGGGTCGCCAGATATAGAGCTGATCCCGTCACGGAGAGTACTGGTTCCACTTTCCAATCCACGCTCAAATCATGAAGAATCCGTTTATCCTCATCGCGGTAGATATGGCTGAACACGAGCCAAAGTCTATTTTCCTCCGGGCCCAGGCCAGCCAGTATCTCAGGAACATGTTTCTCTGGTTCTTTTTGGTGGTAGTCGCCATAAATGAAGCGTCGGTCGCGTTCTCGCACATAGAAGTCAACAGCAAACGCCGCTCCAGGGTAGATATAAACGCCGTCGCCGGGCTCAATGTGACTTTGCAATACGAGTAAGACTTGCTGAATGTTCTCAATTTCTGCATAAGGCTTCAGCAAGCGAATCTGGAATACGCCTGATACGACGACAACACAGACAATCGCAATGAACACCATCGATTTTGCACGGCCAGTGAATCTGTTCGCGACTTGAACCAGACTTGCCGACGCTAGCAAGCATAATATGGGCGCCAGAAACAAACACTGTCGGATGCCACCGTACGGATAAAAGTGCAAAAGTGAACATATCAAAACCGTACCGCATGAGGTGCACGCTAGTACGGCGAGAGGAGGCAAAATTCGTCTCCGGATCGATGCGGCAAGATATATTACTATTGTAAGGAACGAGATGGATGCGGCTGCCAACCCAGGCAGCAAAAATGTAATGAGATGGTGAGTGTTGTAAGTGATGAAACGGAAGATATTTGAACCCGGGGCCCAAAAATAGTCTTTCATGTACCACGCATCATCCCCCCATTGATATCGGAGAGTCAGAAAAAATGACAGTAGCCCGCCAAAAGCCAGGAAACCGGAGGCTGCCATGATTTGCGTGATTCTGCGTCTACCCTTGTCGTCGGTGAAAGCCCATATAAGTAGAGCAGCAAGAACTCCGAAGCTGAACAGCACCAACCCGTATTGGACCAATGGGGCAACGAACAGAGTCACGTACAACGGAATTGGCGAATTGTCTTCTTCCTTTTTCGAAATAAAAGACAGAAAAACATATAAGAGCACCCCAGCGTAGAGGACGGATAGCGAGTATTCCCGCACCTCTTGGGCGTAACGAATCTGTGCGGCAGAGACGCTCAGCATTAAGGCGGAGAGTCCGGCAGTCTGGTAGTCGATGGAAGGGATCGTGACAAAGCAAAGCATCACGAACACTGCGAGAACACTTGCTACGAGCGAGGGTATCCGTACAGCCAGCGGTCCACTGCCCACTCTTTCGACTGCGTAGAGAATTAATGGGTCAATGATCGGAGCACTGTGGAAACCGCGCGTTAGAATCAGCGTTTCCGGTAGCGTGCCCCGCGAAATATTCGCTGCAATCGCCTCGTCGAGCCAAAGGCTGCGTTTCGCAATGTGATGAATACGCAGAGATCCGGCGAGTAAGATGATGAGTACGGAAGCAATCAAAAAGGCTCGCTTCGCTCCGCGATTGGGTCCGCTTAAGGACAGTCTGGCTGGAAAAATTGGCTTGGTAAATGAATTACGCATACTCAACTTGAAGCAAAAAAGATGGAAGATCTTGGTCAAATTTCAGCTTTTAAGAGATTGCAGCGTCAAGAGTCCTCGACTTATTAAACAAAGCTCAGCAATCAGAGTCCGAGGACGGCGGTAGCACACAGTGTCACATGGAGAAGGAACAAGACCGCTCATTACAAAATTCGGCTTTGCCCGGCGCCGCTAGATTTGCAGTCAGGCTATCGATCACTAGTACCCAGTCGTTCGCATCCGGCGGCGTAAATTTGCGGATACCTCGTGCAGGAAAAGTCCCGATCAACATACTTGCCCCTTCGCGAGGGTTGAACCACCAGCACTTTGCTTGTAGGTCGGGATCCCTGATTTCGTTCACCGCGATCGTGATGGTGGCTTGATTACCGTTCGGTATATAAGCAATAATTGTCTGTCCGTCGGAGGTCCGCGCTGCCACGGAGGACGCGCTCCCTAAACGGTATGTTGCCCGATAAACCAAATTGCGAAGGGACTCCCGAGCTGAACTGAAGAAACTGCGCGAATCATAGCCCGCGATCATCACCGAACGATCCATGTCCGGGACTAACTTCCAATGCTCGCGAGAGCGAAATAGCTTCCCAAGATACATCTCTCCTCTCGACCCCGGAGAATCCAACTGGCTTTGCCAAGGGGGTTCTCCTGGCTTGGCATCGGGGCCGCCATTGAAGTACCACAATGGGTTGTTCCCGAATCCGCCGTTCCCCAGATAGGCTCCCGACAACACCGCCCAGTAGCCTTGCTCTCGGAGCTGCAACTGCGTCAGAGAGTGCTCGTTCTCATACCAACCTTCTCCTTGGAAGGGCGGCAGCCAAGGTGAGCGCGAATAATTGCTGGCGGCTCCCGAAGGAATATTTGTCGTGTGAAAGTAGAGCCAATTCAGATTCATCCAGGTCGTGCCTGCAAAAGTGTCCAAAGCAGCGAACTGCGGCTGGCCTTCGGCAATTATTAGATGAACCGTGTCCTTCGATCTGATCCCGCTTGCCAGGTCGGTCAGCTTGGGGACCACGCCGGTTTGGGGGTCCACATCCCCGCCAAGTGCCCAGATTAGATTTGGAAGGCCTTTGTATCGATCGCCAAGGAATGCACCATAAGCAGTCACGACCTCATCTGAACTTTTCTGATAGCTCGCAAGATAGCCTCCAGGAGAACTTAGGCCAACAAAACCTGGATCCAGTGCAACTGTGATGCCATAGGCTGCGGCTCTCTGGATAACATAATCCACGTGCGCCCAGTAATTGGCGTCTTCATTGGTGAAATCGGGGCCATCAAATGGAGAGTCTCCATAATAATTCTTCGGCGCATTTGACTGGTAATAGTTATCCACCGCGCTGCACACGATGTAATTGAATCCACGCGAGGCGCGATCCGATAGATAAATCTCTGCATCCGAGTCGTCAAGTTGCGTTATCAGGGACCAAGCCGCGTCGCCCGAGATGAAGACCGGCTTGTTCGTGGTCGAGTTGATAAGGAATCTTCCGCTCGGATCAAGAGTCATGAACTGTCCGTCAGCACTCACGATAGACTTTGCGGCCCCGTACGAGTGCTTGGTCATCGTGCCCGGCAAGGGTACCGTAAATCCCGCATCGTGAGTTGCAGTCAGGCTATGACGGAAATGAAAGACAGAAAGTATAACGACAACGACCGACAAAGCTGCCAGCAATGCCAGCAGCCGCAATCCCTGACGTCTCTGGAGTACGGAGGGCATTTGAGCAATGAGCACTCGTGGGCTCAGTCGATTTCTTGTAAATTCTTCAGATTATCTGGAATAGCCAAGGCCACGCATTCCTTCAGTGGCCTCGCGCGCAATGATCATGCGTTCATACCAGCTAAGCCGGACACGTTTGGCGGTACCGCCGATAGCGGCTGATAGCGCCACGTTTTCCTGGATCGTAATGCCCAGCCAGGCTTCGAGTCTGCGGAAGTCAACCCTATGGTTAATCAGCTCTTCATACTTGATGTGAATGCAAGGGAACGCCGCAGGCAGGTGGGACCAACTGACTGCGAGGCGGTTCCAATGCCTGGCGAAACTGGCAGCCGATTCGGCAGGCACATCCGGATACCTGTAGTACACCTGGCCCCACCCCGCATCCGCTAGAGATCGGTAGGAGTCATAGGGATGGCGCGAAATGATCACGAACTTGGCCTTTGGGTATAACCAATGCAACAGGCTTGCCTCAGTTGCGCCCAGCCGTACCTCTTTGAATCCCCACCGGGTGAAACCGCGTTCTTGGGCCGGTTCGCGAAGCCATTTGTCAAACAGGCTTCGCAGCGCTAAGCGGAAATCCTCGCCTTGTGGGTAAAGGTTAGCGACCCAGGATGTCGACAATGCACGCGAGCTCGGATCCTTTTGGTCTTTCCACAATTGTAAATTCCGTGAGCTTATAGAATGGCTCAGCATCTCGGCAATTCTCGGGACTATCGTCATTTCGCCGAGCGGCTCTCCCCAGAGAAGCAGTCGTGGATCAGTCACCAGGACACGTTGGAGCAAGGTGGAACCTGCTCTCCAACCGGTGGAGAGCAAAAAGATCGGGGCCTCGTTTTCTTTCTCTCCGGTTGTTTCATCAGAGATCTGAGGTTGAAAAATTGTCAACGATTCGGCGAGCTGTTTAACTTCTGGCAAAACTACGTTCGGGCATTCCAACCATGCCAAGAACTCACGTCTGCAGCCTCTGAAGCCTCTGACCAACTCGCCCATCCAACTCCTGCGCAACCGCTCCCAAACCCACGTTTGCCTGAATCTCTCAACTTTCGCAATAGCTATGGAGTGGCTACCCATTGCTAGGCCTCGCGATTCGGGAGAATTCGTTTTAGGCTCTCTTCCCATCGGTCCCTCTGGTGTGCGATTGCTGGTAGGATTCTAAAATTCCGCCAGCCAGCCTCCAAACGTTGAGTTTGCAGGAAAACCTTCGGGACGGCCTGACGGAGACTATCCATCGCAACGTCCAGATTGAAAGCCTGCGAAACATATACAGTGGAATCCCCGCGACCACCCACCTGGTGCCTTGGGGAATTCCCGATTCACGAATGTCTCCGCGAGCTTTGTCAAACCACCACGTCAAAAAGTACTGTTGCCGAAGCCGGTATGGCGGCACCTGGTGATAGACTACGGCTGATGGCTCATACCACAATTGTTCACCAGCCCGCAGCAATCGGTTTCCAAATTCCGTGTCCTCCCCGCGGATCTCGCTCCCCGGGTGCGGGCCAAGGTCACGTCTAAAACCGCTGTACTTTTCAAATATCGTCCTTCGAAAAGCCATGTTTGTGCCAAATGGTGGTTCGGCGAGTGGTCCGGCCTCAGGACCCAAGTCGAACATGACGAGGGGCCCCAGTCCGTACCGCTCTTTGAAAGGAATCCAGGGTGGAGGCGAGCAAGTCCACTGGGGACTAATGCGGCCTCCTACCCCAGCCCATTGTCCGTTGTGCAAAGGCACAGTTAGATTTTGCAGCCACATCGGCTCTACGATTACATCGTCGTCCATAAAAGCTAGCACGTCGCCCCGAGCCGCCAGAATTCCACTGTTGAGCGCGTGTGATTTTCCCGGTTGCGGCTCAAAGAGGTAGCGAAAGCGACCGGGATACCGGCGGCAGAAGTCTTCCACAACGTTCCGCGTTTGATCCGCCGAATTGTTGTCCACCACCAGAACTTCCCACTCGACTGATCTCGGCAGTCTCGACACGGCAACGCTATCGAGAGCCCGCACCAAGCTCTGGCAGCGGTTATAGGTGCACAGAATGACGGTGATTCTCATCGTCTTGCGCCGATTTGCTAGCCTTTCAATCGCCTGCCAACTTCCGAGTCAAAACTGAGTAGCCGACCATCAGTGTTGCGACAGCCTAACCCAACGCAACATGAGTTTTAGAGGACGTGCTGAGACCACAGGCCGTGTCATCACCGCCCTCCCAATGGCGAGAAAGCTGCTCAACAGTCTCTTCTGCCGCCAATAAAGTCGGGCGGCGATAAGGTACAGATCGGCGATTTGCCGCCGCTCGACGCACTGCAAATCTGACTGCAACATTGTAAGTGTTGCTTCGAGAGCGACAGAATACTCACCAGCCGCGCACATGTTTCGGATCCAGACCTGGCAGTCTGAAGCGACTTGAGACTGCTGCCTGGCTTTGGGCACGCCCAACTCGGCCAGCACTGCTGGTGTAATCTCCTTAACCGAGTTCAAGGGATCTTGTTTCCCATTCCTCCTTAGCGACGCAGACGCTTGGGCAGCAAGCTTGCACAGAGTCTGCTGTCGCTGCTTGTGGATTGATAATTGGTACGGATGAATCCTATACCTAAGCACCACCTGCTGGAGACCGGCGCACTGGAAGCGCTCCGCCATTCTCAACCACAAGTCGTAGTCCTCAGCTTGGGCAAACACTGCCCTATAGCCGCCAACAAGAACGAAGGCATCCCTTCGGAAAAACACCGTGGGCTGACAGAATGGGCAGCCAACAGCCAGCGCTGATCTGATTTCGTGATCTTCAGTCGGAAGGTCATGGGCGCGGATAGGCAACGGCTTGCCAGCTGCGTTCATACACTCCGCGACGCCACCCAGGAGGCCAACTTCCGGATGTTTCTCCATGAAATCGATCTCCAACCTCAGACGGTCCGGGACGGAGACGTCATCGGCGTCCATGATGGCAATGTACCGCCCAAGCGCAAGAGAACAACCCACATTGCGAGCCTCAGCCAAGCCACAAAAGGGTATCTCGTGGAGCCTGACCCTACTGTCTTTAGCCGCATAGCTCGAAGCGGTGGCCTTGGTCCTGTCGGTCGAGCCAAAATCAACAATAATAAACTCAAACTCCCTAAAGGTCTGGCCGAGGATGCTCTCGATCGACTCCGCAAGAAAACGCTCGACGTTACATGTCACCATGACAACCGAAATGGATGGACTCTTCATCGATTTGACTTCGTTGCGTGGCAGAATGGCCGTTTGAAGATCGAGAGTCGCGTGGCAGTCAGCTATTGTTTCCAGGGTGCGATGCCCTTGTGTCCGGCGCGGCCGTCTTTTCAGCCGAGACAGGCAAGTTCCCGGCGGACTTGTTGAGGCCCGTTTTGCGCTTTAGGAGACGCAACCCCTTAGCTATTGCCGTGGCTGGATTGGCCGCATTCCACAACAATTGCCGGGCGACTTGAATCGCAAGGTAGGGCCTATCGAGCGTCTCTCCCAGCGTATTCAGTCCCCTTGCCTGATACTGCCAGAACACCGACTCTTGACCGCGGAGTGCTTCGTTTGCGAGAACGCTGTAGTACTCTAGCTTGGTCCTTTTCCTCAGGGAAGCAGCTTCGCTTGCTTCTAGAAATACTCGGGCGTAGCGCTGCACGAGAATGTATCGGTCAAGCGCCTGAGGCTGAAAGCGACGGACGGCGGAAGAGATCGATTCGTTGTCTGCCCGCGAAAACGAGAGCACTTGGTGAACGAAGCCGAAGTCCCAGTGCTCCAGTATCTGCATGCATTTCTCGGTGTCCTCATGTAACTGGGACTCGTCATAGAACGGCCGTCCATTCTTGACCATGCTGGATCGGTACATGACCGCCGTTGGCGAACCGAAAACCCAAACTCCAGTCCGAAGATACAAACGTGCCATCTCTTTACCAGCGAGCATCGGCGTCGGATAAGGAAAACGGGAGCCGCGAACCTCATTTCCCTTCAGCCAATAGGAACTTACCAGCCCAATGGATTCGGACTGCTCAAAAGCCTGCACCATCAGCCACAAGCATTCCGGGAAAATGCAGTCGTCCGCCTGCACAATCTTGCAATAGCGGCTGGCTTCTGAGACCTCTGCCAGGGCACTATTGTAATTCTGAACTTGCGAGAGCAACTGCGGCCGCTGAATCAAACGGATTCGCGGATCACGGCGTACGTAGCCCTCGGCAATCTCTGTCGACCCATCCGTGCTGCAATTGTCGACGAGAATGTACTCGAACGGAGAGTAGCTCTGCGCGAGTACGCTTTCGATGCATTGCGCCAAATAGGGCGCAGTATTGTGAAACGGTGTGACGACGCTAACCAGGGGTTGGCTCACAGTAGATCCGCGAAGGGCTGCTCCCTTTGCTCCTGCTCGATACCCGCTACCTGAATTCCCGTGCGATCTTTTCTCTCGGCATTCCGCCTGCTCCCGGGATCTCCCGTCTCATTGACTGCTTGATGTTGGTTCGCAGCGCGATGTAGCCTGTTCGGATGATTCCTGCCCAGAGGCAGACGGGTTGGGTCCGACACGTTCCAGCCAGCTCTCTCTCCAATATGAGTAGATGCTCCGGGGGCAGAACAAGCGGCATTCGCTATACCTTGACTCGCACACAACCGAGTCAAGAATGAAGCAAGGAGTTTTCATCTCCAGCATCTTCCCCGTTGTCTCATGAATGATCTTTGTGACCCGTTTGAGCACGCGGTAGGTTCCTCCGCAGTAAGGAACTTCTTCCGCATCAAAATAGAGACCGCGATTCCGGTCGCGCGTGTTGAGGGTTTTCAGAATTTCTCTGTACGGCTTGATACGAACCAATTCTCCCGGCTGGAGCTCGAGCGTTCCTGCAGGCGTGGCCTCTCCCTCGGGTATGGTTCCGTGTCTTCGAGGAAACGGGGCGCCTCGCCACAGCGGATAAAACTTGTCGTAGAACCACCGCATCGGTCGTCCCACGCCCAGACCGGCTTGGCTGATAGTTAAAAAAAGAAAATAGATCCCACCACAGATTATCCGCCAGAGACCCACGTTCCCGGACCAATAGTCCTCGATATACTGACGGATGTCCCACCAATTAAGAGACGTAGTCGCATAGGGCAGTTGGGTGGCTTGGCACACGTAGACCGGCTCTGGGCTATTTGAATCCTTGGTTTTTGTCCTGGCCAAAACGGTGGATTCCGCACATCGGATGGCCTCGGACGCCGCATCTCCCCATCGGGTATCCGATTGAGGCCGGATGGTAACAGCGGGAGAATTGCCGTTGATTGGTTTTAGCCACGCGTCCTTCCAGAAGAGCAGGCAGCTCGCCTGACATCCACCGTGCGCGGAGCCATCGCATCGGGTGTCGAGATGTACGGCATTCGCGACGCGACGGCCACGGACGGGGAACACGGTATCGCAGGTCTTGTGCGCCCGCTTGTAGACCTGGAATCGCTTCCCGCAGAAGGCAAACATCTCGGGCATGAAGGGCATGCCATCCAGTTGCCCGTCAGCGTCGAGTGTGCGAAGGATTTCCTCCTTGCTTCGCACCTCTACCCAATCGCCTACGCTTAGTTTTGTGGATTGAAATTTACCGATCATGGTTAGTCTTCGGAGATTATCCCAGGACTACTCGGAAGGGCGCTCGCCATTTCCGATTGCGCCGCGAACCTTCTCCGTCATTGTCTCGTCAGAGGCTTTTTGAATTTCATGCTGGATCACCCGGGGGAAACACTGGACGATGCCGCGGACATTTCGCTCGGAGCTGACGTAAATGGTCGCGGCGGGTTCCCAAGTGTCGTAAGTCGCTTGAATGTCGTAGCGGTAGATAAGAACTGAAGGATAGAAAGTGCCATCGGCTAGATTAAGGTCGAGTTCAAAAGTGCAGCGGTAATTATCGCCCTGATCCAGATCAACGGCGTCGTAGCCCAGCCGATCCGTGGAAGTCTCAAAAACTTCGATAAAGCTGTCACTGAGCATATAGAGAGTAATCGAGACATTCTTACAGTGGGCGTGAGCAATCAACTCAACATCAACCCATGCCTTTTGGCCGCTTTGAAAATGGATGCACTCACCTTCTTCGTTGCGGATCTTCACACTTGAGATTACGACCGGACCTGGATTCGCTTCCCGCCCCTGGACACTTGAATCCTGTTGAAGATATTTGGAAATCACTTGCTGGGAAGGGCCGACGGCGAGGGTTCGCCCTTTTTCGAGCAGCAAGCAACGGTGACAGAATTCGGCGACGATTTTGAGATTATGCGAAACAAAGAGGACTGCGGCCCCGTTTCGAAGCACTTCCTGCATTCGTTCAATGCATTTTCTTTGAAACAACGAGTCTCCAACGCTCAAGACCTCGTCGACGATGAGAACGTCAGGGTCCACATGGGCAGCCACGGAGAAGCCGAGCCGCGCATACATGCCCGAGGAATATCGTTTGACAGGGGTGTCAATGAACTCTTCGATCCCCGAGAAAGCGATGATCTGATCCAGTTTTGACTGGATCTCGCGTTTGTTCATTCCCAGTATGGTGCCGTTGAGAAAGATGTTCTCGCGGCCCGTAAGGTCCTGGTGAAAGCCGGCCGACACTTCGATGAGCGCCGAAAGGCGGCCATTGACAGAAGTCCTTCCCTTCGTCGGCTTCATGATCCGGCTGAGAATTTTCAGTACGGTACTTTTCCCTGCGCCATTGTGACCGATGATGCCGAAACATTCCCCGGCTTTTACTTCGAAGGACAGATCCTGCAAGGCCCAGAATTCGCGCTCATCCCCCTGGCGGAGTTCCTGCTGGCGGAACATCTGCCCGGTAAGAGCTGGCACCAGATCGCGCAAGGAACTGTAGACTTCACCCTTCCGGAACTTTTTGTAGACGTGTTCTGCGCGTATGACGCTGTCCGACATGGGCCTCACCCGTTAGATGCTTTCCGCGAAGCCAGGTTCAAGATGCTTGAAAAAGAAGTAGCCGCCCACAACCAGTAGCAGTGCACACACCAAGCTGTAGGCAAGCCAGGGGAGATTGGGAGACTGCTGACGCGCGATGCAGGCGCTCAACCCCTCCAATATAGGGCCAACGGGATTCAGCAAGAGCCACTTGCCTTTGTTACCGAACATTTCCGAATCATAGAAAACCGGAGTGAAGAAAATTCCGAAGGTAAGGAACACTTCCACGATAAATTTTACGTCACGGAAATAAAGGCTGGCGGAAGCAACGATCATTCCGACCCCGACAGCGAACGCCACCATGATGAACAGGAGCAGAGGTGTCCAGAGCAGGGCAAAGCTCCAACCGATGTGAATTACGAATAGAAAGACAACAAGGGCACAAGCCGCCACAAAGAGATCAAATAGACTTGCAAGCACGGCGGCAATCGGAAAAATTTCCTTGGGGAAATAAATCTTCGTTACCAGGTCCTTATTGTTAATCAAACTGAGACATGAAAACCGAATACTGGAAACCAGGAATGCCCAGGGCAGAGATTTCACCGCGACAGCGGCCACGTCGGCGAGCCTAAGCGAGCTGTGTCCCGCGAACGCGTATGCGTAACGGACTACCACGCCCGAGAAAACTATGAGGATGGGCATCAAAATAGCCCAGAGAACTCCCATAATCGATTGCTTGTATCGCACTTTAATGTCGCGATAGGCAATCATGTAAAGCAATTCCTTGTACTTGTATAACTCTTTGAGTTCGTCTTTCACTATTTGTTTCGATTCTGTTCGGGGAGCGACCTGCAAATTGGATCAGGGTCAGAATCCCATCGTCTACAGGATGCGAAGGCAAGCAAGATGAAGCGCGGTCATTGGCTGAGTCGATTTCTTGCTACGATCACGCGGTACTGACCCAGCCCTATTTGTTCCTTAACGCTCCTGAGGAATGCGGTGGATTTTGGACCAAAAAGTCCGTTCAACCTCGGAGAATTTATCAGTCGAAGAATGCCCTTGTTTCCCCGGGGCATGACCGTGTAGGAACATTCCGTGATAAGCCCGGCTGAGGAGACTAATTCATGCAACTCCCTGCGTGTAAGCCAGTGGCTGATGGAACCCTCCTTGAGAGGGCTTTGGGCAGTTCGACGAATTCTATTGTAGACAAACGGGTTTATGGTCGTCAGGACCAACCGTCCACGCGGTGCCAGGCTTTCCGCCATCTTTTTCAACGCGAGGCGTTGATCGTAAAAGTAGGCAACAGCGTCAACGCAAACGACGATATCGAATGCGCCACGAGGTAGAGTGCATATGTGGACGTCGGCAACCTCGTAAGTGGGGGGATTCGAGCCTCTAGAGCTGGCAATCAGCGCTTCCTTTTTACGGGCAACTTCTACGGCTGCAGGGGAAAAGTCCAACCCGCGATAACTGGAGAATTCGAGTTGCCTTGAAAGAGTCCCCGTGCCACATCCAACCTCCAGAATGCGTTTTCCCGATCCGGTATCCAGACTCCTGACGATCGCGGCAACCAGCGCAAAATGCTCAGTAGAGGTTGGATCACGGCCGTCTTCCGATCGGTGGGAAGTGTTCCAGAGGTTCCACCAATTCGTCTCGTCTGCAAGTAAATCTTGACCGCTTTTGTTTTCCTGGATGTGCGGCATCTATAACCGTTTCGTGGAGTTATCTCGAGTGCTTGGAATTGCGACCACAGTCGAATAAGTCGCTCGCGTGTGAAGTTAGTTGAAGCGTCTGTTCACGGGCTTCACGGGACGCCCTTGCAGAAACTTTTCGATACCGCTATCGAGTGCCTGCCGATAGATTCGATGCGCTTCAAAGACTGCGTCGGCCGTCTGTTTGATGTCAGTCTCGCTGTGCGAATAACTGACGACAAAAGACGGGGCAATCACGCCTCGTTGTATCAGGGAGTCGATGAACAGCGTCCGAAATTCCTGGGATGACTGACATTTTTCGTCAAGAGTCGCGAAAACGAGATTACAGGGTCGCCCCAGAAGGCCGAAATGTTCAGACAGGTGATTCTCCGAGATTGAAAGACTGAAAAGCTTCCGGAGAAGCTCACCCCGCGTCCAAAGCTGTTCGACCACTTCATGGTTCCGGTAGAAGCGAATCGTTTCCATAGCGGCAGCCAAGGCATGCGTTTCGGCACCGTGGGTGGTCGAGAGAAGGAAAACGCGCGGATCATCGTGATCGATGCCCCCCAGGCGCATGATTTCCCGCTTTCCCGCCAATGCCGAGATGGCGAAGCCATTCCCCAAGGCCTTTCCGAACGTGGACAAATGCGGAACAACACCGTGGAACTTTTGGGCGCCGCCGAGATGCCACCTGAAACCGGTAATCATTTCGTCGAAGATGAGGACAATTCCGGATTCTTCGCAGAGCCGCTTGACGCCTTCCAAATAACCCTCGGCAGGAAGCACTGCCGCTTCAGCTTCCATAATCACACATGCAATTTGGCTGGGATGCTCAGCGATCAAATCCCGCAAGCTTTCCAGGTCGTTGTATCGGAACTTGAGTGTCAAATCGCTGATTACCTGCGGGATGCCCGCATTCATTTCCGTCGAACCAATGAACCAATCGTCGGTCGAAAAGAATGGCTGGTCGCCGCAAACGGCAATCAGATCTCTTCCAGTGTATGCGCGAGCCAGCTTCACGGCGGCTGTCGTAACGTCGGAACCATTCTTGGCAAACTTCACCATATCGGCGCCATCGATGAGGTCGAGGAGCGATTCGGCCAAATCCACCTCGAGCTTGGCGGGACGGGAGAAATTTGTTCCTAGCTGCATCTGCTTATAGGCAGCTTCAACCACTGGCTCAAATGCGTGCCCTAGGGTGACCGCTCGAAGGCCCATGCCGTATTCGATGAACTCGTTACCATCCAGATCCCAGACGTGGCAGCCCTTTCCCCGAACAATGAATCCAGGAGCACTTTCCGGAAACTGATCGTCCCCTTTTGCATAGGTGTGGGCACCTCCTGGAATGAGGCGATGAGCTTTCGGTTGAAGTTCGCGCGAAAGCGAAAAATCTTTGGGGTCAATGGATTTTTCTTTTGGCATTTCACCCGGATCTACGGGAACTGGTTTCACAGTCCACCGCCTAGACAGAATTTTCGCACATGGAAAGCTTCAGCGTAGCCGCTCTGGGCGTTTGATTCCATGCCACGCAAGCGCATGAGGCCAAGAAAGGTTTCGCGTGCAAACCAGGGCTTGGAACTTTGCGACTTGAATGCATCGAAAAGATGATCGACCTTTTGATCATGAATTGAAGCATCCAGAGGGGAAAATGCGTTGGGCCTGCCTAGATCGCCATCATATTTGGGAACTTCGTATTCGAAGATGAGATGGCTGCGAAAGGTGTTCCAAGTCAACTCCGAAACCAGGCGGTGGTCCTGGTGAGCGTCGCCATACCAGTGGGTAAAAATCAGGTCCGGATTTGCAAGGCCTTTCAAGGATTCGAAAAATTCCTTAATGCTTCCACCGGAATATGGAAGAAAACCGTCCCGAAACTCCTTCAGCATCACCTGCTTTGAAGCACCTGAAGTAAACAATTCCGCGCCCTTGACCGCTTCCTGGCCCCGGTCGCCGGTGGCGCTCAAAACCACCCAATGAAAGTTAAGTGGGCCGTAGGTACGCCCAAGCTGCAGCAAGGTCCCTCCGCAGCCGATTTCAATATCATCGGAATGGGCTCCCAAGCAGAGAATCCGTAAGGGCTCGGCGGTTGTTTTAGAGAACGTCAAACGCATCATGGAGCTTGTCCGGCTTGCGATTTGCCGTTTTTCCAGACGCACCACGGAGCAGAACCTGTCGCTTCAAGTTCATCAAGGATTTGTTTGTCCTTGAAAGTGTCCATGCATTGCCAGAATCCCTCATACCGGTGGGACCATACGCGTCGCTCGCCGATCATTCGCTGCATCGGCTCGTAGACAAATTCTTCATCAGGTTTCAAGTAGCGAAATACTTCCTTGCGAAGGATAAAGTAGCCGCCGTTCACCCACACGTTCGAGTCCTTCATGCTTCGGATTGCCTGAACCGATCCGTCTTCACCGAGATGCACGGTATCGAGGCTGCTCGACCGTGGCTGTACGGCCAGAAAGGTTGCGTAAGCGTCGCGACGCGAGAATTCATCGATGAGCAAGGGGAGCGGGAAATCCGTCAGGCCGTCGCTGTAATTGGCAAGGAATACGTCTTCTCCCTTCAAGTAGGGCTCCACCAGGCGCAGGCGGTCACCGATCGTGGAACGTTGCCCGGTATCTACAAACGTGATCCGCCAATCGTCGATATCACGCTGCATGAAGTCCAATTGCCGGCCACCTTGGGACAGAACGAAATCATTGGAAACCGATTCCTCGTATTGAAGGAAATAGTCCTTGATTACGCTAGCTTTGTAGCCGAGGCACAGGACGAAGTCCTTGTGTCCAAAGTGGGCGTAATATTTCATCACATGCCACAGCACGGGCCGAGAGCCAATCGTGACCATAGGCTTCGGCACGTCTTCGGAGTAGCCGCGGAGCCTCATACCGGCTCCGCCGCAGAACAGCACAACCTTCATTTGCTGGCCCTCCTGAATAGCATCATTTCCGGGATTCCTTGCAACAAACACTCAAGCCTTGGCGTACTGGACTTCGGTGCCGTCCTGATATATCGATATTGCCTCTTCCGGGAGATGGGAAAAGTCCGTACCCCGCAAATAATCACCCATCGTAGTTCCTGTGCAGTTCGAATCGATGTTTCGAGCACCAATTCGGCCAAGGACATCCGCAAGATGAACTGTGCGAAAGTCAATGCTGTATCGGACGAAATCGGAAGTATTTGGAACCGTGGAGTGCAAGCAGGCAGCGGAGAACTGGTAGGCGCCACCAACTTTGCACACCATGCGCACCTGGGGATCAAGCTGGAGAGGTTCTTCCGCGCGGGGCTGCACACGCGTGTCCGTCTTAATATGTTGAGATGCGGTCTGCCGGCTCTCCAGGTTCCATTTGTGGTAGTTGTAGCCGGCAGAACTGTTCTTGATGGGCCGGTCGAAATAATGGGGGTGCAGGGCCATGCAGTTCTCGCTATTCAAGTCGTAAATTGGCATCCACCAATTGATCTGGCAATACGGTGCTGAATACCAAGTGTCTCGATGCGGGTGAAAGGCATAGGCGATGCCGGATTTGAGGTAGTCCCCCGGGAAGGCAGTTCTCATGCGCGGAACGTCAAAATAGGTTTGGGAAAGATCACAACCAAGCTCGGACAGCATGCCCTGAATGCATTTCTTCGATTCCGGATGATGAATGAATCGGGGCTTCAGCATAGCAAGAAGCTCCGCACATTTTTCCGGGGAGATGTGCTTGTGAACCATGAGGGGATCAAATGGATGGAAGGCCTCTTCGATCATGCCTTGCGCCAAGCGACAAAGCTTTAGGGAATTCGGCGACGGCGAATGAACAAACATTGAACCGCCATAAAGTTCCGCACGGCGCGCGTCGTCGGTCAAGGATGAATCAACATAAATGTTCATAGCGTCTCCGTCTCCTGTTAGCAAATGCTAACCTGGGGGATTGGAATCACAAACTGGCCGCCCCATTCGCGAATAAATTGGAGCTGCTGAATAATTTCATCTTTCAAATTCCAGGGAAGAATGACTACATAGTCCGGACGGGTTTCATGGATGCGATCGGGATGATAGATCGGAATATGCGAGCCGGGGAGGAACCTGCCCTGTTTGTGCGGACTCCGGTCGACAGTGAACTTTATCAAGTCTTTGCCGATGCCACAGTAATGGAGCAGCGTGGCGCTTTTTCCCGGAGCCCCATAGCCAACGACGGTCTTTCCATCCCGCGCGGCCGCGAGCAGAAAATGGACAAGAGCTAGTTTGGTCGATTTGACCTGCTTTGAAAATCTGGCGTAGCCTTCGATGGAGCCCAGACCAAATTCGGCTTCGCCGCGCAGTATGGCTTCGCAAGCCGGTTGCTCCGGATGAGTGGTGTCCTCGGCGCGGGAAGCAAAGATTCGGAGCGAACCCCCATGAGTCGGGAGTTCCTCAACATCGAAGACTTTCAGTCCGTGGGCGCGCAGAATTCGAATTGTGGTGAGCAGCGAAAAATAAGAGAAGTGCTCGTGATAGATGGTGTCAAATTCATTCTTCTCGATCAGCCGGAGTAAATGCGGAAATTCCAATGTGATTACTCCGTGTGGCTTGAGCAAGATCTTCAGGCCATCGACAAAGTCATTCAGGTCGGGCACTTGAGCCAGAACATTGTTGGCGGCAATTAAGTCCGCTGTCTTGCCCTCCGCAGCCAGTTCCAAGGCTAATTGAGCACCAAAAAAGCGATTTAGAGTTGGTACGCCCTTGGCCACGGCAACTCTTGCCACGTTGGCTGCCGGCTCGATCCCGAGAACCGGTACCCCACGCTGGACGAAATATTGAAGAAGATAACCGTCATTGCTGGCTACTTCCACCACAAAACTTTCGGATCCGTATCCAAATCGCTCCACCATCTGCGACGTATATGTTTCGCAATGCTTAAGCCAGGAATCAGAATAAGAGGAAAAATAGAGATATTTGCTGAAGATATTTTCAGGGCTCTCGAACTCCTCGAGCTGAACCAGAAAGCAGTTCTCACAAACGAAGGCATGGAGTGGATAATAGACTTCCCCGCGACGGAAATCCTCGGCCGAAGGATAGGTCTCGCAAAGAGGGGACATCCCAAGGTCGACAAAAGTGTGAGTCAGAAGTGCGCCACAGAATCTGCATTTGGCGTTGGAGTTTTGCTGGTGAACTTCCGTGCTAAGTATTCTGGTAGCCATAGCTTTGTGGGAGGGGTGCGAGACCATGATGAAGCGGCAAGTCTAGATTTGGAAGTGGTTTACGAAGCCCCGTGGGAATGAGCGAAGAACCGGACCAGTCGGACGCGCTACCGCCATTTGGGCCCCAATTTAGCGGTTCCGTTACCTTGGGAGGGGCAATCAGGATGCCAAAAGCAGCTAGCTGAGGGGGACCTTACGCTTGGATCGAAAATTGTAGGTGATTATAAATAAAAGCCTTAGCTGAACTTGTGGACTGAGATAGTCGATCTTCCTCTTCAGCGGCGGCTGGCGGACTCGAAGGTGGGAAAGGAATTTCCACTAAGTGGCATTTTCCAACGAAGGGATCCATCGATGAGGCCAGATTTCTGCAGCTGCCGGATGCGCCCAAGACGGACAAAACGACCGTTCTCCCGGTCTTCCCTTGTAAGTCTGGCTGCCTGATAGGCTTGATAAAGTTCCTGGGCACCTTGTAGGGCGGTCCATCGGGGCACGAAATTGGGCAATGCCTTGCGAATTTTATCGCAATTGATGCGGTAGCAGCGTTTATCCGGGCCGCCTCCGGGAGCGTACTCAATGCTGGACCCGGGGACCGTCTGGCAGACGATATCGGCCAATTCCCGGATGCGGTAATTCTCCTGCGTGCTTCCAACATTGAAAATCTCGTTATGGATCGAGCTTCGAGGAGCTTCCAGAACAGCGAGAATGGCTGAGGCAATATCGCGAATGTGAATGATTGGCCGCCAAGGAGTGCCGTCACTTTTCACGTAGATCAGACCGGTCGTATAGGCCGATGCGACCAAATCGTTCAAGACGATATCCAGGCGCAGGCGAGAAGAAACCCCATAGGCGGTTGCGTTCCGGAGTGATGTCGGGCTGAACTTATCGTCGGCCAGCTTCGAAAGATCACGTTCAACGAAAACCTTTGATTCCCCGTATGGGGTTACCGGGCTGAGCCGAGCCTGTTCGTCATGAAAATCATCTCCCGCCTCGCCATACGTGCTGCACGACGACGAGAATACAAAACGCTGCACCCCGGCGGCTTTCGCCAGTTCGGCGAGCAGAATCGAGGCTTGGTGATTGATTTCGTAGGTGAGACGAGTGTCGAGGTCGCCGAGCGGATCGTTGGACAACGCGGCAAGATGCACAACGGCATCGAAACCATACAAATCATCGGCTGAAAGGTCCCGCAAATCCTTGCGGATTTCGGGGATCTGGGGAGTCGGCGTCGCAAAATCGCAACCTGCAAAGAGATCCGAGTCCAGACCGGTCACTTCATGGCCGGCTGACAACAAGATTGGCCCTGTTACGGCGCCGATGTAGCCCTTATGGCCTGTTAATAAAATTTTCATAAGCCTCCCACAAAAGTTCCGCTTGTTTAAAGCACTGCGGTTAAGTGTGGAACCACCCACGCAAAACGAATCGTGCGCGCTACCCTCTTATGCTGGTTATGCTGGGTCCTCTTCAAGATCTCTTCCTTAATGAGAAATCGGGACATCGCCATCCGGGACGACCGCCAAAAGGCCATTTTCTCTCAATCGCGTTGCAGCCTCAAATACAGTGGAGAATGGGAGATCGGCCCTTTCGGCTATATCCAACAAGGAGTGCTCTCCATCGGAAAGGTTTAAAACCCACAGCAGCGCGTTTATATCGTAAGCGATCGTATTGCCGCCCACGGAATTGTACAGACCACGCCGCCCGAGTTGAGGCTCGCAATGCGGATTCAGATTACGGTAGCGCTGATTGCATTCAAGCACGTCCAAGATGGCAATACAAATGCGAAGCGATTCTGCCAGTTGTTCGGAGTGGATAAAGTCAAGATTGTCAGCGGAGGTGTGATATTCAGGAAAAGTGCCCCAGACACTTCGCATGAGGCAACCGACAGGAAGATTAAAGCCGGGAGAGCAATATTGACGCTCATCGTAGCCATAGGGCGAAAAGGGCAATATTTGAGCGGCCTTGCTGTGGTGTTTCAGAACATGGGAGGCCGCCCTATCAATGCCGGCAGCCTCCTGACGACTCCTTTTATAATGAAAATCGCCTTTGTCCCCGAGGCATGTCAGAACGAGGCCATGGCGGATGCGTGACACTGAGTCTCGATTTCGCGCCAACCAGGTGATCGCGCCGATCGTGCCGGGAATAAAAAGAAATCGGTACGAGTAGCGAAGGTCCCTCTTCGACAGAAACTGCGCCAGTGACGCCGCAACGGTGAGGCCAGACAAATTGTCGTTTGCCAGCGAAGGATGGCAGACGTGGCAGGAAATCAGCACTTCTTCGGTTGATCTGCCGGGTAAATGAAACTCACCATAACTCAAGTGTCCTTCAGTGAGGCTCGAATCGATACACACTTCATACTGTGTATCCTCGAATGCGATCAATTGGTTGTGAGTGAGACAAAAACCCCACTGCTCTTTGTAGTATGACGTTCGATAAGGAATCCAGTCGGGATGCTCTGGAATTGAAAACAGGTGCGAACGAAGCTCCTCGAGTGACATGGTGGAATTTACCGGCGCACTGTAGTTCAGCACGTGCAGATTGCTTTTCTGAAAGTCAATGACACGATGGCCGCCGGGCACTCTCACATAGGCGTCGCGAATATTCCACTCTTTGGGCACAGTCCAATCAAATACTGAAGTGCCCGTGGGTATCTGAGGGGTGAGCAAGGGAATTCGTTCCCGGATCTTTTCCAGCGTGAGCCGGATCCCACCACCCGTGATGCTTCGACAAATTGGAAATATATCTGCCGCGAACCGGAGCATTTCCTGCCCGATTTTTCCCTGGTCCATTTGGTCGAATTCTTTGAGCAGATTCATCGATTTACTTGAAATCGGGATAATCCCGATCTCGATCAGATATCACCGCCACGGGCTCCGGCCAGGAAATGCAGAATGCGGGATCATTCCATCGAACTCCGCGGGCAGATCTCGCGTCATAGAACTCCGACATCTGATAGAAGAGTTCACTATGATCTTCAAGCGTCAGAAAACCGTGCGCGCATCCTTCGGGGATAAAAACCATTTGCCTGTTTTCGGCCGTTAGAACCAGGGAGATCCAGTCTTTAAATGTCGGTGACTCAGGCCGCAGATCGACCACCACATCGTAGACCGCCCCGCGTGTGCAGCGAACCAGTTTACTCTCCGCAAAAGGAGCCGCTTGATAGTGCAAACCTCGAAGAGTTGCCTTGCAGGTATTGTAAGAGATGCTGCATTGGACAAGTTTCGAGTCTAATCCGCAAGCATCGAACTCTTTTTGACACCAGGTACGCGCAAAGAAGCCACGTTCGTCGATCTTGCGCTCCAGACTAATCTCAAACACTCCAGAAATTATGGTTTTCTTAAATATCATTGGTCAAAGGGTCGCCGCGAATCGCACGTTCCAATACGAATCGACAAAGATCAGATTCTGGCAGAACGCCTCGGCTAATCTCACGCGCAAGCTGCAATGGAATCATACGCTGGAAATCTTGCCTGTGCCGGGATCAGATGTTCGGCTCCAATCCAACTGCAAGCCGCCCATCCGAACGATTTGACGCTGAGAACAATCCCGTCATCCGAAATGCCGGTAGATGAAATCCGCCGTAAACCTCAACAAACTTGCCGGCATATTGGAAAACGTACGTTTAGCCATTTTCGATTTCCAACCATCCATAGATGAAAAGGGACGGCAATCCGGAAATCTCCAATAAACTATCCGTTGGGCCTGTGGCACCCAGTTGTTTTTGAACTTTAGAAGGCCGACATTCTCCGCTTCCGTCCGCCCCAGGTCGAATCTCCTTGCACCTCTCAACTTCGCCGATTTTATGGCGCTCCATAACAACCACGGCGTTGGACCGTACTTTTTGAATCGCGCATCGGAACATCCATATTTGTAGTAAAGGGTGTCCTTGAACCGAAGGGTAAGAATGGCCGAAACCGGGATATTCTCCCTATAAGCCAGCCGAATTTCGAGAGCCTCACCCAGGTACTGAATCAAATTTTGGAACCAGGCATAGGGAATCGGCGGCAAACCGTGCCGGCTTCGAGTGATCACGAATAGCTTATAGAACTGCTTGAGAAGAGTTTCCGATCTTCCGCATTCCTCAACTAGTCCTCCGCGTTGCGCCCGCTGAATCCGACGCTGAACGCAATCCTTGTCCAAGTCCGCATAGATGGAGTCTATGTCCCGCGAGAGATCGAGCAGATGAATGAAGAAGGTTTCCTCGGCCGTGAAGCCTTGACCGTTGCCTGACGAAACGAGACCTTGACGGACCGGCCGCAATTCCACATATTTCCATGATTCGTCCCGCTGGATATTCTGCAAACAATGAATGAGAAAGTTAGTTTCTTCCTTGGATTCGGCCAGTAGCTCGCAATGATCGGAATACGGAAGGGAGACAAGGCGTCTGCCCGTGAGCCAGCTTTGGATCTTGCAGAAAGCTAAACCGTTCTTTAGTTCATCCCCCGGGGCCGCAGTGGTGTAGACAACCGGTGTGTACCCATAGGTGCATTTCAAAGCCTGAAGCCAAGCAGTGGTGTGGAAGACGGATGCGTGAGGGTGTCCTTGGACGAACTCTCCCCATCGTTGGTCCGCTAACGGATCGATCTGGTAGATTTTCACTCCCGGTTCCTAGCTGACCACAAAAGGTCCGACTACCCATTGCGTATTGTGCCCTTTTTACCAGCATGCGTGCTTTTCAGTCGAATTTCTTCCCCTTGGAGCTTAGATAGTAACGGATGGATCGTCGAAGTGCGCCGGGCAAAGCGCGGAAGAGCGTCCTACGGGTAGTGAGCTCGAGTTTCCTGGCCAGGTCATACAGCTGCGGGTGAATCAGGCTATGCGCCCCGGGAAATCCTTCACCCAACAAGGGGTGCTTTGGCGCAACAAACATTACGATGTTCCGCTGGTAGAACCATTCGACCGATGCGTTTCCCGCAATCCAGGGGCGGATAGGGTCAATTCCCTCGAAGTTATGTTTGGAAAAAAGGTCAGTCCAATAAGACAAGTATTGCTCGTTGAGGTGGTGAGTTCCGCCTTGCCCGGGAAGGGCAGCTGAAATAGCACAGCGGGGGCAAGGGTGGATTTTATTCACGCCCTTCAGAAACAGCCCGGATCGATTATTGAGCAACCGGCGAAACCGTTGGGCGCCGTGAGATACCCAACGCACCCAATGAGTCCCGGAGAGACATGATCTCCTCCCGGACCGCAGGTATGAATGCCGATAGGGAATAGGCCGCGACGAATGCGAAAACGACAACGAGCAACTGAGAGGGGATGTGCGTCGGGCCAAGGAAGTACAGTGAAAGATGAGCAAGAAAAATCCCAAAAAGAGAAATCGAGACTGGATAGACGATGGCCCGCCCAAGCCGTGCTAAGGTCAACCTGGTACCTCGAAAAGTGTAGTTCAGTATCCACGGCAGGATAAGCAACAGAACCGATGAGCCAGACAAGGCCACCCCTTTTATGCCATAGGGTAGGCCTACGGCAAAACTACAGGCAATAACCGGGGAAATCAACAGCAAGAGCTTCAAAAGCCGTGCCGACTGCCCTCGACTGATGAGCAACCATATAGTTGAATCAATTAACATCTGCCCAAGCGCAGAAATCACCAGTAATTGGAAAACGGGTGTGGCTTCTACCCATTTGGCACCCAGGACCAGAACAATTATCGATTTTGCTGTAACAAAAAGAAATGCGAAGATGGGAGCAGTAATCCAAATAATCAAACCCATAGTTCGCAGATAGTATCGCGCGAAGCGATCCGGATCATCCTGTAACCTGCTGAAGGCTGGAATCGCCACGTTACCAGCAGGGGTGCTGAGCTGGCGTATCGGTAGCATGAGGAGATTGTAGGCTCTGGAATATAACCCTAGCGGAGCAGCTCCCCAATACCATCCAATCAAGATGCTATCGAAACTGCGGTTCAGGCTGAAAATAAGATACGATACCGAAACGTTACCCCCAAAGGTAACCATGGCACGAACTTGTGAGTCGCGCCGAGGTAGCCCGGGTCTCCATCGGACCATCAACCAAGAAAGCACCATCTGAACAGAATTCAGAATCAGTGGCATGGCAACTAGGGACCAATAACCCGCCCCTCGCCAAGCCATCAGAATCGTAATTGGAACGGCGGTCGAGTATGCTGCTATGTCGCGAAATGCAAGGGCCGAAAATCGCATTTGACGTTTGAGAAGCGCGCTGGGCTGCACTCGTAAGCCCCCAAGAAAGAACGTCAAAGATAGCAACAGAGCGATGCGAATGAGCCGCGGCTCACGATAAAACATTGCCAGTGCAGGCCCTAGGGCTGCAGTAAAAAGCGTGAGACCAAGCCCGATCGCAAAATTGATCCAAAACAGTGTGCTGACTTGCCCATGGGTGATCTCTTTCCGCTGAATAGTTGCCTCAGAAAGGCCAAAATCAGCGAACGAGGTAGCCAATCCCGTAATAACAGTAACCATTGCGACGATCCCGAAATCTGCCGGAGTCAATAATCGCGCCAGCACGATTGTTGCGATGGACTGCATTATGAACTGCACACCCTGTGACGTGAGTGTAACCAATCCGCCGCGAACGGACCGGCCCTTCAGGTCTGCATGCAGGTGATCAGTGCGGAGAGCTTCGACGATTTGTTGCTGGGCAACCATTTAGGATCCTTAGCTGTTATATCAGCCAGAAAAATTGGCTCGTGAAAATTATGTGGCCCAAGTATGTAACAAGGATTTTAGAATGGGCGTTTCACGTCCAGAGAGTTTCTTGATGCTTCCGGACCTTGCATTTCTGCCCGAAGGCGGGATCCCAGCATTTCTGCGTATACATCGAGCGTCGCTTGGCCGACAATCTCCCATGAATGCTGCCTCTCAGCGTAGCTGCGAATTTGTGATCGCATGGTGTGCAAATTGTCGTACAGATCGCTCGCGAAATACCGTTCGATGACCTCAGCCAAGTGAACGGGGTCATTTGGCCTACACAGGTACCCAGTTTCCCCCTCTACAACCTCGTCCCTGATCGATCCAACGTCAGTAGCGATGACCGGTAAACCAAAACTGTACCCGAGGAACAGAACTCCGCTTTGGTAAATGTGTCGGTAGGGCAAGACGAGCACGTCTGCTGCTTTGAAATAAATCTCGATCTCAATGTCCGGGATGTAGTCCTCCCGAAGTATTACTCGTCCTCTCTGAACGTCTGCGCTAATCATCTCTCGAACTTCGGTCCAATATTCCTCACAGTTTTTCGGCCGCCCGGCAATGATTAATCTGTGATGCTCACTTCGCTGTGATATCCGCTTAAATGCGTCGACCAGATAATCGATCCCTTTGTATCGCGCTATGTTGCCAAAAAACAGAATTGTCTTCTCATCTTCTCCTATTCCTAACCGGAGTCTTGCTTCTCTAGGAGTAAGCGCGGTATTGGGCACGGAGTTGTTAATCCCAAAAGGAATTATGGTCACGCGCTCGCCTTGCACACCGAAACTTTCAACAAGTTCTTGCTTCATTTTTTCGGTGTGGGCGAAGAGATGGTCAGCAAGCCGATATTGAATGCGGAGGGTCAATCGATTTAATATGGTATCGTTTGAGTCTCTTATCCCCATGTTGACATTGTGAACGGTTAAGACAATTCGTTTCCCCAGTATCTTATAGTAAAACATGAGCAGTGTGCGGTCGAAGAGTTGAAATTTATTATTCCACAGAATGTGAAAAATTCTTGCCCTAGCAGATGAGGCATACAGAATTAACCTGAGATAGTACACCAGGACTCTGAAAATCTTAGCTGCTAACCCGGCTTCTGGCCGCTGGTCGCCTCGCAAGTTCAGAAAGTTTACTCGTGGCCTTTCGTGAAAATCGAGGCAATCCAAGTCGTCGCTACCAATAATATCGAGTGCGATCCCTGTCTTGGCGAGTTCATTTGCTAGACCAAGTGCATAAGGTTTGTCGCCCCCTCCTGTCAGCAAAGCAACTGAGATTTCGTCACGCGTTTTGCTTAGCTTAAGTGAGGTTATTCGCGCTATTTTTTGTGGTTTTTTGTTTAAGTTTTGCATCAGTTCTAGACGTTGTAACAAGCGCCGTCCTTCACGAATCTATACTCAGGAAAGTGCTGAAAATGCAACAAGGATAATCGTTCTCGTGCTGGCACGCAGGGCACAATCTGTCACGAAATCTACCTCATTTTATTTTTCCGCGAGTCTCTCTTCTAACAACTCACAGATTGCGTGGCCGATCGTAATATGCATCTCTTGAATTCGAGCTGTCGATTTGGATGGAATGCAGAGACAAAGATCACACGCCATTCGCATTTTTCCTCCCGATTCTCCTGTCAATCCAATGATTTTGATCTTAAGTTGGCGCGCCGCCTCAATGGCCTTCAATATATTGGGGCTGTTCCCGCTAGTAGAAATAGCCATCAGAACATCTCCGGGCCTTGCATGAGCTGCAAGCTCCCGAGCAAACACGAGTTCGTACGCATAATCGTTACCGATGGCTGTAAGCGCCGATGTGTTTGTATGCAGCGCTAATGCCCGGATCGGTTGCCGCTCGCGCTTGAATCTACCGGTAAGCTCTGCTGCAATATGCTGCGCATCAGCGGCTGAACCCCCATTTCCCGCTAGGAGTAACTGACCTCCTTCGGACAAGGAAGAATGGATCAAATCAATAGCGCGAGATACGTCGACTGCAAGGCGAGGTAAAGTTCCTGCTACTTCCAAGTGTTCTTTCCAAATTCCTTTGACCCTATCTACTTGTTGTATGCTCTCGACCATTGTTGTGCGTTTCCTGTTCCAGTTCGTTGAGGGATCTCTAATTATCTACCTGCTAGCTTCCCGACCTTCCAACTTAAACATTGCTTTGTCCCAGGTTCTGATCACGGCTGCTTTTGTTTCCGGCATGGCCCTTTGCATCCAATTAGCGCCATTCCATCCAAGTATGGTTTTCATCCATGAATATTTCCCTCGCAATTCAGGTTCCTTCAGTCTGCCCCCGAGCTCCGCGGCAATTTTCTGGAGTTCCGCGATGCAGTCTTGCCGATCTGGATAGAAATTGTCAGACCACGTTTGCAGGTACTTCAGACAAGCTGTGCGCACTCTTTCGCTCTCCTCAAGTGAACGGAGATATTGAATGTGCAACTTCATCGATCGAAGTAGTGAGTTTCTTTTCACATCGGATTTGCCAATGAAGCTTATACGATTTGCCCCCGAAGCCCGGTAGAAGACTTTTGCTTCAGGTACGAAACGGGTACCTTCCGAAGCTAACAAAACACGGCAAAAATATTCTCCATCCTGGTCGTATCTCAAATGAGAATCCCATGGACCCGCTCGTTCGGCTAATTCCCGGCTTACCAGCCAGGTTGCGTTTTGCATGTGGAGGTTTTCTCCCATCTTCCCCAGCAGCCACTCAACTGGCGTGAGGTCCTGCCACAGAGAGTTGCGTATGAATTTGGCATGCTGAATGCGGTAGTGAAAGTAAGCCCAGGGCGAAGAAAGAAGAATTTGTTTGCTGTCACCTTCCTTCAGTGCCAGCAGCTGCTTTTCAATTTTATCGGGTGCTAATATATCATCCGAATCAAGCTCCTGGATGTAATCTCCCTGACATTTCCTATAGGCCGTATTTACCGCCCCCGAGAGCCCCTGGTTGGATGTGGAAATAACGGAAACGGCTTTTGACGCAAATCGCCGTGCCACCTCAGCCGTCCGGTCGGTGGATCCATCGTCCACGACAATGATCTCTTTGCGCGGCCAAGTTTGCGCGACAGCGGATTGAAGAGTGTAAGCGATCAATGCCTCGGCGTTATAGGCTGGAATAAGAATCGATACTAGTGGTTTCATTGCTAGACACTCCTTGGTCGGTCAACTGAAGTAGCCCAGATCAATTTTGAATTAGACTCATCCGTGATCCATTGGAATGATGCAAGGGGACCGTAATAAGCAGTAAATTCTGTCTGAACCAAGGACATTGATACGCCAGGAAGTAAACCCATATAACCTAACGTCCGTAAGGAAGAAAATTTCGTAAGACTCGGAGAGAGCGTCTCGTCGACGATGCTTAGTACCAAAAGGGATGCTCTTTCGTTCAATAGAGCAAATCATTTCGATAATCACGCCTAAAGCCCTTCGTTCGCCTCGCAGGGGCAAAGGCCATGACTAGCAGCTATGAAAACGTCCACCCCTTAAAGTGGTTTACCTCGAAGTATCCCCAGATGGTAACGAATTGCGCGAAAGACGGCTACGGGGAAAGCCCGGAAAAGCATTCGAAGCGTCGGTTGATAATTTCTCGTCCGATCATACAGATGTTCATGAATGATGCTTTGGGCCTTGGGAAAATTCTTGGCAAGGATTGGATGATCAGCCGCAACAAAGAGAACTATATTCTGCTGGTACCACCATTCCACCGAATGATTACCGAGGATCCAAGGACGAATTGGGTCTATCCCTTCGAACCCGTGTCTCCGAAATAAATCAATCCAGTAGGGCAGATACTGTTCGTTAATATGATGGGTGCCCCCTGCTCCTGGGACAGCTGCGGAAAAGAGCACGCAAGGAGCTAAAGATGTCAAATCACCGACCAGACTACTGGCTCTCGATTGTGGAAGGTGTTCGGCAACTTCCAAGCAAACTGCTAGGTCAAATTTCCGATCGAGCTTGAGTGGTTGCGTCAAATCATGGACGATAAACAAGTCGGCGGGGATCCGCAAGAGCGAACGGTCAACGTAATCGCCATCGACAGCCGACACGTCTGAAACGCCATTTGCCAAAAAACTTGCCGCCCAAGTACCTACACCACACCCTACGTCGATAACACTTTTTACCGGCACCAGCGTCAGTACGAGCGGCACGACGACTGATGCAGAGTCTGCAGACCCCACAGCATGTGCACGGTAAAATTGACTTGAATAGGTCTGAGACTGTTGACTCATGCGTTTATCTGATGAGTAAAAATGGTACTATTTTAACTTGCAAGCTTCAATCACTATGGTCTCGAATTGATTAATCTCCTCGCTTATCTCCCGACCGTGGGATTCTATGTTTTTTAGTGCCGGATCCTCACTCTCGCCCGGCTTGTAGAACTTGATGTCGCGGAATCCTGATGTAAAGAGGGCATGACGCAGCGTCTCTTGGTCATACAAGAAGAGATGTCCCCATGCGCGAAAGAAATTGTTTATTACAAATACCTCTTTGCAGGCTTGAACATCCGGCATTAGCCGTGTAATAGCCCAATCGATATAATTCCTTTGATCGCGAGTTTTTTCTTTAGAGTGCAATGCTAACAAAACCGTGAGATCCGGGGTGGCGAATCGGACACGTCCCCCTGGTTTAAGCACCCGGTACGACTCGCGCAGCATTCGTTGAGTTCCTTGATACTCGAGATGTTCGATCATGTGCTCGGACATGATGTAGTCGAAAGTATTGTCATAAAAAGGAAAGTACTTTGTGGCGTCAAGATAGACTACTGAACTATCATTCAGGAAAACGTCAGTATTCAGCCATCCACCAAGAACATTGTTGCTGGTCCCGAGTTGAAGCTTTTTTACCTGATGAGATCTAAGGTAATTTGCGATTCTTGCTTTTCGTTGCACAAGCCAAATAAGCACCCGCACGTCAATCGTCAGTCCCCGAAAGGCTCTAACCAGGCCGACAATGAACAGCGAATTCTTAAGGTAGTTAAGCCTTTTCATTTTGTGCTCTCGTTTACGGCAGTTTTCATTCCGTGGCGCGAGTTCTCGGCCTCATTGTGTTCGCTAATTTGCTGATAGAGACTCTTGCGCGCGGAAAACTAGACAGACAGGCGTGCCAGTGAACCTGTCTTGGAGACTTTCCCTATCCACTCCCTAGCAAGGTAGAAAACTCAAGATTTCGATTGTCGCCGGATAATTCCTGGCAAAACCTGCGCGTAGGAGTGGTTGCTATGCCTCCAACTTTCCGCAACAGGTTTCCGCGACTGAATCAAGGGCTAAATAGCAAGGAGAAGTGCAACCTCACGCAAAATGGGGGCCATCAAGTACTATGTCCCAAGACTGTCCGCCGGTACAGTGGATTTGGCAATCCGTTCTAGAGCACTATATCCTTAGATGGAGAGATTCGTAATACTGTATTTTTTGAATGGAATGGCGCCTCTAAACTACACAAATCGTGAGCTTGCGCTTTCCAGTTGGCATTAGTTTTTGACTTTAATGTGAAGGCTATAGACGATCGACTCCGCATGTTGCTCGCTTTTTTGAGGCTGGGGCGGTTAATTATGCAGTCCACTCATTCTAGGTAGCTGGAACCCGTTTGCAGGAGCATTGAAATGAAACTCGGTCTGATTTATCTGAGTATTTTTATGTTGTCTATGCTGGTTGTAACTACTGCCCAGGGGCAAAATTGCACATCGGCAACCTGCAATGCTACCAATGCAACTGAACCGAGTGTTCTTGCCGCTTTACCGTCAAGTTCGAATTCCCATTCTACCGTTATAGTGAACATTCCCTCGGGAACTACCACTTGGACCAGCGGACAATGCTTAAATTACACCGTTCCGTCGAACGTGACGAGCCTGACCATCATTGGGGCTGGCAGCCAAACAACCGTAGGCGGCGGCGACGCAACTGTTATTATCGATCATACAGGCTGCCAGTCGGCCATAAACATTTCCATCACCTCGTCGGCTACCCTGCTCCGTTTCAGTGGCATCACCGTAAAGGAAGATAGCGGGAGCACATCGACGACAAACTGCGTGGTAGGCATCGGCGGCAAGGGCCAGCTTCGCGTGGATCACTCCCATTTCTGGAATGCAGGAGTCTCTGGCTCCGGGGAGTGCTTGGGAGTCGTATACGGTTCGGTAACGGGTGTTTACGACCACAATCTGTGGGACATGCCTGTGGGTGGTGTGAACAACGGTGTCCGAGTCAGCAACGGCCAAACAATGTTCGGAGATACTTCTGGCAACGCGAACCTTTCTTGGTCAAATCCGACGAATCCGGGCAACTCCGCGTATGTCTTTTTCGAGGACAACATTTATAATGGCAGCATCTCAAATGACTGCAATGGTGGCGGACGCCAGGTATTCCGGCACAACACGTTCAACCAGTCTTCGGTGCAGACACATGAAATGGAGGGAGACCTGCGTGGCTGCCGCGCGACGGAAGTTTATCAGAACACGTTTAACGGTGCGGTCGGAGACACCATCACAAGTTTCACTGCCGTCGGATGCCGAATGGGAACTTGCCTCATTTGGGGCAATGTCGTGAATCTCTATGAGAACGTAGTCAGTTTGCAGCATGACAGGACCAACGGGCATCCGTTCGACATTCCGGCGAACGGATTTGGATATTGCGGCACGCTCGGCGTAACTCCAGGGTTCAGTAACTGGGATGGAAACAGCACGACGATTGTCGGATACCCATGTATGGACCAACCAGCTAGAGGGCAAAGTGATGTGGTCTCTGGCAATTTCCCAAACAAGTGCAATATGACGACATTTCCAGGAGGCTGTTCCGTTTTCACTGGGTCGTGGCCGCACAACAAGTTGGAGCCAATCTATGAGTGGCTAAATCAGTTTCAGGTTGGCGCTGGTGGGGGATGGAACCACACGGTTTATAATCCAGATATCAGCCCGGCAGGACTTCAGATATTCCAAGCCAACCGGGACTACTACGCCTACACCTTGTCTTGGAACGGCTCTGCGTTCACGGGAACCGCGTTCAACGGCACTGTTGGCACGGGCAGCGGCTTACTTTCGGCTCGTCCATCTACGTGTACGGCAGGTCCGGGAGGAACTTTCGGAGCCAGTCCAACCGGAAGTTACGGCGTAGCTTACTGGGCGACAGATGCCAATTCGGGCAACGGTCAGCTTTCCATTTGTACTGCGACGAACACGTGGACCGCAGTCTACACTCCGTTCACCTATCCGCACCCGATCATTGCAGCGTCCCTATCGGGAGGCGGAGGAACTAACGTCGCCGCGCCCACGAGCCTAACGGCGACTGTTCAATAATTGCCCCGAGGTGCAACGAACGCTGCCATCACACTTTGATGACTCGTGCTCGCGGCTTTTGCATCCAGGAACAGGCGATGCAGAAGCTCTAGGGTCAACACTTTGTGAATTTCGTTGGTATAGTTCCCGTCACCCTTTAGATGACCGCGTACTACTTCCTCCAAGCGCTTTCTTTTGATGTATGGTCTGCTGAGACTCAATGGGTCGAGCAGCATTTCCCGAAGATATCCGGCGAGAGCATCTCGATACCAGATCCGAAAATGAAAAACTTTGTGTCTGCCGAGGAACAGGCGTTCCAGGTGCAAGCGGGAAAAAGCGTGGTCAACACGGGCCACCCATTGAGGCATGCCCATGTCGTAGGCGTACTCCGCTTTGAACTGAAATTCGAGGAAAGCCTTGTAGATCATACTGGCGAGTCCTGCGCGCTGAGCCGATAATCCCCGGTCGGTTGGGATGGCCATGAGTTCCTTATTTCCTTCAGAAATTATCCGTAGAGAGGCTTCATTTTCAAGAAGCGCCGAATGCGGCGCTCGAATAGCGGTTCGCACCAGATCGTTATCCAAAAAGGGAGACCGCAGAGAAAGGTGAGCCTCTTCCAAAGCGAGTATTCCGTAGTGATTCCAAGGGTTTTGTTTGAAAGCTGCGAATGAAACAGGGTGCCCTTGCTTAAGCCTCGACAACGTTTTCCCTGCCTCATGCACGTTTTCTACCAGATGTGAATCGAAAAGTCCTGGCAGTGGCTCAACGGGCTTAAGCGTCCGAACCTGGCGTAGTAATTCCCCACCGTAATTACCCGTCATGCGCACCGGAGCGATTTCGCGGGCCTTCTCATTCAAATAGACGTCCGGAGAACGGCTGACATCGGTGCATCCGTCAGAAAGATAGATGGCTCGCTCCGCGTAGTGCGGAAAGTGGGCCAAGAAATCCCGCCCGGCGGCAATCACTTGGAACGGCTGTTTGCAAGCTTTGGCCACCTGCCGCGCGACACGGACATCGTGATTCTCGCGGAACATACTGCCAAACGTGTAACAAGGAAGGGATGCGGGTTGGCATCTCTGCCAGGCCATGATCATTCGAGTGTCCAATCCACCTGTCAAGGACATGGCGATCTGCTCGTGGCCGCTGAAATAGCGCGGAAGGTTTCGCCCGAATACATCCGTGAGTTCTCGACAAAAAGAGGTAGGGTCGAGCCCCTCAAGATCCTCCCACTCCTTCGGGTGGAAATAATTGGATTTACGCTCAAGAGACCCGTTTCGAAAAGTCCATGCTGAAGCTTGGGGTAGCAGTTCGATGCCATCAAAAAGTGTCCTATTCTCCAGGACGGCGCCACATGCGACGAATTCCCCCAAACCGCGCGGATTCAAACTTCTGAGTTGGGGACGGACTGCAAGAATCGCTTTGGCCTCGGCGGCGAAATAGAAGGCGTCTTTGGACTCGTGAACGTATATTCTGTGCATGCCGTACCTATCATTGAAGAGGAGGGCCGATTGACGGTTGCGATCGATCAGGAGGCCGTGAAATCTGCCATTGAGGCCTGCCGGAAAAGACGAATCTTCTTCGTAACTGTGCACCAGGTAAGAGGACGCAGGATGATCGAGTTGGTGTCCGTGCGCTCTGAGACGCTGGTGCGTACCAGGCTCCGGGAACTCCTCTCCTGAGAATACAAGCACGACCTGTCTACCTTCGTTCAGGAGAGGCATTCCGTCGCTAAAAGAGTTTCTCCTAGCTACCCAGCCTACATAAATTCCGAGTGAATCCTCTTCCCACACACCTCGAACGTAGAAGTCCTCGTGAAACAGAGCATCTACCATTTGGGTAAGCTCTTCCCTCGCGCGCTCTCCCCGCATCTTTGTGATTAGTCCTACGATTCCCGGCATTGAAATTCTGCTCGCATCCGCTCAGGCACGATAACTAAATGACTCGTAACTATGCATTTTCCAAACGTTGAAATCTTTTCGTATACCATCGGCGGCGGACGCTGCGATACTTCTCAATTAGAGCCTCGGGAACCCAATGGAAAATGCCGTGGTGCAGTCCAGTCCAGAGCGCCAGCCGACCCACCAACGTAAGCGGAACATAATATCTGGGCACATCTATCTTCACGAACCCGTTATGTCGCTTGAAATCGGCCAAGCCATCTGTCTGCTTTTTGCCGTAAGACATGTTTGCGTACCAAAGATATGGGATCCCACGATCGGCACAAGAACGGACGGCTTGAGCGATCAACGCGTTCGTAGGAGCTTTATCCTGGTGCCCAATCATAGAAACGATCTGCATCAAGCCTGCCTGAGTTCTATTTTCGTCGAAGACGAGTTTGACAAAACCTATAAGGTTACCCTCAAAGTAAGCGCCGATGAAAATGCTGCGGTCCATAAAAGTTGCATTCATCTTTTTTACCGTCTCAAGGTCTTTGCCATAATGCCAGAACGGCTTGCCTTGACGAACGGGTGATTCGTTGTAAATTGCGTGTATTCCTCGAACGTAGGCATCGTCGAACGGCACTTCCTGAACGACTACACCGTTTTTTGTAGCCTTCCTGACTTTGTTTCTAACCTTGAAATCGATCTGTTTGGCCATCCACTCGTCGAACGTGGTAACCGGGAGCACAGCCATATTGTCCCATTCCATCGGGTAATTGTACTTTGGCGTGGTTTCCGAAAGCTTCTGAATGAAAGTAAAGATATCTACTCGTGGCCCGGACTTCCTCAACTGGCTCAGTGCTGATTCCGGATCTTCGAGAAACTGGTAGCCCTCTCCGTCGATGAAACCAATTCGGATCAGTTTTCCATCAATACGGAGTTCTCTGTTACAGACTTCCACATTTCACCTGTCTTTCCTCATGAGCGGGCACGCAGCCGAAACCGGAATAATTTCGGTCCGAAGACGGAAGAGTTCTTGGATTCAACATCAGTTGGCCTTCACTGTAACTACGAGCTCTGCGGGTGGCCGAACGAAAGACTCGGTACGGCGGCCTGACGGTGTAGGTGACTCCGGAAAAGCCACCTGCGGTGTTCGCTAAAGACATAGATTCTTGCCCTAGTCCAAAGAGTTTTTGATCCAAACCGTGGCGTTCCCGGCATATCGGCCCTTTAATTCAAGGACGGGCCTCGAGTTCGGTACGACCGAGTCTCCAAACGTTATGGTCGCTATCTCAGGAGCCGAGTTCGTTCCCCGCTTCGCCTGGCATTTCAGACACGTGTCCCAGAACAGCCGCACGTCTTTAATCCAGGCGGGAGGCCGATTCCGTCTGGTAATGGCACTCTGTACGTCAAAAATAGGACTGCTAGCACTGTCAATAAAGTCAATCTCATAGGCGCAATAGTCCGAATTCCGCAGCCAGGAGAGAACGTTCTCCAGTTGATAGGTTCGCTCTCGTTCGGTCAGGATCGGGTTGGCAACCTTCGTGACGACGGGTACTTGCACTCCAGCCCTCACGAGCAAGAGAATGATCGCCGCAGTCGCAATAATCCCCGCGACGTATCGAGGCTCGAAAAACGAAAGCGCCCGCTCGGCCCGCGACCACCCTAAAGCTGTCGCATATACACTCATGATAACCGCAAAGAGCGCGTAAGCAGGGGATCCAATGCCACCACCTAGAGGGAGCATAGCCGCAGCAAACGCCAGAAAGAAAAGCCGCCAGCAACCCAGGCGAGCTAATTTGATCAAGGCGGCGCCAACCCAAAGGAGTAAAAGGGGCAAACCCATCCACAAGAATACTACGCTGAGGACAACGACGACGAAGAGCGCCAGTCCTCTCACTCGGGGAGAAAAGCCCATGCTGAAGACAACGAGCGTGCTCATCAGGAAGGCCGCGAAGGATGCGACTCGATTGACCTCATTGGTCTGGTAGCTCACCAGAAACCCCAGCAATTTGGTGTCCAGTGGCATGTGAGCCCGAGGAAACACAACAACCAGCGCAGCGACGACAGCCGAGCAGAGCAACAGGATTGCGATCGCCTGTATATGTTGCCACCGATTCCGTTGCCCAAAGGTGTCGAGGTAATAGCCGAAATAGAAACCTGCAAATAGGCCGGTGGCAAACGGGTGCCAAAAGGCCAGAAGTAAGGCAACAATGAAAAACCACAATTGCTGTCTATCGAAATTACCGGAATCATGAAAATAAAGCAGAGCTCCAAGAGTCAAGACAACCGGAACATAGAACATCCCATAGATATGGAAGATGTGTATGTAGCCAGAGAAAAAAACACCTCCTGAAACGCAAGCAAGCACCGCAAGTAGGCGCTGAAGGGGCGCTTTCGAATAGATCAGCCACCACCCAAGGACGAACATCGAGTAAACGAAGAGTTGGAGGACGGTCTGGCGCAGGATGCTGGTCGGGAAAATATGGGGATCGAGAATGACAAATCCGGCCCAGGTAACGATCTGGGCGAGCGGACGATAGGTGGAGGAAAGCCCAAACGAAAACTGTTGCGCAAAGGTTTGCGTCTCAATCCCGGCAAGCCACGAATAGGTTTCCCGGTGACTTGCGAGAGGTACGACCATGAGAAACCAAAAAGAGAATCCGAGCACTGTGAGAGCAAAAAAGCTGAGCGTCTCCATCCGCCCATTCGGATAAGAGGTACAGTTGCCTTGGGGCTTCGATTTTCTTTCGATGGCTTCGATCATTAGAACCTCAAATGTATTATCTTGCTTTACAACTAAACAGCTGTGACCTCCGGTCGTTTGGATGGAGACCTCCATGAGAGAGCTTTCATGTCGGAGGGAACATCGGGCGCCGTCGGGCTATGGGAAGAGACGACTAAGACTACAAGCACAAATGTGAGCCACAGAATTTGACCGTTGAAGGCAGCTGACTCGGTCATGTTATAGAAAAGCATTACCGTCCAAAGAGCCAAGCTAAGGGAAGCAAGGCTGAAAGAAGGGGAGAGTCGCTTACAAATTGTTCTGTAACTGGCAACCATGAATACGAAAAGAAGGGATACTCCGATTAAACCTAGACTGAGATAAAGCTCTAGATACCCGTTGTGAGCTTCATTGACATGGCCAGCCAATTCCCAGACACGGCTGAGCCGAGGTCCCAGCCAGAAGCTTTGGTAGCCGGCCCCTATGATGGGGTTGGTATGCGTACTGAGAACTGCGTCCCAAATATTACTTCGCCCCGTCAGAGTCGGATCCCGACCAACTGCGCCTGCAAGCGCTCCATTGATGTCGAGTCCAAACGCTAGAATGAGATAAACACAAAAAGCAGCCGGAGCGAAAAACTTCAGGAAACCAGGATGACGACGGAAGAATTTGGTATTGGCGGCCACGATGACCAAGCAACCCACAGCGAAACACACAGTGGCCGTCGCGCTATTGGAAAGATTCAATAACCAAAGGGTCATGGCGATGAAGCCTGTGTTCACTACGATGATCCTTCGAGTCTGTCTATCCTTGCGATCATGCCAACGCCTTAACGTATCCCAAAGGAAAAAGATCCCACTGACTAAACAGAGAACACCGAGCATGTTTTTGCTCGTCGTCGCCCCCACAAACATTGCGGTGCCCGTCCATTGATCATATTGCTTACCTAGATCGGGGAAATATTTGATCAGAAGAATCGAAAGCGGGACTAGAAAGAAACAAAGTCGGCGAAGCAAAAGCACAACCGCATTGAACGGATTAGAATCTGATACAACAATCAGAATGACAAGATAATTTCCAAGGTCTCTAAACCATCTCTTGAACGATATAAAGAAAAAGTCGGACCACATGACGCTCAAGAGTGCGTACAGAAGTAGCAGCGTCAAAGCCATGTTGCGCGAAAAGAACTCACCCCACTTGAACGGCCGAGACATCAAGATTATGATTGCCAGCATTATTAGCCCGAAAGAGACGCTGCGGTCCAGCGGGTTTCCTTCCTCGAAAGCCTGGGCCGCCGTCATTACCTGGCCTCCAATCCATTGGGCAGGTAATCTCGATCCATCAAAAAACAACCATATTAGGGGCACCCACAAAGCCAAAGAAGTGTGCGAATCCTTGGCGGGATCGTAGCGCAAAAGCCCCAAAACAAAGATTAAACATAAAAGCAGCGCTAGATATGGAGGCATGGTGAAAGGTACGCGACGAACACTTTGGTCTTCAATCTGACAAACATTTTTGCTCACGAGCAAGTTACAGTGCTCTGATCAGTCGATAAAATCCAATCTAATGAATATAAGTACCCAATCGCATATGAAACCGACTGCACCTTTCCTGGATGGGAATCGCTGCTATATTCCGGGTGCTGTCATATCCGACGAGATCGATTGTGCTTTTAGTGCAGCCTTACCTTCGGGCGAATTAAAATCGAGGCTTTCAAAGATGCTGTCCATGATTCTGGCTGTTCGCACGATTTCCCCGTACGGGATGGGTACTCGACTTCCTTCCCGAATCGAGCGATAGAAAGACTCGATGAGGTATTTTATGCCGGAGTCGACGTGGAAATCGTTTGATAGGAAGAGTTTTGCGTTCGTCACCATGTTGCTGAGGTGCTGTTTCGCAAACTCGACGGGAGGAATGAATTTGTCAACATAGCTCTTGTATTTTGGGCCACGAAGTTTGAGCAGGATCTCGTGATCATGATCGAGAACGAGGCCATTCTTAGGACCATAGAGCCGCAATTCATGGATTGCGGGTTTCATTCGAGAGGAAAACGTAAAATAGGCAGTCGTAGGCCCGTCTTCGGAGATGATGACGCGAAGCTCATCAATGATCTCAGTTTCATTAATGCTCTTGAGTAGTGGGCTCACAAACCCGTAGGCCACAACGTGGGGACGATCCGTCGTCAGAAACTCAGCGATTCTGGCAATCCCGTGGCTAATAATATTCTGCAGCAACTTCCCCGGCAGCCTACGTACCCAATGATTCTTGTCGCCTAGCAAGGCACGCGCGTAACTGGGGTCGCCGAGGTCATAGGAATAATGGCTTTCCATATGGACCGGCGGCCCACCCAAATATCCCGACTGAACAAGTTCCCGCATACGCCTGGCGACGGGACTGAACTGGTCGTTGTGACCCGCTGTCAGCTTGAGTCCCCTTTTTTCCGCGAGATCGACAAGTTTCTGCGCCTGGTCGGCATAGACCGTAAAGGGTTTTTCTACATACACGTTTACGTCATGCTCGAGGCAGAGCTGAGCTAGTTCAAAGTGGCCTTCGGGTGGAGTCGTTATGTGGACAACATCTGGCCGAGCCTTCTCTAGTAGTTCTTTGAGCTCCTTATAGTAATGCCTAATTGGAAAGCGATCGTGCAACTGTTTGGCCATCAAGGGCTCACGATCGCACACGGCAACGATCTCGCACCCCTTGATTCTTTGGATCTGCGCGGCATGACTGTCAGCAATTTTGCCGCACCCCACAATGGCAACCTTAAGCATGCATTGCACCCTGCTTGCAGCTTTCAAAGAATCGCCGCATCCCTTCGGCCGTGGGTACTTTTGGTACCCAGCCCAGCCGATTTTTTAGCTTCTGGTTGTTATAACGCGTCTTCTTCCAGTAGGTGTGCCACCTTTTTCTGTTGAATGCATTAGGCAATTGTCCTTCTGACCAGTGAGAATATTTCTCCCAGAAATAGCAAAGGGCATAGCTAAGGGCGTGAGGTATATAGATAGACCTAAACCTTCTTACGTTCTTCTTGTATGAACGCAAGAACTGGCGGCTGGTTGGCAGGTCGTCATCCACTACGTTAAATACTTCACCATCTATTCCCTTGACCAAGCCAGCCAAAACGATGGCATCAGCGCAATTGTCAACGTATGTGAATGGAATGGTATTGGTACCACCAATGTGCAGGAAGAGTCCAAAGGTATCAATGCCAACCCGACCTGGAATTGCCCCTTTACCCTCGCCATAGACACTCCCAGGTCGAATCACTACATAGGGTACGCCGAATTTCTTGTTGTAGTCCGCAAGCAGCTCTTCTTGCTTGAATTTCGCGAAGCAATAAGCCTCACCACGGCGTTCACCATGCTCTTCAATTGGGCATAATTCATCGAGAAGCCGCCCATGAGGTTTATGACAATTCGTATATACCGAAAATGAACTGATGAGGACGAAACGACGGAGTCGGCCGAGTTGCCAGCTTGCATCCAACAAGTTGCGCGTCGTTACAACAGAATTCATGAAAGCGTCAGGAAACGATTTCTCCCCAGTGCCAGCGGCTAGATGAAGGATCAGAGCTACGTCCTTACACGCGGCCTCACAATCCTGACGCGAAAGTAAATTCCCCCTGAACAATCTGACTTGAGATCCTTCAGGACGACGACTGCTGATGTCTTCGATTCTCGTCAGCTTTCCGGAGGGGCGGGCAAAGCACACTACATTTCGAAAACCCCGACTGAGCAATCCCTCAACAACACGTGAGCCGATGAAGCCTGCGGCTCCAGTGACAAGAATTGGATCATTTGGTGAAATGATGAAAGATTGGTTCGTATCGGTCGCCATCATTGGGTCGCCTGGTGAGCTAGTGGTGTTAGTCATGGAATTTGGAATGATATGATTCATATCTTAGTTTCAGAGGAAACTGCCGCTTCAACTCTCTCCTCGATAATTGTGTCGACGTGATCTAATACTGAGTGACCATGATCCGCCGACAACAAGGTCTTCTTGTGGGTACGCAGTCTCAATCTAGGAAGGTTTTCGACTTGGTCCGCAGGAACGCCTACTCGCACAGTGCCCGGGTTCTCAGGATCCCTTTCGAATACGGCCGAGCGGCGCTTGCAAAACCAGGAGACAGCCTGGCCGGCAGTGGAGAACCATGCCCCACGGCTCTTCATGCCCGCAAGCAAGTCTCGGTAGGGTGCACCCCAAAGCCTCTCCGGTGCTAGGCTGCGGTCGTGCCAGTTTACCGTCAGGACGCCTCCGAAGCGGACCGCGTTGTCCTGCATCCGGTCAAGCTCCCTGATCGCGTGCTTCGGGGACAATCCAAGATGAGAGGGATAAAAAAGAGCCGTGTCCATCACATGCAACGGCAATTCCAAGAGCCGGCTGGTTTCGAGCGGCTTGTAAACCTGTGTAGTACCTGCCCGGTAGCCCACGGTCCCGTTGTAGCCGAAGGTGGAGTCGTACACCGCTCCGGCCTTCTCCAGAACCTTGGGGGAGTGCTGATCGTAGTAAAGCCAGTGCATCCGAACTCCGGCCTCCGAAATTCCGGTCAAGCGTTGGATTTCCTGCAACTCCTCGCGTCCCCGTGAACAATCGGTCCAGGCATCGATGCCATGCAGCCCGACTTCATGGCCGGCGGATAGCAACTTGTGGATAACATCTGCGATATCTTGGGCCCCGTAGGCGGATCCTCGAAAGGATGGCGCTGCACCATTGGCCGCTATTCCCGGCCGGTTCTTATACGGGATGATGAAGAATGTTGAACGGCATTCTCGCTCAAGCAGCAGGTATCGGTCGGCAAATTCCCGCCAAAAGTCTTTGGCGAGACCCAGATGAACGAATGGGAGTTTCAGGACTGCTGTCCAATTCGCCAAAAGATCACGGAAGGAACTATGTCCACAAATCAGTTTCCACAAAGAACCTAGGGATGCCCGGTATAAGAACCCTAACATGGTGTGATCGCATCGGTGTTGGCGGATCGATGGATGGTCGACGTCGTGGGTCAGGCAAGCGACAAATTGAAAGCCAGGTGGCACGGGAGGAATCTCAACTAAAGAGATCCCGCAATCTGTAATCAATCCCCGAAGGAACGCGATATGCAACTCAAGCGTCGGGATGCTCGCGTTGGCTGCTGGCTGCCCGGCCGTCAGTAATGTACGGACTTCTGCGAACAAGTCGTATCCTATGCGCGCTCGGAAGATCCCGCCGTTCTCGTCCAGGGAAGCAACGCATTCCTGAGATTCTTCGTTTTTCAGAAGGATACGGGTTTCGATCCCGAAAGCAACCGTGTTTCCATAAATTGGAATTCGGTCTTTAGAGTAACAGAGGGTAGATGCCGCATTTGATTCGCGAGAGACACGGATTCTATGTTCATCGTCAAATGCGATCTTCCTGCCGGCATAGACAATGACGAGCTTCGCGGTCGCATTGGACTCTTGTTCCCCCGCACAGAGGAGTACATCGTACTGTCGGCCCTCGCGGCAAAATTCCCAAGGGGTCTTGAAGAGTTCAAAGAACTCGCGGACAACCTCATGTTCGGCCGTATTTGCAACGATACCGATCATCGCGAGCGCACCTAGTTCAATGCCGCTACCGGCTCCTCGTGCACTCGGAGCCATTCTTCAAACAGGACAAGGCTAAACAAGATTTTGTGGTTATCGTTTCGTCCGGAAACGTGCTGGTCGAAGAGTTCTTTGACAGCAGTTGGACGAAGATATTGAAATATCTTGGATCCGGGATCACGGAGAGTGTCGGCCATCTGATTGTCGATAGCACCCTTGAACCACTCGTCAACCACATTGACAGCGAACCCACGCTTGGGACGTTGCAAGATCGACTTGGGAAGAAAATTGCCGCAGACTTGCCGATGCAGCCACTTGCGGGAGCCATTTCTCACTTTAAAATTGGCTGGCAATCGCTCGACATATTCGACGATCTCTTTGTCGACAAATGGCACCCGCAATTCAAGTCCGTGGGCCATCGAAAGCTTGTCGGCGTACATCAGAAGTTCATCGGGGAGTGTAGAGCGGACTTCTAGAAACTGGAATCCTCCCAACTCATCCGTTCCGCTCATGAGTTCATCCATATCCTGCCAGCAGGACAGGATGGTATCGCCAGCGTCTGGGGACAACAGCCCCTCCTGGAACAAGCTCTCGACTTGGTCTCCCGGCAGAAGTGAAAGGACATGTTGATACCGGCGCATGCGATCGGGGATCACGAGAGAATGAATGCCCCGCTTTAGCATTTCGTTTCTGGGCAACGCGGCAACGGTTGAGGAAATGGGCGCTCGTACCCAACCCGGCAAACCAGCCCACAAAGCGCCATAACGTACACCCAGGTGACGCTTATAACCGCCGAACAATTCATCCGGCCCCTGCCCGACCAATGCTACTTTGACATCCTGGCGAGCCCGTTGGCAGACGAAATACATTGGAACAATTGAGGACGCGGCAATGGGCTCTTCCAAAGTAGCGACAATCTTTGGCAGCGCCTCCTCGAAGGTTGCTTTTGTGATGTTGATGCTGGTGTGCTTCGATCCCAGTATGCGGGCCGTTTCTTCCGCGTCTCCCAGTTCATCCTGTGCATAGGACGAACCGTAGCCGATTGTGTAGGTCGGCCAGGATTTCCCATTGAGATTCATTAAAGCGAGCAACATTCCAGAATCGATGCCACCACTGAGTAGCAATCCCACGGGTACATCGCTGATCAACTGCCGCTTGATCGCGCCCTTATACAGGGCAAGAAGCTCTTCTTTGGCGTCATCAGCAGACTTAGCCGGACTGAAGGGTTCAGGCTTGAATCTGTACCAGCGATTGACCTGGCAAACGCCGTCTTGAACTGTCAGTTTGGTGCCCGGAGCAAGCTTCCGCACCCCTTTGAGTATCGTGTAGGGGGACGGTGTAAACCGGTATCTCAGGAAGAGATCCAAAGAGGTGGCATCGATTTCCGGCTTCCCCGGCATAATCGCCCGGATGGGTCGCATTTCCGAGCCAAAATAGAGCGAATTCCCATCAATGCAATAGTAAATAAGCTTGATTCCAAACGGGTCACGTGCCAAAACAAGCCGTTTCTTGCGAGCGTCCCAAATGGCCAGACCGAACATCCCATTCAGGCGGTTCAGAACTTCGTCACCCCATTGCTTGTAGCCGTGAATTATGACTTCCGTGTCAGAATTCGTGCGAAAGATATGTCCAAATCCCTGTAGTTCGCGCTTGAGTTCCGGGAAGTTGTAGATCTCGCCATTGAAAACGACCCAGACGGATTCTTCCTGATCTGACATGGGTTGATGCCCACCAGAAAGATCAATGATCGAGAGCCTGCGAAATCCAAAGCCCAGCGGCCCGGCGATGAAATAGCCTTCATCATCCGGACCCCGATGGCTGATGGACTTCGTCATTGCTTCGATCTCAGTGCGCCGGACGGGCGACTGATTGCCAAAGTTGTATTGTCCGCATATGCCGCACATAAGCTTGCTAATTCCTTGTCCTTGACTCAATAGGGGCTAGAGAATCCCTGGAATCTTTCTCCTGTGCCGCCGGCAGATTTTTTGACCCGAAGAAGCTGAGGCTCCGAAACATCTGCGACTGAGCCCAACGATGCATGGGAACATTATCCCAGCCGATCAATAGTTCACGCGCGCGGAACGAACCGTCGGACTTCTGCCAACGCCGCAAGACATCATTAAGTACCAGAGACAAAATCTGGTCCAGTTCCGGAAACCGCCCTTGTAGCAAAACACATAGGTTGATGCATTCTGCATAGTCATAAAGTTCTCGACGATAAACCGTGAGTCTAGGCGCTTTGGAGAAGGGCTTCGGCAGCCCATCTGCGTCAAACAGGTTTTTTACGTAATAGATGACGCCCCGCTCGATAGCGCTGCGACACTGCGGAGAACCCGTAAGCTGTTCAATTTTGGCAAGGGCTTTCAGCACGAAGCAGGTATGAAAGTGGTCCACAAAATCTCTGACGTTATCAGTCGAATAGTACCAAGACCCGTTCGCGTTCTGCGATTGGAGTACAAAGTTCAGATTTCTCTCGGCAACTTTTCCGTATTTTTCTTCTGAGAAATCGAATGCGGCTTGAGTGAGAAGAAATGCTCGGTACGCGCTGGCATTTATGACTCCCTTGGTGTTTTCTTTCCCCGGAGTGTAGCAGCAAGTAGAAGCCTCAGGAGAGACTTCATAGTCCTGATAGTCCTCGAAGGCGTGCTGAGCGATGGATTGCATAACTTCCGACCACTGTGAATCTCCATCCAGCTGATAAACCTGCCGAAACGCCTCATACATGTAAGGCACGGAGGTGATCATGGGCGTCCCTTCCGGATAGGTTCCGGTCCTTGTTTCCCAGTTGAAGGGGTAGCCCCAGCAATAGTGACGAAATCCCTTGGAGCGAGTCGTCTTGAGCACTTCCAGAAAATGAACCGCGCGCTTGAGGTATGAGTCTTGCTTGTGCGTCTCAGCAAGGAAAGCGAAGCCCATCGCGTAGTGGGCATCTGCAATCGGAAACCGTTGGGGCTTCCAGAACAGGCACCGAGCCGAGGGAACCAAAGCTTCCGAAAAGATCATGGGAGAAACTGCCAGAGTCCCGAGCAAAGGTTTCCGATAGTAAAGAGCCTTCGCGCTGCGTCCGAAGTCGCTTGCGAAATAGCTCTGGTGATCGTACGACGTTTCGCCGTAGTGATCGAGCCAACACGTAAAACGGCTGACCGCCGCTTCGACTTCGATCCGTTGTGCTTCGTTCATCATCTCGTTTTGCGCTGAAGAACAGACCTCCCTATTCAGATAGAAGCTTGAACTTATCAATCGGCTTAAGGGTTATGGCCAATTTCAGAATTGTTTTCAACTTTCTCATCTGTTCCCGGCGGTGGAATTCCATGAGCTCCTTGGAGATGGGGCGCGGCAATCTCCGCAGTGCCGCCCAGCCATAACCTAAACCGAGCGCAAGACCTTCAACCACGTAGGGTGGTTTAACCATTCGATAGGTAACCCGGAACAATTCCCAGACCGGATGCCCGCCCAGGTAGTAATCCTTCTCCCCGTAGGAGAAAGCTGCCGCAAATGCGCTGCGCTCGGCCGTTCCCAAGTGGCGGTAGTGGAAGAACGACTTCTCTCGGAAGGAACGCGTCTTCCAACCCATCATACGGGCAGTGGTAACCGCGATCCAATCAATCCCACCGGCCTTGTTCGCGAAATATCCGCCTATATCGTCGAAACACTGCCGCCGAAACAACTGACACTGGCCCGATACATGGAGTTGCCCTTCAAGGCTATCGGTTTCCGAATTATAGCCTTCTTCCTTGAAAATGGTCCCCGCAACTCCGAGCCGTGAATCCTCACTAAACTTTTTCAGGAGAAATTCAAAATGATCTGCGTCTAAAGAAACGTCGGAGTCGAGATTCCCGATGACCTCATACTCCAGGTTCTTCAACCTCTCCTGGCCGGTGTTGAACGCGTGAACTTTGGCCGCAAAATTCCGCTCCATGCGGACCGGAAGGTTTACCAGTTCAATCCAATTGTATTTCGAGAGATAGGGCTCGATGCGGCTCGCCATGGAGTCCGTCGAGCCGTCGTTCACGATCACCCATTTCAGTGGCAGATGGGTCTGATGAACTACCGACTCAATCGTTTTCTCAATGAATGCCTCTTCGTTTCGGGCTGGCGTGATCAGGACGTAAGGGGGTAGGGAGTTCCTTTGTTGCATATCGGCCTCTTCCGCTTTCGTACCAGCGGTGCTAACTCGCATGGGCGGGTGGTCGCGGAGCGTACACCTCGCTGCGCTCCGTGGTCAACGATTTATCGTAGACTTCGTCGGGTTCATGCACCACAACGTGACTGCCTCGCTTCGAGAAGGAAAAGGGCACACACAAAAGATTCTTGAGCCGCATCCGCAATTCTTTGCGTCTCTCTGGTGGCACGAAAAATAGCATGAAACCGCCGCCGCCGGCCCCTAGAAGCTTGCCACCGAGTGCACCGGCACCACGGCCTGCCTCGTAAATTTCATCCAGGTTGTTGTTGGTGATGTTTTGCGTGAGCGTTCTCTTAATTTGCCAGGATTCGTGGAGCAGATGGCCAAACTCCTCGATGGAACGATTTGAGTTCGTGATGATTTCTTCGGCTTCATCGACCATTTGACGCATCAAGTCGAGTTCGTGCTTCCGTTGCGGTGTGGCTTTAATCTGTTCCTTGGCAATTTCTGAAGCTGTCCGGGAAAATCCCGTGAAAAACAGAGCACAATGTTGTTGGAGCGCTTCCATTCGTGCCGAGGGAGCGATTACCTGTTTGACCTCGAAACCCCCGTCGGTATGGAAATTGATCCGATTGAATCCTCCATACGCGGCGCTGATCTGGTCCTGCGACCCGACAGCCTCTCCAATCACTTTTTGCTCCACGTGGATGGCATCCTTGGCGAGTGCCTGCTTGTTACGTGTCTGCTCCCGCAGCGCGTACAAGGCCAGCAAAAGACCCACAGTAAATGCCGAACTCGTCCCCAACCCTGTCCGTGCGGGAAGATCAGCGACGTGCTGAATTTCGACCCCTTCGTCAACCCCTAGAAACTGCAAGCATGCGCGAACCGATGGGTGTTCGATCGCGGCATTCTGGTTCACGTTCTCGACCTTGGAGTAAGAGACGCGGCTGTGGTATTCGAAAAAAGGTGGGAGTCGCCGGCAGGTAATGTAGCAGCACTTATCAATGGCGGTAGACAAAACGGCGCCGCCGAACTCCCGAAACCAGACTGGGTAGTCGGTGCCCCCACCAAAGAAGGAGATGCGCATTGGCGTACGGGTAATGATCATACTTTAGGCTTCCTTTTCACGAATGACCTGGCTGAAGAATTTGGTGAATGGCATCAAGGAGTGATGACGCGATAATATCGGCGTCGTCCGGCAACGCAGTTCCACTTTTTGTCTCTTTCTGATTCTTCCCCGACAATCGAGCCGTTCTGCAACCAGCGTTTTTGCCGGCTTGGATGTCGCTATCGGAATCACCGATCATCCAGGAAGCCGCCAGATCTAGACCGTGGAACCTGGCAGCCGTCAACAACATTCCTGGAGCAGGCTTCCGGCACCCACAAGAGACTTCAAGTTCGTGCGGGCAGTAATATATGGCATCGATCGTGGCCCCAGCCTGCGCAAGATGTTCGGACATCTGCCGGTGCAGGTTCTTCAATTCCGCCTCTGTCAGTAGTCCCTTCGCGACACAGCGTTGATTCGTGACAACGATGACGCGCAGTCCAGCCCGGTTTAGTTGGGCAATGCCTTCGACAACCCCCGGTAAGAGGTGGAAATCCTCCCATCGGGTTACATACTGCTCATCCGGGGCTTTGCGATTGATTACGCCGTCACGATCCAAGAATGCCGCTCGGTTCATGGCTCGACCCCGGCTGACAGGCGCTCCGAATCGGAGTTCTCTGTAATGTACGGCCCTCGCGGAAACAAAACTGCCCATTTCTTAAGACCGGCAGTACCGGCCCATTTACTCCTGGGACCCGGCCCGAGGATGGGAAAGAGCTGCCTCAGAGAGATTGTGGCAAAGGGCTTGGGCGCGCGCGTAATCCTCAGGAGTTCCGATATCGATAAACATCCCATGCTGTTCGAATGCAACAACTCCGTGCTCAAGAATTCCCGGCAGTACATCCTTTTCAAGGCTCGCCGTTCCTTCGGGAATATGCTCTAGAATCGCACGTTTAAATAGGTACACACCACCATTAACAACTCCAGGCTCCTGGTTCCCCATCTTTTCGCTGAAACGCACGACCCGATTCAACTCATCCAGGTGAACTGTGCCGTATCGAGCCGCATCCGGAACCCTACGAACGGCGATGCTTGCCCATCCGCCGCGTTCCTGGTGGAAGCGGATAAACTGGCGAAAGTCGAGTTCCAGGAATGAGTCACCATTCATGACCAGAAAGTCGGCGGTCTCCAAAAGGAAGGGTTCAGCAAGCTTTATCGCACCCGCTGTTCCCATAGGGAGTGGCTCGTTCGAATACTCAATCGAGACATCCCATTTGCGCCCGTCGCCGAACTCCTGTTTGATCTGGTCCGCTTGATGGCCCGTACACATAACCATGCGGCGGATACCCTGCGATCGGAGTTGCAAAACGAGCAGCTCAAGAAAGGGGATTTCTCCGACAGGAGCCAGCGGCTTAGGTTTCGACGATAATACCGACCGCAGACGGGTCCCCATTCCTCCAACCAACAGCAAGGCAGGTATGTTGTCCAGCAAGGAATCCCGGTGGAGGGACGTATTTCCGCATTTATTCACAAATAGCCTATGGATCGCGACCACGGCCGGGACAAGATCTCAGACACTATTTTCAAAGGACTGCCTGCCAGTAGTCCAACATTGATCTTAACGTCTGCTCGATGGAATTCAAGGGTCTCCATCCCGTGTCCTTGCGGATCTTTTTCGTGCTGCCAAAAATAATCTTCTCGTCCGAGGGTCGCATCAACCGTTGGACGGGACGAATCTCGGCTTTCACGCCGGACAAATGAATCGCGAGGCGCAAGACTTCATGCATCGGATAGGTTCGATTCGCACACAGATTGTACGCCTCGCCCCGCCTGCCCTTCATCGCAGCAGCGTAAAACCCCCGGACAGTGTCTTGAACATCAAGGAAAGCGCGCCTCGGCTTCAGATTTCCGACTTCCATAATCGGAGCTTGCAAGCCCTTCTTGATCCTCACCACTTGACGAACGAAGTCGGAGGGTGCGTCATTCGTTTTTCCCGGGCCAGTCGTGTTGAACAGGCGAATGTTCACAGCAGGAATCTTGTAGTCCAGAAAATATTCACGTGCCAACAGATCCAGGCAAACCTTGCTAATCCCATAAGGATGCAGAGGCCGGAGCGGATGTTGTTCCTTGACGGGCATGTCGGAGTCGGCCACGTGGCCGTATTCCGCGCTGGAACACGCAGAGACAACCACCGGTGGGCGCCGCATGTACCGGACTGCCTCAAACAGATAGAGGGAGCCCATGATGTTCGCTTCGAAAGTATAGACTGGATCCGCCCAGGAAGCTGTCGGCAGACTCTGTGCACCCAAATGGAAAATGTGCGTCGGCTGATACTGAACGACTAGTTGGGTGACTTTCTGACCGTTTCGTAGGTCGCACTGCACCATGCGCAAATTCGATAGTTTGGGAAACTCTGCTGCACCTTGGCCCAGATAGGAACCGATTACATCCCAACCGCGTGCGTGGAGAAATTGCACCAGGTGCGAGCCGATAAATCCCTCTGCCCCGGTTACCAGTGCGATTTTTTTCATTGGAATCGAATTTCTCTCTCTTAAGTTCACTGAGCTTCTGCCGCGGCCTTGCCAACTCCGCTAAGCGACACTCGCGACAGCTTTCGCACTATCCACTCGATACACAACCCGGCCTTCTTTAAGAGAAGCGTAAGCGACTCGTGCGCGTTCTGCTTGAGGTCCCGAGATTTTCCATGTTCCATTCTCTTGAATCAGGCACATCTCCCGCCGGGCTCTCCACCAACTATCAACCTCTCTTGGCAAAGCCATCCATACTGCATGTTCCGATCGTAGCTCAGCCAGATACCCTAGCAGGGCGTCATACAAGTTGCTCGACCATTTCTCGGTCACGTAGTCGGGATGGACGATGAAACTGATCAATCCGTGCCTTTCGCGGATCATGGCGATCTGTTTCTTCCATAGATCCAGTGAGCGCTGCTGCAGGATATGGAATAAGGAGTAGTCCTGTGTCGTCGTCAGCGGTAACTCGAGGATATCGCCGATGAAGTAAGGCATAACCGTGCAGCATCCCCCGCGCTGCGGGTCGAGGTGCGCCACGTTCGGCACGGACATGTCGTACGAGAATTGAAAAGCGTGGATCCAGGCGAGGTTGCGATACATCACCGGGGATCGGAACCCGACCGCTTCCCAGTTTTTTGCATACGCGTTAATTTTCACCGCGCGCTCGAGAAACACGGTTTCCGAACTGAAAAGATGTCCATCGTGATTTAGGCCGTGCAGGCACACTTCGCAGCCACCATCACGTATTTCCTGAAGGAACTCATCCGCGACCGTGTAGCGCTCCTCAGGCACAACTTCAAACGCCGAGGTAATCCCGTGCCGCTTTTCCATCTCCATCATGGTCTTGCAGAAATCACGCCCGATGGCCGTCTCCACGTCGTGAGTCATGATGCAACAGCTTGATTGGCCTTCGGGCCAGAACCAAATAAAAGGCAATTCCTCCAGGTCTTGTGACCTAAGCAACTGCTGCCACACCGCATCCACAAGCTTTTCCGTCGTGAAGTCGACTGGCCATCTGGGGAAAGGGATCGAGTCCCAGTCACGCAACGCGATCCTTTGAAGGTACTTGCGGAAGGAGACGGGGAATAGAGGCCTCAGCCAGTAGTAGCACTGCCTCACCAGGGACTTCAGCCCACCAGGGTTGATGCTCGATTGAGAACTGTCGACATACTGCTCCAGCCGAAGTACACGGATGGCATCGTCGAAGTCCGACAAACTTTTTATCGTCTGGTGACCATCGCTAACTGAACGCTCTAGCGCTTTCAGCAGTTCTACCGGGTTGAACACGGAGCGAATTCCGGCTTGCGCGCTGCCGTTTGAAGGCGACTCCAGTTCACCAGATTTGGCTTTTGAAGCTGCCAGGAGCTCTACAAGTGGACTGACAATGCCTTCGGGGCAACGCGTATGTTCAAGAAAGTTAGTGAGCATTTTTTATTGGCTCTAATACCCTGTAAACAGATTGAGGCCGGGCTTTGCGCCCCTGTCTGTACTAGGACACCGGATTATCGAACTGCTAAAATCGCAGGCCCTTTTCACGGAAAGCCTGGATATGGGCCCGGGTCGGGTAACTGTAGTTCGGCCAATCCCCGGTCGGTTGCGGCGTCGGCACGGGCCACTGCTGCTCGGCCTCCTCCAGAACCTGTGCCATCATGCGTCCTCCCGCGTCGGAGGTTTTCTGATTGAGTGTGTACACGCTGTCATCCGGTGAAATCAAAATTTCCGTCTGTCGGATGATGTCTCCGGTATCGAATCCCTTCGCGATCTGGTGCAGAGTTACGCCGACCCGTTTCTCTCCATTCAGCAGGGCGTAGAAACTCGGGGCTATGCCGCGATAGTGGGGTAGGTAGGACTTGTGAAGATTCCAGGTACCGGCACGGCCGATAGCCCGGACGCGATCGCCCACATAGTGGCTGAAATTCGTCGAGATGATGAGGTCAGGCGACCATGCTTTAAGCTTCGCGAGGCTATTCGGGTCGTTGATGTTCTCGCTGTAAAACGTCTCGACGTTATGTTTGCCGGCAAGCTGGGATGGCCTGATCTTTATTTCTGAATTCATCAACTTCCGGATGACTTTCATCCGAAACATCTCCGCACCGTACCGAAACCCCGACCGCTTGATCACGAAGAACATTGCGCCGAGTTTGGATTTCTTGTAGATAGCGCAGGTAGAGATCACCGAACCGACTACCCATTCAGGATGCTTCTCATACAGATATTTCTGCATGCTTCCTGCAAATTCGTCGTCCACAGAAAGGAACACGATCCTCATTTCGTTGCCTCGACCATCGCGCCAGCCCTTTTCTCGAAGGCTTTATCGTAGGCGGCATACAAAGCTTCCATGGAGTGTTCCCAGGTCAACCTTTGAATGACTCTCTCCCTCCCGATTTTGCCCATGGAAGCCCGCAGTTCGTCATTGTTGAGCAGTCCCTCGATCTTTGCCGCGAAATCTCTTTCATCGTTGGGTTGGGCGTATAGGGCGGCGTCGGCTGCGAATAAGTGCACTTCTTCCAGATCGAAAGCGACGAAGGTTCGCCCGAGGCTCATATACTCGACTGCCTTCACCAGTGAGCATTTATCACTCAACGCCGTCTTCGGGTCCGGGCATAGGCAAAGGTCGGCCGAAGCAATACCTTCCATGACATGCGGGTAGTCCACGCTTCCGGTGAACGTTACCGTTTGCCCGAGACCGAGTTCGATGGCATATTTTTTCATTTCTTCCAGAACGGTTCCGCCGCCCATTATGTGCACGTGGAAATCACTGCGCTGGTGCACAACCACAAGCTCACGAATCGCTCGCAAGAGCAAATCGATTCCTTCTTGAGGGCCCATCATCCCAACATAGCTGAGCAGATACTTCATCCCCTGCTTCAGAGTGGGATTGGGCTGGACCCCCTTGATGTTTTGCAGCGAGGGACCATTGCGCACAACGAAGACGTCCTGATCGCGTTTGGCGCCCCTGCCTACAGCGATCTTTCGGCAGGACTCATTCACCACCATCACCACATCCGAGAAGATATAGGTGAGCCTCTCAAAAAAAAGGAGAGCTCCTACGACGAAATTCTGCTTCCGTCCTTTCCCTTTTTGCACCTCATAGATCTCTGGGGAAAGATCGTGCTGATCGAAAATTATTCTCTTTCCGAACAGTTTGAATGGCAGGGCTATGAGGATCAGCAGATCGGGAGGATTACATATCTGAATAACATCGAATCCTTCGCGGAACAGAACCGCCCACATAAGCCAGAACGACATCAGCGATGCTATGCCGTACTCAAGCACGTACGAAAGAAAGCCGCCATCGGATTGCAGAATCGGGTACCGGTAGATCGAGATGCCGTCAATTGTCTCTTGCCGGCTTGTATCTCTCTCCGTTCCCATCGGGGATATAGCGGAAACCTGATAGCCTGCGTCGCGCAAAGCGTGACACTCGCGCCAAACGCGCCGGTCAAAAGGAACAGATAGGTTCTCGACTACAATCAATACTTTCCTTTTGTCGACGGGTTTGCTGTTTTCTGGAGTATTCATGCTCACGCAATTCTGATTGGAATTTACGATTCGACCATCAGGCTGGATTTGACTTTACGGTAGGGAAAGCCAACTTCGGTGAATTTCATTTTGTAGGGCGCACTTGATCTCAGCAAGTCTGTTAGTGAGTTCTTCTGGCGCCATTTCAACTCAGGAGGGCCGGATTCACGCCATTAAAGAGTTTGATCACGCCCCCAAGCAGCGTTTGCCTCTCTTGCTCCCAGGTATGTGCGAGGTAAACCTGCTGGCCCTTGCGTACAATTTCTGTAAGTTCGTTGCGATGGGAATAGGTATACTCCATCTGCTTCGCAAGGTCTGCGGCATTGCCCGGCTCGAAGAAAACGAGAGACTCCTCGTTGAAATAGTCTTTGATGCCCGCGGTGCACGGTGCGATTGCAGGTTTCCCGTTGGCCAGGAAATCGAAAATTCGCACGGGCGTGTTGATATCGGTAAAGGGATTCCGTTGATTCGGAATAATACCAACGTCGCACTGTTCAATCTCATGGGGCAGATCCTCGAGCCGTCTCACTCCAAGATAGTGAACCATGCCCTGCATGCCTTTCGCGTGAACCATCTCCATCACGCGCTCCAGAAACGGCGTGCTTGGACCATAGACCCGCAGTTCCGCGGTCGGCATCTTTTCACGCACCATCTCCAGAGCTTCGACGGCAAGGTCCAAACCGTTTCGTTCGACCAGCGTGCCGTGATACATCATCACAAACGGTTTGGTGTGATCTTGGTGCATCGAGGGTTGTTCCTGTGCCGCCTGGAACGGAAAGATTTTGGAATCCGGAGTATTCATGACCACGATTATTTTTTCCGGCTTGCAGCTGCGGGCAGCGAAAATGCGCTTGCATGCCAGGTTCACGGTAATAACCAGGTTTGTGCGTGCGATGCTCCACTTTTCCATGCCGCGTATGAAACGAACGCTGAAGCTGTCCTTACCCAGATCATAAATAGTCGTCATTAACTCGGGCATCGGATCGTGTAAATCCAGAATCACTCGGGCGCCCAGAGCTTTCGGTACCAATGCGCTCAATACGAGAATATCGGGCATGTTGTGGACATAGACCAGGTCATAGCGTTTCGCGAGAGCGCGTAGTGCGAATATCAATGACGAAACGAAAATGAAGCTTCCATACTGGAAAGCATAGGCCAGCTTGCCGCCGCGGCGGTGCTTCATGGGTACGCGCAAAATGTTGAGGCTATCGGCGGTTTCGCGCTTTCTGTAGTTGCCCGAGCCAAGGCAGATCAAGTCAATCGTCATCCCTGCTTCCCTGAATGCATCGATCGCGCGCCGCGGCCGCTCATCCTCGGGATAGGGGGAAAAGGTAACCATGGCCACGCGCTTCCCTCGAAGCTGCCCATGTGGCGCAGCCAGAGTATGGGTGGGCATGGAAGCAGCCTGTCGACTCCTGAGAGAGGTGTCCATCGTCAGGGCTCTGGTCGCGGAGCCAGTTATGGTTTTGACAGAAGCGGAGAGAACCTAGCGGGCTGCGCCAGCCAGCATTTTATTCTTGTTCTCTACCTTCAGATTCTTGGCGGCATCCCGATCAAGCTTTTTCTGATTGGATGTCTTGATCGCCTTGAGCATCGGTGAATCTTCAAATCTGGAAAGGATCTCGATGTTGGGCATAACGCAATGCCCGCCGATAACCCCCGGAAAATATTTGACAGGTGGGAAGAACTTGATTTCATCGTAAAACGAAGTGACCTCAGCGTAGTCCTGATCGACGCGATCGCAGTAGCGCTCCAGTTCTTGAGCCCAGGCGATCATCAAGCCAAAGTAGGTCGTTTCGGTTAGCTTGGCTAACTCTGTCGCTTCGGGGGCAGAAAGAATCTTGGTCTTCAAGCCCAGGGATTCAAAGTGATTCGCAGCCAACTGGGCAGCGGCGGGGTCAAGCGCGCCCACAAACTTTGTGTAGTGTTGAAGCTCTTCGATCATTTTCACGTGCTTCCCCCGCACGGGACTATTTACAACTGGAGTACCGGTGCGCTGAGCAATCGCTCTTGTCGTCCCAATACCCACAGTGCTATTGATGATTGTCACTGCAGGCTTGAAGAGTTCGATGTACCGCGCAGTCTCTCCGATGAAGTCTTTGATCTCGAACGGGAAGCAAATATGAAGGACATCCACATTTTCAAGACGCTCCTTGGGAGGCTCAATGTCGATTCCTAGGACTTCGTGATAACGGGATGCGAGTTCGAAAAGAGGCTTCCCCACTTCACCCATTCCAACAACGACAATCTTCTGTAGATCCGACATTTGACTCCGCCTCCTTAAAAAGCAAATCAACTCAAAATTGACCCAAAGAATCGGCTACGAAAGGTTCCATTCAACTGCTTAACCCTAGGTAGTTGGCTCGCTGTCTGCCCCAACGTGGAATCCATCTTGATGCGCTACCGCCACTGAACTCACGGCGAAATGAGCTCGATTCTTCCGTCGGTAATCTGTAATCCACTTAGAATCAACTAGTTACAGATTCTAAGGCAAACAATCCTACCACTCAGTATAGGGCAATCGAACGACCACTAATGTTTGCGCTGACCGGATTGTTCTCTCCGGCATGTCGAACAATAAGCCATTTAAATTTAGCACTTTACGGAATGTCCAGGAAGAGTGGGATGGATCTGTCTGGATTCATCGCGATCAGAATCGCTGCGCTGTGGAAAAGATTTGCCACCATTTGACCATAGAATTCTGGCTTGCCCGCCGCCCAGGGGTTAAGTCCTAAGCGGACAAACGATTGCCGCTAGGGTCTCAGTTCGCGGTGGCCAACTTGATTAAACGAGCGGCCGGTAATTAAAGCGACATTGTGGTGGGCAAACTTGTAAAACCATTGAGGCCAATGAAGCCAGTCGTAGCCTCCCTCGACCTTTGCCTTGAGAAGTTCCATGTCATCCCAGGAATTTACAGCCAGCCGCGGCAGAAAAAAACGAGTGCCATTTGGTTTAGCCCTGCCAATCGCTGATGAAACCCCGTTTGTATAGCCCAGGTTCTCCAAAGTGTCCGCGAGGTACCGGGTAAAGTCGCGATCCTCTTCTGGCAATGCGAAGGGGTAAGAAAACGATTCGACTGGCGCACCAATTCTTTGTTCGATCGTTTCCTTGGAATAACCAAGCTCGTAATCGATCTGCTCGGGGCCGAGGGAACGGAGGTCCGCGTGAGTCACCGAGTGAGAACCGAACGTGACTCCTTCTGAATGCAACTCTCGCACTTCATTCCAGGTCAGGTAGTCCGCCCCTTCCATGCGTACAGAGGTGTCTTGAATTCGGTCGCTGGCCAGGAAGACTGTTGCTCTAAAACCACACTGTCTGAGTATCGGAAATGCTTCGGTGTAAAAATCCTGATAGCCATCGTCAAATGTAAGTACAACGGTCTTGGACAAATCCTGGGTGCTTTCGAGTCCGATCAGCAGTTCTGCAAGGTTTATAGTCCGATAGCCCGCCTGCCGCAACCACTTCATTTGCGCGGCAAAAATTGCGGAGGAAGTATTGATCTGGTGGTAGGGATGTACCTTTCCAAAGAGGTTATCGGAAACGCTGTGATACATCAGAATTGGCACACGATGTTTCGATGACCAGCCCGTGAGCATGGCCAACGGATGACACACGTACAACGTCGCCAATCGGTCCACTCGAGGCATTTGGAATGCGCGTAGAAACATAGACCTTTTCTGTGCTTGGAAGAAGTCGAACAACCCTACAAATGAAGATTGGGGATAGACGCGGGAGGACTGCTCTGACCCAGTACAAACAGGTGCGGTGATCCTTAAGACCAAAATCGCCGGCATCGGAAAACGAAGGATGCAATTAATGCGATGCCGGCGTGGGAAATCAGGATCAGAACCGGTCGGGTATGCTTAGCGTGTCGCTGCTACCTTTACGCCGACAATTTCTTTCACCGCGGCGGCCACTTCGTCCTGCTGGCTCGCCAGGAGCTGGGGAAACATCGGCAGGGATACGATCTCTCTGGCAACACGCTCCGTTACCGGGAAATCGCCTGTTTTATAACCGAGGTGCTGATACGCTTTCTGCTGATGGAGCGGAATTGGATAATGGATTCCCGTCGCGATGCCGGCTTCCGCTAGACGGGCCTGGAAGGCTTCTCGGTCTTGCACGCGCACGACGTAGAGGTGATAGACACCCATTGTCCAGGAAGCCTCCACGGGGATAACCATGGAATCCTTTACCTCTGCAAACAACTGGTGATAACGGTGTGCCAGATTCCGCCGCGATTCATTCCACTTGGCAAGGTGGCGAAGTTTCACTGATAGCCAACCGGCCTGAATGGAGTCCAACCGGCCATTGTATCCCTCGATATCGTGGTAATACTTCTTGGCTTGGCCGTGGTCACGAATCATTTTCATCCGAGCAGCCAGGGCTTCGTCGTTCGTGGTAATCGCCCCGCCCTCCCCGCAAGCACCCAGATTCTTCCCGGGATAAAAACTGAACGCAGCGGCCTTGCCCATCGAGCCAGCGCGTCTCCAGGCATTCTCTTTTTTCGAAAAATATTCCGCACCGTGCGCCTGGCAAGCGTCTTCGATAACGAAAAGATTGTATTTCGCGGCAAGTTCCAGAATTGGGTCCATGTCCGAGGTCTGCCCGTACAAATGGACGGGAACAATTCCAGCAATGCGTTGCTTTGAGCTGCGCTCTATCAATTCCCCGCGCTTGCCGTCCCAGTCGCAACGCGTTTCGAAATATTCGGCCAGTTTCACGGGATCCATGGTGTAGGTTTGCTCGTCGATATCAACGAAGGCAATCTGCGCACCAGCTTGCGAAATCGCCTCTGTCGTGGCGATGAACGTGTGCGGCACCGTAACGATAATTTCGCCGGGCTTCACGCCCGAAGCCATGAAAGCAAACCTCAAAGCGTCGGTACCGCTGTTCACTCCGACGCAATACTTGGCTCCACAAAAAGCGGCGAACTCCTTTTCAAATTCTTCCACCATCGGGCCGCCGATAAACCCTGCGTTGCTGAACGCCTTCTTGACCACCGCCAAAAGCTCGGCTTCGAGCTCCTGATGGGGTGTAACCAGATCAAGGAATGCTACTTTCGTCGGATTAGCCATCTACTTTTTCTCCTCGTTTACAAATCTCAAAAATTTAGCGGGATTTCCTGCGACGATTGCGTTCGCCGGCACATCTTTCGTTACCACGCTTCCCGCTCCCACTATCGCGTTTTCACCAATGGTCACGTTGCACAGGATGGTCGATCCGGAACCAATGGAAGACCCCTTGCACACTTTGGTTTCTTCCACTTTCCAGTCAGCTTCCGTCTGCAACCCGCCTCCGGCAACCGTTGCGCGGGGATACACGTCATTGATGAAGGTCACGCTATGACCGATAAACACGTCGTCTTCGATGTGCACGCCTTCGCAGATAAATGTATGACTGGAGATTTTGCAGCAGCGGCCCACCCTGGCGTTCTTCTGGATTTCGACGAACGCCCCAATTTTCGTCTCGTCGCCGATTTCGCAACCGTAGAGATTGATGAATTTCGATAGCTTTACGTCTTTGCCCAGCTTCACGCTGGGAGCGATGCACACGTACTCGTTCACAGAGTAATTGCCTCCCCTCGACTGCGAATCGAACGGTCGGCAGCCTCCAGAATCCGCACAACCCGAAGACCGGCCTCCCCGTCGTTAAATGGCTTCGAATTCTCCTCAATGCACTTCACGAAATAAGCCGTCTCCGCGCGCAAGGCTTCAATCTGCTCAACCTGCGGCGCCCACATGTCTCCCGAGCGATAGCTCACCAGCAACTGGTGAAGATTGTTCGGATTGGTCGACATACTCACTCCCTTGTCGTAGATCCTAAGTTTTTCATCGGCCTCAAGATCATTCCAAACCAACATTTTCTTTTCGCCGCCGATGAGCGTGGTCCGCACTTTCACCGGAGAAAGCCAATTCACATTGACATGGGCGATTATTCGCTTCGGGAAATAGACCGTGATGAACGCAACATCTTCCACTCCGTTTAGGTGTTTCTCTCCCGTCGCAACAACCGCTTCCGGCTTCGCGGCAATCACATGATCCATGATGGAGAGGTCATGGGGAGCCAGGTCCCAGATCACGTTTACATCGTGCTGGAACAGGCCCAGGTTTACGCGCAAGGAATCGTAATAATAGAGCTCACCCAGCTCTTTTCTGTCCACCAGCTCCTTGATTTTGCGCACCGCGCCGGTGAAAAGAAACGTGTGATCCACCATGATCTTCAGATTCTTTCGCTCCGCCAGTTCGATCAATTCTTCGCCTTGCGCCACGCTGTAGGTAAACGGCTTTTCCACAAATACATGTTTACCGTTCTCCAAGGCTTTCTTGGCTAGTTCGTAGTGTGTCCAGACCGGGGTTACAACAGCAACGATATCGATTTCCTTTGAATTCAGTATCTGGGTTTCGTCTGTCGTGAAAGCAATGGACGGAAAAACTTTCTTCAGCCGTTCCTCACACTTTGGATTACGATCCGCCACCAAAACCACTTCGCAATTTTCATTCGAATGAAAATTGCGGACAATGTTCGGACCCCAGTACCCGTAACCGATCACACCGATACGCATGTTGGAACTCCTTGAGACTTCTTAGGTTAAACTGCGCAGCGCGTGGGGACGGCGGCGCCTTCTGGAGCGACTACAGAGGAAAGTCCTGCGTTAAGTCCATTCTGCAATCAGTGCAACAAGATCGCTCGAGTTGCTTGGGCGTTGAGCATACTTCGGGTCCATCTGGGTAGAGCTCAGTGGGCGCCTTCGCCCTGAATCACTGCCGCCGGGGTCTGCGCCAGAATCTTCAAATCGAGCCAAATAGACCAAGCTCGAGCGTATTTCAGATCCAACCTCACCATATCGTCAAAACGAGTGCGGCTTCGACCCTCGACCTGCCATAGTCCTGTAATGCCCGGCTTGATTTCCAGTACACGGCGCCGGTGCCACACTTCATAAGCTCGAAATTCATAGGCGAGAGGGGGGCGCGGACCAACCAAGGACATTTCTCCGCGGAGAACATTCCAAAACTGAGGGAGTTCGTCTAAGCTCGACTTGCGGATAAAATGCCCAATCGGCGTCACCCGGGGATCTTTTTGGATCTTGAACACAGGCTTGGCGGCCATTCCCGAATCTTCGCCCACCTGACCGGCGATAAATTGCTCGACGTACTGCTGGTGAATTTTTGCATCACAGTCGGTCCGCATCGAGCGGAACTTCAACACGGTAAAGGTTTTTCCATGCTGGCCAAGGCGCTCCTGCCGGAACAGCACGGGGCCCTTGGAAGAAAGTTTGATCGCCAGGGCCACAGCCCCGAAAATCGGGGAGAGGAAAACAAGCGCCGCGGCGCTGCCAACCAGATCAATGCCTCGCTTGATCGCGAGTGGGAACTTACGTGCGTTTTCACGCTTTTGGATTTCCGGATACAGCTTGATGTTGGCTGAGTGGTCGTTCGCTCCGTTGCCATATTCTTCAGGAAAGAAGTGAAAGGAAACCGAGAGCGACGCGCTCTTCTCGATTCCTAACGTAGATTCAAAAATGCTCCGGAGCTTGTCCAGAAACCTCTTCTGGACAATTTCGTTACTGGCCTTTCCAAGTTCTGTCCCAATCACTCCCATCAGGCTGTTCTCAAGATACCAGCCGATGATGTCGGTTTCCCGTGTGGCTTCGGACAAGGACTTGGCCAGCATCTGGACCGTGCGTTCTTTACCGGAAATGGCGCTCACAATCTTCTGTACATCGACCAGGATTAGCACAAATCGGTTTTGAGCGCGCTCGGCTCGGCGGCGCTCCAGGTACAGCATGGAGACAAAAGCATCCTCATTCAGCAACATCCGTTGCGGCGTGTTACCCATGTTCGGCACAGACAAATGAGCGCGAACCTCCAACTTGGGCCGTTCTTTCTCCCGCCGCGCGACCGCTTCCATTGGACTCATTTTTCTTGCTCCGATTCCCATCCGATTGAACTTAGATCCCCATCGGCACGCGGATCGGCCGAAGTATCCGCTGCGCCAGGTTTTCTCGAGTCTCTTCCTTGACCACGGTAAGCCACGAGGTTTCTACTTCCATCGCCACTGATCTCTGAAGGAGTGTCACCGAAAGAACTACACGATGATTCCCCTTCACGTTAACCAGAATCCCTTCCAGTCCAGATAGGGTTCCGTAATTCACCCGCACGCGCTGGCCAACTTCCAGGTACGGCCACGGCTGCTTGGGCATTCCAGAGGACACGGCAAGCTGAAGCGATTGGATTTCCTCGTCCGAAATCGAAATGGCCGTCCGGCCGTACCCAACGATTTGCAACACGCCGGGGGTGGTGGTCACAGGGCGGCGATTCTGAAAATCAAACCGGCAGAAGAGATACCCAGGGAAGAGAGGTTGCTCCACCTCTTTTACCCGGTCCGACCACTTTCGAACGCTCTTGTAGGTCGGCAACAGGCATTCAATCCCTTGTCCCTGAATCTGCGAGGCAACGTACCCTTCCTTGCGAGACCGCACTTGGAGGGCGAACCAAGAAGCCTTGGGGGCTGAACCGCCTGGCGTAATGTCAATTAGAGGGTTCAATGTTTCGTCCGTTTCCCGTCCGACTGCTCTGCGGTAGGCTATCGCCGTTACAGTCCCAGCGAACCGTCACCCCCTTGAGGGCAATTACCCTGCCAGTTGTCTGTCGGTTTAACTCGGTTATTTGGGCTGTACCGCTCTTCTAACTTATTGAATTTACAATGGTTACAAATTGTGAGGTTTGAGGCATCGCTTCTCGCAACCCAAGACCCGCCAGCAATGAGAAAAGCTATGCCCTATTGTTGCAATTGGCTTCCCCAATGTGGTTCTCTAGCCGGCTTTAATGCATGTTTAATGTGTTGAAAACAATACTTTTACATTCATGTCTTAGGCGGTGAACTCATGGAAAACGCAGCATTTTCTCACCTCTCTCAAGAGACTCAGGCCAAGAGTCCTCACACTCTCCCGAACCAACCCTCAAGTGGCGTCCGGGTCGCTGAGGGACAGAAATCCTTGTAGGCTTCCACTAAGGCGCCCCCAAGCCCAAAACCGGCAAGGGCACTAGATCGAAAAGCCTGGAATGAAATCTGCTGCGACTACGCGAGGATCCGCTAAAGGGCGAAGTGGAGTTTCACTCAGTAATTTATGCGGCATCAAGTCGGATCGACCTTCGCGGGTTTAACCGAATATCTGAAATACTATGAATGGTGTTTATAGGAAACATCCGGGAGATAGTTTGACGATCAGGAAAAGCCGAGAATTTCAAAGGTGAACATGCAACACACTTCAACATTCGGTCTCGCTCGGAGGACTCGTCCTTGACAGCCGTTCTCCCTCGACTTCCAAATCGCTGGCTGATGTTTGGAGCCTGGGTTTCGCTTTCCCTCTTGCTCTTTGCTAGACCAGTTTAT